>Ga0247840_10001054_pt1 | contig 55374 bp, 43 predicted proteins | sample LaCruzMarch2015__FD_192404 | JGI IMG/M metagenome (GOLD analysis project Ga0247840, IMG submission 192404) | Freshwater microbial communities from meromictic Lake La Cruz, Castile-La Mancha, Spain - LaCruzMarch2015_17m | ecosystem: Environmental > Aquatic > Freshwater > Lake | place: Spain... | reverse complement strand
GGTTTATTGAAGACAAGGATACTTATGTTCTTAAACGTGTAGCAAAGAGTAAATCGCTGATTGATAGCGATAAATACGCTTAAGTTGACGCGTATGCCCAGCAGGGCGACAGCTTTGTAGCCAACAATCAGGGAATCCATTCCTAAAAGCCCCAGAGGGGCGACATCTTAAAATATAATAAAAAATACCTTTTCTAATGGCATAATTAAATTATGTCGCAGCTACGCTGCTTTAGATTTGCATTGTCTATCGTTGGCTACAAAGATTAGGCAACTACGTTGCTGGCTCGCAACAAAACGTCCTTATTAAAAATTGTCAATTAAACACTCACAAGGATTGAATGATTTTTTATAATCAAATTATCTTTCTGCATATGCGTATTCACTGGTACGCATTATTACGATGACCCATTTTTATAAGCACTTGCTCAAAAGGACAGCATTGATAAAATATGGCAATGGGCAGCCGGTCTGGTCTTGCCTGAGCCACATCCGCTTTCCATGGAAGATATGGAATTGTCCAAACATTATCTCTCAAAAGAATACTAAGATGAAACTAGCGATACCCGATGGCAAAATGCCCTGTCCATTTGTTCAGGCCGGGGAGTAGGGGGCATTCTTTTTCCTTCCCGGGGATGGGGATTTGGGTGGTCAGACTTGTTTCATAGCCGAGCAAAAACCCCCTCACTTCGTTGCCTGATTTTTTCCTGAAGTAATAGGCAGTATACAAGCCAAAAGGGATAGAAAAGCGGCCACTCCAGGGCCATTTGACGATGCGGTAATCTTCTTTTTTCGTGGTGATGAGTGTCAGTCCTCCGGCTTTCATGGGCATCATCGGTCCGGTAAGGTAGGTGTTGATCAGGTCGTAGTCATAATTCATCGCCATCCCGTGGGCTGCACTGTCGAGTCCGTAGGGATTGATGCTGATCCCGGCTTGTTCTTGTTCCCCGTACATCACGGCATTGCCTGTGATGATGATGGCAAAATCACGACCCCAGACCCAACCCCTGGCCGTAAGGACTTTCGCCAAAACGTCGGCAAGGTCCATGGCAGTTTGCTGCAGCCTGGCGTTGTAGGAAGGCGCGACAAGGATAGGGATGATGTCGCGGCCTTTCCCATAATAGGCGATGAAGGGCAGCAAAGCTTCCAATGCGTTCGCATCTTGATGGATGCTGTTGTTGACACAATAGGATGAATCAGGAAGAAGGTGCATGATGGCTTCCCGGGCATCAGAAACCGGTATTTTCCCGTAAGGATACTGCCAATGACTGAAGCTGTCGAAAATCAAACGGTTAGTGATGCTGATGTCTTTACTCCCATCCATCGTGCCGATCAGCAAAAGGTGTTTGGCTGTCACACCTGAAAGGATGGCAGGATACAGATATCCGACATCGCGGTAGGCATCATGGGGACAGATTGCCAGTCCCCACATATTACGCCCCGTGCCTGATGAGATTGCTTTGGCGTTTCTGTAGGCTTCCCCCTGGGTTCTTCCAATATTCCTGACAAAAGAGTCCAGCTGCCATGCTTTACCTACAAAACGGCAGCTGTCTGTCCAGCGGCGGATTTTGATGTTTTCCTTTGGCTGGGCAGCAAGGCCAAATCCGAAAAGGATCAGGATAATGGAAGTAAGTAGGCTTTTCGTCATGTTGCGAATTTCGGTATTTTTTCGATTTAATTTTGACATCGATAATAAGGTAGACTTCGAATTTTCAGGACAGCAGATTTTATCAAAATTGCTTTGCTGAATAATATTTTTTGAGCGTAGAAGAATGTAGGGATTGTCTGTAAAAGTCCATAAATTTGTTAAAACTACAGCGCATGAAAACAATAGGCCTGGTTGGTGGGAGTGGGTGGATTTCCACTGCAGATTACTACAGAATCGTAAATGAAGAAGTAAACAGGCGGCTGGGCGGAAATCAATTCGCCAAAGTAGCGCTGTATTCCGTCAACTTCAACGACATCATGGAAATGGCTGCACTAGGCCAATGGCAAGGCATCAGCGACCTGGTACTGGATGGCGCAAAAAGGGTGGTGGCTGCCGGTGCCGATTGTGTGCTTTTGTGCGCCAACACCTGGCACCTTTATGCAGATCTGGTGCGGGAAAGTATTCCTGTGCCCCTCATTCACATCGGTGAAGAGACCGCACATGCCGTCCATGCCGAGGGCATAAAGAAGGTGGCGCTGCTGGGCACTAAACCCACCATGGAAAAGGACTTTATCAAAGGTATACTACAGCACAACGGCATTGAGGTAATTGTTCCTGAGAAAGAGGACCGCAATTACATCAACAAAACCATAGTGGAAGAATTTATGCTTTCGCGCTTTGAACCGGCAACAAAGGCCCGTTACCTGGAGATCATCCACGGACTTCAGCAACAAGGTGCCGAAGGGGTAATCCTCGGCTGTACAGAGATTCCTTTGTTGATCAATCAGCAGGATTTCGAGATAAAATCATTTGATACGCTACATATTCATGCGATGGCAGCGGTGGACTTTGCCCTGTCATAGCATGTAAGATGTAGGATGATGCAATTTAATATAAATGATATGAAAATGTATACGAATAATCCAAACCAATACTCTATTTATTTTCGACTTATCATTGTATTTGTTATTGTTGCATTTTCTTCAAATTCAGGATATTCAATATCTTCTAATGTAAGCGATACAACCAAACAGGCAAACACGACACTTAAAACAGTAAGTGAGCGCATTGACTTTTACGGCAGCCTGAGATTCAAGGCTGGTAGTACTTTCGAGGGCCAGGGTGGTCTGCAGGATGCAGCCTCCCGGATAGGTTTTAAAGGCAGGATTCCCATTACTGCCGGCATTGATGCCATCGCCCGTCTGGAAGTAGGGGTTGGCCTGATTGGGAACAAGACTAAGATTCGTTTCAACGGCGACCCTGGAGGAACAGTGGGAGAAATCGACAATGTCTTTACTTCCCGTCTTGGGTTTGTCGGGATTGAGACAAAATATGGCAGCTTCTGTTTCGGCAAGCAGTGGTCGGTATATTATGATGTTGCAAGCTTCACTGACATGTTTTATGCCTTTGGTGCAGATGCCTCAGGTATTTTTGCTGCCGGCACCGACGGGTCTATCTCCGGGACAGGCAGGGCTGCCAATGCCTTTCAATACAAGGTTTCAAACAAGACAATCGCTTTTGGAATGCAATTTCAAAACAGGAACATCAGTCCTGCCAGCCAGTTATACCTGGATACATATGCTGCTTCTCTCATAGTCACTACCGGTTTTGGTTTGAAAGCAGGCATCGCCTATAACAAAGTCAGGGATGGCATCGACACAGCGCTGTCAAATCAGCCTAAGGCCGGGGATGAGGCGCTTATCGCAGGACTGAAGTACAGCAATGACCGCATTTATCTTGCTGCCGATGTTTGCAGCTTCACCAATCATGAAAAAGATGACCTTGGAAATTATTTCAGTGGGATGGGGCTTGAGGTTTTCGGGCAGTATAGGATTCTTGTGAAATATGCTGTGTATGGTGGATGTAACTTCCTGATGCCGGAAAGCGCAGAGCTTACAGACAAATACAGACTAAGCTATGTCGATGCAGGTGTCAGTTATGATTTTGGAAAAGCCAGTAAGATTTTTGCAGAACTCAAATTAGAGGATAGCAAAAACCATGATGGTTCTGACAGGCAGAGCAGTGTCGTCGGATTCGGTATGTACTTTAATTTTTAAGATCAGCCCCACTTTGCTTTGATGAAGGTAATTGCCTCCTGAACATCCATTTCCCTTGTCCCGGAGCCGGTTCTTATGAAAAAGCGCGACTGCTTGTCTTCCTTGGTATAGACCGGTATGGGTGATGGCAAAATGATGATCCGGCAGACTTCTTTGTTTTCGTGCTGGTGAAACAAAATGCGGATTAACCTGCAGGCCGGTGTTCCGATTTTTTCTGCAACCGTCGACATGATGACCTGGGTATAGCCGTCGCTGTCCTTACGGCCAAGAGTGTTGTAGTCGGCTTCCAGCCCCAGGACTTCACCATTGTCAGCCACCCCGATTAACAAAGAGCCACCGCTTGCATTCATGAATCCGGCTATGGTTTTGATGATGACACCTTCCAGGGCGCGGTTGGTCTTTTGCTGACGGTAATCATAGCGGAAGGAAGACTTAAACTCAAGTCCGTCGTCTTCACCCCGCTTGATTAGCGCCATGAGGTTCTTGTCCAACTCAATTCTGAGCTGGTCAATCAAATTGTTGCGTTCCCGGAAGATCAGGGTAAACAGCGCGGCAAGTCCCCCCATCAGTCCGCCAAACCCCAGGTAAAAGACGAATTTTACAGGTGTTTCTAACGTTATAGCGCGAAGGAATTGTCTGAACACAAACTCCCAGACAGAAACCGAGGCATCGGGTTTGTATTCATAATAGGAGGTAAGCTCATTGATCGGAAGGAACACCAAGACCCCAAAAACAAGACCAAGCAGTATAATCAGGGTATATCTTACTGTGTTCTTCATTGTCAGAAATTATCGTCTGCGACCACCCCCGGCTGATCTTCCGCCACCTGTATTAGAACCTGGTGATGGGCGTGATGGAGCACTGGGTCTTGCTTCTCTGGATTGTGATGAACGCATATTTCCCCGATCCCGCATCTGCTGTGAGCGCTCGAGTTGTTGTTTGTTGTCGGGTTTGGTGTTCTGCCAGGAGTCGTTGGTTCTTTTCTGCCAGTTGCCGGATTTGTCGTTTTGGTATACATTGCCGGATCTGTCGGAGTATTTGTTGTTGGAGGCAGGGTTGTTTTTGGCAGGAGCCTGTAAGTCACGGCTGGCTGGTCTTGTAGCAGGATTTGTTCCTGGTGTATTGCCCGCAGGACGAGTGGTTCCAGGATTACGGCCAGGCGTCTGGCTTCCTGATTTTGGATTTCTTGCCACATCCCTGCTGGAAACGCCATTGCGCTGGTTGTAGATGTTGTTCGAACGATCAGGCCTGTTGTTTCCGTTATTGCCAATGCCACCGGAATTGGAAGAGCCCGGGTTGCGAGGGCCATAATAACCTCCATTGCCTCCATGAGGACCGCCCGGATAGCCACCGTGGTGTGGCGGGTGATGATAGGGTGGGCGGTACATCGGTGGTCCCCAGTATCCGCCATGGTATCCGCCAAAGCCAATGCCTACGCTGAAAAAGCCAACATTATAGGTAAAGCCCATACTCCAGCCCATATAAGGGTTGTAGCTCATGCCAAAACCATAGGTGACGGGTCTTGGGTAATAAATGCTGCCATACCAGGGACGGTAATAATATCCGGTGCCATAGATGACAGTCGGGCCATACACATAACATCCCATATAACCCGGGGTATAACCCATGTAGATGTACTGCGGCGACACATCATAAATATAAACGTACTTGGTGCTATAAGCCTGGTTTTGTGGGGGGATTTTGTCAACCTCCTCAGGCCGTTTTTCAGACACTTCCCATGGGCCTGAGGGATTTGCGGATACAAACCACACACCGTTGTCGACCGCAAAATAGGAATTGCCTGAGCGCAAGACCGTGAGCGAGCTGTTGGCAGCTACCGCCAGATTCGTGCCTTCGATGGGATCGAATTTCGGGGAGCCATCATAAGTCACAGTACAAGTGGCAGTCTTGCGATCCACTTTGGCTGTTTGCGGTATCTGAGATTCCATCACTGCCTCGCGGGCAGCATCAGTGCCGGCGACATTGGCAAGAACGCCATCCTTTGCAGAGCCTTCAGGGATTTTGGCAAAATCGCCGGGTAGTTTGTCGGCGGCAACATAGTCCCATGGCCCTGTGAGGGCTTTGGATTTGTACCAGCGACCCGATAAGACCACATAAAAATGCTGGTCATCGACAGACCTGAAGATGTTGTCGGGACTATTGGTTACATACAACAAACTTGTGCCCGTAATGGAAGCAAAGTCCGGATCTCCTTCTGTCTGTATCAACTCCGCAGCCTGGGTTCTCACCAGAATGGCTGTGGGTTTGGCAGGCAAAGTGTCAACCAGAGCATCTTTGGATTCCTGGGCTTTTTTCTCTATTTCTTTGTTAAGCTTGGCCGTGGCAGCAGGCAGTTTGGCGGCCTTTTCCCAGCCTGATTCTAAAGATTTGGAGGTATACCAAAACTTTCCTGCAAAGAGGTAAAATTGTTGATCAGCAGGGTCTTTGACAATGAGGAAAGGGGTATTGATGACCTTTTCCATTTTGATGGTTTCATCATTCTTAACGATGGGCTTACCATCGATTAAAACCAGGGTAGTGAGGGTGGAGGCATAATTGATTTCGGGTGCTTTGGTGCTGAATTCATCACTTTGACCTGTTTTCTCCTGTTCCAGGGTAGCCACAATTTCATCCAGGGGGACGATGAGGTTCCACTTTGGTATTTCTTCTTCCAGGATGGCTGTAAGTGCCGTTAAATGCTCAGGTTTTGTGCCCTCAGGGAATTTCAGCTGTGTCACTTTGATTTGTTCCAGGGCTGCCATGCGGGTCTCAAGATCGGTATTCAGGGTCGATTCTGCCCAGAAAACACCAAACACAGGTTCTGTTGTTTTGTCTTTTTTGACCGAAACAACAGTTCTGGTGGTCAGGATGGTTTGATTTAGACTCTCCGGTTGAGGTTGATACAAAGTAATGACAACACCTTTGGCTGTTGTGATTACCCTGGGCCAATTCGCTTGAGAAAATGAGCTTTGCGTAACTACGAAAAACAAAGCCAGCAGCGGCAATTTCAGATACTGATTCATGATTGCTTTTTTATCTTAAACAGCTTTATATTTTTGTTCCATCAACCGATTAAACAGTAAAAAGTTCAAAGTCTGAACCAGGCTTAAGCACTTCTGTTTGAGAATTACCTTCCTCTGAACAGAAAGCCGATGTTGATGTTCATGTTGCCGAAAGCATCTGCATCCTTGGTCTTGAAGGCGTTGTCGTACTTGACATTCAGTTTGATGCTTGTCTCAGGTCCGGTGGAAAACAAAATGCCGGCTTCAGGACAAATCAGGAAATGCCATTCTCTGTTTTCGAAGGAGATCATGCCCATGTCGGTGTTGCGAAGGTCGTAAACTGTCCCGGCGCCGATGCCTGCATAAGGCCTAAATTCACCTCTGCCAAAGGTATAATGGGCATTGATGGCCATGGGGAATAAATTGTTATAGCGATACTGAACGCCGGAGAGTGTGGCATTTCCCTGGGTATAGCTGCCATAGGGCATGCGTTGGTAAAACACACTATAAGCAAGGTTTGCACCTACTGTGATTTCAGGAGTTACCGCTCTGTGGTATTCGAAGCTCATGCCCCGCCAGCTCGTTTGATCTGTATGGTCTTTGAGGCCACCAAAAGGAATGCCCACATTGTATTGGATGGAGGTGAAGCTCTGGGCAAACAGTGCTGAGCTAAGGCTGATTCCCAAGCCCATGATCAGGATTAAAATATATATCTTTTTCATATGTAATTGCGATTACTTTTGTAAATATGGTGATTGTTTGAATGCCTGATCTATCCCTTTGGCTACCCGGGCATTAAACTGTGAAGTAGTCCCTTCCAGCAAACCATTGATGGCAAAGGTCCAGACGACCTCCGGCCTGTCGTTGGCACTGACAAGGTTGGGGTCGACCATGGCAACGATCAAACTCCCGGTGGAGTAGTCACTGACAGCAGGATAGGGGTAATACCATCCCCCTCCGGGGTAATAACCATCATACCACCAGCCATAATACCCCCAGTAGTCGTAGATGTATGTTGTTACTTCATAGGCAGCAGGAGCTACCAATACATCAGGGTTCTGGCTTATGCTAAGTTCTGACCATCCTTTGCTCAGTAAATTCTGGCGGATCTGGCTCAGCATTACATTGGCATAGATGGGTTTGATGAAATTCGTGTCTTTTCCGTTGAGGAGGTCATTGTCAATTTTCATCACCTTATCCGGCATGGCAAAAGTATGCTTGGCGGCAAAATTGTAGGCCGGGTCGTAATTGGTGTATACGATGTCGATTTCATCAACATACTCAGGGCCTTCAGGATAACACTGCGTCAGCAGTAACCCAAGGAAAACCAGACTCAAGATCTTCAGAAGTTTCATGTTTTCTGTTGTTAGGTAATTGTATGATTAATTGGTGTGAGGAACGTAGTGAATGTATTTTGTTTTGATTGATACCTACATGCAAAAATAGGGAAATATACTGCATCTTGGCTAAAATGCGAAGCAATTTTTGCTTAGATTCAGTAATACCGCGAAGAACATCGCTTCAATTTTCGCAAACCTGTTCAGCATCGGTATAATTCATATTTTTTACAATATTTCAGCGCTGAGCCATTGCCCTAATGATATTTCTTCGGGTATGATAAAAAATTACCTTTGTCAACTATTTAAGGTGATATGGATGCAAAACGAAGTATGCCGGCAGGGAAAAGGAAGCTCCTTGTGTTTTTCCCGGGCTACTTGCTTCTGCTCCTCCTGCATTTGTTGGTTTTCAATCCCGCCTTTTCTCAGTCCACAGTGAAAGACCTTGGTGATGTTATGCCCTTCGGGAAAAAGGCATCTGATACAATACAAGGTTCAGAGATTGTCGTTGGAAAGATCATTTATTCTTTGTTGCCAATTGTCGGTTATGCCCCTGCCAATGGTTTTGTGTTTGGCAGCGCTGTAAGTCTGGCCCGCTTGTTTGGGATACCACCTACGCGCCTTTCTTCCGGCATGCTGAATTTTCAAATCACCACAAAAAGACAGTTTATTATCAATGCCCGCTCAAAAATTTACCTGACAGGGAATAAATGGTTTATGCAGGGGGATTGGCGGATGTTGTTCTTCACGCAACCTACGTATGGCTTGGGTGTAGTGAGTTCTACATCTGAAACCATGCATTTGGGTGTCAATAATTTACCTCAGATTACGATCCCGCAGGCGGAACAACTAAAGTATAACCACCTCCGGATTTACGAAGAAGTGGTCAGGCGCTTATGGGAATCCAATGTGTATGCCGGCATAGGGCTTGCCATGGATCAGCATTTTAGTATTGTAGATGAGCGATTGGATACTGTGGGGCCGGATGTTTACATGACAAATCATTATGCTTATTCCCTCAAGAACAATTTCAGTTCAAGTGGCTATGGCACCAATGGTTGAAAATGACCTTGCTGCTTGATAAGCGCGATAATATAATCAATTGCTATCATGGCTATTATGCATCTGCTTCCGTTCAGTATAATTTAAAAATCAAGGGCAATTCGCAGGAGAGTACACAATTCCTTTATGATGCACGTTATTACCTTGGACTTGACAAAAGCAGCAACCGTCATTTGCTGGCGTTCTGGAGCTGGGGTAGTTTTTTGTTAAACGGGAATGTGCCCTACCTTGCCCTGCCTTCCATTGGTTGGGATACCTACAACCGTTCTGGCAGGGGCTATATACAAGGTCGGTTCCGTGGATTAAGTATGGTTTACAATGAAGCTGAATACCGCTTTCCGATTTCTAAGAACGGGCTGCTGGGCGGTGTTGTGTTTGTCAACGCCACAAATGCCAGCAATTTCGATGAAAGCTTATTCGAAAAGGCAGCAATAGGCTGTGGAGCAGGATTAAGGGTGATGTTTGACAAAAGTGCCCGAACAAACCTTACTGTCGATTTTGGCCTGGGCTCCGATCATTCCGGAGGAATCTATTTGAATTTGCAGGAGGCGTTTTAGAACCCGCCCTTTGCCAATGATTTGTATGCGACAGGGACGTCAGAATGTTATTTCGTAGTCACTTTTTCCAGCAATTTTGCCAGGTACACCTGCTGTTGCTTAGTAAGTTGTGGGTTGGTTGTTACAGCCGGAAGTTGTGCTTTTTTTTCAGGAGCACATACGAGATAGTGGTAGCGGAAGATCAGATTTTGCGGGTAGGCCAGGACCAGTCGTCTGCCATAGATAGCAGCTTTAGCGGGTTCTTTCTCCAGCTCAGAATAGATCTTCATCAGGAAATATTCTGCTTCAGTTCTCAGGATTTCGTCTTTGCTTTTTGTCAGACTTTCCAGCATGGACAGGCCCCTTGCTGCATCAGCATCGATGCCGAATAGACTCAGGGGATTGAAGATCCCGAACTTGTCGCCTGCCGCCGCCATGAAATAGTCGAACAGCCCCTGTGTAAGCATAAAGGGTTCATAGTTTCCTACTTCAGACTTGCTGGTCTTGATCAGGTCTGAGGATTTGTTGAGGAGTTCGATGGCTTTGAAATACTGCCCATTGTACAAGGCATAGCGTGACTTTAAGGAGTAGGAAATGATCTTGCAGAACAAGGCTTCTTTCTCGGGAAGGGCTTCGGCTTTCAACATTGCGATCTCCAGTTCCTGCAAAAGCTGGGGTCCGTTTTCGGCCTGTGGATCCCCGCTGATTTTCATCCACCAATAGTATTCTGCCTGCAAAACATGGCCCCAGGGTGAAGCCGGATATTTTCCTTTTAACTGATTGGCAATGTCTTTACATGCATTAAACTCAAAATGATAAAGGTGGCGGAATCCACTATAGAACAAATTACTGACCTCAGGATTACTAAGATAGGAAGCCAGAGGTAAATCCTGGGATTTTGCCGGGAGGATATTGAGAAAAGTGATGAAAATCAATAGCTTGAGTGATCTCAAAGGGTGGTGTTGTTGGAGCGCAAAAATACAACATTCGAAATCTAAAATCCTACTACCTTTGCCAAACAAGCTATTCTTAATAAAGATGAAAAAATACTCCGGTTTATCAGGCCGTATTTATATTCCTGCCATCCTGTTGATGTTAGTTGTCCTGAGCAGTTTCATTCCCCCTGCACCGGCCAAAGTCAGTGTGAAAATGGAGGCTAAAATGCTGAACAAGGGAAAGGTTTTTGTCGTTAATGCAGATATCTTTTACCAGTTTGACCAGGGACGTATGCTGACACATTACACCAAGCCCATGGATTATCTCTTCATCACGAATAACAAAGGAGAGGCCAAGGTTTATTTTCCGGAATCCAATGAAGTAATGGTCAGGCAGAGTGCTGAGTTTGATACCGAAAAGAGCGTCCTTTATTTCTTTTTGGCCAACAAACTACGTGATCTGGGCCTCAGCGACATGGGGTTCAAAATCACCGGCACAAAAACTGAGGAGGGACTGGTGATCACCACCTGGAGTCCGCCTGCCGATTTACTGAGTGTTTACACGAAAGTAGAATTGGTGCATGAGAAGTACACACCCATTTTTATCGCCTGGTACGGGCCTAAAAACAAATTGGTTAAGAAGATTTTTTATTACGATTACGATAGTCATGCAGATTTCAGCATGCCCATGAAAGTCGTAGAAATCAGTTATGCGCCCAATGGGGATTCTACCATCAACAAAATGAGTTATTCACAGTTGCTGTCTGGTCCACAGGCCAATAGCCCCTATTTTAACTTTAAAATTCCGGTGAATGCAAAAGTTAAAACGCCTTAGTCTGCTCTGCCTTTTTGTTCTGTGTGCAGTATCCTTCAGCCTGGCCCAGCAGGTCAATATTCAGACTGACAGGGAGTTGCTCCGGCAACATGATTTTAGTATTCCCGGGTATCAGCAAAAGACAGCGGCATTTATGCTGACTGCCAATGACAATGTCATTGTACGGTATAATCCTGTGAGCCTGGCCTTTGGCTCAGCCATGTATGTCTATCAGAATGTCTTTTCACGGCAATTTAGTGCCAATTGTTTGTATAGCCCTTCGTGTTCGGAGTTCAGCAAACGCCTGATTTCAGAGTTTGGTTTGATCAAGGGTGTCTTCTTAAGCACCGACAGGATCAGTCGCTGTAACCGGATTTCTGCCATCGACATACACCCGGCGGAATTTGGCCATGACCACAAGCTGCATGAGGAACCCCTGATATACCGTTTGCCTTGAGATCACCTTTCCTTTTTACGATCTTTTCTGTTTGTTTGTTGACGGTAACAAGCCTGTTTTCAGCACAATCCCTTGCACAGGATACTGCCTTACACCGTCGTCTCGATTTTATCCATTACCTGATTGGACGCGAGGAATACAAGGACGCTATCTTTTTGCTGGAAAAAGAAATCAAAGAGCCACTGCAGCGAAGTCACCCGCTTTCAGACAGCATCTATCATTTAATGGGATGGTCTGCATATATGCAGAAAGACCTTACTAACTCCAGTCTCTGGTTTGAGAAGGTGAGTCTGCAATCCACTTCATACCTGAAATGCAGGCTATTTGCCACCTACAACAGCATTTACCTGGGCGACACCCTGCATGCCAGGGAATTACTGCAGGGACTCAGGCCGGATACAGGCTGGCAAACAGAATTGGTGGCTTTCGAAAAAGGAGGTTTAAACCTCCTTTCGAGAGATTTGGCGGCATACCGGCGCATTGCTGCTTCCTTTACCCATACGTTTTATCCCCTGGTCCAGGAGGAGAGGCGATTCGATCAGATTGCCACCTTACTGGAACAAAACAAACCCAAATCCATGACCCTGGCCGCCATGATGTCTGCCGTTTTGCCGGGGAGTGGGAAAGTGTATGCCGGAAAAACCGGGGAAGGGGTTTCCTCTTTCCTCATTGTTACGGTATTGGGTCTGATAACCTGGGAAAATTACCGCCAGGACGGCCTCAGTGATTACAAGACAATCTTAGCAGGAACCGCCCTGGGCTTTTATTATGTAGGCAACATCTGGGGCAGTGCATTTGCTGCTCAGCGTCAGAATAAGCGATATAACTATGAAATTAATCAACGTATACTTTTTGATCTTCACATTCCTCTACGCACCATTTTCAATTAGGGCAGGAGAGGAGCAGCGCAAGGCTGATAGTTTGTACCGGACTGGTGCATTCTATGAGGCTTCTGTTGAATACGAAAGGTGTTATTATTTTGCGGATAGTCCCGTTCTCCGATGCCAGGCCATTTTGGGTAAGGCCAACTGTCTTAAGCAATTGGGTGAGTATGGGAAGGCAGCTGCCCGCCTTGCTCAGGCACCGCTGCAAGGCCTTGAGGATACACTGGCGTTTCAGCTTCAATACCAGATGGCATTTTGTCAATACCTGGCGGCTGACTTTCAAACGGCGAATGGTTTGCTTGCAGACTTACGCTTACGGTATGTGCAGCCTGAGCTATTGGTGCAAACAGAATTTCTGCAATTTTTGCTCTGGAATGAGCTGCGGCAATATGATTCTGCAGAGCTTACTGCTGTAAGGTATGTCAAACTCCGCTATACAGACCCCTTTCATGCGAATGGGATACTCAGGATCTTAGAACAGCATTACGATCAGCAAAACTTGCCCCATTTAAAAAATGCGAACTCGGCTGTGTGGATGTCGCGTATCGTACCCGGCCTTGGGCAAACCTGGCTGGGACATCCCGGAGAAGGGGCTGTAAATTTTGTGCTGAATGCCGCCTCCCTGGGACTGGGTATCTTTGGTGTTGTAAGTGGGTATCCGATTACCGGTTATTTCCTGGGCACGGGCTTTTTGCAGAAGTTCTATTTCGGAGGGATTAACAGAACGAAATATCTTTCACAAAAGGTCAATTATCAGAGAGCCAAGCGTTTCAATGACAAGTCCAGAGCGATGATTCTTAATTTGTAAAATTTGGGCAGCATCAGGCGCAGTCGCGGCGCGGCTACGAGGCCATGCGGCCCGAGCATTTATTTAAAAAAAAAGAGGCTGTCTCGCATGAGGCAGCCTCTTTTAACAAAAAGAAAGTTTGTTTAGAGCCACATAAAGAATGCAGGATTGTCAACAAACTGTCCGATATCATTTTGAATGGCGCCAATCAAAAGAACGATCCAGTCAATGAAAGGAACAATACCGAAAATACCACCGCAGGTCAGGATATACCCAATCCAGGTCATGGTGTTGGTACCAAGATACGCTCTGTGAATTCCCAGACCTCCAACAACAAAAGCCAAAGCAAAAGCTACCCAGGCATTTTTGTCAGATTTCTTAACCATCATAGGAGAAGCAGCGAATCCTTCAAAACCCTGAGCATCAAGGCTTGCTGGAAGACTAACTTGTTCTGCCTGAGCAAACATGGCATCAATCGTCGCATCATTGACACGATATTGGCTGACGTTTGCAAATGATACAGTGCTGAAAAGCGCTACCATAATTAACAAAAGGGCTGTTTTTTTCATAAAAATTGTGGTTTAATGAATGTTGTTGTTTGGACAAATTTAGATAAAGAAATTGTTTTTACAAGCCTGTGTTAAAAAAAACTCATACTGTTTATCAACTATTTCAAGGGTCTCCGCTTGATAACACCCCCTTTTGTGTCTTTGATGCTGTTCATGACAATAAAGGCATTGGGGTCAATTTTTTCAATTTCAGTATTTAAACGGGCAACTTCAAGCCGGGTAATGACGGTATAGATAATCTCTACAGGATCAAGGTTGTCGCCCCGCTTTCCAAAACCCCGCTTGCCCTGATAAATTGTAACACCACGGCCGAGTTTGATGGTGATCATCTGTCGGATTTCCTCAGAGCGGGCTGATACGATGGTTACACCGGTGTACTCTTCTATGCCTTCTATGACGAAATCAACGGTTTTTGATGCTGCAAAATAAGTAAGAACGGCATACATGGCTGTTTCCAGCGACAATAGGTATGCGGATGCTGAAAATATGAAGATGTTGAAGATCAGGATTACATCGCCAATTGAAAGTCCGGAACGCTTACTCAGGTAAATGGCGAGAACTTCAGTCCCATCCAGCACGGCACCACCCCTGACAGTCAGGCCAATACCCAGGCCCAGAAAGAATCCGCCAAAGGCAGCAATCAAGACTTTGTCGGTGGTGACAACTGGGTAGGGTAGCAGTACCACTGCCAAAGCCAGTGCAATGATTGCCAGCATGCTTTTAATCGCAAATCCTTTGCCTAGCTGGCTGAATCCCAGTAGGATGAAGGGGATGTTAAAGACGACCAGCAAGACTGACAAAGGGAAGTGGGTCAGTGTTGTCACAAGCAGGGAGATCCCGGTTACACCTCCATCGATAAAGCCACTGGGAAGCAGGAAGCCCTTCAGTCCTAGGCCTGCAGAAAGTACACCCAGTGACATCAGTATGATAGCTTTCAGCCGTGCGCGGGCAACGACCCTGAAACGGTAGATTTCCCTGCCAAAATTGTAAGTGCCCCCGGATTTGTTGGATCGCCTGCCCGGCAGGGCAAGGTCTATGAAGTGCCTGATGCTCTCTTTTATCATATCCTGTTTTGAGTGGATAAAAGTAAATATTTTGGTGGCAAAAATCAGGAATGGCATGAAGCTGTTGATAAAACCATTGAGGATATCACGCATATCACTAATTTTACTAACCTTAAATGACAATTCTCTGCAAATACTATGCATATGTACTCCAGTAAACAAATCATGACAATCTGCTGCCTGCTCTTCTTATCTCTGCATGCAGGGGCCGGCAGACAAGAGAAACCCATTAAAATTCAGCCTTTTATCCAGGGTTATCACCACAACATAGCCGGGGAGATTCTGTCCTATCATTCCTGTCTGCCGGATGCTACCTCTGCCCTGCTCATCCGTTGTCTTAACCGTGAAGACTTTATTGAATGGGAAACTGATTCTATTCCAGCGAATGTCACTGAAGATACACTTACGTTTTGCTGGATAGGTGGATATTCAACAGGCACTTCCAAAGGAAATCACTTCTTTCACATCTCGGCCAATGGCCAGGAATTGGTGAATTTTATCACTTTCCCACAGTCGAAACCCGGCGACTGGCAATCCAAAGGCCGTTCAGGTGCCGTACTTTCTTTTCGGTTTGGGAGTGAAGATGCTGTCAATGACCACTTTGGTTATTTCACCTTAAAAGTCCCTAAGAACCTGATGGCCGGAAGAAGAACATTACGTCTGAAGGTTACGGGTGACGCGACAAATAGTCGCGATTGGTATATGACGATGCGTTATGCCCTGAAACCTTCCCTGAAAGTTTTGCCGGAAGCAGCCCTGATACGGACAGAAGGCAAAGAATCATACCAGCGATTAAAGGTGAACGTAGTTCATTTTGCTGCATCGGACAGCGTAAACCTCCTGCTTGATGGTGTTCTTTTGCAGCGGGTTAAGCTCAGCTTCGGCCTGAATTCCTTCATTTTGCCTGTTGCACCAGTAAAAACGGCTGTTGAAAAAGTACTTGCCCTGGATGGGAATAGTCGCTCAGAGCGCATGGCTTTTGTGCTGAAGCCCGTCAGGCCGTTTAAGGTATGCCTTATACCACATTCACACACAGACATCGGCTACACAGAATTGCAAACAGAAGTTGAGAAAAAACACGCCTTGAATGTCCGTGAAGCCCTTGCCATGATAGCCCGGACCCGTGATTACCCTGAAGCTGCACGATTCCGCTGGAACATAGAGGTTTTGTGGGGTGCAGATGCCTTTTTGAGAACAGCCACATTGCGTGAAAAGCAGGCTTTTGTCAGCGCCATCAAGGAGGGTTATTTGGACTTGGGCGGGACATACGCCAACCTGATGACCGCATTGTGTCGTCCGGAAGAGCTTTGTCATCTTTTCGATGACAAAACACGCCTGGAAAATGAATTGGGGATCAACATCCCTTCTGCCATGATCTCTGACATTCCGGGTTATGCCTGGGGCCTGGTTCCTGCCATGGCCCAGCATGGTGTACGATATTTTTCCAGTGGACCCAATACCGGCGACCGTATTGGTCATACGCTGGAGGCATGGGGAGATAAACCCTTTTATTGGGTATCTCCTTCGGGCAATGAAAGGGTTCTGCATTGGGCAGCCGGCAGTGGTTATTCCTTATTTCACCAGGGAGGACTGAGCAAGGACGATGGATCCCGCCTGCTCGAATACCTTGCGAAGGCGGATTCTTCAGCCTATCCCTACGACATGGTCCAGCTGAGGTATACCGTGGGTGGCGACAATGGCGGCATCGATTCCAGTCTGAGTACTTTCGTTGCAAACTGGAACATGAAATACGAATCTCCTCAGATTCAGATCTCTACGGTTACAGAAATGTTTCGCGAGTTTGAGGGGAAATATGGCACAAACCTGCCTCAACTGAAAGGCGATATGTCTCCCTACTGGGAGGACGGTGCAGGTTCAACAGCACTGGAGACGGGCTTGAGCCGCAATGCTGCGGCACGACTTGTGGAGGCTGAGAAATTGTGGACTATCTTTTCTCCTGCTGACTTCCCGACACAGCGGTTTCAACAGGCATGGCAGCAGGTCATGTTATTTTCCGAGCATACCTGGGGTGCCTGGAACAGCACTTCCGATCCTGATCTGGAATTCGTAAAAGGGCAATGGCGCATCAAAAAGACATTTGCTGAACAAGCCGATAGTCTCTCCAACGGCCTTTATCAGGAGATTCTGAAGAGAAGTTTCGAGGGTAATGCTAAGTCTAAGAAATTCAAAGTGTTCAATATTGGAGGGGCTGCCTTTTCTGATGTTGTCACGATCCCGGCAAATTTGGACATGAAAGCTACAGAAAGCCTTGTGGATGAGAAAGGTAACTCAGTAGTTGTGCAGCAACTGACATCAGGGGAATGGGTTTTCCTGGCTGCCGACATTCCGGCTTTTGGGTCACGGGAATACAGCATCATCAGCCAACAGCCAAAGAGTGCAGGTCCTGTTATACTCCCGGGCAATCAGCTTCGCAATGCTTTCTATACAGTAATTCTGGATCCTGCGAGCGGGAGTATTCGATCAATCCGTGACAGTTTGCAACACATTGACTGGGTGGACCAAAGCCAGGGGAGTGGACTAAATGCCTATGTCTATACCGGGAAAGATGCAGCCAATCCGCTCAGCAATGGTATTTGTACGATTACAGTCAAAGAGAATGGACCTGTTGTTTCAAGTTTGCTTGTTGAATCCTCAGCCCCGGGCTGTAAAAGTTTGTCAAGGGAAATATCCCTTTACAACGGGATTCCAAGGATTGACCTGGTCAATACAATTGAAAAACTAGCTGTCAGGGAAAAGGAAAATGTCCGTTTTGCCTTTCCTTTTAACATCAAACAGCCAACTACCTTGCTTGACTATGCCTGGACTTCACTTCAGCCTGAAGTAGATCAGTTGCCGGGTTCAAACAAAAACTATTTTACCATTCAGGATCGGGTTTTGGTGCAGGGTGAAGGGCGCAACATCACACTTTATACGCCTGATGCTCCGCTGATTGAGCTTGGCGGGATGACAGCAGAAAACTGGATGCAAGGCGCACCGAATGTGGCATGGATGGAAAAGACCGAATCATCCGCTTTGGTTTATTCATGGGTGATGAACAATTCCTGGCATACCAATTTCAAGGCTGATCAGGAGGGTAAAACCATTTTCAGGTATGCTATCGTGCCTGCTGTTGGCACAGTGTCGGAAGTAACTGCCGGTTTTGATGTCAAACGACAGCAAAAACTGGTCGTTTGTGGCATGGGCAAACAGGATGAAGAAGCACTCAAGATCCTGAAAGAGTTTCAACAGCAAGGGCTTGTAGTTAGCAGCATGACAACAGCATCAGGAGCATATCTGATCAGGGTATTTAATCCCTTTACAGAGGCCCGACGGTTTGATCCGGCATCGCTGATTCAGGATGATTTACAGGTATTTCGCTGCGATGCTGATGCCAACAATCGCGCTTTGTTGAATGAAGAATTTCTGCTGGGAGCGGGAGAAATCCAACTGTTTCGCATTTTCAAGGCTTCCTCAATAAGAGGTCTGATGCCATTTCAGAAAACAAGTGAAACTGCGGAAACCAGGGTCGCGGATTTGTTGTTGCGGATGACGCTAAAGGAGAAGTCGCAACAAATGCAAAACGCAGCCCCTGCCATTGAGCGCCTGGGTATACCTGCCTACAATTGGTGGAATGAGGCTTTGCATGGTGTGGCCAGGGATGGCATTGCCACTGTATTTCCGCAGGCCATAGGCATGGCTTCCAGCTGGAATCCGGCTTTGATAAAGAAGGAAGCAGCGGCAATATCTACCGAAGCCAGAGCCAAATATCACGAACATTTACGGCAAGGGAAAACCGATATTTACCAGGGGTTGACATTCTGGTCACCCAACATTAACATTTTCAGGGATCCACGATGGGGAAGGGGACAGGAAACCTATGGTGAAGACCCCTTGCTGACATCCCGTATCGGTATGGCTTTTGTTCAGGGCATGCAGGGTGATGATCCCCGGTATTTCAAAACCATTGCGACACCCAAGCACTTTGCCGTACACAGCGGCCCTGAGCCTACACGGCATTCTTTTGATGCTGTTTTGCCTATGAAAGACCTTTATGAGACTTACCTTCCTGCCTTCGAATCCTGTGTCCGGGATGCCGGTGCTTATTCTGTGATGGGCGCCTACAACCGTCTTTTTGGTATGCCCTGTACAGCCAATGAATTCCTCATGGGACAAACCCTGCGTAACAAATGGGGATTCCAGGGTTATGTCGTTACGGATTGTGGTGCTATCTGGGATATGTTTCACGATCAGAAATTTGTAAAAACCCAGGTGGAAGGTGCTGCCCTGGCCGTGCGGGCCGGTTGCGACCTTACCTGTGGCAATGAATATGAATCCATTGAAGAGGCAGTTGACAAGGGATTGATTAGTGTGGCAGAGGTCAATACTTGTGTAGCCAGGTTGATGACAGCCCGTCTTAAGCTGGGGATGTTTGATCCGCCCGCCATGGTAAAATATGCGGCCATCCCATTCAAGTCAAACAATAGTCCACAGCATACCCAGCTTGCCAGAGAAGTAGCCAGGTCCTCTATGGTTCTTCTAAAGAATGAAGGCCATGTTTTACCTTTGAGTAAAAAGATCCGGACAATCGCCGTGATTGGCCCCAATGCCGCCGACACTGCGGTTTTGCTGGGGAATTACAATGGGACACCAGATCATCCGGTTACTGTGTTACAGGGAATCAGGCAGATGCTACCTGGACCCGGGCGTGTGTTGTATCACAAAGGATGTGAAGTAACCGGCATGCCGGATACTTCCATGAAAGCGATCATTAACATTGTTGCAAAAGCAGAAGTTGTGGTTTTTGTCATGGGCATCGCACCCCATCTGGAAGGCGAAGCATTACAAGTGGAAATCGAAGGTTTTAAGGGTGGAGACCGGACTAGCCTTGACTTACCCAAGGGCCAGCAGCAACTCATACAGGCCGTCACTAAACTCGGCAAACCCGTCGTGCTGGTTTTGTTGAATGGGAGCGCTCTTAGCATCAATTGGGAAAAAGACAATGTTCCAGCCATCCTCGAAGCCTGGTATCCCGGACAAGAAGGTGGGCATGCAGTGGCGGATGTGCTATTCGGTGATTATAATCCGGCCGGTCGTCTGCCGGTGACATTCTACAAGAGTGTCAATGACCTCCCGGCTTTCGAGGATTACAGCATGAAGGGCAGGACATACAAATACTTTGAAGGTGAAGCGCTCTTCCCCTTTGGCCATGGCTTGTCGTACAGCAGTTTCGAATATCTGAAGGCTTTTCCCCGTAAGAAAAACATGGGAATTCACGATACAGTTTCTTTGCATGTCATTGTGAAAAACATGGGACCCAGAGATGGAGAAGAAGTAATTCAGGTTTATCTGGGCAGGAAAAATTCGAAATATGAACGCCCGAAATTGTCATTGGTAGGATTTCAGCGGACTTTTCTGAAGAATGCTGCCCAAGAGGAGATCGTGATCAGGATTCCGTCATCTGCCTTTCGGGTATATGACGAAAAACGCAAAGCATATTTTGTTGAACCAGGGAATTATTTCCTGATGGTAGGAGGCTCATCGGCCGACATCCGATTAAAAACAGAGTTTGAGATCACACGTGATTGAAGCCGGGAAAAGTGTCAACAACATTCTTTTTGAACTTCCTGGCAGGGATGTTTATTTGTGAAACGGTTTTTCTCCTGCCGGGATTTTTATGGGCAAATCATTTTCTTCCGGCGGGATGGGGCAGGAATACTTGTGATTGTAGGCGCAATAAGGATTGTAGCAGCTATTGAAATCCAGAAACAAGATGTCATTATCCGGGATGAAAACATCCAGAAAACGTCCTCCCCCATAGGTTTCCCTCCCACTGGTTTCATCAGTGAAAGGGAGAAACAAATACTTGTCGTAGCCGGGTTGCCTAATGGGTTCTACACGTTGATAAAGCTGTAAGGTATAATCCTTTCCGCCAATATTGAACTGGACCTCACCGTACGTCCTGTATTCAGGTTCCCGTGTTGTTGTCGTCTTCATTTTGAAAACCCTGGGATAGGGATTCCTTTTCAATCGTGCCTGCACCCGGTACTTTGGATCGTAAGCATAATAATTGAGTCCTTTAAAATCAGGGATGTCTTCACGAACCAAAGGGCTCGTCAAGGTATCCATGAGTTCCTTGTTTTTGCTGATCCTTTCGAGCATAACTTTGAGCTCAGCGGAATCAGATTTTGCCTGGGAAAAACAAGTGGAGCTGAGCAGCCAGAAAATGAGGCCAAGCAGGATGGGGCTTTTATTCATGCGGTATTATCATCAGTTGGTTGTTGCGGATGGCATCCTCCATTGGAATTGCCTTTGATTCAGTTCCTTTGCTCTTTTCCTGTGCAGGATTTGGTGCAATTACATTACAAGGCGGAATAAAAGAGCCGTTAACATCACCAAAGCACAAACCGGTTATGTTAACAGTGTTGACAGCTGAGGCGATTTGCGTGGAATCCGGTGTTGGCAGCAACCAGTCACCGGAATTAAAGCTGTTGATCTGCCCAACGAAGCGACGCATCACCATGAAGGCGTCTAAGGCATTAACATAGCCACTTTGGTTGACATCTGCTGCAAGCTTTCTGAGGTTCGAGAGTGGCACGAGTCCAACGGCATACTGAGCGATTATCATGGCATCAGTGGCGTTGACACCACCCCATTTTTTGTTGCTAAGGGGTGATAATTTGTAATATCCCGGATCCAGGCAGTTTATGGTGTAATTGCCTGTACTGCTGGTGTTTGAAAAATCAAGCAAGGAAGCCGGCGGGTCCAATAGGTTAATTCTGCAACTGTCAAGGCCTGTTGAGGCTACATTGTCATATTTCACAAGACCTTGTACTTTGGGTTTTGTAATGACAGTAACATTGACAGTATTGGTTTTAAAGCAATTTGTGCTTATGTTAAGTTCGGTCAGGATGTAGGTTGTGTTTGCGGAAGGGCTGACAGAGACATTAGACAATGATGAAGTGAACCCACTGGGGTTGGAAGTCCAGAAAAATTGAGAGCCAGGTACATTTGGTCCGCCCAAAGTGATGGAATTGCCGCTACAGATAGAACCGCCTATACCAGTATACGCTGCAGGTTTTGGATTTACCGTAACTGTTTTTGTCGCTGATTTGTTACATCCTGTTGCGCTGATGGTTTGCACCAGGGTGTAAGTTGTTGTGCTGGAGGGGTTAACAGAAGGGTTTGCAAGACTGGAGGAAAATCCGGGAGGGTTAGATGACCATAGGTAGGTGTTGCCGGGAAGTTGTGCAATGCCAATGCTAAGGGGGCTTCCAGCACAATTTGCGACATTGGCTTGCAGGATGGGGTTTGGAACCGGGTTGACAGCGATTGTAACACTGTGTGTTTGTGTGCAATTGCTGGCATTGGTTTCTGTCAAAGTATATATTGTTTGAACAGCCGGCTGAATGGATGGATTTGATATTGTAGCTGCAAATCCTGCCGGTACGGAAGTCCATGTGTATGTGCTTCCGGGAACGCCCACTGCCCCAAGGTTGATGGAGGTTCCGGCGCAAATAGTCTGATTCGGGCCGGTAAAGGCAGCCGGGACAGGATAGATATCGACTGTCACAGAATTTGATCGGAAACAGTTGTTGCTATTCGTTTCTACCAAGGTGTAGGTAGTGGGTACAGCAGGGCTTACGCCTGGGTTTGCAAGGCTTGAGGAAAAACCAACAGGCATTGATGTCCATGCATAGGTATTTCCCGGGACAGGGCTAATTCCCAGGCTTGTGGAGGTCCCGTTGCAGATGTTCTGATTTGGCCCCGTGATGGCAAGCGGTTTGGGAAATACATTGATGAAAACGGTATCCTGTTTGGAACACCCATTGGATCCTGTTACGTTCAGGAAATAGGAAGTCGGTAGGAGGGGTGTTACCGTTGGATTTGCAATTCCAGCGCTGAAGTCTGCCGCTGAGGAAGTCCAGGAATAATTGTTCCCGGCAGCAGGCGGTAAGCCCAGATTGATTGAATTGCCTTCACAAACAGCGTTATCGTTACCTGCGAATGCATTCGGAAGTGCCATAATCATGACAGCAGAGGAAACTGTTGCTGTGCATCCCCCGAGTGTAGCTGCCAATGTATACAAGGTATTGAAAGCAGGGCTGACCACAGGATTGGCCAGGCTGGAGGAATACCCGGGGGGATTGGAGGTCCAGCTGTACGTCATCCCTGAAACGGGAGGTCCGCCGATGGCAACAGCACTCCCTGCACAGATCGGGGCATAGGGTACAAAAGGAGGTTGTGTTGGTAAACCCAATACTACCTGGGTTGTTGAACCCGGGCCATACAGATTTCCCAAGCCCAGGGTGCATGTATATGTTCCGGCCTGAGCGGCAGTTATGTTGCTGATGACAGGATTCTGTAGCGTGGAAGTGAATCCATTCGGGCCTGTCCAGCTGTAGCTGGCACCCGCCACTGAATTTGCAGTAAGCATGAGATTTTGCCCGGCACAAATGGGGCCATTGTTGCTGATCGCCGGGGCAGGTATGTACGACATAATTCCACTCCCACTGGTTTGTGAAAGATAAACAGTACACGCTACCTTCGAGAAATTTGAGATCATCATAATGTAATATTCTCCTGCCGTGCTCAATGGCAGGTCTGCGTTCTCAGAACAGGCAGTGGTGAAGGAACAGTCAACGACCTTCGTGGCCGTTAAGCCTCCATTGCATCCTTCATCCAAAGAGCTGAAAGGCCCCCAAAGGACAAAATCAATGTCTTTACAGACCACCGAATACAGATTGATGTGGATATCGCCACCTGAACCTACCATAAAACAGAACCATGCCGGGTCATACTGGTAGGTAAGGCAGTAGTAGTCGGGACCCACTTCAGGATAATTGTAGCCTGTCCATGCAGTATAAGAATACGTCTGACCGGAAACGATCTGCAAAGCTGTGCTACAACTCGAATTTGTATAAGGTTGCGCCAGCATTGTCAAACTGAAGAAAAGCAAGACCGATAATAAAAATTTCCGCATCAAATTTTAATCAACCAATAAAAGTACGAAGAAAATTATTCACTTCGGAATTAAAATTAGCATCGGCAGTTCATGTGGCTCTAAATCAGATATTTGAAAGGAATCACCCCCGGTCCTGAAGGTCAAATTTCTGCCTGAGCTCCCATCATAGGTCTTCAGACTGGCCTCACAGCCTGACAGACATTGGCAGACATTCCCGGGCAAGTTGTTGGTCGTGAGAATTTCTCCCAGAACTGACAATGTGCCAGCTAAATTGGTAATTGGCAGGAGTTGATTTGCAAGTGTTTGATCTCGTCCATCCAAATATTCTTTCAAGCTCGACAGGCTTAGGTTCAAGCCAAAAATGTAGTGGCCATGATCTTCAAAAATCAGGTCGATTTCCGGAAGTTGGACTAGCACAATGCAATCCTCTGTTGCATTATCCTTAGAGAAAAATAGTGGCAGAAATGCATGGCCATGGCGCAGCGCGAGTGCTTCTGCCAGAGATTCAGGTAGGTATTTCATACAGGAGTGAAGCCACTCAGCATTGATTCAAAAACAATTTACGCTTTTTCTGCGTAAAGTTGAATGATTTTCAGGATCACGTCAACAGCTTTTTCTATGGATTGCAGGGGCACAAATTCAAATTTACCGTGAAAATTATGTCCTCCTGCAAAAATGTTGGGGCAGGGCAGTCCCATATAGGAAAGCCGGGCACCATCTGTACCTCCACGGATTGGCACAACAACAGGCTTTACGCCTACCTGTTCCATGGCTGTTTCAGCAATTTTAACGATATGATAGACTGGTTCTACCATTTCGCGCATGTTGAAATACTGATCCCGTAGTTCAAGGGTCACTGTATTTGGATAACGCAGGTTCAGGAAATCAGCACATTGTTGAATCAGTACTTTCTTCTGCTCAAATTTGCTGCGGTCATGATCACGGATGATGTACTGAATGCTGGCATTTTCAACACTGCCTTCCATTTTGATCAGGTGGAAAAATCCGTCATAGGACTCGGTAAATTCCGGCCTTTGGTTGACGGGAAGGGCTGCATTGAATTCCATCGCTACCAGGATCGCATTGATCATCTTGTCCTTGGCATAACCGGGGTGGATGTTTCTTCCCTGGAAATTAACTTTGGCATGTGCTGCATTAAAGTTCTCGTATTCAAGTTCTCCGATGGCACCACCATCCATGGTGTAGGCAAATTCAGCACCAAATTTGGCCACATCGAAATGATCAACACCTTTGCCAATCTCTTCATCAGGTGTGAATCCGATTTTTATCGGACCATGTTTAAATTCGGGATGGCTCATGATGTATTCAACGGCTGTCATGATTTCTGTGACACCGGCTTTGTCATCAGCCCCAAGCAAGGTATTCCCGTCGGTCGTGATCAGGGTTTGGCCTTTGTAATCCAGCAATTCAGGAAAGTCTTTGGTAGAAAGAATCAGCTTTTTTTCAGCATTGATCAGCACATCTTTTCCATCATAATTTTCGATGATTCTGGGTTTTACTTCTGCACCCGACATGTCCGGACTGGTGTCGACATGGGAAATAAATCCGATGGCCGGGATCTTTTTGTCTGTATTGGCCGGGATACTTGCCATGACATAGCCATGTTCATCCAGGCTGACCTCCGGTACACCCATCTGAATCAATTCATCCTTGAGCAGCTTAAGGAGATCATATTGTTTGGCAGTGCTTGGGAAAGTCGTGGAACTGTCGTCGGATTGCGTGTCGATCGCCACATAGCGAAGAAAGCGGTCAAGGATATGATTGTTCATGATTGATTTTAAAATTAGAAATTAAGCTTCTTTTTTGCCACGTAAGGATTCCCAGACGAGGTAAGCACAAAGCACTGCAAACATTACGATACCAAGGATTTCGGCTCCATGAGATTCAAACCATTCCGCATTGACAATGTCGATGCCGCCAAATTTGATCAAAGCACTGACAACCCCCATCAGGGCGCCGCCGGCAATAAAACCGGAAGCAATCAGTGTTCCTCTTTCACGACGGGCATTGTTTGTGCCTTCGTCTTTGCTTCTTGTTGAAACATACCAGGCGATGAGACCTCCGACAAGCAAAGGAGTGTTGAGCTCAAGCGGAATGAACATCCCTAATGCAAAGGCCAAAGCAGGTACCCCGATCATGGTGAGTATGAGTGAGAGAAAAGCACCGGCAGCATACAAGAGCCAGGGTGCAGGCATCCCCGACATCATGGGGCCAATCACGGCTGCCATGGCATTGGCCTGGGGAGCGACAAGGGCTTTTTCGCCTGTGAAACCATAGGTTTTGTTCAGGATGATGATGACTCCGCCAACGGTGGCAGCAGAAACCAGGGTTCCAAGGAATTTCCAGGCCTGTTGTTTATAGGGTGATGACCCCAGCCAATAACCGATTTTTAAGTCGGTGATAAAACCTCCGGCCATCGACAAAGCAGTACAGACAACACCCCCGATGATGAGGGCGGCTATCATCCCGGTAGGGCCTGAGAGCCCAACACTTACCATGATCAGTGAAGTTAGTATCAAGGTCATCAGGGTCATTCCCGAAACAGGATTGGTGCCTACGATGGCGATGGCATTGGCTGCTACTGTAGTGAAAAGGAAGGCAACGATCATGACGATAGCAAGACCTACCAGGGCTTGCATCAGGTTATGAACAACACCAAACTGGAAAAAGACAAAGATGAAAATGGCGACGAGCAGGATTCCTCCGGCGATGATGCTCATGGGGAGATCGCGGCGGGTCCTGAGGGTTTCTGTCGATGCGGTGTGTTTTCCGAAAATTTCTTTGACAGCCAGTGAAAAGGCAGTACGGATGATCTTGGAAGAACGGATGATCCCGATCACTCCTGCCATGGCGATGCCACCGATGCCGATCTGGCGGACATAAGCCCGGAAGATTTCTTCTGCCGACATTTGTCCGATTAGCTTGGTGATGTTCGCCCCAACAGCAATGGTCTGACCATCAGCAAAGTGATTGACGACAGGGATGAGGACATACCAGGAGACAAAAGATCCGGCACAGATAATGGCAGCATAACGCAAGCCGATGATGTAGCCCAGGCCAACAATGGCAGCACCTACATTAATTTTAAAAACGATCTTGGCTTTGTCGGCAAGGACTTGGCCCATCGGGAATACCCGCGTTGTAAAAACCTCACTCCACAAGCCGAAAGTAGCGATGGTGAAGTCGTAAATCCCGCCGATAAGACCACTCACCAGCAGCAAACGTGCCTGGTTGCCTCCTTTTTCACCGGAAACCAGAACTTCTGTGGTTGCTGTAGCCTCAGGGAAAGGATATACCCCATGCATATCAGCAACGAAATACTTGCGGAAAGGAATCAGGAATAGTATTCCGAGGAAACCTCCCAGCAGGGATGATAAAAAGATCTGGTAATATTCTGCATTCAGGTTTAGGATGTAAAGTGCGGGTAATGTGAAAATTGCACCGGCTACGATGACACCTGAAGTGGAACCGATTGATTGAATAATGATGTTCTCCCCGAGTGCGTTCTTTCTTTTAGAAACGGTAGAAAGACCGACTGCTATAATGGCAATGGGAATCGCAGCTTCAAAAACCTGTCCGATTTTTAAACCCAGGTAGGCCGCTGCCGCTGAAAAAATGATCGCCATCAGCAAACCCAGGCTCACTGACCTGAAATTCACTTCAGGATAGATCCTTGTCGGATCCATCAAGGGATAATAGTTTTCTCCTGCTTTTAATTCCCGGTAAGCATTTTCGGGTAAACCTTTGACTTCCTGAGGGTTGTGTTCTGCCATGGGATGTAAGTTTTAAAAGGCTAAGTTAGCTAGCCTGTTCTTACAAACCAAGAAAATAAAATGCGGGAAATTACGTCATGTCACAAAGCTGCGACATGACGGAACTCATTGATATTTATTTCTTTAGCAGATCCCTTATTTCTGTCAAAAGGGATTCTGATGCAGTAGGAGCAGGGGGGGCTGCCGGTGCTTCTTCCTGTTTCTTTCGCATGGTATTAAAGGCTTTTACGATCATGAAAACGACCCATGCGATGATGAGAAACTCAAAAACGACCTGCAAAAACATACCATAGCTGATGAAGACTTCTTTGCCAACTTCACCACCGATGGCAACTTTAAGGTCTTTGAAGTCGACATTGCCGAGAATCATCCCAATGGGAGGCATGACGATGTCATTCACAAGAGAGTTGACGATTTTTCCGAAAGCAGCACCGATGATAACACCGACTGCCAGGTCAAGGACATTGCCCCTGCTGATAAACGATTTAAATTCCTGAACGAGGCCCATTTGTATGATTTTTAATTGATTACTTTCTTTATTTGAATTCGGTAAACATATACATTATACCCAATGAAAATCCCTGTGAGTACTGCACATCCGGTGCCTGGTCGATGTCATTCAGCAACAGCCCTGAAATGGATACATTGATGAATTTATTCACCTTGGCCCGCAACGTTACATCCAGCTGAGAGGTGATTTTTCCAAAGTTGTTGTAAGGAGCCAGGGCCATTGCCCTTGCCTTCAGGTTCATATTCTTAGCGATATCACGGTCGAAGCTGGCAACAAGCTGCAAGGCAATTTCGTTTTTGACAATCTGCCCGGTATCTACGCCGTAATTGTTGGGGACAGTTTTATAGAGGTTTTTGTCAAGAACAAAGGTTTGTCTTAAGGTTCCTGTTCCAAAGCGAAACCAGAAATAATCGACAGGCTTGTACTCAATACCGAGTGAGCTTGTAAGGTAACCGGGCGACATGAAGTTGGATACGTAGGTAGTCGTCTCAACACCACTCACTTTTTCGTATTTAAACCCGTCTTTAAACTGGGAACTGAAGTTGATTGAGGCAAATAGGTTCCATTTGGCAGCAATCTTATATCCCAGCCTGGAGTCTACAAAGATCTTATCCACAGATTTCCGGTCCTCTTGTCCCTGGTTCTGAAGGATGCCATAAGCAAGCTGGAACTCATTGTCCCAGGTTATTTTTTTCTGGGTGGCATAATTGGCTTTGCCATTGGCAAAAGTGCTGAATGCAAGTGAATTAACTCCACCACCTGTCCAGTTGTCACTAAAGGCAGCCTGACTGAAATTGAGTCCGGCAGAGAAGGCATGGGTCCAGTTCTTAATGCTGTCCTGGGCCATAGTAAAAGTGCTGATTAGCAAAGAAATAAGAAGCAGGGTAGCTGTTTTTTTCATAGGGTGTTATTTTTATTGAGTCCACGAAAATATAAAAAACACCAATGGATGTCATCAAAGTGTTAATAAGTCTGTTGTGATTGGGAATAAAAAAGGCCTTTATCCCGCTCCAGGTAAGATCACATAAAAATACAATCCAGGATAACAAAGACTGCAAGCTGCAGGCTGGCAATGCCGTTGGTAGTGAAAAAGGCCAGGTTCAGCCGGCTCAGGTCATCGGGTTTCACCAGGCGGTGCTGGGTATACAACAGTATGCTGAAAATGGAAAAGCCGATCCAGTAGAAGATTCCAAAATGCCATTGAAGCCCTGCAACCATCAGCAAACCGGCACTAATCAGGTGAAACACTGAGGACAACATAAGAGCTTTATGCTTCCCGAGCAAAACCGGTATCGAGTGTAAACGGGTGGTACGATCATAAGCTTCATCCTGTAAAGCATAGATGATGTCGAACCCAGAAACCCAGAAGACAACACAAGCTGAAAAGATCACCGGAAGCAGGCTGAAATGACCTGAAACTGCAATATAGGCACCGATTGGGGCCAGTGCCAGTCCAATGCCCAGCACCAGGTGTGAGGAAGAAGAAAAGCGTTTTGTCAGGCTGTAACCCAATACAACAGCAAGAGCCACAGGCGACAAATAAAAGCATAGCGGGTTGATGAACCAGGCGGCCAGGATGAAGAATAGCGCATTGATAATGGCGAAAACCAGTGCAGATCCGGCATTGATACGTCCGGAGGGAATGTCCCTGCCTTCTGTCCTGGGATTGGCTTTGTCAATGTCGCGGTCGATGAAACGGTTAAAGCTCATGGCTGCATTGCGTGCAAATACCATACACAGGATCACCAGAACCAACAAAGTGAAGTTAAATCCATATCCCTCATGAATGGCTGCCAGGAAATAGCCGATAAACGCAAATGGCATGGCAAAGAGCGTGTGACTAAAGGTGACAAGCGAGGAATAATCTTTTATATGCTGAACTATATTTTTTGACATCAGTTGGGTTTTGCTCCGGCAAATGTAAATATTCGTACGAAATAGAAATATGCATCTACTGCTTTCCGTTTTGTCCTGAAAACCCTACTTTTGTTTCCGGTAAAGACGCAATGCAGCGCGTCTGCCTTAAAGAGAACCCAATGAAAAAAGAAGTCATCCGCCTTAGCGACATAGCAAAACATTATAAAGTGGGTAACCAGCAGGTGCTGGCCCTGAAAACAATCGATCTGGTCATCTACAAAAACGAATATGTTGCCCTCATGGGTCCTTCCGGTTCCGGAAAGTCAACCCTGATGAACATCCTGGGTTGCCTCGATACCCCAACACATGGTGCGTACATTCTCAACGGACAGGATGTCAGCAAAATGAATGACGATGCCCTTGCTGAGGTGAGGAACAAGGAAATTGGTTTCGTTTTTCAGACCTTTAACCTCCTTCCCAGGTCTTCAGCCCTGGAAAATGTGATGCTGCCTTTGGTTTATGCCGGCATGAACAAAGCCAAACGCCTTGAACTCGCCAACCGTGCCATCGCTGACGTCTCCCTCGAAGACCGTAAGATGCACCGCCCCAATGAACTTTCGGGCGGACAACGTCAGCGTGTAGCCATTGCCCGTGCCCTGGTCAACAATCCTTCTATCATCCTGGCTGATGAGCCTACCGGTAACCTCGATTCCAAGACATCCATCGAGATCATGGGACTGTTTGAGGAAATACACAAAGCAGGGAATACGGTGATTGTGGTGACCCATGAAGAGTCGATTGCCATCCATGCCCACAGAATCATCAGGCTAAAGGATGGGGAGATATTCTCTGATGAGATCAATGAGCAGGTTAAAATCATGTCGGATTATGCAAAAGAAGTTAATAGCTGAGACATGAGTAAGGAATGGAAGATATATACCCGCACCGGCGACAAAGGTGAAACATCGCTGATTGGCGGAAGGCGGGTCCCGAAATACGACCTGCAGATAGAGGCCTATGGCACTGTGGATGAGTTGAATTCATTTATCGGCCTGATCCGTGATGAAAGCACCGATGGCCAAACCCGCGCTACCCTCCTGGAGATTCAGGACAGACTCTTTACCATGGAGTCTTTGCTGGCAGAAGACAAAGCACCTGATCCTGAACATGTTCACAAACACAAACCACTCCCGCATCTCCAGGAATCTGATGTGGATCTCCTCGAACATGAAATCGACAGAATGAATGAAAGCCTTCCTGCCCTGACTTCTTTTATCCTGCCCGGTGGTCACAAACAAGGATCACTTTGTCATGTTGCCCGTACAATTTGCCGGCGTGCAGAGAGAATAGCCTTGCTACTTGCCCTGGAAGTGGAGTTTAATCCGCTGGTGATCAAGTATATAAACAGATTGTCGGATTACCTCTTTGTGCTGGCACGCTATCTTACCCTGCAAAATGGGGGAGAAGAAATCCTCTGGAAAGCCAGGGTTTAATTTCACTGATTGTTCAATCATTTTCTGTTTGCCATGTGGCCTGCTGCAACACCAGCCCAGCTTAACTATTGGCAATTCTTTTCAATTTCCTTCTCCACCTGCTTCATACCGAGGTTCTTAGCCTGGTAGAAATCTGCACATGCCTGCGCTTTTTTACCCAAACGTATTCTTGCCATTCCCCGCATGGCCCAGGCAATTGCATTTTTGTCATCCCGGCTGAGGGCAGCCCCCAGGTCATCTTCTGCACCCTGGAAATCTCCCAGGTTATAATTAGAGAACCCTCTGTAAAACAAGGCCTCCGTGAAGGAAGGATCTTTTTTTAAGGTGTAGTTGAATTGAGTTACAGCCCTGTTAAAATCTCTAAGATTGTAGTAAGCGATCCCGGTTTCAAATGACACATATGGAAAAACAATACCCATCGCTGCCGCCTGTTTGAGGTCTTCCAATGCAGCTTCGAAATTGGCTGTGCTGTTATAGACTTTCCCACGGTTGGCATAAGCAACACCAAAAGAGGGACTTGCATTGATGGCTGCGGAGAAATCGTCCAATGCTTCTTTGTAAAGTCTTGCGGTCAGCCTGCTTAAACCCCGGTTGTTGAGATAAGCTGCATTTCCCGGTGCCAGAGATACCGCCATGTCCAAATCCTTCAGGGCTTCGGGATTGCGATCGGTTTTTGCATAAATCCCCGCACGGTTGGCATAAGCCCTGGCATTCTTGGGTTGAACATCGATGGCTGCGCTGAAATCCTGGAGTGCAGCGCGCAAATCACCCTGGTTCATGCTTTCAATGCCACGGGCATTTAAGGCAGTATATACTTTAGGATTGTTTTTGAGGATGTCATTCGTCAGACTGAGCGTGTCATGCCAGATACTTACCCTGGCAGTAGCGGTCAGGGCGTAAACCCACAACAGTGCAACCAGGATTAGCGCTGATCCCAATGCGAAGGGTTTGCTGTATTGTCGTAAACGCTCAAGCCCATAGCCGGCGATAAAAAACAAACCGATGGAGGAAACATAGGTATACCTGTCAGCAATGATATAATTGGAAACCGGAATCCATTTCAGAAAGACGAAAATGTTGACAATGAAAAACATAAGTCCGAAGAAGAGGACTTTGTTTTTTCGCAGGGAGTAGACCACCAGGCCCAGTACCACGACAGAAATCAAGAGTCCTAGCCACATGCCGGCCGTAAATTCACTCCCCTGGTATTGTGGATAGGAATAATAGGCCGAAAGCTGGATGGGCAGGGCGAGTTTTAGTAAATACAGGGTAAAGGCATAGCCAGCAAGCATGATCATCTCGGGGATGCCGGGCTTAGGTGCCAGACTTCCTGTGTATCCTGTCCTTGCTTGTGCGAAAATGGCGATGAGTCCGAGGATCAGGGCAATTGTGAAATAGGGTAGTTTTTCGAGCCATATCTTCCTGTTATTCAGCGGCCGTAGCAGGAGAATGTCGGTCAGGATCAGGCATAGCGGCAGGAAGACTGCCTGCCCTTTAGACAGCACAGCCAGGACGAAAGCCGCCAGCGAAAACACCAAGTACTTCCGGTAAGCACTTGCCACATACCTGAGCCAGCCAAGGTAGGCCAGCAAGAACCAAAAAGTATAGAGCACATCTTTGCGGGCACTTGCCCAGGCCACAGCTTCCACATGCATCGGGTGGATTCCGAAGAGCAGGGCCGTGATGCCTGCCACCATGGGTTTGTTATGAAACTGCAAAATAATTTGAAAGACCAGAAAAGTATTGAGCAGGTGCAGCAAGAGGTTGTGGAGGTGAAAAGCCCGGGCTGATGCGCCGAAAAGGGAATGGTCGAATTTTAATGAGATCAGGGTAAGCGGATGATAGTGGCCTTCGAAACTTCCGGCAAAAATACGCCACAGGTTTTGCGACCATGGCCCGGTAACAAGCGGGTTGTCAGTGATGTAGATGTTGTCATCCCAGCTGACAAAGCCATTGTGAAAGATTGGAAGGTAGACAGCAGCAGTAAGCAACAGCACAGCCAGCAGCCAGCTCAGGCGAGGATTACGTTGTAATGAAAGGATGACTGCCTGCATAGTTTCAAAGCAAGGATTGGCAAAGGTAGGTTCTTTAAAATGGACTTTTTGTCAGGCAACTTATTATTTTCTGAATTGTCTTGAAACAAAGGAATAAATAATACGTTGATAACTATTCGCTGCAAAAGGCAAAATAAAAAAATGATTTCTTGCTTTATTTTTAAAAAAATTTACTTTTGCAGCAAAATTGAACACCTAAAAATTTAAAGATGTACTGGACATTAGAATTGGCTTCAAAATTGGAGGATGCACCATGGCCGGCTACCAAGGAGGAGTTAATTGATTTCTGCCTTAGGTCCGGTGCCCCTGTTGAGGTAAGTGAAAACCTGAAGGAAATAGAGGACGAAGGCGAAATCTACGAGAGCATTGAAGACCTCTGGCCGGAGTATCCGACAAAAGAGGACTTCTTCTTCCACGAGGACGAGTATTAACAAATGTAAGTGCCGGCTTTGGCCGGCATTTCTTTTTTAAAGCCTGTCATTTTAGCGCTTTTCGACTACGGCACTCTTTTTGCCTAAAATCTCTATCTTTACCAAACTTAAGCAAATATCATGTTAGGAATATTCAAGCAGTTTCTGGGCAACAAAGCCGACCGCGACCTGAAAATTATTGACCCCATCCTAAAACAGGCGCTGTCAGCCTATCAGGAAATTACCAAACTGGACAACGATGCGCTCAGGGAAATGACCCACACTTTCAAGCGCCGTATCAGCGATCACCTTGCTGAAGAAGATGCTGCCATCAAAGCCCTCAAGGAAAGAATAGACGGTGATCTCGACATGGACATCGACGAGAAGGAAGCACTCTATGTGGAAATCGACCAACTCGACAAGGTCCAATATGACAAAACCCAGGAAATTCTGATGGAAATCCTGCCACAGGCATTCGCGGTCATCAAAGAAACTGCCAAACGTTTTACGGAAAATGAATGGGTGGAGGTAACTGCTACCGACTATGACCGTTATCTTGCCACAAAAAAAGACAATGTAGAAATCGTCGATGGGAAAGCCCGTTACCGCAATGCCTGGCAAGCCGGTGGAAATACCATCAAATGGGACATGGTCCATTATGACGTGCAGCTTATCGGCGGGATCGCCCTCCACCAGGGGAAAATCGCCGAAATGGGAACCGGTGAAGGAAAGACCCTCGTGGCTACCTTACCTGTCTACCTCAATGCATTACCCGGAAAAGGTGTGCACCTCGTCACCGTCAATGACTATCTCGCCAAACGTGACTCGGAATGGATGGGCATGCTGTATGAATTTCACGGGCTCAAAGTCGATTGTATCGACAAACATGAACCCAATAGCGAAGAAAGAAGGGCTGCCTACCTCGCGGATGTTACGTATGGTACGAACAATGAATTCGGCTTCGACTACCTCCGCGACAACATGGCCCGTAGCCCTGAAGACTTAGTACAAAGGGTACACAACTATGCCATCGTCGATGAGGTCGACTCAGTATTGATCGATGATGCCAGAACACCACTCATTATCTCAGGACCAACACCCAAAGGCGATCACCAGGAGTTTGACGCACTGAAACCCCAGGTACTCAAGCTATACAATGCACAGAAGAACCTGGTAACCAAGTTCCTGTCTGACGCCAAAACCCTCATGGCTACCAATCCTTCCGCCGAACTGGAGAAGAAAGCAGGGGAAATGATGCTGCGCTCATATCGCGGACTTCCTAAAAATAAAGCCCTTATCAAATTCCTCAGTGAAATGGGGATGAAAGCCCTGATGCAGAAAACAGAGAATTTCTACATGCAGGAGCAAAGCAAACATATGCACATCATTGATGACGAACTGTTCTTCGTGATCGATGAGAAAAATAACTCCATCGAACTTACTGAAAAGGGAATCGACCTGATCACTGAATCATATGAAGATCCCAGGTTCTATATCATCCCTGACATCGGGGCTGAATTGGTGGAACTTGACAAACAAGGGCTTCCTGATGCGAAAAAGGCGGAGGCCAAGTCGGATATGTTACGCGATTTCTCAATCAAATCTGAGCGTATCCACACTGTCAACCAGCTGCTTAAGGCCTATGCCCTGTTTGAAAAAGATGTAGAATATGTCATCATCGAGAACAAAATCAAGATCGTTGATGAACAAACCGGCCGTATCATGGAAGGCCGCCGCTACTCCGATGGCTTGCACCAGGCCATCGAAGCCAAGGAAAATGTTACTGTAGAAGCAGCCACCCAGACTTATGCGACCATCACCCTGCAGAATTACTTCAGGATGTACCGTAAGCTCTCTGGTATGACTGGAACAGCAGAAACGGAAGCAGGGGAGTTGTGGGATATCTACAAACTCGATGTGGTGGTTATCCCCACCAACAGGCCCATTGCCCGCGACGACCGCGAGGATTTGGTTTACCGCACCAAACGTGAGAAGTTTAATGCGGTAATTGATGACATCGAGGATTTGGTCAACAAAGGCCGCCCGGTATTGGTTGGTACTACTTCTGTTGAAACTTCAGAATTGCTGAGCAGGATGCTGCTTCGGAAAAATATTAAGCACAATGTCTTGAATGCCAAGCTGCACGCACGTGAGGCCCAGATCGTTCAGGATGCAGGTAAGGCTGGCACTGTGACCATCGCCACCAACATGGCAGGTCGGGGTACTGACATCAAGCTCGGACCCGGCGTCAAGGAAGCTGGTGGATTGGCCATTATTGGTACTGAACGCCATGAGTCACGACGTGTCGACCGCCAGCTGAGAGGTCGTGCCGGTCGCCAGGGTGACCCGGGAAGTTCACAGTTCTTCGTTTCACTGGAGGATGACCTGATGCGGCTTTTCGGATCTGACAGGATCGCCAGCATTATGGACAGACTCGGACTCAAGGAAGGCGAAGTCATTCAGCATTCCATGATTACCAAATCCATTGAACGCGCACAGAAAAAAGTTGAAGAGAACAACTTTGGTACACGTAAAAGACTGTTGGAATATGATGACGTAATGAACTCTCAAAGGGTGGTCATCTACAAAAAACGTCATCATGCCTTGTATGGAGAAAGGCTGTCGCTAGATCTGTCCAATATGTTCTATGATGTAGGCGAGGCCATCCTTGGCGATCACCTGGCCGCAGAAGATTACCACGGATTTGTATTGGAACTGATGCGGACCATGGCGATTGAGAGCCCGATTACAGAGCAGGAATTCCGCAACGAAAGCCAGGCTAAGCTTACAGATCGTCTGTTTGATGAATTGTATCATGCGTATCGTCAACACTCCCTGCACCTGGCTGAAACGGCCTATCCTGTGATCAAAGACGTGTATGAGAACAACAACCATTTCGAGAATATTGCCATCCCGCTAACGGATGGGATAAAAACCCTGCAAGTCGTCACCAACCTGAAAAAGGCCTACGAAGACAAAGGTCGTGAAGTCGCCTTGTCTGTTGAAAAGGGTTTAAGCCTTGCTTTGATTGATGATGCCTGGAAAGAGCATTTACGTGAGATGGACGAATTGAAGCAGAGCGTTCAATCGGCTACCTATGAGCAGAAGGACCCCCTTCTTATTTATAAGTTTGAGTCGTTCGAGCTGTTTAAAACCATGATTCAGAAAATCAACAAAGAAGTTTGTTCATTCCTGATGAAAGGTGCGCTTCCCGGTATGGAAAACAACGTACAGGAAGCCAGGGCCCCGCGTCGTGTTGATATGAGTAATCTGAAAACCGGCCGTGATGATTCCTTTGCACAGCAGAATAAGACCTCAGAGCCACAACGTCCACAACCTGTGCATGTAGAGAAAAAGGTTGGACGCAATGATCCTTGTCCATGCGGCAGTGGAAAGAAATACAAACAGTGCCATGGTCGGGGAGGAGAAATTTAATAGCTTAGCTGTGCCTAAAACCTTAAGTACTGAAAAGAAACAACCAGCATCATGACGACAGTAAGTTCCAGGTTTTATGATGTAATCGTGGCAGGTGCCGGTCCTGCCGGATCGATAGCTGCCTATCATCTTGCCAGTCGGGGTTTCTCTGTATTGATTATTGACAAAGACCACTTTCCCCGCTCCAAGCCTTGTGGTGGAGGCCTGACGCACAGGGCGCTCAAGCTTTTTCCTTACGACCTCTCCGAGGTCATCGAGAGCACAGTGCATTCCTTCCGTTTTTCCCATCGTTTTGAGCATTCCTTTACCCATACAACACCCGATCCACTGGTTTATGGCACCATGCGCATCAACCTCGATGATTTCATGTTGCACAAAGCCATAGACAAAGGAGCAGAGTTTCTGCCGGGCGCGAAAGTGACAGGTTTTACCGAGACTTTCGACCAGGTGCTTGTGCATACCTCAGAATGTGAGTATTCAGCGGCTTATATCATCGGTGCTGATGGTGTCAGCAGCATCACGGCCCGTTCCTTTCAGCTGACAGACAACGTCAGGAAGGGTGTCGGCATTGAGAGTGAGATCCGTGTCAGTCCAGAGGTTTTGAAACGCTTCGAAGGCCTTGCCTGCCTTGACTGGGGCACTTTTGTCAGGGGGTATGCATGGGTGTTCCCTAAGCATGATCACCTTAGCGTTGGCGTTGGAGGGCCTGCCAGTCTTGCCAAGTACCTCAAGCCCTATTTCTTCCGCTTTATGAAGTCCCTGGACATTGACCACATGGAGATGTTGTCATTCCGTTCATATCCCATTCCTTTTCGAACAGGCGTAGGTAAAGTGCAGACATCCAGGGTGATGGTAGTGGGTGATGCAGCAGGTTTGGCAGATCCACTTACAGGCGAAGGGATTTATTTCGCCGTAAAAAGCGGTACGATTGCTGCTGAGTGTCTGATCGATGTATTGGAAGGCCGTGCAGATCATGCCTATCATTTCAAGGAACGGATGGAAGCAGAGATTTTTCCTGAACTGCTGGCTGCCTTGCCCTTGCAGAGTGTCTTTAATGCCGCTCCCGGATTTCTTCACAAGAAAATGGGCAAGTCAGAAAGGATGTGGAGAGGCTTTCGTCGTGTGTTGCGAGGAGAGCTGACTTACCTGGACGTAAGAGAGCGCCTGGGTAGTTTTTCCATTTTGTGGACGCCTATGATCCTGATTGCCAGGATTAAAGAATGGATGAAAACCAACGAGTATAAGTTCGAGGCCAGAAGTAAGGAATAATTCAAGGGTTTAACTTCCAAAGCGGTACCCGATACCTGATTCTGTGTTCAAATACCTGGGTTTTGCGGGATCATCTTCGATTTTTTTTCTTAATTGTGCTATAAAAACGCGGAGATACTGCGTTTGTTCGGTATACCCCATGCCCCATACTTCTTTTAAAATATACTGATGTGTGAGGACCCTCCCTTCGTTTTTTGCGAGTATGGCTAAAAGGGAAAATTCGGTTGAAGTAAGCTTGATGATTTCATTGTTTTTACGGGCTACATGGTTGGCAAGGTCAATGCTGAGGGAGCCAAATTCCATGATTGGGTTATCCGGCAGGTTTTCCTTCTGACGGATTGCCACCCTTATCCTGGCCAGCAATTCACCGGTGCGGAAGGGCTTGGTAAGGTAATCGTTAGCCCCACTATCCAGTGCATGAACGATGTCTTCTTCTGCGTTTCTGACAGAGAGGATAATGATAGGATTATGATACCACTCACGGAGTTTTTTAAGGATTTCAAGTCCATCCATATCAGGTAATCCAAGATCTAGGATTATCAAGGCAGGGTTGCTTGATGCAGCCATTGCAAGACCTTCTTTTCCGGATGAGGCTTCCACAATTTTATAGCCATTTGCAGACAATGTGATTTCAAGTAATCTGCGTATCTGGATTTCGTCATCAATAATAAGAATGGTGTCGGGCATGGTGTTATTGTATAAATGGCATTGCATCAGTCTGAGAAAGCGTTTTTGCCGGTATTTTAATTGTGAAAATCGCCCCTCCGTTTTTTCTGTTCTCCGCACTGACAGTCCCATGATGCGCTTCTGTAAAACCCTTAACGATTGACAGTCCCAGGCCTGTTCCTCCGCTGGCTGAATCTTTTCCCCTGTAGAATTTGTTAAAAACCGAGGACAATTCATCTTCCGGAAAGCCTTTTCCCCTGTCCATCACTTGCATCATCAGCGTTTTCTGATCAAAGAAGAATTTTATCCGAATGGTGGTTCCTGTCGGAGAGTACTGGGTGGCGTTTAGCACCAGGTTGTGCAGGACCTGTTCGATAAGTCCGTAATCGACATAAACCAGGGGCATGTCGGGTGGGATTACAGTGGAGGTTTTAAAGGGAGATAGTTCCTGTTTCAGGTTGCTGGCAACTTTGTTGGCAAGGTCGTGGACATCACACCAATCGGGTCGGGCACTGATACGGCCGGATTCAAGGCGCGACATATTCAGGAGGTTTTCAATTAAGCGGTTTAACCTGATGGACGCAGTATTAATTTCACGGTACAACTCAAGTTTTGTTTCTTCCGGATAAAGCTGCGATAGCAAGGTGTCGGATGCCCCCATGATCGTGGCAACCGGAATCCTTAATTCATGGGAAATGGAGTTAAAAAGAGTTTTGTAGAGTTTGTCGGATTCATTGAGAATGTAGGCCTTTTTTGCAGTATTTCTCAGAAATTCACGCTCGAATTTACCAGAGATCTGTGAAAGGAAAGCATCCCAGAATTGTTCTTCTCCCTGGGTAAAATTCGCAAGGTGTTTCACTGCTATCACACCCATATTACCGGCATTTCCTTTTAAGGGATAAAAAGTATAGTCTGTGGAAGGCAAGGTGTCAGTGTGTTTTCCGGCTTTAGAAGAATGTTTATATACCCAGGCTGCAATACTCATTTCATTCTCCGAAAGTAAGATGGTGGTTTCATGATTTACCTTATCGTCAAGAAGATTAGAGTCGTCTTTTAAAATAATGGCACAATCCAGATTGAAGTATTTTTGAATGTAGGCCACTGCAATCTTCATTACTTCCGCAATCCCTGAAGCCATGGTAATGTCTTTGGTCAACTGGTAAAGGGCATGCGTACGTTCTTCCCTAATCCTTATTTTTTGCTCCTGTCGGCGTACCCTTGAGGTAAGAATCCCATTGAGGAGTGCAATGATAAAGAACATGACCAGCATCATCATATCCTCCGGCTTTTCGATGTGCATGGTAAATTCGGGGGGGATGAAAAAATAATCCCATATCAATGCACTTAATGTTGCTGCAAGTAAGATTGGTCCGGTTCCATAAAAGAGGGCAAGGATGGACACCAGGAACAACAATACAAAAGATACAACCTGGTATCCAAAGAAATCCTTTCCCAGATAGCAAATAAGCGCAGTTAAAACGACATAAACAGGGATTGTTAAATACTGCCGGAAATTGGAAGTAAATGCCGGCAAAGAGACCTGTTTCTTAAAGTGGTCTTTTGCCTGGCTGTCAGCCCCCAGAACATATACATCGATGTTGCCGCTATACCTGATCAGCCTGTGGACGAAACTGCCGAGCTGGATCATCGACAATAGGTTACGGATGCGCGGCTTCCCAACGATGATGTGGGTTGCATTTTCTTTTTGAGCAAAATCCACAATGGCTTTTACGATGTCATCATTGGTGATTACCCGGCAGCTTATACCCAGTTGTTTTGCTAATTTGAAGTTTTTGTCAAGTTGATCCTTTTCTTTGTTACTTAGTTTGTGTTGAGTTTCAACATAAACTGCCTGGATGTTGGCTCCCATCGAGTAAGAAAGATTTTTTGCCCATCGAAGCAGTCGGGTTGACTTTTGATGATAATCAATGGCAACCAGCAGATGTAAACCTGATTTCCATGGACCACGGATTCGCTTGTGTTGCAGGTAATCATGAAGTTGCTTGTCGACACGGTCAGCAACAATGCGCAAGGCCATTTCTCTCAGTGCCGTAATGTTCCCGATCTTAAAGAAATTCTCGATTGCTTCTTTCGAGCGTTCCGGGGTATAGACCTTGCCTTCCATGAGCCTTTCCAGCAGTTCTTCTCCCGGAAGGTCTATCAGTTCTACCTCATCAGCAGTTTCAAAGATTTCATCCGGCAGCGTTTCACGGATTATAATCCCGTTAATCTGAGCTACTGTTTCAGAACGGCTTTCCAGGTGCTGTACATTTAAGGTCGTATAAACGTTAATTCCGTTTTCGAGGATTTCCAGCACGTCATGGTAACGTTTTGTATGCCTGCTGCCGGGGGCATTGGTATGTGCAAGTTCATCGACGAGCACGATTTGTGGTTTCCTGGAGAGGATGGCATCCAGGTCCATCTCCACAACTGTCGTGGTTTTATAGGCCAGGCTTTTGCGGGGAATTAATTCAAAACCCTCAACCAATTCTGCGGTTTCTGCACGGTTGTGGGTTTCAACAAATCCAATGATAATGTCAAGGCCTTTTTGTTTCTCGGTTTGGGCTGCCTTTAACATGTTGTAGGTTTTTCCTACACCGGCGCACATCCCGAAGAAAATTTTCAACTTCCCCCTTTTCTCTTTCGCTTCCTCGTTGATTAATGAGGCAAGTAGTTCATCAGGATCAGGCCGGTTATCATCGAAGTTGTTCATCCAAGCTCAAATTTAGCAATAAAACATTGACTCTTTGTTCACCGAGACATAAATACTGTGGGGCTTCTGTAAAAGCTTTTATAAGTTTCGATAGTTTTTCCTTTTGAGCTGCGTTTAAACTGCGGGCATTGGCAATGCGTGGTGCCTGCAACAATATGGCTTGCAGGGAGATGTGGGGATCCAGTCCACTGGCAGAAGCAAACAGCATTTCAGCGGGGACAACTGCGGTAAGACTGTCTAAATGGTTAACTGAAATAAATTGTCTTTTCCGCTGGCTGACAAAGTCCTTCAATTTGTTGTTTGTTAGTCCGAGGTTTGAGCCCCCCGATGGCAGTGGGTTATAAGAGACTGCAGAAGGTCGGGAGCTAAAGTAAATAGTGCTGTCGAATTGCTGCCCTATGAGTTCGCTCCCTAGCGTTTTGTTATTCCGGATGATTAAACTGCCATTGGCTTTTGAGGGGAATATTGCCTGTGCAATGCCCGTGATTAACAGCGGGTAAAGAATTCCCGTAAGTAGGGTAAAGAACAGGAATATTTTGAGAGATATAAAGAGTGTTTTCATATATTATAGTATTGCATATTTATCAAAAGGTCAATCAGTTTAATTCCGATGAAAGGCGCAATAACTCCGCCTAAGCCGTAAATCAGCAGGTTTTTAATGAGGGCTTTATTGGCAGAAACTGGTTTGTAGGGGACACCTTTCAAGGCCAGTGGGACTAAAAGGATAATGATGATTGCATTAAAGATTACAGCACTCAGAATCGCACTTTGGGGTGAACCGAGGTGCATAACATTTAAAGCTGAAAGAGGGCCAATGCCGTTCTTTCCTGAATACAGCGATAAGGCGATGGCAGGGATAATGGCGAAATACTTGGCAATGTCGTTGGCAATACTAAAAGTAGTGAGTGAGCCCCGGGTCATCAGCAATTGTTTCCCCACTTCAACAACCTCGATGAGTTTGGTTGGATTGCTGTCGAGGTCGACCATATTGCCAGCTTCACGGGCAGCCTGGGTGCCGGAATTCATCGCAATACCAATATCAGCTTGTGCCAGTGCAGGAGCATCATTGGTGCCATCGCCGATCATGCCTACCAGGTGACCGTTTGCCTGTTCTTCCCTGATACGACGTAATTTATCTTCAGGTGTGGCTTCTGCCATGAAATCATCGACCCCGGCTTCTGCAGCAATAGCGGCTGCTGTGAGGTGATTATCACCCGTAATCATCACGGTTTTTATCCCCATTTTGCGTAGTTCCACAAAGCGTTGTTTTATCCCGCCTTTAACGACATCCTTCAGGTGAACAACGCCCAGTATTTTATTGTCTTCTGCAACCACAAGGGGTGTAGCACCCTGACGTGCCAGTTCATTGACGATATTCTGAATCTCCTGCGGATAAAACCCATTGTTACTCAGGACGAAATTTTTTATGGCTTCAGAAGAGCCTTTGCGGATCATGTGCTCAGATCCGTTTGGCCCTTTGATATCCACACCACTCATCCTCGATTGTGCAGTAAAGGGGATAAACGAAGCATTCATCTGATGAACTTCCCGGCCACGTATACCGAAATTCTCTTTGGCCAGGATGACAATAGAACGGCCTTCAGGGGTTTCGTCCGACAAAGATGAAAGTTGGGCAGCATCCGCCAGTTCTTCCACTGAGACGCCATTGGCCGGGATAAAATCGGTGGCCATGCGATTCCCAAGGGTGATGGTCCCGGTTTTGTCAAGTAAGAGTACGTCAACATCACCGGCAGCTTCAATGGCCCTTCCACTGGTGGCTATGACATTGCGCTGAATCAGCCTGTCCATCCCACTGATTCCAATGGCACTTAGCAAACCACCGATGGTGGTAGGGATGAGGCAAACCAGCAAAGCGATTAGTACCGGGAGACTCAGGTTTTGCGACATTGGCAATCCTGATGCTTTAAGGCTGTAATTGAAGAAAGCAGGCAGGGTGGTAACTGCCAGCAAGAACACGATTGACAAGCCTGAAAGCAGGATTGACAAAGCGATTTCATTGGGTGTCTTTTGGCGTTTGGCTCCTTCGACGAGTGCGATCATTCTGTCGAGGAAGGTGTCGCCGGGTTCGGTAGAGATGCGTACCAGGATGCGGTCGCTAAGTACCTTGGTGCCACCGGTAACAGCAGAACGGTCACCTCCGCTTTCCCGTATAACAGGTGCTGATTCACCGGTAATCGCAGATTCGTCGACACTGGCGATGCCTTCAATTACCTCGCCATCAGAGGGAATGACATCCCCGGCCTCACAAACAACGACATCACCCTTTCTCAGTTCAGTTGCAAGCACCAATGACTCCTGTTTTTTGTCATTAAGTCGGCGGGCTTTTGTTTGAGTCCTGTTTTTTCTGAGACTTTCGGCCTGTGCTTTTCCTCTGCCTTCAGCAATGGCTTCAGAGAAATTGGCGAACAACACAGTAAACCATAACCAAATTGCGATTTGAAGGTTGAAGGATGAAAAGGAATCCTTGAAAAGTCCATTGAAGACAATAAGGGTCGTCAGGAAAGCTCCGATGCCTACGATAAAAATTACGGGATTTTTAATCAGCAGTGCAGGTTTGAGTTTGACAAAACTGTCAATGGCAGCCTGGAGCAATATTTTTTTGTTGAATAAGGTCGATGATGTTTTTGAGCTCATTGTATTCCAGTGTTAAAAGGTGATGCCGGCATTCATCAGCAGATGCTCAACGATAGGTCCGAGTGACAATGCAGGGAAATGTGTTAATCCGCCAACGATCAGGATTACAGAAATCAACAATCCAATGAATAACCAGTTGTCAGTATGGAATGTCCCGGATGAAGGGGGTGTGATTTTTTTATTGGCCATGCTGCCAGCTATTGCCATCACAGGGATAATAATTCCGAAACGTCCGATGAGCATACCCAGCCCCAGGCTTATGTTGTAGAATACTGTATTGGCATTGAGTCCGGCAAAGGCACTCCCATTGTTGCCTGCTGCTGAACTAAATGCATAAAGGATTTCTGAAAACCCATGCGGTCCCGCATTGTTCAGGCTTGAAAGGCCCGCCGGACTAATGGATGCCCATGCTGAGAAAAGCAGGATGACAACATTGGGTGCAAGCATTGCGATGATCGCCATCTGGACCTCGAAAGCTTCTATCTTTTTCCCAAGGTATTCAGGGCTATGACCAACCATCAGGCCTGCAATGAAGACAGTTATGATAATGAAGATCACCATGCCATATAGGCCTGAGCCGACTCCGCCGAATATAATCTCCCCCAGCATTATATTTACCATGGCAATCATGCCTGCAAGGGGGGAGAGACTGTCGTGCATGGCAATGACAGATCCGTTGGAGGCCGCTGTTGTCGAACTTGCCCACAACACACTGTTTGTTATTCCAAAACGGGTTTCTTTCCCTTCCATGAGGTGTAGATTCCCGAAGATGGAATTGGGCGAATATTCTGCATACAAGGAAATGAACAAGCCTGAGAGAAGGAGAATTAGCATCACAGTAAAAATTGTCCAGCCCTGTCGTGTCGAACCGACCATCTTTCCATAGGTATATGTTAATGCAGCCGGGATGAGCAAGAGGGCAAGCATTTCCAGGAAATTGCTGAAAGGCGTTGGATTTTCATAAGGATGAGCACTATTTGCATTGAAGAACCCGCCACCATTTGTTCCAAGTTGTTTTATGGCAATCTGTGATGCTGCCGGCCCCTGGGGAATGATTTGTTGTGTACCCTGCATGGTTTGAACAGTGTCATAGGTCTTGAAGTTCTGGACGACACCTTGTCCCACTAAGACAACTGAAAAAAGGATAGAGAGCGGGAGCAGGATATAAATGGTTGAACGTGTAATGTCTGTCCAGAAGTTGCCCAGTTTATCAGTGGTTTTGCGTGAAATACCCCTGATGAGTGCAATCAAAACGGCAATGCCTGTGGCAGCGCTTACAAAGTTCTGAACACCAAGTCCGATCATTTGCACAAAATAACTTAATGTTATTTCACCTGCATATCCCTGCCAGTTGGTGTTGGTCATGAAACTAAGGGCAGTATTGAAAGCGGAATGCCATGAGACATTTGCCAGGTTCGCTGGATTCATAGGTAAATGCGATTGAAAAACCTGGATCAGGAACACAAAAGCAAAGCCAATCAAATTGAACATTAGCAGACTGAAAGTGTAGGACTTCCAGTTTGATTCTTCTTGGGCGTCGATGCCACTGAACTTATAAGTAAGTTTTTCAAGCCATCCAAAAACAGGAAGCATGAAGTGTTTCTCACCTGAAAACACCCTCGCCATGAAACCACCTAAAATTGGCGTTAATACAATAAGTACTGTGAAAAACAGAAATATCTGGATGAAATCTTGTGTCGTCATGTTTGTATTTATTAGAATTTTTCGGGCCTGATTAAAGTGAAAACCAGGTATCCGAGAATGAGCAGCGCAATCACGGATCCGAATATATAACCCGCTGAAGTATTTGTCTCAACAGACGGGGGTGTCATCAATAAAATTGTAGCGATCATTTTGTGTCATTATTATTACGACACAAAATTACATTGGCAGTTATAAGTGTTTAATAAGGATAACACCCGGCCACATAAAGACTTTATAAAGATTGATGTAAGACAGTATTAGAACCCTCAGTCAGCTACCTTAAAAATATGTCCTCACCGCAAATTCAAACTGCTCCAGGAAGAGCTTTTTAAAGGCGGTAATGTTATTCTTTTCATAGAATATCAGCATGGCTTTTTTGTAGTCTATCGAGTCTACGGTTCTGAAGGAGAGGGGGCAAAAATGATGATGAATAAGGATGGCGTTGCTGATAATCCGGGCTGTTCGTTTGTTGCCATCAACAAAGGGTTGAATATATGAAATCAGCAGGAGTACAAGTAGCGCTTTCTCGAAAACATTGGTTTTGCTATTGACTAATCCACAAAGGTCTCCCATTGCTTCTTTGATTTGGAACGCATTGTCGAGGGGTTGGTAATTGGTTCCTGAAATCCCTACCCGGCTTTTACGCATGCCACGCTCGACATTCAGGTCTTTCACCAGGATGCTATGGATATCTTCTATGCCCGAAATTGTCATGGGCTGAACATATTCTTTGTGTTCAAGAATGAAATCCAGAGCAGCCTTGTGATTCAGTAACATTACTGCTTCGTCTTTTGTCTTGCCTGCAGCTGTGTGCAGTTCTTTTAGTAGTCGTTCTGTCTCAAGCAATGAATATGTATTCCCTTCGATCTGGGATGATTTCCAGCTCAGGTCGATGGCAAGGCGTTCAAATTCTTTGTTGTATTCCGAATCAGAGATTTTTGAGATGTTCTCTGTAAATGTTCCCTGAAGCGCCATGAGATGGTTCATTTCCTCTGCATTGAATAAGGAAAGGCCGGAGAGTGTTTCCGTTATCAATGTGTGATTGAATCGGGCATTGATTTCGCGTTCATCGATTTCTTTTTGAAAATATGCCTGAGGGTCAATGTTTGCTAAAAGTTCATATGCCGGGTTAAGGCTGTAACGGCTGGCTTTGCCTTTACCTTGTATTTCAATAAGTTGCTCTGCTAATAAGGTTTGAATACCTCTTTTTATAGTTGCAAAAGCAAACGGGCGATCTAATCCATCCATGATTTCCCGTGATGAGCTGACAGGATGAATTCTTAGGTAATCAAGGATAGGCCCTGATAGATTTGAACGTTGTTTTGACATGGAAGATATTTACGGCTCACAAAAATAACGAATAAAGCTCAGAAATCATCATTTCTGAGCTTTATTTCGATTTATAATGAGCTTAATTCTCTGTTTAAACAGTCTTGAAGTTGTTTAAACTACCAAGGGTACAAGCAATTATGCGCCAAGCAATTCCTTTATCAGGACCGCCAAAGTTTTGTTATCGGCTTTTCCGGCAAGCTTAGCTGAGGCAAGCCCCATCACTTTGCCCATGTCCCTGATGCCGGCAGCTCCGGTTTCTGTGATGATAGCCTGGATGATAGCTTTTACATCCTCGACAGACATTTGCTCAGGCAGATATTTCTCGATCACCAGCGCTTGTGCATGTTCCACTGAGGCAAGGTCTTCACGGCCCTGGCCTTCGTAGATGGCAGCTGCATCTTTCCTTTGTTTGACGAGTTTCTGCAGGAGTTTGATGTCATCTTCCGCACTCATTTCTGCACCACCACCTTCCTGGGCTTTGATCAGCATAATCGCTGATTTAATGGCACGTAAGGCTTCCAGCTTGTCCTTTTCACGGGCGAGCATAGCAGATTTGATGTCCTCATTGATTTGATCAGAAAGGGTCATGGCAAAGAAAATTAGAAAAGAGTATTAATCTACGTTATCGTGCAGGAATGAGTTGTTGGTCCTGATTTCAATGCCACCTTTGAAGTCTTCTCCCAGGCTGAAGCTCGACACCTGTGATTCTGAGGAAGGCTTGGGATCTACCAATTCCACCTGGCGACGGATATAAGCAGGTTCTTTTTCCATTTTCACGATGCCTTCTTCTGTTTTCAGTCTGAGGCTGAGTTCTTTCAGTTTGTTGATGCGCTCCACAGAAGTTTTGTCCATGTGGGTTCTTTCCGGCGTTCTTTCAATTGCTTCGAAGGGTTTGCTTGCTTCTAAAGTCGCTACCGGGGCCGGAGGGGTATAGGTTTCAGCTTTTGGAGGGGCAACATAACGCTCGACTGGTGTCTCCGGGCGACTGATCAGGGTAGGTTCTGTAATTTCTTCAGCGATATAAGGTTCCGGAGTTTCTGCAAAAGCAGGTTCGTTCAGGTTGAAGACTACTTCTACCGGTTCAGGTTCCGGGATCATGGTGATGCTTTCAAAAATAGGCTCTGGTTCCGGAATAAATTCGGGTTCAGGGGCTTTCTCTTCAGAGAGTTCATGTACCAGGCGGATTTCTGCAGTAAGTGGTTCTGGAGCAATTGCTTCCGGACTTGGGCTGAAAACTTCTGTAGGTTTAGGATCTTCTCCCAGCGTACCAACAATGACAGGTTCATGTTTCACGACCTTGGCGGGTCTTGGTGCACCTGAAGTTTCGAAGCCGGTGGCTATGAGGGTGATGTTGATTTTCTCTTCGAGGCTGTCATCCTTACCATTACCCCAGATGATGTCGGCATCCATCCCGGCCATATTCTGGATATAGTCGGTGATTTCTGTGACTTCGTCCATAGAGACTTCCTGGCTACCGGAGGTGATATACAGCAGGATGTTGCCTGAACCTTCAATGTTGTTGTCATTGAGCAGGGGAGAGGATAGAGCCTCTTCCACAGCTTTCATGGCACGACCTTCGCCGGCGGCAGCACCGGAGCCCATAATGGCAACGCCGCTGTTCCGCATGACAGTCTTAACATCTTCAAAATCAACGTTAATATAACCTGTTACTGTGATGATTTCTGCGATACCACGGGCTGCAGTCGTCAGGATGTTGTCTGCTTTCCCAAAGGCTTTGGACAGCGCCAGGTCACCATAAAGTTCCCTGAGTTTGTCGTTGCAGATGATCAGGAGGCTGTCGACATGCTTACGGAATTCCCGTATGCCTTCTTCAGCCTGAAGTTTCCTTTTTCTGCCTTCAAAACCGAAGGGGACTGTGACGATACCGACAGTAAGTATGCCCATTTCCCGGGCGACAGACGCAATAACGGGAGCCGCACCAGTACCTGTTCCACCACCCATTCCGGCTGTGATAAAGAGCATTTTGGTGTTGTCGGACAAGATGTTACGGATGTCGTCGATGTTCTCCAGGGCGGCATTTTTGCCTACTTCCGGAATCGAACCGGCACCACGGCCTTCGGTGAGGGTGGAGCCTAACTGAATTTTCGTCGGGACAGGACTGTTCTCCAATGATTGCGCATCCGTGTTGCAGATTATAAAATCTACACCCTGGATGCCTTCATTGTACATATGGTTTACTGCATTACCGCCCCCGCCGCCAACACCAATGACTTTGATGATTGCTGGCTGTGGTTTGGCATGGTCAAATCTAATCATTCCTCCTGTCGTTTGATCCTCTCTATAGGTCATGTTTTTCCCTCCTCAAATTAAGTTTAATTTATTTTTTCTCACAATCTTTTTCAGCAAAACTTGTTAACAGGTTTTCAGCAATCCCCGGATTAGGCGATGTTATCCTCTTTCTGCTGTTTTTCAGCTTCTTCCTGCCATTTGTCGTCTTCATCAAAGAATTGAATGATTTTTTCGAAGAACCTTCCGTTCTTTTTGGGTTGTTTTTCTGGCTTCACTTTGGTTGCCACGACTTCTTCTCCGACTGTTTCTTCGATGCGTTCTTCTTCTGTTTCCGGCAGGCCTTTGCGTCTTCTGTCTTTCTCATAGCGGTCGAGGCCGAGCATGACAAGCCCAATCCCTGTGGCATACATGGGGCTGGCGATGTCTTTGGTGACTTCTTTGCCAAGATGTTCGTTGGGGTAACCAATGCGGGTATCCATACCGGTCATGTATTCAGTGAGTTGGGCGATGTGTTTCAACATGGCACCGCCACCTGTGATCACAATACCTGCAATGAGTTTTTTCTCATACCCTGAGTTTTTAATCTCAGTGATGATGTATTCTATGATTTCTTCCATCCTGGCCTGGATGATACCGGCCAGGTTTTTCAGGGTGATTTCTCTGGGGACACGGCCTCTGAGCCCTGGAATGGCTACGATTTCTGAGTCTTTGTTCTCACTGTCCAAAGCACTGCCGAATTTCACTTTCAGCTCTTCTGCCTGTCGACGAATGATGGAACAACCTTCTCTGACATCTTCTGTAATCACATCTCCGCCGAAGGGGATTACTGAGGTATGTCTGATGATGCCATCCTGGAATATCGCGATATCGGTGGTGCCACCGCCAATGTCAACCAAAACAACACCGGCTTCTTTTTCTTCTTCACTCAGTACTGATTCTGCTGACGCCAGGGGCTCCAGGATCATATCCATCATGTGAAGGCCTGCACGCTGCACACATTTGTAGATATTCCTTGCTGCTGCTGTCTGCCCTGTAATGATATGGAAATTGGCTTCCAGAGAAATGCCTGACATCCCGATGGGCTGTTTGATGCCGGTTTCACCGTCGACGATGTATTCCTGTGGGATCACATCGATGATTTCCTCTCCCGGAGGCATGACCAGCTTGGTCATGTTTTCCTGCAGGATGTCGATATCTGCCTGCATGATTTCATCGTCCAGGCTCTGGCGGATCAGGCTGCCCCTGTTCTGCAGACTTTTGATATGCTGGCCGGCGATGCCAACATAGACTGTCTTGATTTTGTAGTTGGAACTTTCTTCAGCCAGCTCTACGGCTTTTTTAATAGATTGTATGGTGTCTTCGATGTTGCTGACAACACCTCTTTTCACGCCAACCGAGTCCGTTTTTCCGTGACCGAGGATCTCGATTTTGCCATTTTCGTTCCTGCGGCCTACGATGGCTGCAATTTTAGTCGTGCCTATGTCTAGGCCTACAATAATTTCAGAAGGTTTCATAAGGTTATGGGTTGATAATATTATTTTTGGAGCAGACTACCTGGTTTTTATATTTTATGTTGATCGTTTTGTATTTCTTCCAGCCGTTTTCTTTCAGTCCTTTCTGGTAAAAGGCCAACAGCTTGTCAAATTTCCCTTCCATGTCTTCGATGCCACCAAAGGCAACAACATGGCCTCCTGTTTTGGGCATGATTTCAAATTCTCCATAGGGATTGACATAGACCTCATCAACAAGGGCCTGGAAGAAACTGTCCTCCTGCAGGTATTGTCCCATGAGGAATAGCTTCTGCAGGATGGTGATGCAATCATCTATTTCTTCATCCAATGGCCTGGCTGGCTTAAGGTTGATCGTGGGGTTGAATATCTCATCGATATAACCATGTGCCAGTGGTACCCTGGCGGAGTTGTCGATTGTGGTTGGGATCATATGACCATCCGATGACAGGAAAAAATGTTGCCCTATCCTGTTGATTACCCTCAGAATAGGCCTGCGCTGTGTTAGTTCCACCTTGATAACACCATCTACTGTGGTATATACCAGGCCTCTTTCGACATATACATTGCCCAAAAGAGCTGTTCGTATTTGTTCGATATTGACATTAGAAAGACGCATCCCAACCAGGGAATCCCCTTGTTGCCGGCCAATCATACTGACAAGTCCTTCCGCTGTTATAAAGGATTCACTGCCCTGGTAATCAATGCGGATTTCCAGGCCTTTGCAGCGAATCGTCTGCTGTTGGGTTTCTACAAAGCCAACCATGACCACCAATGCTGCGGCACACAAAACCAGGATTGTTATGTTGAGGATTTTACGCCACATCTGCAGATCCTCCTTTGTTGTTAGTTGAGCTGAAAGCTTTTGTAATCATAGGTACGAACTGATCGATGTCGCCAGCGCCCAAGGTTAGCAATAGCCTGGGTTGCATGGTCGTAAGCAGCGGTAAAAGGGCTTCTTTGGAAACCAGTACTTTGGATTTGTTTTTGATTTTCTTCAGCAGCATGTCCGAACTCACACCTTTAATGGGTTTTTCCCTGGCCGGGTAAATGTCTAGCAGGATGACATCATCCAGCAAATCAAGACTTTCTGCAAAACCATCAGCAAAGTCCCGGGTCCTGCTAAACAGATGGGGCTGGAAAACTCCGGTCAGACGTTTTTCAGGATAAAGCTCTTTGACTGAACTGATACATGCCTTCAGTTCTTCAGGGTGATGGGCATAATCGTCGATATATACAAAATCTTCACGTTCTATTCTGATATCCAGACGTCTGACTACGCCCTGATAGCTTGCAAGTCCTTGTTTAAGGTCTTCTGCCGGTATTCCTGCCAGCAAACCAATGCTCAGGGCGGCAGTGGCATTCTCCACATTGATCAGGCCGGGGTTGCCCGGGATCAGATCATCGATCCTGCCAAAAGGCGAGATGAAGTCGAAATGATGACGGTGATTGATGATCCTGAGGTTAACAGCCCTGAAATCAGCACCTTCTTCAAAGCCATAGGTGTAGAATTTGGCTTTCTTGTTGTGCTGGGTATCCAAATCAAGACCAAAGCGCTGAATCACATAGCCACCTTGTTTAACTTGCCCCGCAAATGCTGCATAGGCTTCTTTCATCAGTGATGCTGTTCCATAAATATCGAGGTGGTCAGGATCAGTGGATGTAACAACAGCCATTTGTGGAAACAACTGCAGGAAGGACCTGTCATATTCATCTGCTTCAGTTACCAGATAGCTGCTGGTTTCTGACAACAGTAGATTCGTTTCATAATTTCTCGAAATCCCGCCTAAAATGGCATTGCAGTCTAAGGCTGAGTTCTTGAACAGATGCGCGATCAGGGTGGAGGTGGTGGTCTTTCCATGGGTTCCTGCCACAGCAATGCATTGCATATCAGCACTCAGCAATCCGAGTACGGCAGCTCTTTTCATCAGGGTGGCACCCGACTTTTGCAGGAAGATAAGTTCCGTATTGTCTGCAGGTATGGCGGGAGTAACAACGATGAGGTCGGGATTTGCCGGAATGGCTTGTATGTCTTCATCAAAATGCACTGCAATTCCTTCTGACTCCAGCAGGTCTGTGAGTGGGGTCCTGGTTTTGTCATAACCTGAAACCTTCACTCCTTGCGCATGGAAGTAGCGTGCAAGTGCGCTCATGCCGATGCCTCCGATGCCGAGGAAGTAGATAATATGCAGGTCTTTCAGTGTCATTTAGTTGTCTATCATGCTATTGGTTGCCTTTGCGATGCTGAGCGCAGCTTCCGGGAAACCGAGTTTTTTAATATTTTGGGATAATGTCGATTTTTGAAGTTCATCTTTCAGGAGCTCAGTGGCCAGCTTACCCAATTCATGCCTTGCATTGCTATCAGGCAATAGAATCGCTGCATTTTGGGATTCCAGCGCCATGGCATTTTTTGTTTGATGATCTTCGGTGACATTGGGGGAGGGCACGAGGATGCAAGGCTTTCCACATAGGCAAAGTTCTGATATTGAGATAGCCCCTGCCCTTGAGATCACGACATCTGCCATGGCATAGGCCAGGTCCATCCTTGAAATGAAGGGATAAGTCTTTGCAGCTGGATAGTCCAGGTTCTTCAGGGCAAATGCTGCGGGTTCTGCAAATGATTTACCGGTTTGCCAGATTAGCTGGATGTTTTCATCCCTGATGAGGTCGAGGCTGCCCATGATGCTTTCGTTAATTGTCCTTGCACCCAGACTGCCCCCAACAACCAGCAATGTTCTTTTTCCTGTCTCGAGACCAAAGTATTCAGCAGCTTCTGCTGTTTTGGAGGCCAGGTTTAAGATATCCTTGCGTACGGGATTGCCGGTAATCAGGATTTTGGCTTTTGGGAAATAGCGCTCCATGCCTTCAAAGGCAACACAGACTTTGTCGACTTTCTTCGCCAGCAGTCGGTTGGTGATTCCCGGGAAGGAATTTGACTCATGGATCAGGGTGGGGATTTTCTTTATCGCCGCCATCCTTAAAAGTGGACCTGAAGCATAGCCGCCTGTGCCAATTACAGCATCAGGTTTGAATTCTTTGATGATGGCAGAAGCCTGGTAAAGACTAGTAACGACTTTCAATGGAAACACCAGGTTTGAAAAGCTGAGTTTACGTTGTAGTCCGCTGATCCATAGGCCTTTGATAGGGTATCCTGCAGCAGGCACTTTGTCCATTTCCATACGTCCCTGAGCCCCCACAAACAGGATTTCAGCATCATGCTGAAGCGACCGCAAAGCATCCGCAATGGCGATCGCAGGGAAGATATGCCCCCCTGTTCCACCACCACTGAGTATGTATCTTGGTTTATCCTTCATTGGGAATCGCAGCTAAGTTTTCCGGTACTTCTGATTTACTTGTAGGTTGGTTTTTATTTTCTATTTCTCTGCTGACACTTAAGATCATCCCGATTCCGATGCAGGAGAACCAGATGGATGTTCCTCCCATACTCACCAGGGGCAGGGGTTGTCCTGTTACTGGAAGGAGGTTTACTGCCACTGCCATGTTGATCATCGCCTGGAAAACCAGGCTGAATCCAATGCCGATCGACAATAGGGCTCCGAAGGTACCCGGACTCCTGGCAGTGATTCTTGTGGCTCGCTGTAACAGGATC
>Ga0247840_10001049_pt1 | contig 55533 bp, 52 predicted proteins | sample LaCruzMarch2015__FD_192404 | JGI IMG/M metagenome (GOLD analysis project Ga0247840, IMG submission 192404) | Freshwater microbial communities from meromictic Lake La Cruz, Castile-La Mancha, Spain - LaCruzMarch2015_17m | ecosystem: Environmental > Aquatic > Freshwater > Lake | place: Spain... | reverse complement strand
CGTCAGAAAACGCCGCCCAAAAAACTACCGCCTTCTGACCAAACCCCGACACGAAATGGGTCACCTGCCACATCGAAAAGTCGGCGTCGAAATGATTCCTGGAAAACCCTTAAGTTAGCGCCATTCGCACGAACTCCTTCATGCACGTTCATGCAGATCCTTCGAAGCGAAGTCGCAGGACAAAGGTCCCGATAAGTGCGGCTATCGGGTGGATTCGTGCGTTGATGGGTGGACGCCCGATGCACGGGACGCCTTCGGCAATGGCACGTTCCGGGTGTTGGCTGAGAGCAAGTGCGCGGTCATAGATGTCTTTGTCGCGGCAGAGGAGTGCGCCGCCTTCGCCGAGCGACAGCGGCTTGCCCGGTCCGAAGGAGATGATCTGGATGTCGGCGAGTGAAAGCTGGCCGACTGGAGCGGTGATTCCCGGAAGCCAGCCGGTGTCCTCGATGTAGATGACCCCCGTCTGGTCGCATCGTGCTCGAAGACCCGCCGCATCGTGGCGGTGCCCCGGCTTGTTGGTGGCGACTACCGCACGAAGGCCGTCCAATGGAAACGTCGAGAGCGAGTCCACTTCGAGGATTTCGGCGCCAGCGGCTTCCAACGCTCCGAGTGATCCCTCCCATGCTCCGGTCTCGACCGCTATGCGCTTTCCGGCCAACTCCAGAGCGAGCCCGGCGACGAGCAGTGCATTCGTGGCGCTTGAGGTTGCAAGGCAATGGGGGAATCCAGTTTGCTCGGCCAAGAGCATCTCGAAATCGGCGACCGGCCCGCCGCCTCGGAGTTGCTGCCCACGGAGCACCCCCGGATGGGCGAGCATCGCCGTCACGTATTCAGCTACGCTTTCGGCGATGTCAGCCATGGATGCAGGGAAGTCACACATTGACATGGGGATTGAGTTCCTCCAAACGGCGGGTCAGGCGATCCTGATCGATGTGGCCTTCTTCGGCGCTCACTTGGTCGCTGACGATGCCCTGAAGGTAGAGCGGGATCGGATAGTCGGTGATCCGGCCATACCACGGCAGCATCGCGAAATCCGAGCAGACCGAGATCGCATAGAGGTCGGCATACTCGGCGCCGGCACGATCACGCGGGTGTTGTGGGGCGCAGTCCGCAGCGGCCTGTTGCAGGAGGCATTCCGGTTTGCGTCCTCCACCCGTGGCGATCTTCGAGGAAACGATGGTGCGAATCACGCGCGGGCTGGCTCCTTTGCGGAAGAAGAGTTCGGCTGCGGAGCGAACTGCGGGACTTGCCGGGTTCCACTCCACTTCCGGCAGGAGATTGGAGATGATCGCGCAAAGAATTTCCGGGTAGTCCTCTTCGACCGCTAAGAGCACCGGGACATACATGAACCGGCTGGCCATGGCCGAACCGACCCGCCACGGACAGTTGGTTGTGGCGATGAGCAGGGTCCGTCCCGCTCGCGATGAATCGGAGAGGGCATTGAGCATTTCTGCGGTCACGGCGGCCGATGCTCCGCTGTCGAGATTCATCGAGCCACGTTCCATCTGAAATGATTCCGTAATTTCGTCGATGACCCCGAAGGCCGGGCTCAGGTCCTTGAATATCCGGAACTGAAGACGCACGCGAAGTTCGGTCTGCCCTACCAACGAGCCTTTCGGGCTGATCAGCGAATAGGCTGGCGTCTGCGAAAGGAGAGCGGTCAGGAGTGCAAGGTCTGTCTTGGCCGAGGACGGCGCACCTGCCAAGAGGATGTTCATCGGCGTGTGTGGGTCGCCGGCTTTGAGTCCTGCAGCCCATGCCTGCAGTAGGGCCAGGACCCGCTCGACAGTTCGTCCGACCAACTTGATGCCACGGACACGCTCGACATCGAGCAGGTTGAGCGTTCCTTCCGACAGAGAAACCACGTCCGCCCGCTTCCGCTCGACGATCCGGATGTGGGTAATTGGCCGACCGGTTCGCGAGGATTCCAGAAACGCCTCTTCGAGGCTCTGGTTGGGCGTCCTTGCCGTCAAATTAGCGACCGCGCCATCGTCTAGGCCGGCCTCGAAAGATGCTCCCGCCAGATGCGGCATCGCGCGGATCGCTCGGATAAAGCCGAGCTTTTCCTCACGCTCCGGCTGAGGGAGATTGACGGGTTGCAGACTGTTGACTGCCCGACGATCCATCCTCTCGGGCGTTCCAGTCAGGATCATGAGGAACGGATGACGGCGGCGCAGGTAATCACTCCCCATGAGCGCCAGAAGCTCGTTCATCTGCATGATCCAGTCGTTCATGGCCCCGCGATCGGAGTCGGGCACGAGATCCTCTCCAAACTCGAACAGGACCATGATGGGCGGCATCTCTGACCCGCGCTCGATGGTCTGCTGGATAGCGGTCAGCAGATCGAATGCGCGCTCATGCGGAGCCCTACCCCGGACGGTATTCTTGACTTCCTGCTGAAGCGGGATTCGGGCGGCATCGAGCTTCGCCTCGAACTCCCGGCGCTGGTTCGCATCAAGACCTTCCCAGATCCACCGCGGCCCGAGAGCAAGGTTGAAGAGCAGCGTCCCCATGCCGAACTCCTCCCTCACCCGCCGAATCAAAGTGTTGCGGAGCGGCCGAAGATCACCTCGCTCGTTGATGTGCAGGTCGAACAGCGACCTACCGGAAACAAGGAGCGTCTGGTGACCGGCTCTGTAGGCGTCGAGGATCGGGTCAATGGTATTGGGATGGTTGATGGACATGGTAGGTGTCATGTTTGGGTTGTGGATCAGTTGGCACAGCGGACGTGGAGGCGGTGCCCGAGTCGGTTGCCGTCAAAGGCCGGTCGGGACTGCTTGCGATGCCGCTCTTGAAGATCGCAGTGGACGCCCCGGTTTCGCAGCTCCGTTTGAAGAGCGTCAAGCGCCACGACGCACGCTCCGCCTTCGAATCCGTCTGCGTCGAGATGGAGTTGGATGCCGCCGTCTCTGGCTTTAAGGACCTCAATACTGAGGGATTGGCGGGTCCCCTCACGATATGCGGCGACAATACCTCCGGCGCTCGTCATTTGAGTGGGTGCGAAGCCGATAGACCGGCACGCCTCGGCGACAAGCGGAACGAGCTGGGCCTTCAATCGATCCTGCCGAGCTGCCACAAGTCCCTTTGCCACGGCAGCGACGCCTGCTCGGTCATTTGTGGCCACAAGTGCTTGGAGCCTCGCGTTCAGCGCACTCGCTTCCCTGCTCGGGACCTGAAGAGTCGAAAACGCGGCAAGTGAAGTGACAGCCTCGCGTGCTGAGGTGGAACCTTTCGCGATTCCATCGACATCGGAGAACGTCGCTTGGCGGCGGTGCTCCCGGATGGCGTCCGACACCGCAATTCCGCCTCGAACCGCGAGCTTGGTGGTTACAACAGCGGTTGTGGCGGCGAGTTTCAGTCTTTGGAATGCCAGCCACCCTCCGGCAGCAAGAACCTCGGACAACGAGATGAGGGGCTCGCGCGACGGGACTTCAATTTCCTCGATGGTGGTGGTGCGGCGGATTTCGCTCATGGTAGTGGGATGGTTGGTGGTTGGTGGTTGGTAAGTTGGTGATTAGGCGCGATGGCCAGACGGGAAAATGGCATCCCAATCCGCGACCGGGGGTTCTTCTTCGCCAATGGGGTGCTGGCCGTTCGAGCCGTTGATCGAAGCAGCCGCAGTGGCGACGTGGCTGTGGCCGTTCGCGGCGTGGGCACCTCCGTTGCCGTTCGGTCCGTTGGGATTAAGCGGTTGCGGCCGGGCTGCGGCCGAGGTTCCGTTGGAGTCGGGCGGCGTTGACTCGACACCGGCAATTCCAATCACCCGGCGTCCGTAGATCTGATTGATTGCGGCGTGGACAGGCTCGGTGGCCTCCACCAAATCAGAGCGGTATTGTTCCGGGGCGATTCTGACATGCTCATAAATCTCGCGCAGCGTCTGGCGCTCTTCTGCTCGAAGCGCGACCGCCTGCTTGTCAGCAACCCCTTTCTTGAAGTGCGCCAGTTCGAGTTCCCGAGACGGGTCGGGGATGGGCAGGAGAAGCACGCAGGCGTGGAGCAGGACGATCACTGCGTAGAACACTCCCGTGGCCCCTGCGAGCCGGGCGACCGTCTCAGTCTCTGTTGCTGCCGATGACTTTGCGGGCACCGCCTCATCGGTTTCGACCACGCCACCCTCGATTTTGACCCCGAGATCCGTCCATTCTGCGGTCTGTTTTTGCTCGGCAGCCAAGTCCGCCATGAATGCCGCCCGTTGCTGGGCGAAGCCGAACAGCCAGACATACAGGCCGGCGACTGCTGCGACATACGCAACCTTCGAGAGGTAGATTCCCCAGATTCCGCAAGTGAGGCCCCGGTACCGCCTATCCTCACCCGGCATCAGGGCCGCACGCGCGGTCTTGAACGAATCAAGAAACCAACCCGAGATCAGCTTCACCAAGAGCGTGGCGAGAAGCATCCCCGCGACAAAACCCACTCCCGCAGAGCGCCGGAGCCAGATCGGCATGCCGCCTGTAGCGGGATCGATGCCGAAATGTGGGGCCATCTGGCACGCCAGCATCTCGGCAATATCGCCGGAGGTCATGAACTCCAGCACCGTGTAGAGCAGAATCGTGCCCCAGAAAACCCACAGAAGCAGCCAATCGCGACGATCCGCCCGGACCCTGGCGCGAAACCCGTCGTTGTCGGTGTCATGATCCTGGAGCTGCTTCTCGATCCGGCTTGCCTTGAGGTTCAGCGAGAGAGCATGTTCCACCATGCCCCGTGCAATGGCGATGACCTTGCGAAGCCTCCCGTGTTGGCGGTCGCTGATCCGCTGCTGGTTCCGCTCGATCTCGAATTGGGATTGGGTGTTTGGCATGTGATTGTCCTCGTGGTTGTTCGGTTACTTCGGCGTGACGCGAGCTGACTCCGGCGTGACAACGACCTCGCCAGCGGCTTCCAGCTTCATCGCACCCGAAAGCGGCTCACAGATCATTTCTATTGCTTCCTTTACTGAGCCTGCTCGACGCACCGGGTTTGGGATACCGCGAAAGAGAGGAGCCTGCTCGGGCAGTCCACTCGTATTGACGAAGATCAGCTCAACATCGGGGGCCAGTTCTTCAGGCTTAATGGGCGTGGTGCGTGGCGCTCGATGCGCTGGCAAGTCATCTGCGTCGGTGTTCAGGACGAGTACGCGCTTCCCAGTTGTGCCGAGCATTCGATTCGCGGTGATGACGCATCCGAGAATGTCGCTCCGGTTGAAGTCGCGACCGTTCCGCACCGCGAGCATGCGATCAAATCGTTCGGATACCTCCAGTTGCGTCGTGGAGACCCCCTTGATGAACCGCTCAATCTCGGAAACCAATTCCTTCCGGTAGCCTATGATTCCCTGCTGCCAGGCAGCCCGCTCCTTGCGGTAAGTGCCCATTGCCTTAGCGAGTTGGCTCAGCGGAAGTCCCGGCGAAGGTGCCTTGGGCGGTTGTCCGCCAGTATACGGGCGAAAGTCGAGTTTTGCCACGGCGTTGTCGGCGAAATCCTCGTCAACAGCCTGATGCAAGACTTTCACCGGTGTCGTTCCCCGGAGGACCGCGTTGATCAGGGCTTCGAGGTCGCCAACCGCCAGCGGCTGTATGCCGTGCTTTGTCGCAAGCTCCTCGCCCGTCTGATCGTCAATGATAAAAACCGTGATCGGCTCGGGCTGCTTTGCCTCCGGTGTTTCCGCAAAGAGAGCGGCAGCAAGACCCATCACGAGGGCGGAGCCGAGAAGGAGGAGTTTCAGTCGCCGGGACGAATGCTGGCTGTTGCTCATACCAGCAAGGCGTGACGCCCACTGTCTGGAGCGTGACTCGTCGGCTAGCGCATGTCGCGGATCTTTCGCTCAAGTTCTTCAATGGACTCATTGACCTCCCTCAGCTTCTCCAGCTTCGATTCCGCCTTCGATGAAATGTCTTCGATGATCTCCTCCATCTTGCTGCGATACCCATCACTCCAGGCAGAATCTCTCTGTCCTTTGAATCGGTCCAAGTTCGAGTGATCTCGCTCCAGGGACTCAAGAAGCTTGGATCGGAAGTCCCGCTGTTTATCCAGCGCAGAGGATAATCGCTCAGATGCACCTGCTTTGCGTCTCCTCCAAAATGAATCCATGGCGGCCTGAAAATCTGACCAAAGACTTTCCTCGTAGTCACGTCCCGCAAACCCAATCTGCTTCCAACTCGAAACGAGCGTCTTTGCTTCGTCTGCTGCAGATTTCGCCGTGGGATCGAGTGATCTCATTTCTGCAATCAGCCTTCTCTTGAGGTCCCTCTTGCGCTCGAACTCAGCCTCCCGGGTCTTGAAGTGAGCGGACTTTTCTTCTCGCGCTTTCGATGAAAGGCGTTTCCATTCGGCCCATTCGCTCTGGATGCGATCTGAGACACTCCTCAACAGCTCGAAGCATTTTGCTCTATCGGGTGGGACCAACCGCGCCTTGTTGTTCTCAAAGAAATCCCAGGCCCGCTTCATCGCCCGGTTCATCCCATCTAATTGTTCCTTCCGCTCCCGAACCCAGTCCTTCGACTCCAAGAGGCCGACTCCTTCCAATACGCCCCTGCCCACCGCGAACATCGGTTTGACGCCGGAGACGGTGAGCACGAAGTCCTCAAGAGCACCGGCACTGGGGTCGGCCATTCGTGCAAGCGACTCGATCTCGCGACAAACCGATGCGGAGTTCTCCGCTCGTTGTTCGTTCTGTCGATGGTGTTGCTCTCGTTGCGCCTTCATTCCATCGACGATCTTCTGAAACCTTTCCCAGGCCGCTTGCCGCTCTGATCCCGTCGGATAGCGGACCTCCTTGAAAGCGGCACCGATGCGACGAACCTCGGACCATGACGACTTCCAAAAGTCCCCGTCTTTGCGGATGAACACGTTTGTCACCCGCTGCCCCAGATCGCTGATAGCGGCATCAAGAGCGGTGTGATCCATGTTAAGTGGGGACTACTCCGTCAGCCAAAACGGGCAGAACTCCCCTCCGCCAGGCGGGCGGTAGTAGAGGTGCCCTCTGGCTGTTGGGCTGCGATCAATCCATTGCGTCATGTGAGCGTCGAACTCCTTGAGCGCAGGACGCGCTTTGATTTTGGTTTTGAAACGCTTCCAGTGTGCGCGGGCCAATTGCATTTCAGCGGTATCCTCGCGAAGAGCAACGCGGAGCTTTTTCTCGCCGATCTTCGGTTTGCCTTTGCTGGGAGTCTGCTTCTTGGCCAGCCACCGCTCTTTGATCGGGACGAGGATCGGTTTGAGATCGCGCACAAGATTGGCAAGCTTCTCGCTCGCGTTTGTGATGCTAAATTCGGCCTCAGCATCCATCCCTTTGCGCGCCCAATCCATTGCGGCTCCGGGAATCGCGAGCAGCGCGACCTCATCGACGCCCATTTCAATAAACCCTCGAATTGTATCGCCCAGATCGAGGCGTCGTTGGCTTGCCGCCAGCAATCCGCCAATCAATGTCTCGATCGGAATGGTTCCTTCCGGAGTATCTGCCGGTTTGTGCAGTGTGCCGCTTACGCCGAACCCGTCCATTTCTGCCCAGTCGAGTCCATCCTCCCCGGAAACGTCATCTTCTTGTTGGCCTCGATACTCAGCGCGGTTGCCTTTGTTCTGGGACTTCCCGACAGGACTCGATCCAGTGTCGAACACCTCCGGCAACACGACCGCGCCCGCTTTTCCCGAGGAGTGGGCTATCCGCTGGATCAACTCGGTGACCTTCAGCATCCGGTTTGGCTGAGCGAGGGCACTCTGAATTGTCCTGAATGGAGCCTCGAAAGGCAGAGTCAGACGCGGGCCGCCGTTGAAACAGATCTCCAGCAGATTGGGGTCCCCCGGCAACGCCCGAAACATATTCCTCTCCAGGCTGACTGAGCAATACTGGTCGAGGGCCGAATGGAGGTGGGGCTTTAATGACTCCAACGCCTTTTTCACCGATTTGGCCTCTGGCTTGTGCAGGATGCGAATACGGGATGCAGACATCTGCTTGACCGCCTCGTTCATCGCTCCGAGCCGGAGCAACTCCGCAGTATCCTTGCCGTAAACTTTCTCCAACGTCGGATCAGTCACCGCTCCCGTGACAATAATCACGAAGTAGGCTCGGTTTCCCCGGGCGATGTCGCCTAGCAGATCGAGCCCACTGATTCGCTCCTGTGCTCCCTTGCGTTCGGAGCCCTCACCGAGGTTCATGTCCAGCAAGACGAGGTCCCACCCACCATCCGCGATCAGCGCATCCGCCTGCGACGCAGTGTAAGCAGTCTTTCCTCGGACTCTTGCGCTGGCAAATCGCTTTTCGTCCACAAAATACTCTTCGACAGCCTCCTTGAGCTGGTCGGCCCATTCGGTCATATCATCGACAGAGAGGAATTTCAGGTGGTCTTGCATGGAGGTAACAGGTTAGCGGTTGGCGAGTGGTTCGATCAATTCAAAGCCAGCTTTCCATTCAGGCGTGACGCCCGGCGTCACTGAGTCGAGCCACCTGCCAATGGCATTTGCGTATGCGTGGTGATTGGGGAACGCTTGGGTTGGATGGCAGATTGAATCCCAGTGGACATTCTTGGCGAGGGGAAGCACCCTGTCGAGATCAGGAACGGACTTCTGCCGAATCGCGTCGAGCAGTAGCGGAATGCAGGAGGCGTTCTTCGCTTGGCGGATCCATGCGTCCTTGAGCAGAGGCATCACTTCGCCGATGGCAGAAAGGATGCCCGAAAGCGTGATTGGGTGTGGGACAATGCGGATTGCGCTCGACTGGTCGGTGAATGTAGAGCCCGTAGCCCGCATCCTCCCGAATACGTCTCGATCCATGAGCCCTTCCGCAACCGACCGCTCAGGGACAACGATAACCACCCCAATCCGCGATGCATCTGGGGCCGTCCAAACCTCCGCATGCTGGCGCACGATTCGGTCTGCTCCAGCGTATGTCGATGCGACTAGAAGCAACGTGCTCCGGTCGGCAATGCCGCCTTTGGGCCAATCCCAGCCCGAGTCGTCGGAGCGGCGGGACACTACTGGCGCTTTGAGAATAGCCTGCAACGTGGTGGCCAGGGCGCCTTCACCAAGAATCAACAAGGCTGGAGGTTTCCTCGCCATACTCAGTCTGCTGGCACAGTTGAAACCGCCTCCTCCCAGAATGCGAGGGTGCGTTTTGAGATTGCCGTTGCATTAGCCCGTGCTGCGGCAAGGAGGCACTCATGGAACGAGCAGGCCAGTTCTTGCCGCCCGAGGAGCATCATAGACCGAAGCATCCGGGTCATCCGCATGAAGTTGTGGTTCCCGTCAGTCAGCCAATTGTCGGCCTTGTCCCGCCATTCGCCGGTCGGCGACACATCGGTCGAGCCCGGACTGAAGCTGTAACCGTAGAAAACCAGCATTCGGTAGATGGCCGATCCGAAATTCTGTTGAAGCACAGCCCGGTCGGGATTTCCCGGATCGGTGAACGCCGCGCGAATTTCGTCAGTCAGCAGCGGTGCGTCCGGATTGAACTGACTGCGAACGTAAAGCGGGAAGAGCCACTGAATGTAATCGTGCGTTTCCTCCAACCAACGGTCAGATTTCTGAACGATCTGCAACAGAGTCCGGCCTCGGTGGTCGGCACCCGAACCGAGGTGGAAGTCGAGGAGTAGTTGGTTTTCAGATAGGGTCATTAGTTTGAGGCAGACTGGTCGTCATTGGTAGTCCCATCTCTTACCGCAGTCATTTCGAAAGCTTGTGTTACAGAACACTTCTGGTCGAAAAGAATGATGCCGTCAGAGTAGCGCGCTAAAAGGTCCTCCATATAGCTACCAACTTCCACCAAGGCGACCCGACCTGCTTTGCTTGTGATTAGCCGCACAATCTTACCCGTAATTTCTACCGATTTAAGGGCGCTCTCGATTGCTTCATTGGAGCAGCTATCCATCTTCGGCAATCCATTGATGCAGAGTGTGCCCTCCAGCATTCGCTTCTCCTTTTTGGGTGCAGAAGGTGCAGTTTTAGGGCCTTTCGCTCCTGGCTTGTTAATGGCCGTTGGTTTCAGATGTTCAGCCCTCTCGCGCTCAACTTTCCTTTTCTTCCCTCCCATCGTGTCGCTCACCCGGATCGAGTGCGTCCAGCTCGGGCCTTCATTCTTTACGTGATGGACAATCTTGAGGAAGTCGCTGCCGCTCAATTCAGGCACCATCTTTTTCAGGCGGTAAGCTACAACGTTTCCCGCGAGGTCGTGGAGGTGATCCACCATCAACCCGTAGCCGAAACCGTCCGCCAAATCACTCTCGTCGAGCGCGCGATGGCAATTGATGATGTTCACGATTCGAGACCGGATCGCCGCCGCTCCGCGAGTCTTCAGCGGCAGGTCCGCATTCGTTTCGAGGCAGTTCCAAGTTACCTTGCTATTCTCCGGATCGACGTCCACGAGGCGAGCGACGATGTCCGCAATCGAATGAAGGTAGCTGTAGCCGGGCCAGGCACGGGTATCATTTTTCTGCGGCAATGTTGTTCCATATGCACTCGTGACCTTTCTGCCTAGCTGATGTGCCTTCTTATTGGCGGAACGGGCCGCAAAAAGCTCGTTGAGCAATCCGAAGAAAGAATCGGGTCGCAGGGACGGCCACTTTACCCAAAAATCGCCATTCTCTGATTGATCCGCATGAACCTTGCCAGAAACATCGATTCTCCATCGACTTGAGAGCTCTTTCGCGATGTCACTCGTATCCGGCGTCCCTTCCGGCCATTTTATGGCTCTCATCCGAGTCGCTCCGAACACATGGCAGCTTTCGAGGTCATCGGAGGCGATCCACGCCAAGGTATCGCATAGCATGACTTCCAAGAGCAGACGTAGAAGCTCTTGGTTCACGTTGTCCATCCCAGTTGGATCAACCAATGAAAAGGAATCGCCGTCCTGGGCATGAGGGGCAAAATTCTCGCCAGACACGATGACAAAAGGCAGAAACTGTGCGGCTCTGGAACCACCTGCATTCAGCGCAGCCTTCAGAGTCTCTGCGATCTTGTCGTTCCATTGGGTTTCGCCCTCCGCCTGCCTAGTCTCCTTGTCCAACGCATTCGCTCCAAAGAATCTTGGCCCGTGGTTTTCAATATGCTGGTCCGTCTTGTCCGCGCTGTCCTTGTCAGGAAAGCCCACGGCAAAGCCAGCCACGCGGAAAAGATCATTGTTCGGACTCATGCATTCGTCGTGGAAAATCTCGATGCGTTTCTTGTCCTTGAACGCTTCTTTGGTGGCTTCGAACCCTTCCAAACGCAGATCAAGAACCGTGCGGATCTGTTGGGCCGCTCGGGCTATATCCCTCGCCTGATCGAGAGCATCGGCGAATGCCTTTTCGGTCGACTCCCGAATCGTCGATGAGTCCTCCCCAAAGAATCGGGGCTTCTCGAAGCAGGTGATGATGTTTCCGTAGGGTGCAAACTTTTCCACGATGGTGCGCCTACCTGTGGAACTGAAAATGACAATCGGAAGCGTCATGTCTGCCAGAGCGAGCATGCGTGGTAGCCACGTCAGCATTTCCAAGTGTTCGGCAGATTCTGAAGCATAGGCTGCCCCATCTTCCAATGTCTCTCTTGCCCGTTGAAACGCGCTACCGTTCTGTTCATCGAACCCGGGCCATGGCATCGGGACGGATCTCGCCGTGCTGGCCAGATACTTCTTATTTATAGTCGGCAGGAGAGTTTCGCGAAAGAACCGTCTTTCCGCATCGGGATCACCGGAGAAGAGACGGAGATCAAGCAGGAGGACAGGGAGCCTTGTCCCCTTCTCCTTGGTTGATGAAAACAATGCTGGGCCAATCTGAAACCGAAAGTCCGAACCCTTATGGTCCATCATAAATTCAACAAATCGCTCCGGGGAGCTGGTGGAAACTACACTGCAAGTCTCGGGGTCAAGCCGAGATTGAACCCATTTCTTCCATCCGTGCTCTGCTTGGTCGTCAATCAGCGCGACATTAAAGTTTTCTGATCGGGCTACCTTTGATTCGAGACACTTGCTGCTCACCATCTTCGATGCCTTCAGGAGTTCCTCCAACGCCGCAGCATGGCGCGACTCCGCCACTGACCCGCCCAGCAAAACCATCGGGCCGACGATGTTGGAGATCGAATGCCGGTCGTAGTCGCCGACGGAGCGGACGTCCGTGAGGTTGAGGCGGAGTTCGCGGAGGAAACGGTCGAGGGCAGGTATGTTGCCCGTCTGGTTTTTGGTTTCGAGCCAGTTGAGGAGGTCAGCCAAGTTGGGATGATTGAGGACGGTCAGACAAGGGAGTTGTTCGGGGCGCAGGGTGTTGAAGTGGGCGAGCGTCGGCACGCCGAGGTGGGATTGAGGGTTCGCGTCGATCACGAGAATTTGTGGCCAGCTCTCCGGCGATGAGGAAAGGTGCTTCACGTAGGCGGCGGCCCAGTCGAGAGGAGAAAGGCAGTCGGCGGCGTTGATCGGGGCGAGAGCAGGGTCGGGTGCGGTCTGTGTCCAGACGATTACAATCCGTTTCTCCGGTAGACCTGCAAACTTCCAAAGCTTCTCGAAATCCACACGAGCGGAATAATCGAAGACCTTGTCTTTGAGGTCTGGAAGAATCTGAGGCAGCAGTTTGGCGAAAACGCTCATTTGGCGCCTCCCGCCTGAGTTGCTGTGATCTCTGTAACCTTCACCACGAACTTACCCGCAGGGCCGCTGATGTCGCTGCCAGGCTGAAAAATTGCGCGAGCCAATTCCTTTGCCTCACATTCTGCGGTCCCCATCAGCCTTGCAAAGGCGTTGATTGCACTATTATCGGATTCGGAACTGGGCTTTGACAGGCCAAAATATGCCAACCATTCTTCTGGATCAGGGCACGCAAGCTGAATCGGCTTATCTGCGGGCAACTTCTTCGAGCCCTTGCCAATAGGGACGATGGCATACGCCTCGCAGAGGAGTCGGAGAGCTATCAATCTATCGGTTGGAGGCCAAGATCGCTGAACAACATCCTCAACTGATGGGGACTCGCGTGAGAAAAACGTCTGAACGAAACTAGCTAATTCGTCATGGTTTAGTGGCGAACCGCCGGAGATAGCTCTCGGAACCCAAGTTGGTCCCTTGGCACCGTCGCCGCAATAACGCAAGATCGGTCCTTCTACGCCTATTTCTCCGAATTTATCTGCATCGCTGCCGGGCGAATGCAATAGAATCAAATCCCAGCATCTCGGTAAATTATCATCAGCGGGGCCACTACACGTGACGATCTCCTCATCTTCCCATTTCCACACTTCACAACCAAGAGAGACTAATACCACACAGTGCATATTGCGGCGGTCCGGATTGCTATCGAATACTAGAATACGCTTATTCATTTTGAAGTCCTTGTTGCTTTAAAAAACAGTATGCTGGTTTGGTTAACCTCAATATCGATTATCCGTTTAGTGCCCGCGCCAAGCTTTAGCCAAACGTCGTAAAGTCGCTGAGTTGTATCGCCGACTATCAATGAGGGATCAGTAACCCGTGAGGCCTTCGCAGTGTTAAACTTTTGCATTATGCCTTGATCGCCACCACGGCTATCTTTGCTGAGGGGGAAAGCCATCAACAAAGCAATCTTGTCCCCTGTATCCTCAATCTTTTTGAGTGTGCTTTTCTTTGTATCTGGTTTTTGTTGTAAAAGGTGCTCGAATAATCCGTCTTCTCCGCCGATGGCAAGGATTACGTTCTCTATTTCCTTTTGTGTCGCCATCTCAGAAAGCATTTGGCAAGACGCCAGCCACCTATACTCAGGAAACCATTTACTCGCGTGGGGATCCCACGCTGCGGCAAGGAGTGCCACGGTGTTAAGCTCAGGCGAATATCCCGTGCTCGCATGCGCTTTTGCTACTGCGCCGACGATCCGCTTCAACGACTCATGACGCCGTTTGACCACATCACAGACTTTCGGCTGTTTCCTATTGATTGTGGTGACTGGCACCCCGGATATTGCAGAAAGGTATCTCCCCATTGTAAGTAAATATGCGGTCTTCGTTGCCAGATCATCCACCCAAGCGTGAGGAACACTGGAGATGGCGCCTACCTTCGAAGGAAACCAACCTGCGGCATCTTTGGGCCACAAGCGTTGGGATATCTTTCCCTTATGTTTATTCCATTCTTCGATAATCCGTGTTGCGAGGCGGCCTGCGTTTGTAGTGATGGCCTTCCCATTCCATGCCGTCTTCCAGTTCTCTGCCCAATATAAAATCGGCAAGCCTGCGCTTTGTGCGCAAACGCTGTTATGTGACTCAACATTCGCCGAGTTCGGCTTCGTCGAGACCGTAATCACAGGAACACCAAGGTAAACAAGGTATGCTATCAGGGAAAGCGACAATTGGTAGTCTGGGTGTTTACCGTAGTGACTTTCGAGTCTCGCGATCTCATTCTCATAAAGCAGCTTAGCGGTGCTTTCCACCTTTCCCGCGATGCATTTTGCGGCATCCGTGCGCCAATCTTTCCCTTTCAATGACTTCTTGATCTCGATGTCAACGAGCACCATAGGCTCATCAGAGTTATCTAACTGCGAAAGGAACGTATCGAAGCTGTTTTTAGTCTCAAGGGGGCTGTGAAACAGCAATTTCCAATCTGACGCGCTCTTTGGCCAAGCCTTCATGACCGGAACGGCCAAGTCGCATTTGATTGTGTCGTCGTCGAAAATCAGGAGTGATGGCATAACGTTGTAAATGGAAGTGGAATGCGGGTTGTAAAAGTTCCGCTTTGAGGTTCCTCGGGGAAAATGACTTTTCCGACGATGCAGTTTGCCGGGAAACACGAGCCAAAATAAAATTCTAGGGTATGGCTCGTGCCCAGTGACCGCACGGTGCTCCCATGCTCGCGAACTGCTTGGTCGGCTACATTCTTTATGATGATTGCCTGCTCGTTCTCATCAACACTAATGGAGACCACCGATCTGCGTGGCGAATGCTCCATGATGTTCAACCAAAGCGCCACTAGAGCCACATAAAAATACGCTTTGCATTGCAGGTTTTCACTATCCATCCTGGGAATCGGCGTATTATTGGCTACGGTTTCCCGAATAACCCGTTGATGAGACCAAAGAACACCGCGCCAAGTCTTATGCGTAGAAAAGTTAAGTCGTAGTTGGGGCTTCGTTCCGGCTGTGCTCGCCGCATTATGCAGTTTCAACAAGAGCGGATAGAGGCAAGAAGCATACCGATAGGCACTTCGGACGAGCGCTTCCAGAGTCTTGCCTTTTAGAAACTCCGGGCCGAACTCGCCGCCATCATTGATATTATGCGCTAAACGAACTGTTTCCGCCCCAATGAAACTCTTGGGATGCAGAAATGTCAGTGAGAGATAGCGCCGCAGAGCGTCCAGATCCGCGCTCGTGGTGCTCTCATGGATGTGACGAGTTAGCTTGCGCAACTGATGTGCTGTCTTTGCGTATGCCTCCTCTGCAGCGGTTGCTCGTCCCGCATTCTGTTCAGCCTTTCGCATGGTTGCTAGCGAATAGAACTGGCGAACATTTCCGGTCAGCCATCCTCTGTAAAACTCCCTATCCTCCCGCGAAATCGGCAAGGCTGTCGCCGGTCGTCTCTTCAAGATGATGGGAACTGATCGTGCCTCCAGTTTCTCATCGACTCCGAAACCGCGACCCACGTCAACTATGATATGTGTGACATCCGCCTGTGACTCCGGGGCAATCCGAAGCCTGCCCCCATTCAGATTACAAAAAACAGAATACTCGCCATTCAGAGAGGTGATAGTCTCCACCGAGATAGCGCATTCGCGGTCTTCCATCCAACCGTCACAATGATGGTAATGTTGCGTCGTGAACTGCGCAGGATCTCGGGCAGCCATCCAAGGCTGTTCGATTGCCCACTCCATCTCGCCGAGAAGATAGAGTTCTGAAAACCGGTTTAGAGCAAACCGCATCTTCTGGAGGTCCATTTCAATGCCGTCAACGAGGCGACCGCCGCTGCTGCATAAATGCTTCCATCGATTCTCCCATGGTTGGTCTTTTTCCACTCCGAGAAAGAGCCTCAGTGCTTCAGCATCGAGTAAGATGAACAGCCATCCCAAAAATGGTCCAGCAACAATGTGCCTCTGCCCGTCGCTCTCGGCCCTGCTGAGATCATCTATTTCGTAAACTGGAATCACCAAATGTATGAGCGGCTTTGAACCCGAGGGTGATTGTTTCTGTCTTACCTCTGGATTGAAAAGCGGGTAGCATTTTGCAATAAACTGGGCGCGGATTGTCTTGTGATCGACTGCTCCGATTGCATCCCCACAGTCAGGAAAAATGATGGGAGGCGGCCGCTCGCCAGTAGGTAGAGCAACCGGTCGCGCAAATCCGGTGCAGTCCACGCTAAGCAAAGCAAGATCTTTCCCATTCGGATCACTTTCGATGAGATAAGCGAAGGCATCTGGGTTGCCAGTTTGATATTGTGTGTGTGAAAAGTGTGCTGCCGCGAGCGTCGCTGAGGCTTCACCGGCAATATTGATTCTGCTGTAAAAGACGAAAAGAAGGCTTAAAACCCGGAATCGGTCGTCAGTGCTTACAGCATCATCGTCCATATCCCCAAGTCGCGAAGCTTCGGCTTCAAGCACATCAATAACTCCACTCAAGGTCGTGCCTTGATAGCATGCACGATAAATACGGGTAATTTCCGACCAGACTCCACCTTCATCGTGGCGCGCTGTCCGTAGGAAAGCCATCGCCGATTTAAACGCCTGCTTCAGCTCTTTGGAGTTTCCTGATTTGCGAAATCTCTCAAATACCGAGCTTCCCGTAAATTGGAAGCAGAGGGGGGAATGAGTCGTTCCGAATACGTTTCGAGAGCCTTGTTGCCGTCTAGCCGCTGCAAGAAGGTCTTTGTCTTGTTGCGGACTGGTAAAAACCCTGCGGACAAAATCTATATCTAGGCGTTGGGCGTCAGCTAGTAGCCTAGTCATTACTGTTGGTTTGCTCCGTCTAAACTCATGACGGAAGTCCTCAAGGAGCTTGGAGATACGGAAGACCGTTTCGGTCGAAAAGTTCCAGTCGTCGACGTGGCGACGGAAGTCAGATTCGGATTCATTCGTTGGCGGCTTCGTCATGCCCCCCCCTTTGCGGCTGACTCAAGTGTTCTCTGCATGATTACGTAAAGAAGGAGAAAAAATGAAACCAAGACGAGGGCTGGCATGAGGGAAATCCACCATGCCGAACGCAGGTAAGCGAGACCGTCGAAGATGAGTCGGCCCAATGTTGGGGTCGGCGGCTGTGCACCCAGTCCGAAGTAGGAAAGCCCGACATCGAGACCGACCAACTCCGGTAGCAGGTAGAGAAGGCTGATAAAGGGCGGGAGAGCGACCGCAGGCAAAATGGAGCGCCAGAAAATTGCGACGGGAGACATCCCGTAGGCTTTCTGGGCCACAACGAACCGAGCATCGCGCAAGCGCGCCACCTGAGCCCGGACAATCCTGGCCGGGGGTGCCCATGCGATGCCTCCGACGATCAAGTAGATCATGTTCAGATCGGCCCGCAGCACGGACGCCAAAGCGACAGCAAGAAGAATGAACGGAACAGTGTGGACGAGAGAGATCAGGTAACTCAGGACACGATCAGGCCAACGATCCTTGTAAACGCCGGCAATCGAGCCGAGGAGCACGGCAAGAACGAAAGCAACCAGAAAGGCCCGCCCGGCGACCTTCAGTGATAGACCCGTGGCCAGCATCGTGCGAGTGAAGTGATCGCGGCCCAGAGAGTCAGTTCCAAACGGCTTGGATGCCGTGGGGGATTCGAGGCGATGCTCCACATCCGGGGTATAGGCCCTCGGAGTTTCATTAAGCCGCACCAGTGCCTCTGGCATCAACCCAAGGGCGATGACAAGAAAGGCAATGAGGATAGGCATGCGAGTGCTCATGAGCGGATGCGAGGGTCGAGGGCGGGATATGCCCAATCCGCGAGGAGGGAAATTATGATGAAGAAGGCTGCGTTGACGAGAATCAGTCCCTGCAAAACTGGATAGTCGCGGGTCTGCACGGCTGTGAGTAGAAGGTTGCCAGTGCCGGGTATGGAAAGGATCACCTCCAGCACAAGCGAGGCGAAGAATACAAGGCTGATCTGGTTCACCCATACTGCAAGCCATGGCACGAGTGATGGGCGGAACAGGCCCCGGTGAAAGACTAGCCAGCCGCCCATTCCAAGTGACCGTGCGGCTCGGTAGCCCGGGCGGCCCATCTCGGTCGAGACGCCATCTCGCAGGACTGTTGTCATCACTGCAATCGGGTAGAGACTGGCTAAAAGTGATGGTAGAATCTGGGTAAAGGGTCCCGATCTCGCGCCTGCACTGCTAAGAGAAACGCCCGGAAATAAAATGCCGACAAGCAATGCCCCCAGCACTGTCAGCAGGAAAACCGGCATGAGCACCCCGAGTCGGAGCAGACCAAGAGCGGGAACCGCTCCAGGAAATCCGTGGACGAGGAAATTGATCCCGTAGCTCGCGACCAGGGAGAGCAGCGCGGCCTGCAAACCAATTGTGGCCGTAATCGAAAACTTCTCCAGCACTTGCGGCAAGACGGGTCGCCCGTTACTGATCGAGGTGCCGAAGTCGAGGCTGGCAATCCGGCCAAGATGGTGAATTCCCTGCTGCAGGAGCGGTTGGTTCAGCCCAAGTTTCTCCCGCAAGGCATCCACGCTCTCTTGAGATGCCTGCGGGCCAAGGATCACGCGCGCCGGATCACCCGGCGCAATGGAAAACAGGACAAACGACAAGACTCCAGCCCCGAGGAGTAAAAGCAGGGCATTGCCCAACGACAGCGCTATCCGCCGCCAAGGAAAGGTGGTCTTGTGGGGGCCTGTAACCATCATTCATTTTGGGTCAGCATTTCAGTTCACGCGAACCTTCCAGAACAGAGGAATGCTTTGCCCGTTGATGGGAATCCCAGACACGTTTTCAGGAAAGAGCACGAGCATCTTGTTGTGGATGAGAAATGCAGCCGGGGGATCTCCTGCCGCCGCCTTGTTGACTTGCTCTACGAGCGAACGAACCTGCCCCGGCTCCGATGCAGACTTGAACTCCTTCAAAGCGGACGTGACAGAATCGTTGCGGTAACGCCAAAAGTTCGGAACCGGGATTTTCGCCGGATTGTAGTTCATATCAAGGATCGGTGCCGCCGCCGGAAAGGTGAACTCGAAGCCGATAATGAACGTCGCGAACTCGCCTGAAATCATCCGTCCAATGACTGCGTTATAATCGAGTTTGGTCAGCTTGGTTTCTATTCCGACTTGTTGCAGTTGAGCCTGCACAAGCTGGCCAAGTTCCTCGGATGCGTCCTTTTCGTGAACGAGGATTTCAATGGGGGACTTCTTGACCTCGGATGTTGAAGCCGCAAAGTGCTGGCGAGCCTGCTCCGGCGAGTATGGGTCTGCTGGGGCAGGGACATTCGCATCGGGAATAGATGGCGGCAATATGCTGGTCGCAGGGACGGCCAACCCTTGCGGAATGAGTTTGACGAGGTCCGCCCTTTTCAAACCCTCGTTGATCGCCTGGCGCAAGGGTTGATCCATTTTGTCCGAGTTAAAACCCAGAGCAACGACGTTGAAGGTATCCACGGCAGCGGCTTTGAGCTTGGAAGCGGCCCCGACTGTCCGATAACCGCCACCCTCACCGGCGACTACTCCTTCTGCCATTGCAGACGGTAGTCGGCCGAACTGAACCTGACCGTTCTGAAGCTCTTGAAGGCGAATCTGGTCGTTCTTGATAACGCGGAAAATCAGCGTCGAGATATTGCCCGACCGTGTGTCCCAGTAGTTCGGATTTTCCTGAAGAACAAGCTCAGAGTCGCTGCGGGATTTTACGAGGAATGGACCTGTGCCGACAGTAGCCTTTACACCGAACTCACCTTCCGGCAGAGATGCCAACTCGCGCGGCATGATTACCAATGGGGTCGAGCTCAGCCGAGCCGGAAAGAATGGGTCAGGAGCTGTCAGTTCGAACTCAACTTCCGTATCGGAGACGGCCTTCACGGAAGGTGCTCCGGGTTTGTCGCCGCCGGAGGGATTCGGTAGGCGCTTGATTGCACCCTCCACAATCCAACCAATTGAGGAACCTTCACCCATGATGCGATTGAAACTGAAGACGACATCATCAGGCGTCACAACCCGCGTCCCACTCGATCCGAAAATTGAGGAAGGATGGAATTTGACGCCCTCGCGAATCTTGAAACGCCAGTGGGCGAATCCGTCAACCGGCTCCCAGCTTTTGGCGATGCGGGGGACAAGCTGGTTTTTCTCGTCGAGACCGACAAGCCCCTCGAAGATTTGTGCCTCGATGCGAACCAGATGGGGATCGAGGTTCTTAATCGGATCGAGGGTGGCGATTTCTGTCTCGGTCGCCGCGACGAACGGCGGCTTGACAACAACACCAGTCGAGTGAGGTCGGAAAGCGAGCCAAACGCCGCAGCCAATAGCGGCCAGAACAATGAGGAGCAGTAGGATTTTACGGTTCATGGAAGGAATGGGGAATTAAGCCATTGAAGGTATCGGGATGGATTTCTCGTCCGAGTCAGATGTGTTTAAAGCCTCTCTGTAAGCAAGCTGAAGCTGCGGAAGTGCATCACGAAAATACGCCTCAGTGATTTCCTTGAGCCGCGGCGCGGCTGCGGCGTGAGCGTGAAGACGGGAAAGATCGAAGCCGAACTCCCGGATGTTTCCTAGCGAATGCTCGGCATAAAACCGGGTATTCACCGTATCTTCTGCAGCGAGGTAATTTCCCTCTGGAGTGATTCGAACCGATTTATGGATCAAGAGAGGAAATGGTGAAAACCGCACCTGAACACGGGCTCCATTGGCGAGGATGTGCTCGCAATAAAATTCTCCGTGATCGTCCACGCAGAAACCAGAAGGATCAAACCAGTCGGAGCGAAAGAACGCGAGCATGGCAGGAAGCGAGAGGAGATCAACCTCCACCAAAACGGTCAAAGGCCGCCGAAGCGATATTTGTCCAACCGAATGCAAACTGGTTAGAATGGAGTCGTAGTCCTCCGGCCCGAGTTCCAGACTGGTATCAGTATAGGGCAACTGGTGGTAAAAACTGCACCCAATGGTGCGAACGCCGACTTCATGCAGTTCGGCAATCGCCTGCGTGTAGCGGCGGAAATTGCGCTGCTGGAGGGTCATGTTGACAAAGACACGATCCGGGAGATGTCGGACTGCCCACTTCAAGTTTGGCAGCATACGACCATAGGCTCCTTCGCCGCGATTGTAGTCGTGATCTTCACGGACTCCATCGACGCTGATGTCGATGTAGTCGAGGCGGGAAGTGAGCACCGCTTCACGATGGAGATGCAGGAGCGTGCCGTTGGTAATCACACCGATCCGAGTCGCTGGCGAGTTGGAATCCCTGGCTGACGTCAACCATGTAAGCACCTCGCTCCCACGATTGCCGAGAAACACTTCTTTGCCACTCAAGCAGATGAGATCGGGCTTGCGATCCAAAGCGGCAGATAAAAGTCGTTTCGACTCATCGACGGTCAGGTGGTCGGAAGTCAGTTTATCGACCTGTAGGTAGCAGTGTTTGCATGCGAGATTGCACGTATTGTTGATCACATAGGTGATTCCGTGGTGCGCCTCTGATTCGCGAACGGCGGCGAGAATGGCACCTTCCGACGCGCGGTCTTCGAGAGCGTGTTTGAGGAAGGCGATCCGGCTATCGTCGGACGCCTTTCCTTCAATACCTCCGCGAACTCCAGATAAGAATGATGGCATGGTTGGTTATTGTTGAGTTGATACGTTACAAGTAAATCAGCTTGCGGCAAGCAACCCGCCAATACTGGGGATTGCTGTCTTTTGGAAAGGAAGCATCAAAGAGTCAATCAGCCGTTTGGTGTAGGAATCAGTCGGAGTGTTGAAAACCTGCTCGGTCAGTCCGATTTCGACGACGCGACCTGCATTCATGACCGCAACCCTGCTGCAGAGGTGTGACGCCAATCCGAGATCATGGGTGATGAAGAGCATGGAGAGTGAAAAGTCCTTGCGAATTTGGATGAGCAGTTCTGCCAACTCGGCTTGTATTGTGACATCCAGCGCACTGGTTGGCTCGTCCGCGATTAGGAGCTTCGGGCGGCAAGCCAGCGCCATCGCGATCATGACGCGCTGGCACATGCCTCCGCTGAGCTGGTGAGCAAAACTGGCGTAGCAACGTTCGGGATCGCGAAGCTTGACGGAATCAAATAGGCGAAGGACTTCGGTCTTGGCTGCATCACCTCTCATCCCGCGATGTATCTTCAGAACCCACTCGATTTGATGCCCAACCCGATAAACCGGGTTCAGGGAGGCTTGGGGATCCTGAAAGATCATAGCGATTTCCTTGCCGCGGATGGAGCGCAGTTCCTTTTCGGAGAGGGTCTGCAACTCCTGCCCTCCCCAGACGATGCGACCCGACGAGATCCGGCCATTCGCGGGTAGCAAGCCGAGGATCGTGTGCGAAAGAACTGTCTTGCCAGAACCTGATTCGCCGACCAAGCCGAGGGCCTCCCCAACACCAATAGACAGGGAGACCCCGTCCAAGGCACGGTGGGCCGTGGGCTTGCCAGTGTCAAAATCGACTGTAAGCCCCTCCACCTGAAGGATTTCGTTGTTGCGGCTTGTGGTCATGGCGTAATTCGGGCAGATTCCCTCTGGAAAGAATGCGTGACGGGGCGTGTCACGGGGTTTGAATCCCGCGCTCGTCACACCGTAACAGCCTCAGCGGCAGAGGCCAAGGGCGGTTTCCAGATCGTGTGTTGGGTGTCAGGGTGGCATGGATTGGAGCGTCAGCACGAGGAACAGCAGGTAGTCGGCGTCTTCGACGAGGAAGCCCGTCGGCTCGCGGAGGAGGCGTTCGAGGCCGGTGGAGATCAGTTCGGTTGCGGTGGCATCCCGCATCGATGGTCCGTAAACCTTTCCGCTGTAGGGAATTCCGCCGCGTTCGGCCCAGTTCGAGCGGTAGGCGACTTCGTCGTGGTCGTATCCAGAGCCGACCAGAGCGTTCAGAGGCACAAGCGGGCCGCCTCGGGCACGGCGGGTCAGAAATCCCTTCGACGCATCGAGCACTTCCGGGTGGTCATGCTCGATGTGGTGGGCCAATTCGTGGACTGCAATGTGCATCGCACGTCTCCCTGGCTGAACGTAAATGCACGAACCGTCGGGACCCCGGGTGGCGTGTGGCCGGGGGTCTGTCGGGGTCAGCACTCGCACCCGAATGGTCGAACGGGGCAGCCATCGGGCGGAGACAATGCGTTGGAGGAAATCCGCTGCGCGGAGGACGCTCCCTCGAATTTCGGGGTCGTCCGTCTCGAATTGAAGTCGGATGGTTCCTCTCGCGGCTGGGGGAACCTCGATCAGGTGAAACACTTGCCGTCTCGCATCCGATGCGTGGAGGGAATGCCTCCATGCTTCCTGATCGGCTGCAATCCGCGTTTGGCTGGCAAACCGGCAGAGGCCTGCAATGACAGCAGCCGTGCTGCGGTTCCCCGCGAGAGCCACAGAAGCCAGCCGTGCCCTTCCCTCTTTCGCGAATCGCTGGACTTCCGGATGGTGTTGAGCATGGCTGGCATTGGTCGCCAGGAGAAAAATTAACAACGACACTGCCGGGGAAATGGCATTCACGGGCATCGACATGCCGTTGATGCGTTCCTGGCTGCGTCACCAACCCGACGGGAGGCGTCACGCTCAAGTGGCATGCCGGATCCGACGCGCTCCCAGATACAAAAGCTGCAAAGAGAGAACGAGATATTGAGGGCGGCTCTCGCTGCCGCAATGTTTCAACGCGGTTCAACCCCGTCACCAAACTCCACTGCTTTTACTCGCAAGGTGGCAAGATTCCTTCTGAACCCTGAATTCCGCCCGCTCAGAGTTACAGTCCGGGAGGCAAGGCCCGTCTTCGTGCGTGCGTTGGAGGTGACAATGGAAACGGAAATCACCTTGAGTATCCAGAAATGAACGATCGTCGTCACCAACCCGACGGGAGGCGTCACGCTCTCACGGTGATGAGCATCACACCGCCGGAAACAGAGCTACCCATCGAGGCCGGGCAGAAGATCGCCAAGGCATTCCCGCAGAACCGAGCCTCAGTTGAAGCAACCCCCGTGATGATGCCAGAGAATGTGCAGCGAATAGACTCCGAGTCCCGCCGGAGGGAAGAGAAGGAACAGATCGAGGCCCGAATCGAATACCTGCGCCCCAAAGCGGCTTTCGCCTTCCCCCTTGTCGCGGTGTGCTCTCCGCGCAATGCCGGAACGGGTGGTTCCGGCAACCAGCCCCGAACGGGCGGAGCTTCGAAGTCCCGAAACCGACGCGAGGGAGGAATTCAAGGCTCCGGCCGTTAACCAAATTCATCGACATGTCATCGACACCCACCATTGCCCACCCGGAGACGCGGATACTCTCCATTCTTCGCCCAGACGAGATGCTGCGCTTTGTCCTCGTCCCGGACGGAAACGGCAAGATCGACTTCGGAATTGAGGGGTGCTCCTCATCTGAAGCAGGCAACTCGCTCTTCGCTGAACGCTTGTCCCTCGTGCTCGGCGAACTCCGATCCAACGGCTATGCGTTCGGCGGACGCGCCAGAAAGCTGCCCGCTCCGAAGAAGCGGGGACATAACCGTGCGGCGCGGCGCTCGCCCATGTGGGTTGAAATTCGTCCGATTGCCCTATCTCCGGTTCCATCTCGCATCGGCTCCCTCGGTTTCTCCGCAACGGAACACGAAAATGCCCTCGATCAACGGCTTCGTTTACCAGATTTTCCACCTTCTTGGGGCGGTTGCACCCTGGAGTCTCCGGCGGCGCTCGTGGCGGCTATCCCAGAGATCGAACTCTTCGAGATCGAGTTCATTCGCGCTGACCTCCCGGAAGGTGGCAGCAAGGTCCTGGAAGAGGCCCTCCGGCACCTGAGCATCACCAGGCAGACCATGTTGCAGATTGATCAGCCGACGCTCTCCGAGGTGTTCCTTGCTTCGTGGCTGTGGCATCAAACCGGTTACCAGCTTACGGCGCGGGCGCGACTGAGACGCGGATGTGCCGTGCCTGTCGCCCCCCTTGAGATGGTCGGACACGACCTCTTTGCGTGTGAGTGCGAGGTGATCCAGTCTCACGACTCACGGGACCCTGGAGACGCGCTCGATCTGCGGAAGTCCTATCCGCGCGGTTGGCAGTTCCCGCCCCTTCTGCCTCCTCCGGCATTCTTCGACGGCTTGACGGCATCGCGGCTGCACAACATCAACCTGCCGGACCTGCCGAAGAAGGGTCTGCGAATCGGCATCGTGGAAGGAGTCGATGTGCGTCTTCCAGCCGAAACGCGGGATCGCCACACCTACATCGTCGGAGCAACCGGGACGGGGAAGAGCACGCTCCTGACGCGGATGATCAAGGAAGACATGGAGAGAGGCGAAGGCGTGATCCTGCTCGATCCGCATGGAGATTTGCACGCGGAGATTGCAGCGGCGGTTCCCAAGTCCCGCAAAAGCGACGTGCTGAACATTGATCCGACGAGGGAGAATTGCAGGCCGGGCCTGAACATTCTCGACGTTCAAGACGGCCATCTCCGAAAACGTCACACCGAATTGCTTGTCGGCGAGTTGATCCAGTGCTTTCGCGAGATGTGGGATGTCCCCGAGGCATTTGGCCCCATGTTCGAGGTCTATTTCCGCAATGCGATTCAGCTCATGACGCTCAGAACCGGAGATCCGTTGACGGTGGAGTGCTTCGACCGGGTATTCACGGACAAAGAATTTCGATCGCGCTTGATCACGGAGTGTGCCGACTCTTCAACGGCAGCCTTCTGGAAAGATGTGGCCGAGAAGACCGGGGGCGAAGCCTCGCTCGCGAACATCACACCCTACATCACCTGCAAGATGAGTCCGCTCACCCAGGGGGCTTTCCTGACCTGCCTGCTGAAGCAACCGAGGGACGAAGTTCGGCTGACGGATCGAATCAATCGAAAGCCGATCATCTTGGTGAATTTGAACAAAGGGGTTCTTGGTGTGCAGGAAAGCCGGATGCTGGGCGTGATTCTGATGGCCCAGATCATGAGCGCGGGACTCAAACGGAGTCTCATGAGCCGAAAAGATCGGTGCCCGGTCAATGTTTACGTGGACGAGTTTCAGAACTTCGTATCGGACAACGTCGCCTCGATGCTCTCCGAGGCTCGGAAGTTCGGCCTGCGGCTGACCCTCGCAAATCAGACGCTGGCACAACTCAAAGCAAAAGCGGGCAGGCAGGATTTGCTTGAGACCGTTCTTGGAAACGTGGGCAACATGATCCTCTTTCGCCTCGGGGTGCCGGATGCGGAGCGGTTGAAGTCGTTCATCGAGCCGTTCTCGCATCAGGAAATGCAGGAGTTGCCCAACTTCCACGCCTTGGTTCGCCTGCTGACGCAGGAGGGACCGGTGAGGCCCTTGATCATGCGGACGCTGCCCGGATGACAGACTGCGTCACGGTCGTGGCAAGGTGGGTCACGCCTGAACGGCATGAACACCACCCTCGCCTCCGCCTCCAAGCAGAATCAGAACGTCCGCATCCAGAGCCCGGTCTCACGGGCGTATTGGGCAAGCGTCACGCGCTGCGTGGCTCGCCCCGACGGCTCGGGCGAGATCGTTCACGCGGACGGTCGCGTGGAGCGGTTCCACGCCGAAGGGCGGTTGATTCGCGCGAAGCGCCCGCAGGAGGAAGCCTGGGGGCCGGAGATAACGCTCAAGATAGCGGCGTGACGAATGCCGTCACGCAAACCTGAAAAGAGTCGCCCTCTGCCCGTCCTTGATCCAGAATTCCAGCGCCTTTCAATAGTCAAATCTTCATGGAAACCGAAAAATCCGAAAACACCGCGCAAATCCCGGCTGGACCGTGGAGCCAGCCTGGAGAGGCGCGCCGCTTGGCCGACTTGGTCAATCGAGAATTCACTGTTCCTGCAAACGAGCAACTTGGCAGAATCCGGGCCGTTTTCGACAAGGAGACTGCGGAAGTCCGGGCCACTTTGAAGGGAATCGCGGAACGGGTTGCCACTATCCGCAAGGATCTCGACCAGACACTTCAATCCGCAGAGGGGCAGCTCTCTTCCAAGAAAATCGCTCTTCCCGCGATGGCGTCTTCGGACGAGCAGGCGGACTTGTCAGTTCCAGGCACCGGAACAGCGCTCGGCGATCTCCGCCGCTCATCGGGATCTGGGCAGCACATCTCACAGGCCGAGCGATTGCTCGAAAGTGCCAAAGAGACTGTGCGAAGCGTTCTGGACAAGACCAAGCCTCCAAAGAATGTTGCGTGGCCCGATGACGAGGGCTTGGGATGCGTGTTTGGAATTGTGCTCCTCGTTGTGGGTGGGCTGGGTGCCGCTGCCGGCGGATTCCCCGGATTCCTCTTCGCTGCACTCATCGGATATGGGGTCTCGATGGCTCTACGCTCGCTTATTCCGTCCCGGACCCTTGAAGGCGGCTACCGAGACGTCCACCAATACATCACCAATGCGAGGAGTCACTTGAGCAGAGCATTGGCAGCCTCTGAAGCCGAGGCAAAAGAGCCCTTGGCACAGGCAGACGCCAGATGTCGCCAGGCGCTACAAGACCTGCATGCCAGACTGCTTCCACTTGCAAATAGTCTGTCTGAGCAGCTCAATGGTTTTGCGATGGCAACAAGCTTTGCTGGGGCGTCTTGGAGCGACGCCAGATGGCAAGACTGGATGCCCTCAAATACCGCCGAGTTCGGTGCGGCGTTCGGTCGGATCGAGAGCAACACGAATCTCATTGCAGGCGCATTCCCAACCCTGCCGCTCCCGTTTGAAATGCCCGCCCTTCTTCCTTTCTCGGAGGGGCGCGGTCTGCTTCTCCTCGCACACGGGGTCCACCGAGAACATGCTGTGAATGCCGTTCAATCGCTGCTGGCCCGGTTGCTGGCGACCATCCCCCCGGGGAAACTGCGGATGACGTTCTTTGATCCGGTGAGTCTGGGCGGTCACGTCGCTGCATTTATGCCTCTCGCTGACCACGAGGAGACCTTGATCAACAGCCGCGCATGGACTGAGCCCCGCCATATTGAAGAGCGGCTCGCCGAGATCACGGAGCACATGGAGACGGTAATTCAGAAATATCTGCGCACGGATTTTCGAACGATCCACGATTACAATGCGGCGGCTGGAGAGGTGGCTGAGCCATTCCGGTTTGTGGTTGTGTTCGACTTCCCTGTGAATTTTACCGATACGTCCGCTCGACGCTTGGTCAGCATCGCACGCAATGGGGCTCGATGCGGCGTGTATGTTATCATCGTCCGTGATCCATCGAAGCCACTTCCCTACGGATTCGAGGTCGCAGAGCTGGAGCAACACTGCGAAATCATCGAGCCAGCAGGTAGCACTACCGCCACAGCTACTCCCTCAGTCGTAGAACAGAATGTAACCGTGGGCGCGGTTTACGTCGGACGTGTTGTTTCCGTAAAGGAGTTCGGTGCCTTTATTGAGTTGCTGCCCGGGAAGGAGGGGCTATGTCACATCTCTGAGATCGCAGAATCACGCGTGAATAAAACAGAGGACCTGCTCGCCGTCGGCGACTCGGTCCGAGTCAAGTGCATCGGGATTGATGACAAAGGCCGGATTAAGCTGAGCCGACGAGCGGCGTTGAATTTATCGGATGAGGACGCAACCACCTATGCTCCACCTGCATCGCCACAATCTCGCCGTGCGGAAGGGAGCTTTTTTGTCTGGAAATCGCACCCCTACGGCGAACTTTGGCGGCTCCGTTGCGATCCAGCACCGGCACAGGAAGTCCTTTCCACAATCATCGCTCGAACAGGTGAACTGGCCCAAGAAGGAATGCGCGTGGAGGTGCCCTTCGAGAAGCTCCTTCAGATGGCATCTATTGAGCAACCGAGGTGGTCCGAAACGAGCACGGCCAGGGCAATCGAAGTGCCACTCGGCCCGACTGGAGCGCGGCGGACACAGCAGCTAACCCTCGGGTTAGGAACCGCTCACCACGGGCTCATTGTGGGCAGAACGGGGTCAGGAAAGAGCAACTTGATGCACGTAATGATTACTGCACTTGCATGGAAATATTCTCCCAACGAAATCCAACTATATCTGATCGACTTCAAGAAGGGGGTGGAGTTCCAGCCCTACGCGACTGCACTGCTACCGCACGCTCTTGCCATTGCCGTGGAAAGCGAACGTGAGTTTGCTTTGAGTGTGATAGAGCGCTTGGACGAGGAGATGTCACTCCGAGATCCGCAGTTCAAGAGTGCTGGAGTTAACAACATTGTCGCATTTCGAGAAGCGAAACCGGACGTAATAATGCCGCGTGTCCTATTGCTAATCGATGAATTTCAGGAGCTTTTCCGAGAAGAGGATGCCTTGTCACGAAAGGCGGCGCAATTATTGAATAAGATCGTTCTACAAGGTCGCTCATTCGGAATCCATGTGATTCTGGGAACACAGACGTTGAAGCGCGCCATGGATCTGACCTCGGCGACATTTGACCAGATGGCAGTGCGCATCGCCCTGCAATGCAGCGACGCGGACTCCCGCCTGATTCTCGCCGACGATAATCCTGCTGCCCGCCTTCTGTCGCGCCCTGGTGAAGCTATCTACAACAATTCTGCAGGTCTTCTCGAAGGGAACAACTTGTTTCAGGTTGCTCGATTTGAGGACCGCGACCGCCCGCAATGGCTGGAGACCATCCGCGGGCTCGCGGTGGCGGCTGCGAACGGTCAAGATGTTCCCGAACCCATCGTCTTCGAGGGGCGCCAGGATGCCGATCTTCCGCGATGCAGGCCGCTTGTCGATTCGCTACGACGGGATACTTGGCCGACGGGGACAAAGGGAATTGACCTGTATCTCGGTGAACCAATTGCGATACGCCCCCCGGTCGCTGCGCGTTTGCGACGCCAAAGCGGCAGTAATCTTCTCATCATCACGCGCAACGAGAATGAGGGTGTGGGAATGGCAGTCTCGTCGGCGGCAAGTCTGCTGCTCGCGCTTCCGCCAGGTGGAGTGCGCCTCGGATTGATCAATTTTGCCACTGCCGATGATCCATCGGCGGCATTCGCGCCTCTCCTTGCAGAACTATTCCCAGATCGAGTGTCGGTCTGTTCCCGACAGCGCGACGTTGCCGGGATGCTAGACCAGATCGCACTGCTTGCCCGAGGCAGATCCGAGGGGGCAGCAGCTTCTGAGACCTTCGTATTATTCTTGATCGGGCTGCATCGAGTGAAGGCATTGCGAGAGAACGCTGAAGATGAGGACGGACTCCGCCCTGTGGAGGCCCTGCGCACGATCCTCAAAGAGGGGCCGGAGGGCGGTGTTCACACGATTGCATGGTGCGATACCTGGCCGAACGCGCGGACTCATCTGGACGACCGTTTGCACGGCGAATTCAGCCAACGCGTCGGCGGCATCATGAACGGGGACGATTCCCGATGGTTTCTCGATGACGAGGCTGCCGCTCGTCTCGACGACCATCGCTGTCTCTACTACGACGAGGATCGTCCCGGGCAGCTTGTGAAGTTCCGCCCATACGCACTTCCCGATCAGGAGTGGTTGCGTTTGATTCACGAGACATCGCTGAAACGCAAATAGGAACGAATATGCCAGAATCTGAAATCCATGCCGATCCCGAGCGGATTCGCTCACTCGCGAACGAACTGCGACTGTTCACAAACACTCTTCGCACGGACCTCATGTCCCTTGATGAGGCGTTGGGACATCTCGGCAATACGTGGAAGGATGCGGAATACGACAAATTTCGGAATGCCTACCGCCGACTGAGTGAGCGCCTGAAGAACCTCGCCGGTGAGATCAACAAGAACGAACCGCAGCTCAAGGCGGACGCGGATGCCTTGGCAGCTTATCTCCGAACACAACTCCCCTAACCACCATGCCTGCCGTAATAGTCACTCCCGCTGAACTTGACCGATTTGCCAAGACCCTTCGCGAGAAGGTCAGCGACATGCGAAGCAAGTCCAAGCGGTTTCAGGATCTCGTCCGGTCTGCAAAGAGCGTCTGGAAAGACGACAAATACTCCCGCTTTCAGAAAGATTTAGCCGACGCATCCCGAGAACTTGAGGAGTTGCATCGATTGGGTGAGCGTTATGCCACATTCTTGGACGAGAAGGCTGGTAGAGCACGGAAGTATTTGGGACGTCGATAATCCATCGTATGAGCGGAGATGCTTTCGTCCATGTCGAAGCCGTGCGGCTCATCGAGGAGGCCTTTGGGCGCTTTTCTTCTAAGGTGCTCGGGGCGCTGCCCGGTCCTTTGTGGCGAGCAGATTCGGCTGCCAGTATGCTGGTTGACCGCGAGGGCCAACTTCGAGCGCGTGTCTCTGAGCATGAAGCGGACGCTGATGCAGCCGAAAGTGAGGAGGACGGGGATGGCTCTGCACACAGGGCTGCCGCCGATCAAGCGCGGGAGGAAATAGCACGCATTCGTTCCGTGAGAACCCTTCTCGATGCGGCCCGCGCCAGGTATCAGAAAGAGTCGCGAGCCCTTGAGAGAATGGGAGAGGATAACGCGGCCCAAGCCCGACAATTCTTGCGTGGTGTTCAGGATGATCTGCAGGCATACCTGTCTAAAGACGTGGAGCCGGGCGGAATCGGGATCGCGAGCGCTGGGAGCGGGAGTGCGGTGAATCTGAGTGATGGTGGTGGCGGGTCTAAAGCGGCTGGTGCAGAGGCAGTGCCGGACCCGGCGCGATTTCCATTGCCAACCGGTTTCACTTGGCTCCCATTGCACCAAATCGAGTCCACAGATGATCTTGTTGGACCTAATGCCTGGCAGAAAGTGTCGCACGAGCAAATGCAACGCGGCTTCCAATCCCTGCAGAAGGATGTGTTGAAAACCTTCCAGATGTTTGGCACTGGCGCGGGAAGAGACTGGTTTCGAGCCCAGGATCAGGCAAAAGGAAGGTCATACGAGGACGGTTTGGAGTGCGTGTTCGACGCGTTCTTTGGCGACAACCCCATAGCAATCTCGCGGACTGAGGAAGGAAACACACATGGAATCACCAATGGACGGCATCGCATCGCGGTCGCCCGAGAGCTTGGTTGGACCGCAGTCCCCATCGTCTTCACAGACCAGCCCAAGCGATGAATCGCACAAGTGAAGACATCCGCTCGGAGTGGAGACACTTTGAGAGCATCTGGGAGGAAACGCATGCATCATGGAACGATGAAGTTGCGGATGCGTTTTCCCGACGCTTTCTCGCGCCCTGGGGGGCAAAATTGCCCGCTCTCTTGGAGGCGCTAAGGGCGTTGGAAGAGGCAACACGGAACGCCGAGCGGGTTGCATCCTAGCACAGCGGCATTCAGGCGACGCTAGGCGTCACGGTTGTGGCAAGGTCGGTCACGCCTGAACGGCATGAACACCAACCTCGCCTCGGCTCCCAAGCTGAATCAGAACGTCCGCATCCATAGCCCAGCCGCACGGTCGTATTGGGCAAGCGTCACGCGCTGCGTGGCTCGCCCCGACGGCTCGGGCGAGATCGTTCACGCGGACGGTCGCGTCGAGCGGTTCGACGCCGAGGGGCGACCGATCCGGCGAGGTTCGGCTCACGGGTTCTCGAATGCCAATCACGGCAACAAGATCGGTCGTCTCGCTCTCGCGGCATGAGGCAATCCAAAACCATGAGCGATGACCTCAGCCATCTCAGTGAGCCCGAACTCAAGAGGAGGATTTTCGGGACATTTTCCATGTCGGACCAACCACCGGCCCCGCCCCCAAGCGACATATCTCCGATTGTGGATGACGAGCAGCTTGCACTCGCAAGCACGGGTGGCGGGTCGATTCTGATTTGCAAGAAATGCGGCTGCCTCCTGCCTGTCTGCGAGAGCAGGATCGACATGCTCGTCCGACACGCCGGATTGGAGCAGCGCCCGGCGGGACGATTCTATTTCACAAGCGAGATCTGCTTCATGTGTTCCGAACAGGCCGCGATCTTCGTCCCTCCGATCACCCTCGTCCGCGTTGCTGGCAATCCCTCATCCGAACACAGCAAACAACCTGGAACAACCCATGAATAGCGCACAAACCCTCACGGAAATGAACGGCAGCCCCATGCTTGGACTCCTCTTGCTGATTGGCGTTGCCTTTTGGTGCTGGTTCAGCTCCGGCCCGCTTTTCCTTCGCTGGCCGTTGGTTGTCCTCATCGTCCTTATGACCTCTGGCCACTGGTTGGGTGGCATCATCGGAGCCTACGCGGGAGCGCTGGCCGGTCCTGTGTTGCTCTTCCTCATTATGATCGCCGGATTCATGGTCATGTTGAGAGGGTTCGGTTGGCGTCCGCGTCGGCAATATCAGGCAGATTCCCGCTACAGGAGGGGCTGGCATGGAAACCGTTGGTGAGCGTGCAACCGTCGTGGCAACTCGCTGTCCGAAATGCGGCAGGCGATCCGTATCGGATGGGCTCTGCTCCAGTTGCGGCGCGGGCAATGCCCGACAAAGAGAGATCGTCGCCTCACCGGCTCGCTCAGTTGCCGCTCCCCAAGTATCTCCCGTATTCGCCCCGGCATTACGGCCCGCAGTAGTGCCACGCCGGGTTGAGCCGTCATCCGAAGTCACGGTCCTTGATCGCTGGCTTGGATCCGGCGGCGGGGATGTCCGCGGTCGGGTCATCATAGTCCAACAGGGGCAGAATGAACCGATGGATTTCGATCCGTGGCGGTGGGTGGCCATTCCGGTCTGGGGGATCGTCTTGCTCATTTCACCTTTGGTTATCGCCATTCTCGTTTGGCAGTCGTTTGGTGCGTTGCCTGCGGTCGGCGTTGCGGCCTGTTCCCTGCTCGTGCTGCGATTCATCTTCTCTGACCGCCTGCTGCAAAGCTGGCATCTGACTGCCGCGCTGAATGGTCGTCACATCGTGGAGCCGATGCCGGTGGCCCTCCTCCGGCTTCGCATGAGCGACAATCGGGAAGTGCAACTGCGGCTCAAGGGCCAGTTGATCGGCGGGACAGTGATGGAAGGCGACCGCATTGCCGCGTTTGGTTCCTGGCGTTCCTGCGTGCTGCACACGCGGCGAATTCAATGCGAGCGGACCGGGGCAACCATCGTTCCCCGGCAACCTTGCGCTCGTGGGCTCGCTCTGGCCGGTCTGTGCGTCCTCGTGGTTGCGGGGCTGTGGATCTACTTGGCCGGAGTGCCTTGGGTTTCAGCGCAAGTGCAGTCGTTTCGCTCGTCGGTTCAGCAACGGGTTCAAACCGTGAACACCTACCCAAATTACCGTCCATGAGCCTCATCCTCACGCACAACCTTCCTGAAGCCGTAGCCATCCTTCGCGGCGAAATCACGTTGCCGGGCCAACCAGCGGGATTTCGCATCGACAACGAAACGGTAACCCGTTGGACTGGCATTGAAGCGGCGTCTGGACATCAGGCGCTCGATACCGATACTGCGTGGGCATCGGTTGTTCGAGCTTGGTGGGGGATCGGAGCGACGTGGGGAATTTGTGTTTCCGGGGACCAGAGCGAGATCGCTTGGGATCTCATCCTGCCCGGTCAGCTTCCATCCGCCGTCGATGCCGTTCCTGCCCACCTGACCGGTGCCAGAGTTCGACCCGGAGATTCATTCGCCCGTCTTGCCGGACGACTCCGCTCACTTCCATTTCAGTCCGCCATGGCAGGGCATCCGGGCATCGGCGACTCTGCCAGGATTGAGCCTGCTGTTCGCTCAATGCTTGGCCGTGACTTCATCCTGTTGATCCTCTCCAAAGCCGTTTCCCGTCCAGAAATCGAGGGCGAGATTCAGCGACTTGCTCAGGAGGAGCAATTCCTTCGGGACGAGCACCTCGCGCGTCCCGGACTCGAACAGGACAACCATTCCGAGGCGACAAGATACCTTACCCTGATTGAGGCGGCGACCGAGCGAGCGAACACCGGACTTCAGGAGGGGGCGTGGCAGGTGCGTGTTTTGCTGGCTGCAGGGACAGATGCGGATTTCCGCCAAGCGCAATCGCTCATTCACTCGGCCTATGCAGGGGACGGCGGGAAACCGGAGCCGTTGCGCTGGCAGGAAACGAATGATCCGCGTTCCCTCACTTTCATGCGAACGGCAGAAGTCGCCGCCCTGAGCCGCCCGCCCCAGCGCGAGCTTCCCGGTTTTGCCATCGAGACCCGTATTGCCAGGACATCGTCACCTGCCGCAGGTGATTCGCCCGTTCTGTTCGCGACATCCGCTCCTGATGTTGGCGAGCAACAGGCCGTTGCCCTTGGCCGAATCCTTGATGACAGCGGCACTCCTCGTTCATGGCTCCACTTGCTTGTCGCCGATCTCTGCCGCCACGTCCTTATCGCCGGAATGACTGGTTCTGGCAAAACTGTCTCCTGCGAGCAAATCCTTCTCGAACTCTGGCGTGAGCACCAGATTCCCTGGCTCGTCATCGAGCCGGGGATGAAGCCCGGCTATCGGCGGCTCGCCAACAGCGAAATCGGGAAAGACCTCGATGTCTGGGCCGTCGGCGTCCCCAATTCCCGGCGCATGGCGCTCAATCCCATGGCCGCGCCGTTTGGAGTCAGTCTGGCCGAGCATACCGCCGCACTCTTTGCCGTGATTTCCTCCGCATTCGAGCTGGTGGCCCCGATGCCCGAGGTTCTCGCGACGGCCATCGAAGAAACCTATCGGCGGCACGGATGGGACCTCGCCGGGTATGTCCCGGAGGGTTCGGCACCCCAGTTGCGCGACCTGATTGACGAAATCGACCGTTCAAGCCGAATCCTCGGTTACGGGCCGGAAATCTCGGGCAACATTCGCGCCGGTCTGCTCCTGCGGATGCAACGTCTCTCGACTGGCCCACTCGCGCCAGAGTTGGACAGTCAAAGCGGATTCGACGCGGCATCAATGGCGCAGCGCCCGACCCTTATTGAACTTTGCGCTCTGCCGGACGCGGCGTCCCAGGCACTCGTCATGGGCTTGATCGCCCTTCAATTCCGCCATCACTGGCGGCTGACGGGACAATCCGACACGCTCCGCCACGTCACTGTCATCGAGGAGGCCCACCGCCTGTTGCGCTCGGTGCCCGAAACTGCCGCAAACTCCGCGCGGAATCGTGCGACGGAAGACCTCGCAAACATGCTCGCGGAGCTTCGCGCATTCGGGGCGGGGCTGATCATCGTCGATCAGACGCCATCGGCACTCGCGCCATCGGTCATCGCCAATACCGGCACGAAGATACTCCATCGTCTCGATCATCCCTATGACCGTGAATTGGCTGGCAGGGCAGCCGGACTTCCTGGCGATCACGTCGATTTGCTCGGCGCACTCTCAACCGGCGACGTCATCCTCCGCACCGACCGTCGCCCTCGCCCATTCCGGCTGCGGATGCCGAACCCGACGGTCACCTATGCAGCACAACCTCTCCCCACGTTGCCCGAAGCGGAAAAACGCAAGTGTCCGGTCTGCGGACATACGGCGTGTGCGGCCGCCGCCGAAGGTTCAACCGCCAGTAGAATGAAGCGACGGCTCGCCAGGTTCGTGGCCACAGTGCAATCCTCAACTCGCAATGGACCTGCCGATGCTTGGGAGTGGGCCGCATCCGAGCTTCAAGCCGTAAGAATTGCAGACACGGTGCCCCAAACCCGACTCTGCTTTTTGATCGCGCTCGCCGAAGCCGCCCGGCTTTCCCCGAAAACGATCCAACGTATCCGCGAAGCATTCGAACCCACCCAAACCCCATGACCACCGACCGCTCCAACGAATTCGGCTCTGAAACTGGAGAAAGTCCATTCCTCGGACGCAAGCTGGAGACGCTTGATGATATACCGCGAGAGATCGCCGACCGCCGGCTTCACGCCGAATTCGGATCGTGGCTTGCGCCAGAGAAGTCAGAAGTCATTCGTGAAACACCGGACATTCTCGAAAAGCCGGCGGAGTTCACCGAGTTGGCCAAGGCCGTCGGCTTGGACAACCCCGAAGGCGTTCTTGGCTGGTCCACCAAACTCGAAGACCCCGCCCACGTCCTCCAGGGCGATGTCGGCAGGGAAATCGCCACTCTCATCCACGAGGACCTTCACCGCTTCACCAGTGCGGAAACCCTCAAGGAAATCTACGCCGACCCCGGGTTGAATGACATTTACGAGGGAGTCACCGAGCAATTCACCGAACAGGCTGCCGAGGGGCTCAACGGCTTCGATCCCGGCAATATCTACCCCAAAGAGGTCGAAGCAGCCCGCCAGCTCGCATCCGAGGCGGGGGATAGTGCCCTCCGGGATTGGTATTTCCGTCACGAGGTTGCCGAAGACCTTCAGCGGGCGTTGGACCGCCTGCGGTCGTGATGTCATGACGGCATGCGTCACGCATGAGATGGCGTGAATATCACACTCGCTTCTGGATTCGCCTCGGAAATCGAATCATGCGCCGCTGCGATGATCGATGGCGGAAGGAACATCGGGAAACTCGACGCCGGGATGGTCGTCGTTCGGGACGATTCTACCGAGTATCACGAACGCGCGAAGGATGACGGGCATATCTTCTATTCGTTCGAACAGGAGGGCGTGATCTTCCACGTTGCATTCGCCTGATGTTTCTTGAACCCCTCCAACGCCATCTGGCGGTGTGTGCGCGGGCGGACTTGCCGCGCATGGCCCGGCTGGACCCGAAATTCTGGAACGTGGTCTCGATGCGCGGCCCCACCCAGCCGCCCATTGACCGCCGGGGGTTCAAGCAGATTCATCAGGTGATCTGCTACGATGTTGCAGGCGGCGATCCGACGGACCCCGACAACATGCTCGGCGTTCCACGTCGCGAACACCTTCAGGGAATCTTCCGGTTTGCGGATTCCATCGTCGGGGAACCGATCCTCGTTCATTGCCAGGCGGGAGTTTCCCGGAGCACTGCCGTTGCTCTGGCCCTGATCGTTCGGGCGATGCATGCGGACGGGGCCGGAACTTCCGAGATTTCTGAGGATGCTCCTGAACTATTGCTGGCGATTCGTCCGCAGGCAGCACCCAATCCGCTCATCCTTGAACTTGGCATCTCGGAGTTCATGCCGCCAGACACCGCGAGGAATCTCGTGCGGCTGTTGCTCGGAAACCCCGCTCTTCTTGCCAACCGCCACGGGGGAAACCGATGAGCGATGACTGGCCGCAAGGCGTGCCGCAGGATGATCAAGCGGAGGCCGAGGCGATGTCGGAGGTAATTGCGTGGACGCCCGGCGGGCAGCCCAGGCAGAGCCTGCCGAGACATCTTCCCAGACCGACGACTGTGATCGTGACCGATCAGACGCTCTGCATCGATGGTTGGGTGATATTGCTCCGATGCGAGCCTCGCTGGATGCTTTGGCTGGCGCAAAGCGTCAGTGAATGGTGCCAGGCCCCCTGCGACGAAGCGAGTCGCCAGCAAATGATCGGGATCATTGAGGCGGTCGAGATGGCTTTGCGACGTTCACCCCCTATTCGACGGGACAACCTATGGGGGTCGGATGCCAGCGAACATTGAAATCAAGGCGCGGGTCGCGGACCTTGCCAATACCTGCCGGTTGGCGGAAACCATTTGCAACGCACCTCCGATCAAAATTGAGCAAGATGACACCTTCTTTTTCTGCCCCAACGGCAGGTTGAAACTTCGACATATGAGGTGGGCCCCGGAATTCAGGCCAGCGGATAAGCTATAAAATGCGGTGGGGTTCGGGTAAAACCAGAACAACCATCAAAAATGAAAGCCAAAAGACGAAGACACGACGCAACATTCAAAAGCCGGGTGGCGCTTGAAGCACTGAAGGGGATAAAAACGATCCAGCAAATAGCGGCCGACTACGACGTGCATCCGGTGCAGGTCTCGGAATGGAAGAAAACGCTGATCGAGAGGCTGCCAGAAGCCTTTGAGGGGAAAAAAGGAGGCCGGGGAGGAGGTGGGGATTTCGAGAGCGAGCGCAATGAATTGCATTCCAAGATCGGGGAACTGACGGTGAAATTGGACTTTGCGGTAAAAAAATCCAGACAGCTTGGCCTGTGAAAAGGGCTGAGCTGGTGGAAAAAAATCATCCGAAATTGAGCGTGCGCGAGCAGTGCAAGATTTTGTCCGTGCCGAGATCGACGGTGAGCTACCGCCCCGTGGGCGAGAAACAGGAGGACCTGCGCATAGCACGGATTATGGATGAGATCTACTTGGAGGATCCGTGCGTGGGGAGCCGACGGCTGGTGACCCTTTTGGAGCGGGATCATGGGATTCGAGCGAACCGGAAGAGGATTATGAGGCTGCGGCGGAAAATGGGGATCGAAACCATTTGGTGCAAGCCCAAGCGGACGAGTATTCCCAACAAGGCTCATCGGAAATATCCGTATCTGCTCAGGGATCGGAACGTGGAGTGGGCGGACGAGGCGTGGTGCACAGACATCACGTATGTGCCGATGGCGCATGGGCATGCCTACTTGTGCGTGGTGATGGACTGGCGAAGCCGCAAGGTGCTTGGCTGGTCGGTTTCCAACACAATGGACTCGGCGCTGGTGGAAAAGGCCCTGGCGGGCGCTCTGGCGCGATGCCGGGGCCTTCCAGAAATCTTCAACACGGACCAAGGCAGTCAGTTCACCTCTGAGGAGTGGACCGGGCGTCTCGAAGGTATGGGGATCCAAGTGAGTATGGACGGCAAGGGCCGGTGGATGGACAACGTGATCGTCGAGCGGTTCTGGAGAAGCGTGAAGTATGAAAACATCTACCTCAAGGAGTATGAAACCATCGAGGATCTGAAGCGCGGGATCAGAGAATGGATCAATCGATACAACACGTGGCGGCCGCATCAGAACCTGGAGAACCAAACACCGGCGCACGTTTACGAGACCCAGCGCAGGCCGAGCACTTCAACCCAGGAGGAAGCCAGGTTGGCCGCATGAAGATGAACCCCGACACCCCCAATTTTCGGGCGAACGATATTTTTGCTCTTGCGCTTCAGGCCCGCGCGGGCCTCTACGCTACGCTCCGAGGCCAGCCGGGCCTTGCGCTCCAGAGCAAAAATATCGAAGTCACTTTCCAATCGGAGGTTGATGCCTCCAAAATCAACCCGTAGAGTCCAAATCAACCCAGCATCCCATAGCCTATTTTAAGCTCCTGCTGGTCTGAAAACAGGGCCCACCCCAATATCAGGGGGGGAACCGCGGAACTGATTCACTATGTTCGCCCCGATACACGGCAGCCGAAGTGCTCCAACTACACCATTTGTGAGGTTTCAGACCCGGGACACCTTCTCGCGGTATTGACCTCGGCCTTCGGGGTTCAGGCCCGGGTCATCAAGACCCGCCTGCTCTACGTTGCCGGACAGACGCGCATCCATGTGGATTCAGTCCAGGCACTCGGAACATTCGTCGAGTTGGAGGTCGTGCTTCAAGATTCACAGCCGGTTCAGGAGGGAGAAGCCATCGCAATTCGGCTCATGAGGGCCCTGGGTATTTCAGAAGCTGATCTCGTCCCGGTATCCTATGCGGACCTGGTAGAGAACCACTTCCAAGGAGGATCGCGCCGATGATCTACCTCGCTCAGTTCTGCTTTGGCACACGCCTGGAGATGACGCTTGGCGAGTTTTGTTTTCTCGCCGAGGCATCCAGCCAGGAGGAAGCCGAGTTGAAACTCGTCCGGCTGCTGGCGGGGGCCGTGAAGAACGAGGAATGGTTTCCGGCCCCTTGCCGTATTCTGCTCAAACGCTTGGCTGTGATGGATCGGATTCCGGAAACTGGGATCGCGTTCCACCAGCGGAAGAGAACCCATGGGGAGTTCGAGATGGACCACTTCCCGATGGCCTACTTGCCGCCGCACGGCATCCGCATCCTGCACGACTGGGATGCGGATATTCGCGCCGGGAAGTTCGATCCGGTGCCACTGGTTTTCATCGAACGCGACCGGACGCTCTCCTTCCCGACCGAAAACGTCCCGCCGGCGTTGTGGTGAGAGGCCGGGCACCGCCTTGAGCGGCGATGCCCGGCTCTCGCACGTCGGTCGCTCACCTCGATTTCTCGTCGAGGTGAAGCACCACTGGGACGTTCCCTCCTGCGATCCCGCGCTTGAGCAGCAGGTCGAGGTGCCGGTTCCGGGTTTCCATCCAGCCGAGAAGCTGGCGGTCTCGGATCACCAGCCGATCCCGGTTCAACAGGGTTTCCATCACCCCGTTGCCGTTGCTGCCGTTCACCCGGCTTCGCATGTCGGCCTCATTGGACCGCCGGATCTCCGAGAGCATCGCACGTTCCGCCATGAGGCGGAGCGCGTAGCGGTCGTGGTGGGTTTTCCCCTCCAGTTCCGCCTCGATGATCGAGGGCTTGAACCTCGCCACCTCGGTCCACGCGACGAAGCGCGGATTTCCGGGGATCGGCCGTATCAGGTCAACCGACACCACACCGAACAGGTAGGCGATGTGGACCTTGTGACCCTCTTGGGTTTTGCCCTCCCACGCGGTGGGCTGGCTTTCGGCGATCCGCTTGAGGCGGGTGACCACCACCGGAGCGGTGGCGTTTGCCAACTTGAAGGGGTTGGCACCCTCGCCGGGATTCAGGCTCCCGGACCGGCCGTTTTGTGTTGTCATAGAACCGTTCCTTTCGGGTTTGTTGTCTGGACACACCGCACCTGCGGTGATTTCCAGCGGTTCTATGAACGTGACGCTACGTCATGCGGGAGAGACTACACGGAGCGTGGAGGATTGCAAGCATCGTGAAAACATCGTCACGACAGTCATGCGTGACATCCGTCGTCACGGTCGGCGCACTTGCCGCCGCTACTGCTCTGCCCGGACCACGACGATCTCGGCGGACGTTCCGGGTTTGACTGTTCTCGTCACGCTCGTAATCCGGAGCGGCTGAGACTGATCGATGTGAACTCCGGCGGTCGAATCTATCGGGTCCATCGGAAGGCGCTCGCGTCCAGGAAAAGGCGGAACTCCATTTCTGAACGTCGCCCGAATCTCCGTCGAATAACCGCGGACGAATCCACCGCCCCAGATCGGATACATGACCACGGTGTTGCCGGAAATGCTCGATGCCACGAAATCGCCGTAGAACCAAGTGTCTTTCACCGGCTGTCCGGCGAGCTTCTTCAGCTCGCGGGTTGTAACGAATCGCGATTTCGAACTGGGGCGGAGTGATGCGCCGCTACGGTTCGGCAACGCTGCCGCGGTCGATCCCCGTGATCCGGCTGTCTCCCGGGCCTCGCCGAGGCGCTTCAGGTTTTCCCTTTCCAGATCAGAGAAGAAACGGCTCTCGATCTCGTCGAAGTCGAGTCCGGTGCGTGGGCGATACCATGAGAACCGGCTGAACTGACGTTTGATCTCCTCTTTCGGAAAATCCGCACCATACCGAGCAAACATTTCGTTGATGGCGTAGCGGAGATCGTCCGCAGACAGCTTCTGCAAGTCCTGCGGCGAAAGAGGCACCATTCGGGTCTCTGGGAATCTCTCGCCGGGATAGTTGCCCTGCTGGGCTGGGGACGTTGCCATCGGCGCGTTCTCGAACTTCTGCTTTTCCAAGACTTGGCCGTTTTCCCCCGCGATCCTGAAAGCACCATCGGAAAACTGCAGAGTGTAAGTCGCTTCTTGGATCCCCTGGATCACTACGCCTTTTGCAGGATTCTCCACGCGGAACCGTGTTTTGAACCTGGCGATCCAATCATCGCCACTCCGGGTGACATTGATCGGTCCCTCAATCTCCTCGCGGGTGACGGGCCACCGCTCAAAGTAGGTGGCTTTGTCCTTCCGGATGAAATCCCGATCCACCACGCCATTATCCCAGTAATTCACGCGGTCCGCGTAGTTGCCCAGGATTCGGTCAATGTCGTGGGACGCTTCTGTCTGCAATCGCGAGCGAATAAAGCTCTCCACGTTCGCTTCGGGGGATGCCACCTCCTGAGGAACTGCGATATTCTCGATGGAAACTCCGTTCCGGGAAACGGCGAGAGTCACCCGGACATCTTGTTTGAGGCTGTCGCGGTTGGGGATGATGTGCAGGGCGCGAACGATCACGGAGAGGGAAGTATCATTTTTCCATTCTATGGCGTTTATCCACGTCTTGTGGCCTTGGAATTCTGGGGACCGCTGCTGTGCAACTCTATTCGCGCGTTCGACGGCCTCGCGCTCGATCCGCTGCCCGAGTTCATCCTCGGGTCGCTTGAGCACCCGGCCATCAGTGCCGATGATCCAGAGGTAGTCCCCGGAGTTGCCTCGCCGGTTGTTCACGGCGACGAAGCGCTGGTCAGGGCTCGCGTAGAAATTCAGGACGTAACCGAACGTCGGGAATCGCCCGATTTCCGCATTCCCTTGCCGAAGCACGAGAGAGCGGTCCTCAAAACCACCCCCTCCCGGCGCTATGCCATCAATGACATCGACTGCAAAGCCTGAGTTGCTTTCAACTCTTGGACGGACGGTTGCTGTGTTGGAGACAGTCGATCCTAAAAGTTTCCTGAGCGCAGCAACCAACTCGGCTGCCTCTCTGGGCCCCTTGGCATTCAGTTCGAGCATGCCGGTGACCCGCTCTTCCGACTTTGCGGGAATGCCCGCATTCCAAGGAGCGTCAACGTTTGGATCTGATGCCCAGACACGTTTAATTCCGTGTTCGCCTTCGCGAATGGGAATTCGCACGATTGTGCTGTCGCGGAATGCGCCTCCGGAGACCGTTTCCCCGACAGATGCCTGCTCGAATGCAAGTGCCGAGGTCGGAAACACCCAGCGTGCAGCCCCAAGGCGCGCCATCCAGTCAAGCTCAGCCACAAACTCTCCTCGACCGGAATCCACGAATGCCTTGAAGTTGTCGTGAAGCAGACGGTTGAAGTCGCCTGCGCGTATCTGCTGGGATGAGAGAGAGGCGGGTGGCGTAACAGATGTTCCCGCAAGGGGTTGGCTGGCTGTCGGTGCTTCACTCTTGAATCCAAACGACTTTGCGAAATCGACCTGCCCCGAAGATTGGACAAGCGCAAAAATCCCTACTCCCGCCAGTGCGACAAGGCCGGGAATGGAGAATCCGAGCGCGACTTTTGGAGCGACCAACCGGGTTGCGTCTTCGGATTCGGCGCGCTCGAAAATGCGGTTCTCATACTGCCAAAGAAGCACTCTCCGCCCTGCAAGCGTTCCGAGAATTGTTCCGGCGACCGCGCCGACGCCGAGAAGTATCTGTGTGAAGGTGTCGGAGGTGGTGAAGAGTGGCCATCCGGCCAGCGCGATGCAGTAGAGCGCGGTCGCTCCGATGAGGGACAGAATGTGAGGGTTGAACTTGATTGCCGCCTTGAGAAAATCCTCGGACACCCGGAACCGGGTCTTCTTCCTCTTTTGCTCCTCGACAACCGGAACACGGGAAAGGGTTTCTTCGGACAGTTTTTCCGCCGCGCTGTTGGCAAGCAGGAAGCCGGTGATCACGCCCACCGTGACTGCCCCCAGCCAGATTGGCGCGAGCATTAACGTGATGGCCAAGGCCATCATCACCAGCCAGATCACGAAAACAATTACTGCGAGCCAGAGGAACAGCTTGAAAGCCAGACCGAAAAGCACGCTGAAGTCGCCGTCAAATAGTGCCGCCCAATCAGTCGATGGCTTCCGCGGCCGGGGTGCCTCGCTTGTCTCCGTGTATTTGTCCCCGAAGAATCCTGTCCGGCGCCGGGACTCGCTGATCTTGCGGCCCGAGGGATCGGTGGTCTCCACGTATTTGTCTCCGAAGAGCCCTGTCTTTTCGCGTGATTCGCTGATCTTCCGACCGGAGGGATCGGTAGTTTCCGTAAATTTGTCCCCAAAGAACCCCGTTTTTTCGCGCGACTCGCCGACCTTGTGACCGGAGGCATCGGTCGTTTCGGTGTATTTGTCACCGAAGAACCCGGTCTTCTCGCGCGATTCGCTGATCTTCTGACCAGAGTCGTCACGAGTCTCGGTGTATTCATCCCCAAAGAATCCCTTTTTCTTTTCTGAACGTGGCATGGCTATTCCTCCGGTTCTTCCTCAGTTGACGATTCCTCCATCGGGTTGACGGATTGAACTCCACCTCGCGCTACGGGGCGTCCCGTGGCCGCTTCGATCAAGCGAACCAACGCGTCTTCTCTCGCTGCCAGGAACCGGTCGAAGTCGTCGCTTGAGAGGGCGCCGTAGTCGATCAGGTGGGTTTCGAGGATCTGCTGTTGCCGCGTTTCGTCGCATCCGGCGGAGTTTCGGAGGCGTTGGAGGTATTCGCTGGGCGCACGTCCGCCGATGCTCCGATTTGTCCGTGCGGACAGGGCTGTTTTGTTGATGATCGTGTCGCGCTTTGCTGCCGAAATCCTCCGGGACTCGTGGTCACACCAGTCGCGTGGAAAAATGTGATGGATGTCGAGCTTCTCGTCGAAATAGGACTCGATGCTGATGTCCGTCCCCGAACGGAAATCCACGCTCTGGCGCAGGACGAGGGCATGTAGCCCCTTGTAGGCCGCACTGTTCCGGGTTCTGAGGGAGTAGAGCCGGTTCGCAGCGAAGTGGCAGTCATCGACCGTGCTCGGCTCGGAACCGCCTTTGATCCAGGCGAGGACTTCCGGCAGGTCTTTGGCGCTGCGCGTCTCGACCGCACCACCGTAAAGCTCACCGAACACACCACACCAGAACCAACGCTCGATCTTGCTCCGGGCGTTCTCGGTATCGGAATCGTTTCCGAGAGTGGCGTAGATTGCTGCCAGCGGAACGAGCTGGGTGCGGTATGGGAGGTCGCGCGAACTGTAGATACGCTGGGATGTCAGGAACTTCGCCGCCCGGACCAACCCCTTCTCGATCAGTCCCGCCCACGTCTTGTAATCTTCGGTCGTGACCTTGAGCACGTCCTTCCGCTTGCAACTGATGGCCGGGAGTTGGTCGGCGGCAACGCCTTGGGCTGAAGCCGCGTTCCGGCGCGCTTGGGTGACCAAAAGTGTGATTGCCTGTAAAAAATCCGTGTTCTCCAGCGAGGTCAGAGCCCGATGCATTCTCAGCCGACCATCCCGCTCCGCCCAATCGTCGCGGAGATTGAAATTGTCCACGGCAAACGTGGCAGTCAAAAGCTCAAACACCGTGAGCGAAACGCCACCCGTATTGACCTTCTCGAACACTTGGCAGACGGCAACCTTTGGAGTCTGCTTGAGGAGCACGATTTGCGGTATCTGGTATTGCTTGAACCGCTCCAGAATCTGCTCTTCGAAGGCGTCCCACAGTTGGCTCGTTTCCGGGGAGTAGCTGTGGTGCTTGTTGAAGGCTGATCGCCAGGTGGAAGAAGAAAATACCTCGCAGAGAGGAAAAACGCCCGCCGCGAACTCCTTGTCCATCGTTGAGAAGTCGCGCCCCTCGATTGGTTCGCCACGAAAATTCTTGAAGACGCGGTCCTCGGGCGTGCTGAAGATCGCGTCGTCCATGTCGCCATTGGTTCCAAGCGCCTTCTTCATGTCGATGTAATACCAGCGTGACACCGGCTGTCCCTTTCCGTCCTTGGTTGCGACCGCCTTCTTCGAGTAGAGCGATTGATAGAGAGATGTGAGCCGTTGCTGGCCGTCGAGGATGAGGTTTTCGGTCGGCTCAGGGCTCGGGTTCTCGACCCCCTCGACCAAGCGCTCTTTGAATCGAACATCCTCATTCCCCGATTGGAGGAGCATGACCGCACCGATGGGGAACGACTGCGCGATGCTGGTGAGCAGTCCGAGGATGTGGCTGTCGTCCCACACCCACCCGCGCTGAAAATCGGGAAGCTTCAGTTTCCCACCGTGAACATCCCGCAGGAATTCCTGCAAGGATCTCTTGGTGCTGTCAAATGTGGTGCTCATGGGTGTGGGTAGGCTGCTTTCCGATTATGCTCTTGTGCAAAAGTGAATTTGCGGTGACTCCGGTAATGCCGGAGCTTGCGGGATACCGACCGCTGCCCTTCCTGGTGAAAATTCTGGGTCATAGTCTTCCTTCCTCGAGAAAGCTCCAATAGCTACTCCGATTGAAGATGATGTGATCGAGCAATTCGATGCCGACGATTTCGCCAGCCGCTTTAAGTTGGGCGGTGATGGCGACATCGCCCGGCGAGGGGTCAAGGCCTCCGGCAGGATGGTTGTGGGCCACGATAATGCCGGAAGCACGGTCCGCAACGGCATCGGCGAAGACTTCGCGGGGATGCACGGGGCTGCGGTCGATGAGGCCAATGGAAATGACGCGGACATTCAAAACCTCGTTTGCGCCGTTGACCGTGGCGCAGAGGAAATGCTCCTGCTTTCGGTCGGCGTAGTGGCGGACGTGTGGGAGCAGGTCGGCAGGGGTCACGATCTTCGCACCTTCCGGTTTGATGCGGCGGCGGGCGAACTCGATGGCGGCGACGAGAAGCATCGCCTTGGTGTTGCCCATCCCTTCGAGGCTCACAAGGTCTTCGACGGTCAGATCCAAGCCCTTCTTATCCGCGACGGCGGTCACGTTCCGGGCCAGCGCCATCACATCAATTTTGGTGGTGCCTTTGCCGAGGAGCACGGCGAGAAGTTCCTGATCGCTCAACGCAGCCGCGCCTTTGCGCAGGAGCTTCTCGCGCGGTCGGTCGGCTTCGGGGATGTCGTGAATCGTCTTGCTCATGGCCTCATGCAGCGAGGGACAGGTGGGTTTGGATGACGGTCACGGCCATGATGTCGAAGATGCCGCCGGTGTCGGTGTATTTCGGATCGGCGAGTTCGTCGTAGCGCCCGCGCGCGTCGTAGGTCGTCTGGATGTCGCCGTTGACCTGTCCGCGATACGGTCCTTCGAGGTAAATGCGGTCGTCGCGGTGCGCGTTGACGGTGGTGCGGATGGCCGGGTCGGCGATCTTCTCTTCTGTCACCTGCTTGATGTAGAGCGCCTCCTCGTCCGTAATGTCGAACTTGGCGCGAATCTGATCAATCACGTCTTGCACGGAAACCTTCACCGGCACCGGGCCTGCGCCGCCTTTTCCTTTACCAGGCTGGAGCTTCACCGGGCCGCCGCTGGTCATCACGCCTTGATACTGCACCGCAGCCTTGGTGACGATGGTGGCGCGAATCTGCTTCATCAGGTCGGACACGGTCCCTGCCTTGATGAGCTGCGGGCCGACCCATTCGGCGAAGGTGACAAACTCCTGAATCTGCGGTGAATAGGTGAAGAAACAGGTGAGGAAATGGTAGCTCTTCACGAAGCGTGCCAGCAGATAGACGAACGCCTTGCGGTCTTCCCAATCGGTGAGCTTGGCCTGAAAGCGCGTCCGCAGCGCGTTCACCTGGAATTGCACCTGTGCATCCGTCCCGCTCTTGAGCAGCACCAGCATGTCGGCGGCGTCCTTTTGGGTGAAGACGCCGGCAGCGAGAATCTCCGCGTGCAGCTTCGGGCAGGTTTCCTTGTCCGGCTCTTCCGGCTCGAATGGCGTGCCCTTCCGATACTTCGCAAAGGCTTTCAGGATTTGCTTCGCGTTGTTCGTGAAGTCCACGACGACCACATCCTTCTTGCCGTGGTGACAGCGGTTGAGCCGCGAGACCGTCTGCACGGCGTTGCGATCCAGCACCGGCTTATCGAGGAACATGCCCGCGAGCAAAGGCTGGTCGAAGCCGGTCTGAAATTTGTTCGCCACCACCATGATTCGGTAGTCGTCGCCCTCGAATCGGTCTTCGATTAACTCGCCCGTCTGCAACTCATTCACGGCGTGTTCGCTGATGGCGGCGTTCGTCTCCGGGTGGACAAAATCCGAGAAGGCATAGAGCACCTTGTAGTCGGCGCCGCGCTCTTTGAGCTTCTCCTTGATGATGTTGAAATACCGCAGCCCGGCCACGCGCGACGACGTGACGATCATCGCCTTGGCGCGACCGCCGATGAGAGGCTTCACATCCTTCTCGAAGATGCGCAGCATCACCTCGGCCTTGTATTGGATCAGCCCGTCGTCCTGAAACGCCACGTTCTGGAGCGCCTTGGACACGACGCCCTTCGGATAGACCTTCTCCTCGTCCGGCTTCGGGACGACAGGGCAATGCAGGTTGTAGAGCGTCTTGTAGGAAATGATGCTCGCCGCCACGTCCACGATGTAGCCCTCGGCGATGGCCTCCGCTTCGGTGTAGGTGTCGAAGGGCTTGCCAAACATCGAAACGGTGGCCGGTGCCGGTGTCGCGGTGAAGGCGACGAACAACTGATTCAGGTCATGCTCGCGGAGGACCTTGGCAATCTGCTCTTCGAGATCCTCCTCTGGCGCTTCCTCGTCCGGCTCGCCTTCCTTGCGGAAGGGCAGGCGGATGGCTGCGCCCATGTGGCCTTCCTGTGAGCGGTGCGCCTCATCAATCAGGAACGCCACTCGCAGCTTCTTCAATTCCGGGTTCTTCTGAATCTGCTCCAGCACCCAGGCAAACTTCTGCTGCGTGGTGACGATGATGGATCTCCGCTCCTTGAGGAAACGCGGCAGGTCGTCCGCCTTCTTCGCGATGCCTACCACATCCTTGAGGTGCGTGAACTTGTCGATGTCCTCGCGGATGTTCGTGTCGAGCGATTTGCGGTCCGTGAGGATGAAGGTGATGTCCACCAGCTTCTCATTCGTGCCGGGCTTGAAGAGGCTGTGCAGCCGGTCGGCCAGCCAGCAAATGGACAGCGTCTTGCCGCTGCCGGCGGAATGGTCGGCCAGATATTTTTTGCCGATGTCGCCCGCCGTGGCGAAGTGGGCCGTGATGTCCTCCGCCACCCGTCGCACGAGACGGCCTTGGTGATAGCGCGGGAAGATGGTGGACGCCGGGCGCGCTGGCTTGTCGTCCTCGGCCTCGCGTTCCGGCACGCGGACGAGGAAGAACGACAACGCCTCCAGCAGTTGCTCCTGCGACAGCACCTCACGATAGAGGAACTCGACCGGATACTCGTCGGGATTCGTGGGCGTGTTGGTCAGCCCCATGTTGTGCCAGCGGAAGTTCTCCTCCTTGCGCGGGTCGGTCGCGGCCATCGCGTCGGTGGTGTCGGCGGCGAGGTAGAGGAAGGGATGCTGGAAAATCTTCTTCCCGTGGTCGCGTTTGGCGAACTGCGCCACGGCGTCATGCACGTTCTGGTTGGCCTCGTGCTTCAGCTCCAGCGCCACGATAGGCAGGCCGTTGAGGTAGAAGACGAAATCAATCTCGTGGTTCACGTCGCCGAAGTAGAAGTGCGGTCGGAAGGTGATGCGGTTCTGGGCATACTTGGCGGCGGCGGCACTCGCGGCGGAGCGCGGCTTGGGATAGAAGAGCCGGAACTCCAGCCCGCGCACCTTGAGTCCCTGACGGAACAGCATCCACAGCAGCGTGTTCTCCAGTTCCTTGCGCAGCGCCTTGAAGACTTCCTCCCGCGCGTCCGTGCCGTAATCGTCCGTGAGCTTCTTCAGCGTGTCGGCCTGCGTGGCTCTGAGGAAGGCCCAGAGCTGGTCTTCGGCGATGAAGTGCTCGGTATCCGTAATATCGGCCTGCTCCAGCTTGCCATACTTGTGCTCGCGGATGAGGTAATCCGCGATGTGCTGCTGAAAGGTCAGCTCCGGGGGTTTCTTCTTTTTAGCCATGTGCTTTGACCCGGTTGATGTCCGCCTCCGTGACCCGCCGCTGGCCGGTGACGCATTCGTGAATCAACGACTTGCGGTAGGCGGTGAGGGTGGCGATTTGGGTTTCAATGGCGGCTTTCACATCGTTGCATTCCTTGGTGCGCCGCTCGATCTCGGCGCATACCTCTTTCTGCTCGTCCCTCGGAGGTATGACGACTCGCAGTCGCTTTAACTCGGACGAGTTGAAAGTCTTATTCACTTTGTCCTTCGCACCGGAAAAAAACCCAGCGTCCTTCAAGATGCCCAAGTAGCTGCGTAGGAAGAAGGGATCCATGTGCCGACCGCAGCGGATGCGAAGCAGAAACGAGACATGGGCAACCTCGCCCTCCATATCGAAGAACGCCGTCTTGCCCACGTGGTATTGGCTGCCATTCCGCCAGTTGAAAAGCAGGTCTCCACGGCGCAGGTAGTCGGCTTTCGTTAGCTCACTGGGGTCGATGTAGTATTCGTCTTCAAGATCAAGGTTGCCGTCGATGGTGAGGTTGCTGACGGTCAGAATGCGCACGCCGTCCCCAACAGATTGGCCTTTTTCCAGTTGAAGCGTGATGCCGTAATTGACCTCGCAAGCATAGCGTATTTGCTTTACGTCCCAATGTGCGGGGATGACGCCAATGGATTCGATGCCAGAGTCTTTTAGTGTGAGTCCGGGCCGCAGTCCTTCTGACAAAACTTGGTGCGCGACGGACTTGCGGATTTCATCGAGGGTTTTGAGTTGGAGGCGTTTGGCGGCCACCGCCGCGTCAATCGCCGCGCAGCTCGCATCCAGATACGCCGCGATGCGCTGTTGCTCTCCTGACGGTGCATCGGACCAAGGTATTGCCTCAAGTTTTTCCGCCGTCAGGTGGGCGATGGTTGTGCGGCTGACAATGGCATCAATGAAGCCAGCATGTTTGATGTTGTAGAGCCAGTAGTAGAGGAAGCGGGCGGAAGCTTTCTGACGCGGACGCACTCGGTTGACCGCATTTTGGAAATAGCACGCATCAATTCCTCCCGTCCATGTCGCGCAGCGCCCGACATCGCCACCCTCGTTCACAACTAAGTCGCCCGCGCGTAGGAGGAGTTCCTTCTTTTCCCGTGGTGAAAACCACATTGTTTTGATGTCGGAGAGATCAACTCCATCCCACTGAACATTCGCAGACCGGAGATAAGGCTCTTCCGTTTCCGTTTCGTTTCCTTGATCCGGCTGAAGCATTTTCCCAAGCACGACCTCGAAATCGCGCTTCAGAATCCTTTCCTTCCAAGGCGTTGGAATCGTCTTTTGACCTTTTGTGGTTAGCGGTGCCGCCATGATTAGGATTTCCGAGTTTCAAGGCGTTCCAACATCTTCTCCGCGTCCTTCTCCAACTTCCAGAACTCCGCCAGCAAGTCCTTAGCGGGCGTGGGCGGCTGGTAGCGGTAGAAGTATTTGTTCGGCAGAATCTCGTAGCCGAGCTGCGGGCTGTCTGCCCAACGGATGATGGGCTTGGCGATTTCCCGTTTCAGGAAGGCCGCGATGTCCTCGCCGTGCGGGATGTATTCGTCGTCCGCAACGTAGTGCCGGTGCGTCCATTCCACGGATAGCGTTTCGTCAGCCTCGGCCATCGCCTCATTGAACTTCTTCGCGGCGTTGTCGTTTGCCTTGACGGTGAACTCGACGGTCTTCTCCTTGCCCTTCACCTTCACGCGCACGCGGAAACTCAGGTCGCTCTCGTGGAACTCCTGTTCCTTCTTCACGTTCGCGGCGGTGAATGCCTTCTCGTAAGGCTCGGTGACGATGGCGGGCTTGTCGTGCTCATCGGTCTGCCAGAAGACGACGCTGACCTTGTGATAGGAGAAGTCTTCGCGCGGGAAGATTTTGACGTGGTCGTCGGCGTAGCCCTTGGCCCAGCCTTTCTCGTAGCGCGCTTCGATCCACTGGCGGTGGGCGTCCGTCATGCGGTTGCGTTTGTTGGCGAAAGCCTTTGGCTCTTTCTCGAATTGCTTCCGCGCATCAATGAGCATCACGCGCCCGCGATGGCTGGCGGGTTTGTCATTCCGCAGCAGCCAGATGTAGGTGAAGATGCCGGTGTTGTAGAAAAGCTGGTCGGGCAGCATGACGATGGCGTCGAGCCAGTCGTTCTCCAGAATCCAGCGGCGGATTTCGCTCTCGCCCGAGCCGCAGTCGCCATTGGAGAGGGGCGAGCCATTGTAGAGGATGGCGATGCGGCTGCCGCCTTCCTCGGGCGGGGCCATCTTCGCCAGCATGGTTTCCAGAAAGAGCAGCGAGCCATCATTCCCGCGGGGCATCCCGGCCCGGTAACGGGTCTTCTCCAGCTTGCGGGCTTCCTTTTCGTAGCCGTCCTTGCCGCCCCAGGTGACGCCGAAGGGCGGATTGCTCAGCATCCGGTTGAAGCGCCATTTGGGCTCCGGCCACTGGTCGCCCGGCTCCTTGCTGTGCGGGTCGTGCGGGATGAGCGAGTTGCCGAGCGTCACCTTGGCCTGCTTGTCATTCTTGATGAGGAGGTCGGCCTGGCAGACGGCGTAGTTCGTCGGGGAAATCTCCTGGCCGTGGACGGTCAGGAACTTTTCGACGCGCTCCTTTTCCTCCGGTGTGGCGGCGCGGTCGAGCAGGTGTTCCTTGGCGACGGACAACATGCCGCCCGTGCCGCCCGCCGGGTCGTAGATGGAGAAATGCCGGTCTGGGATGGGGATGTCCAGCAGCTCGACCATGAGGCGGATGACTTCGCGCGGGGTGAAGTGGTCACCGGCCTCCTCGCCGCTTTGTTCCGAGAAGCGCCGGAGTAACTCCTCGTAGATGTAGCCCATCTCCAGCCCGGAGAGCTGGTCGGGGCCGAGCGCGAGTTCCTTGTATTGGTTCAGGATCGGGGCGAGCCGGTTGTTCTTCACCATCAGGCCGATGGTCGCGCGGTAATTGAAGTGCTCGATGATGTCGTCCACGTTCTGCGAGAAGCCGTTGATGTAGGCGCGGAAGTTCTCCTCCAGCAGCGCGTGGTCCTCCTCATAGACCTTGCGCAGCGTCCAGCCGGTCTTGTTCGAGAACGGGCACTGCTTGGGATTGAGTTCCAGTTCCTTGACCAGCTTCGCGAGTTCCTTCTCCGTGAGCTTCGGTCGCTCCGCGAGAACCTTCGCGGCCTTCTGTTCCCGCCACGCAATCAACACGCACTCCAGCCGCCGGATGACGATGATGGGCAGGATGACGCTCTGATACTCGTAGGACTTGAACTTCCCGCGCAACCGCTGGGCAGATTTCCAGATGTCGGACGCGAGATTGTCGAGCTTGGGTTTATTGAGAGAGAGAGCCATGATGTAAATCTCAGGTGGAGTGAATTGAGAACCCTTCGAGATCCTCTGGGTTGAATTGACCGGCTCCGGTGGGAAGCGCATCTTCGTCGTCCTGCTCGGTATCTTCCCAAGCGCGGGCCGTCCGGTGTGCGGCGGAGAGTTCGACGTGGAAGAGGATGCCGTATCCGTCGCTGAATTTGTGGAACGGGTCGCCGGGCAGCGGAAATAGGTCGCAGAGGATCTTGCGGGCGCGGCTGATCTGCTTCCGCTCGTTCTCGTTGCTGCGGCGCTGGAGGATGTGGCGTCCGCCAGCAAGGGTGCTGAGGATTTTCAGCGGCCCCTGGAGTTTGCCGCGGGCAAACGCCTTGAAGCCCAGTTCCTTCCAAGTCGCGAACCGCTCCTGGCCGCGCAGCCGTGCACGGATGCCGTCCGCCTCGAAGACGAGCGTGAGATGTTTCCATTCCGATTCAGGAGGCGGGGTGATCAGTGGCGGACGGGCAGGTTTCCTCGCCGTGCCGCGAACCGGGGGCGCGAGGGAAAGCTCCTTGTCCGTAGCGAGAATACGAATCTCGATCTCGCGGGCAGAGGCGACCTGCCGCAGTTCGAAAGCCATGCCGACGGCGGTCGGAAGAAGCACGACGGCAGACTCGATGGCGAGCAAACTTTCCTTGAGCGCCAGCGGGCGCGGGCGGGCACTCGGCAGGAACAGGAAAACCGGTCGTGGTTGCTGCCGGGGGAGATTCAGCGCACCGAGTTCGTGAAAATTGCCGATCCTCGTTGGTCGGGCGTTCTGCGCGGCAAACCCGAGCGTCGGGGCGATGTGGGCTGCGACAGCGGCGATGTCGGGGACCAACCGGACGGCATCCGGTCGTGCGATTCGGAGCGGGCGGCGGTGGGCTGGTATCGCCCGGCTGAACGCGTCGAAGTCGCCGTCCTCGCGTTCTTCGAGGTCGAGAATCTGGCCGGGGACTTCCGGGTCGAGGATCGAATCGACAACCTGACGCGGGCGCAGGAATCCCTCGAACTTCGGGAAATCATCCCCGAGTTCGGATTTCCACGCCAGCCGTGGCGCGCCCTCCACGCCGAGGAGGTCAAGTGTTTGCCAGAACTTCTTCAAGAATTCGATGGGTTGTGAGCCGGACGGCATCCAGCCAGGCGGTTGCGAGCGGGTCGTGGGTATCGCCGCGCAGGGCATCTTCTTCGGGAGAGACCGACAAGCTGAGCGCTTTGCGCCGGCCCCTGACGCGAATGGCGAAGCGGGCGCGGGTCAGATCGAAGTCGGCCAGGTAGCCGTTGCCGTGCGCCTCAATCTCGGAAAAAACATCTTCGCCCCGGTGGATGGTCGAGTTGGTGCCTAGGCGACGGCGCAGGTGCAGTTCGCGCAGCCAGGCCCCGCTGATCTCCGCAATGTCGGGTGTTGCGAGGCAGTCGCGGCCGGTGCGCAGCGGTTCGAGCGTGAAGCGTTTGGCAGGCTTGAGCGCGGAGGCGTTACCGAACAGGTGTCTGGAAAAGATGCCACGGTAAACCTCCCGGATTTCTTCGCTCCTGCCCGAGACTTGAAGCTCGAACGAGCCAGGAATCAGGAACGCCACATCATGCTTGAGCGGGCGGATGGCCTTGGTGTCGGGTTTGCCGTCATCGTCGAGGACACCAAGACGCTTCACCACGTCGCCGTGCCGGATCAGGAATGCGTGACCGCCTTCCTCGTCAAACGGCATGACCTCGGACGTGGGGGTGTTGAAGAGATCGGCGAAGTGGAGCGAAAGGTCGGAGGCGATGGCCCGGCACAGATCGTGCGTCGGCGTGGCGATGGGCGTGTCGTCCGGTGCGCGGAAGCAGACGAGCGTCCGTCCGCTGTCGATGCTGAACTTCGTGTAAATGCGCTCGATGGCGTGCCGGTCCATCAACCAGACCTTGAGCGCGACATCGCCCGCGCTGTCATCGTCGGTCCTGAGTTTGCGAACCAGATCGGGCGC
>Ga0247840_10001040_pt1 | contig 55709 bp, 51 predicted proteins | sample LaCruzMarch2015__FD_192404 | JGI IMG/M metagenome (GOLD analysis project Ga0247840, IMG submission 192404) | Freshwater microbial communities from meromictic Lake La Cruz, Castile-La Mancha, Spain - LaCruzMarch2015_17m | ecosystem: Environmental > Aquatic > Freshwater > Lake | place: Spain... | reverse complement strand
TAGTTTGAGGGTTTACCTTGAACTGGTTTTCGTGATGAGGTTTCAGAAGGATTATTTCCCGTGGTTACATTTGTATTACCACCTCGAACAGGATCAACAGTTGCTCCTGCAGTTTGAGGTTTGGTTACAGTACCTGGGTTTTTTCCTCCACTCACAGCAGGATTTGCTGGATTCCAGTTTGAGGGTTTTGTTGATGTAGAAGATTGATTTTGTGCATAATAAGTAGCATCTTTTTGTAAAAGAGACTGTTTTGCACTGTTCCAATATTCTGATTCTGATTGAACCTTCGGACTAATTTCTGAAAAAGAGACTGTTTTTTCTGTTGGTACTTGGTTTAACTTAGAATTCTCAACTGTCATACCTGTATTGCCTGGGTTAGGACCACCAGGTTCTTCTGTGTTTCCAGTATCTCCAGTGTTTCCAGGATTAGGACTTCCGCCTGTGTTACCAGGAGCAGGACCGCCTGGATCTTCTGTGTTTGGTTCATCAACAACAGGAGGGTTATTGTTGTTATTTACAATAACAACATCACCTTCGTTTATGATTTGATCACCTTCATTTGTAATGTAGGTATCACCTTCATAATAGTAGTTGTTTGTGATTGGTTGTTGTGGAATATAACTTGTACAACCCCAACAATTGGTTGGGTAATACACCGCAGGACTCCACCAACAAGGATTATAATTAAAACCCCACTGAGAAGATATACCACAATAATTAAAATTTTGTGGAGGCATCTGAACTAAAGGTTGTTGAACTGTATAATATTCAATACTAACAACCCAATCAGATCCCCACGCTCTTTGTGGCTCGACAACTGGTTGTGTTTGAACAACCTGCTGTGTCACCACCAGACTAGGAGGTGTGTATGGAAACACATGGTTTCCACAACCCAAAGATATCCAGAGAACAAGAACCCCTTGGTATTCAGGCAAGTAACATACTTTTCCTAAATCCAAATAAAGAAATTGTTCGTCTTGGGTGTATCCTCTGTCTCCTCTTTTGTAAGGCATACGCTCAATCATTTTAGGTCCGATTTGTGAACCGGAAGCCTTTTGTGATTGGTAGCCACCTGACAAAATTGTTGTTGTTGGAGTAGGCCCACTTACAAGATAAGAAAAAGTTTTTTCTGACCAGCTGTTTTGATCTTGACCGAGAGTTGTATTTTGCACAATCCAAGCATCAATATCTTTTACATCTGGTTGATAGTACGAAAACATTGTACGAACTTTTTCTATAGTAAATGTGTTTTGAACATCTATGGGAACATAGCTATTCAAACCCTTAAGGTGAGCAAGTCTCACCTCATCAACAGAGAAATTGGTACCTTTATGAGCATTTTTCATCGTAGGATGAAGTGTTACTTCTTCCGGGCGAGGATTTTTCTCATTATAGTACTCAACTTGTGCGTTAAGTTTTAAGTTTACAAGGAGCAGACCAATCAAGGTCAGAAAAACAAGGATTTGTTTCATTTTTTATTGTTTTTGTGGCATTTCTGCCTGGTTTTTGTTTATCCAGACAGCGAAGCTACTGGACCTGATTTGGGTTTATTTACATTATATATAGCACACTTATACCCTTCTTGTCAAGTACTATGTGTCCTTTTATTTATATAAGAGACAAATATAAAAACCTTGAAAAATCAAGGTTTTTATTCAGCATTTATATATATTTCCAGTACATCATCCTGTTCTTCTATTGCCTCTATAAGTCTTTCGAGTTTTTCTCCATCTTCTTCATTGAGCGGAATTGTTGAATTTGGTACAAAGTCTCGTTCTTGATTTTTGGTAAAATTCCAAGAGACAGAACCTGGGGTACTAAAAACACCATTATTTTTAGTAAGAATATGTCTTATTTCTTGACTTGTCCGATTGTTATTATCAGTCAAAGCTGCGATTATCATCCCAACACCTCCAGGGCCATATGCTTCGAATACAACTTCTTGCATATCTGCACCGCCTTCATTACCTTTTTTGATAGCACGATCAATATTATCGCTCGGCATATTTGCCTTTCGTGCTTTCTCCAAAGCAAGACGGAGTCCTGGTGAATCAAGATTTCCTCCACTTTTTTTGGCTTCCACTTGAATCAAGCGGACAATTCTTCCAAAAACTTTTGATTTTTGAGAATCTGTTGCTGCTTTTTTATGTTTTATTTTTGACCATTTATTGTGTCCTGACATATATTTTATTTTATTATTTCAAGATGTTCGTAGGCTTTTTCTGTAGCAATTCTTCCTCTTGCTGTTCTTTCAATAAAACCAAGTTGAATAAGATATGGTTCAACAACATCTTCAATTGTTGATTCTTCATCACCCGTTGCTGCAGCAAGAGTCTTGAGTCCGACAGGTCCACCGTTGAATTTTTCTATTAGAATACGGAGTAGATTTCTGTCTGTTTCAAAAAGACCAAGCTCATCAACACCTAGTAATTGCAATGCTTTTCTAACACTTTCTGTATTAAGGTCATGCTTATGAACCTGGGCATAGTCTCGACATCTTTTTAAAAAATAGTTTGCGGTTCTTGGTGTACTTCTTGCACGTTTTGCAATTTCTTGAATTGCTTGTTTTTCTGCAATCACGCCAAGTATGTGTGAAGATCTATCTACAATCTTCTCCATTTCATCAAGAGAGTACATTTCGAGTCTATGTACACCCCCAGAAAACCGAGACCGAAGAGGTGATGAGAGAAGTGATATTCGAGTAGTTGCTGCAACAAGAGTGAATGGCGGAAGATCAAGTTGGATGGTACGAGCACTTGGCCCTTTTCCAATAATAATATCAAGGACACCGGATTCCATCGCAGGATACAAAACTTCTTCTACAGATTTATTAAGTCTATGAATTTCATCAATAAATAAAATATCCCCTTCTGAAAGGTTTGTGAGTATTGAGGCAAGATCTCCCACTTTTTCAATTGCCGGACCGGATGTGATTTTTATTTGTCTACCTGTCTCTTTTGCAATAAGGTTTGCAAGGGTTGTTTTTCCAAGGCCCGGAGGACCATAAAAAAGAATATGTTCAGCTGGATGACCTCGTTCTTCTGCTGCCTTAAGAAGAATTTTAAGGTTTTGCTTTATTATTTCTTGACCAATATATTCATCCCAAGTATGAGGACGAAGGGTTTGATCAAGATAATTATCACCAGTACGAGATTCGCTATTCATATTTGTATTATATCAAATAAAACAAACTAGTCATAAGTACTTGACAATATATTTTTTATATGATACATTTGTGTTTGCAAGCTTTTAAAAAGACAAAAAGCTTGACAGTGATTGTTTTCTTTTCTATATTCTCATATGTGTCTCTTAGGAGAAAGTTTGTAATCTTTAAGCATTCTGGGTACGCCCACTACGGCTTTGCAGAGGACGGTTTGGTTCCGACTGAATCTATCCTTATCGCTTTTTCGTTACTAGTATTGCAAAAGTGATATTAGGAATGTTTAAAGATTAGAGATTTTACTCCTATACAATAAAAACCAGCGATATTCGCTGGTTTTTATTTTATATATAATCAATATCTTCATATATATCAACAACGCTTTTTACCTCTTCAATAGAAGTGACACCTTTCAAGGCTTTAATTATTCCATCTTCTTTCATGTCAAGAATTCCTTGTTTTTTAGCAGCTTTTCGAATTTCTGTTTCACTTGGGTTTTGAGGCATGAGTTCTTGCATTGTTTCATCTGCTACAACAGCTTCAAAAATTCCAATTCGGCCTTTATATCCTACCCCATTACATTTTTCACAACCCAGAGCTTGATACAGTTTAAGAGTTTGATTTTTATCTATATTATATGCCTTTATATCTTTTCCATCGTTTTCAGCATTTGTTAATACAGAATCTATAACTTTCTTTTCTTCTTCTGTTATGTCTCTTTGTTTTTTACAGTAGGGACAAATTTTTCTCACAAGACGTTGACCAATAGCTATTGAAAGCGCTGAAGAAAGTGTTTTTGGGTTTACACTCAAATCAATAAGACGTGGAATTACCCCTGCCGCATTATTTGTATGGAGTGTTGAAAACACGAGGTGTCCAGTAAGAGATGACTCAACAGCAATTATTGCTGTTTCACTATCTCGAATTTCTCCCACCATCACAACATCAGGGTCATGACGAAGCGCAGCACGAAGCCCAGCAGCAAAATCATACTCTTTAGCACTGTTTGTTTGTGTTTGGGTAATACCAGAAAGATGGTATTCAATTGGGTCTTCAATTGTGATTACTTTATTTTCTTCTGATTTTATTCTTCGAAGAAATGAATAAAGAGTTGTTGTTTTTCCAGAACCTGTTGGTCCTGTAATTAAAATCATTCCGTTTGGTTTTTCAATCTCTCTATTGATAATTTTGAAAAGTTTTTCTTCAATACCAAGATCTTCTAACTCTACCTCAATTGATTTTGGATTAAGTATACGCATTACAACACCTTCACCAAAAGCTCCTGGCATAATTGATGTACGCATTGAAATTTCTGAACCATCAATAAAAATAGAAAATCTTCCATCTTGTGCTCGTCCTTTTGTGAGTTTCATCCCCGAAAGGAGTTTAATTCGAGAATTTATAAGCCAGTATGTTTGATGATCTATAGTTATTACATTATGAAGAACACCATCAAGTCGAAATCGAATGATTGTATTTCCCTCTTCTGGTTCTATGTGAACATCAGAAACACCAAGTGAAATTGCTCCAGCAAAAATAATTTCTAAAATATTTGTAATTCTGTGTGTTTGAGAATTGTCATTATTTTTTTGTATTTGAAATTCAACATCTTGAATTGTTTTTATTTCATTTATTTTTTGACTAAGCACTTCGGCTGAAATATCAAGACTTCCTGCTTTTACACGTTCTGCGGAAGATATTTCTTCATATCTTTCAAGTACTTTTTTTACACTAGAACTTGAAACCATATACAAATCCAAGATATATCCTTTGGATTTTAAGATTTCAAGAAATTGAACAACCTCTTTTCGTTCAGGAGACTGTAAACCTATTGATAATTCTTTACCTTTCAAAGCAAAAGGAGCAATTCCAAAACTTCTTGAAAAAGATTCAGGAACGATAGAAAGAGCAATATTTTCAACCATTATTTTAGTAAGATCAATATAAGGAATTCTATATTGTGTACTTGCAAGTGTTTTCACCAATTCTTCTTCTTCTCGTTCTCGAAGTGAACTTGTAAGTTTTATTTGTTGCTCATCATTAAAATTCGCCATGACTAGATTATAACACCTGTTATACTATACACATGGTAACAATATCAATTGACCCTGGATACGAGAGACTCGGTATCGCTGTAATACAAAAAGAAAAAGGTAAAAAAGAGGAACTTCTTTTTTCTGAATGTTTTAAAACAAGCCCAAAAATAAAATTACATGAACGTATTTTCCTTGTTGGTAAAGAGGTTGAAAAAATAATAGAACAATACAAACCAAATCGTTTTGCTATTGAAAGTGTGTTTCATACTAACAACACAAAAACCGTTTTAGGAGTCGCGGAAGTTCGAGGAGTACTTATGTTTATTGCATCAAATCACAATCTTACAATTTCAGAATATACCCCACCTCAGATTAAAAATGCCGTGACAGGTTATGGAAAAGCTACAAAAGAACAAGTGTATCTTATGGTTACCAAACTAATACATATATCAAAAGATACCAAACAGGATGATGAAATCGATGCAATAGCTATTGGATTAACCGATCTTGCTTCGGCTCGAGATATTCACAAATAAAATCTTGCGTAGAAACTTTCTTTTTGTTAAAACTAACTGTAATTATTAAATTAAATTTATTTTGTAATACCATGTCGGATTTTATTATTCCAGATGATGATATTTTAGATGAAGATTTTTTTGATACTCAAGATTCTTTTGATGAATTTGAGGATGAAGAAGAAGGAGGTGATTCTGACTACAATCCAGATGAGTGGAATTAAAAAGAGCGAAGCCGAAGGCTTCGCTCTTTTCTTTATTTTTTCTCAACCTCTATTTTAAGAAAACGTTTTTTTCCAATACGAAGATCGGTTGATTCTTCAACAAGAGAATTTGGGTCGATAATTCTTCGTTCTTCTTGTTTTAGTTTTATTTTAATAGAACCAGCTTCTATTAATCTTTTAAATTCGCTTTTTGATTCTACAAGACCTTCTTCAATAAGAATATCTACAAGTGGTTTTTTAAAGTGAACCTTCACTTGTTTTACATTGTCTGGAATCATTCCAAGTTCGAAAGTTTTTTTCCAAGAATTTTCTGCCTCACTAGCCTCATCCTGCCCGTGATACATTGCAACGATGGTTTCCGCAAGTGCCATTTTTGCCTTTTTAGGATCCTTTTTGATAAGTTTTTTATATTCTTCTATCGCATCATAAGAGACTCTTGTAAGAAGTTCAAAATACTTAATAACAAGTTCATCCTTCATGGACATTATTTTTCCGTACATATTTTCTGGAGTATCAAGAAAATTTATTGTATTTCCCCATGAAGAAGACATTTTTCTTCCATCAAGCCCTTCAATAATCGGCCCAAGAATAATGCTTTGTTCTTTTTGATTAAAATGCTTTTGAATATCTCGTCCAGCAAGAATATTGAATTTTTGATCAGTTCCACCCAGTTCAACATCAGCCTTTACCGCGACCGAGTCAAATCCTTGCATAAGCGGGTAAAGAGTTTCATGAAGTGAAACACGTTTCCCTTCTCGGAGTCGTTTTGAGATAAGTTCTCGAGAAATAAATTGATTTACCGAGAAAATACTAGCTAATTCACCAATTTGAGCAAAGTTTAGTTTTTTGAGCCATTTAGAATTAAAATAAAACTCCGCTTTTGAAACATTTATTATTTTACCAAGTTGTTTTTTGTATGTTTTAAGATTTTCATTAATCTGTTTTTCTGTAAGCATAGGACGTTCTGAATCCTTATCTGAAGTGTCCCCCACGACTCCTGTAAAATCTCCCACAATCATCACAATCTTATGACCAAGATCTTGAAAATCTCGCAATTTTAAAAGCGGGATAGATCGCCCAAGATGAAGATTTGGACTTGTTGGATCAATTCCAAGTTTAATTCGAAGTTGTTTTCCAGAAAGAAGTACTTTTTCAATATCTTCTTTTCCAATTATTTCATCAACACCTCTTGAGAGGAGTTCTTTAATTTTCTTTGGATCTGTTGAAATCATATAATTACTTTACCACAACACCACTTTATGGTAAATAATACACCTCTGTAATGGTTAAGAATAAAAAACGTCAATATGGTAGTATTACATAAGACATTATAAGTGTTGTGAAAAAATAATGAAAAAAAATTTAAAAAAAATTAAACATACGATCTCATCTCATAAACACAAAGTTGTTGAGCCGTATAAAGAATTTAAATCTGGTGTAAAAAGTGGATATCAAGACACAATGCACTTTATTAAAATTCATTCAATAAACATTACTCTTATAGGTACTTTACTTGGAATTATCTGTTTTGGACTATTTCTTATTTGGGTATCAAATTTCAGAATTCCAGACTTTTCTTCTTTTGAAGATAGAAAAATATCTCAGTCAACTAAAATCTACGACAGAACTGGAGAGGTGTTGCTTTTTGACGTAAATCAAGACATACGAAGAACTGTAATCCCTATTGAAAATATGGGTGAAAATATCCAAGAAGCTATTATTGCTATTGAAGATGATGCTTTTTATGAACATAATGGTATTCGAGTAAAAGCAATTGCACGAGCAATCGTAAGTAATCTTACACCAGGTGGTTTAACACAAGGTGGATCAACAATCACTCAACAGATTGTCAAAAACACTCTTCTTACTTCAGAAAAAAGAATTTCAAGAAAAATTAAAGAAATTGTAATTTCTCTTCGAATTGAACAAGAAATGACAAAAGACCAGATTCTTGAAATATATCTCAATGAAGCACCGTTTGGAGGAAATATTTATGGAGTACAGGAAGCTTCTTCTAGTTTTTATGGAAAAAACCCTGAAGATATGAGTATTGCAGAAGCTGCATTTCTTGCAGCTCTCCCACAAGCACCTTCTCGGTATTCTCCTTATGGAAAAAATACAGATCTTCTAGTAGCGAGACAACAGAGAGTCTTGAAAAATATGAGGGATCTTGATTTTATTACTGAAGAAGAATATCAAGACGCACTCAAAGAAGAAGTTTCTTTCCTTCCGCTCAACAGACTTGGAATAAAAGCACCTCACTTTGTATTTTATGTTATTGATCAACTAGAATCGCGGTATGGTGAAAATGTTGTTGAATCTGGAGGATTAAAAGTTATCACAACAATTGACTACGAACTACAACAGGAAGGTGAAACTATTGTATTGAAACATGCTCTTGATAACGAGAAACAATACAACGCATCAAATGCAAGTCTTGTTGCCATGGACCCAAACACGGGTGAAATTCTCACCATGATTGGATCACGAAATTATTTTGATGAAAATATTGATGGGAAATTCAATGTAGCTCTTGCAAAAAGACAACCTGGATCATCTTTCAAGCCTTTTATTTACGCAACAGCATTCAAAGAAGGTTACTTACCGGAAACAGTAGTATTTGATACCCCAACAGAGTTTCAAACAACTTGTGACCCAGAAGGAAGAGCAATTTCAGGATCACAATCAAATTGTTATAAACCTCAGAATTACGATGGAGCATTTGTTGGACCAGTTAGTCTAAGAAATGCTCTTGGATCATCTCGAAACGTTCCAGCTGTAAAACTCTTATATCTTGTTGGTATTCCAGATGCTCTTAAAACCGCTAAAGATTTTGGTCTTAAAACTCTCACAAACCCAAATCAATATGGTCTTACACTTGTATTGGGAGGTGGTGAAGTAACATTACTTGATATGGTTACAGCATATGGAGTTTTTGCAACAGAAGGTATCTATAATGAACCTGTTTCAATTCTTGAAGTTCAAGACAAACAAGGAAATATTCTTGAAAAGTTTGATCAACCAACAAACACTAGAGTCTATCCTGAGGAACCTATCAGAAAATTAAATGATGTTTTATCTGATAACAACGCTCGACTCGGCCTCTTTGGTTCAGTAAACAACTTCATGTATTTTGGAGAAAGAGATGTCGCAGGAAAGACAGGAACAACAAACAATAATAAAGATGCGTGGATGATGGGATATTCCCCAAATATAGTGGTTGGGGTTTGGTCTGGAAACAACGACAACACTTCAATGACAAGAGGTTCTACAATTTCTGGATTACTTTGGAGAGAGTATATGAACACAGCGCTTCAAAAAACTCCAAATGAAAGCTTTACCCCACCAAGTTATTCAACTGAAGGGTTAAAACCTATCCTTAAAGGTAATTGGATGGGGGGTGAAGTTGTAAGAATTGATTCAATATCAAAAAAACTAGCAACTGAGTGGACACCAGAGGAGACAATAGAAGAATTGGTTATTACTGATGTAAATTCAATTCTTCATTGGATAAATAAAGATAATCCTATATCTGGAGAACCTACAAGAAGTGGAAATCAATATATAAACTGGCAATATTCTGTTAAAAAATGGTGGGAACAAAATAAACAAAATTACCCAACCATAGACCAAAGTGATGTTCCAACACAATTTGATGATATTCATACAGAATCAACACAACCTGATTTTGAAGTTGAGGGATTAAATCAAAATGATCCATATCAAAATAATGAGGAAATATCTTTCTCTATAGATACAGATACTCATTACACAGTTGAACAAGTTGATATATATATAAACAATAGTTATATAACAACACTCTCTGGAGAAAATCTTGAATATTCATTTAACCCAAGTTTTATTGGTTCTATACAACCAGTTAATACCCTTAAAGTAATATTAAAAGATTCAGTATTTAATATAAAAGAAAAAGAGTTTCAATTTTCTATAACTCAATAATAAAAACCCCCTAAAGGGGTTTTTATTTTATATCTACAACAAAAATTCCTGTTGTTTTTTTTATATCATTAATAATTTTATCCTTTTTAAAGAAAATTGTGTTTTTGACAAAAGAATCTGTGTTTATATAAAGAATTCCTTTTACAACTTTTATATTGTTTGAATTAAACTCTTTTTTTGTATTTTGAAACAAAACCTCACATATCATTTTCTTTGATATGTTTTTCTCGTGAATTAGTGTTTCAAATTTCTTTAAAAATAAAGCTATTTGCATAAAACTACCTATTCATTGGCATAATAAGATATAAAAAACTTTTATCACCAACCCCTTGAATAACAACAGGTCTATTTTCTTCATTACATTGAATTATTACTGAGTCAGTAGCTATTGATTGAAATGATTCTGTAAAATAACGGTGGTTAAAGTTTATTTCTATAGAATCTCCTTTAATTGTTGAATCAATTTCTGAAATATTCTCACCTTTTTGTGAATTTTTTGCTTTCATAATCAAATGTTTTGTATTTGAATCAATAGCAACATGTATTTGATTAAATTTATCTGAAAAAATAGTTGATAACTTTAATGTATTTAGAAGATCTTGTTTTAAAGCAATAACCTCTGTTTTAAATTCTTTCGGAATAATCATTTTATAGTTAGGATATGTACCATTTACTATTCGAGAAGATATAAAAATTCCAGGAAGTGATATATTTATTTGATTTTCATTAAAACCTATAGTTACTTCTCCTTCTGAATCAGAAAGGAGTTTAATCAATTCTAAAACATTTTTATATGGGAGAAGTATTCCGTTAATATCCTGAAGACCCTCTACAAAGATTCTTTTTTCCGCTAAACGAAAAGAATCAGTGGAAACGAATGTTAACTCATTTCCATCAGAATACATATATACAGACGAAATTTCAGGCTTTATATCAGAAACAGAAGCGCAGTAATAAACAGACTTCACACCATCAAGAAAAGATTCAAGAGAAAGGGAGAAGGGTTTTTCTGAAACTTTTGGAAGTGTTGGAAATTCTTCCGTATCTCCTGATGAGTTTATTGAAATAACACTTTTTTTTGTTTGAATTTTCAAATTTCCTTCTTCCATATACACAGAAAGCATTCCTTCATCTGGAATTGAAGACAATACTTGAGAAAAAACCTCCCCAGAAACCAAAAAAGATCCTTGTTCCTGAATAATTACTGGAATTTCAAGCTCAATACCAATATGAAGATTAGTAGACCTAATAAAAAGAGACTTGTCAATAGTTTTTAGTAGTATAGAGCTTAAAATTGGAGTATTTGAACTTTTAACTATAATCTTTTGTGCTTTGCCAATAGCATCTTTGAGATTTTTGGTTGTACACTCAAGTTTCATATATGTTTATAATTTATATATTAAAATCTATTATATTTATTAGTCCTGTGGATATGTGGATAAAACACATTAAATCAATAAAAATAAATGCTTTTTATTGATTTTCTAAAAGGTTTATTTGTTAATAACTTATCTTGTTTGGGGATTACTTTTGGTTTTTATGAATAAATAAAAAGTTATTCTTTTTAATCCCACAAGATTTATATTAGTTTTATTCACATAAATCAGTGTTTTTAAACAGGTTTTTCCACATGTTAACTAAACATTGCTCTAATTTGTTCAAGATCTCCTGTTAATTCAACATCATTTTTGAGTTCGTCTTTTATTTTTGAACAAGAATGGATTACTGTCGTGTGATCTTTTCCACCAAGTTTTTGACCAATGAGTGGGTATGAAACATTGAAATCTTCCCGAAGAATAAACATAACCATTTGTCTCGCTCTTACAATTTCTTTTCTTCTTGTTTTTTCATAGATTGATTGTTCATCTATGTTGTAAAAATCACTTACAATTTTAACAACCTCAGGAATAGAGATATTTTTCTTTGGTTTTATATTGTTTTTAATGAGATTTTTAACTTCTTGGAGGGAAATTTCTCTATTTTTAAGTTGAATTTGACAAATTATAGTATTGAGACTCCCTTCGAGTTCTCGAACTGAATTTGAGATTGAAGATGCAATATATTCTGATATTTCCTCAGAAAGTTCAATTCCAGACTCACTTGCCTTACTTCGAACAATAGCGACTCTTGATTCAAAATCAGGTTCAGTTACATCAACAATCATCCCAGATGAGAATCTTGTTTTGAGTCGATCTTCTAAACCTGGAATGTAGTTAGGGTGTTTATCAGAACTAAATATAATTTGTTTATTTGTTTCATATAGATTATTAAATAAGTGAAACAATTCTTCCTGAGTTTTTTCTTTGTTTGAAATGAATTGAATATCATCCATGATTAAAACATCATACTTTCTGTATTTTTGCTTAAATTCATTAGGTTTATTGTTACGAAGTGCATTAACATAATCAATTGCAAACTTTTCAAGAGAAATATATTTTATTGTTTTATGGGGATATCGTATTTTAATTTCATTACCAACAGCTTGAATAAGGTGTGTTTTTCCAAGTCCAGATGGACCATAAACAAAGAATGGATTATATGAAACACCTGGTTTATTGATAATTGCTTGAGCAGCTGCAAAAGCTAACTCATTAAAGGAACCAACAATAAAGGTTTTAAAGGTATATCTTGGATTAAGACTATCTTCTTGGTTTGATGTGTATGTTTCTGTAAGGGGTAGTTCATTGAAAGCTTGAATTGAATTTCTCTGAATAACTTTGTTTTTAGGAGGTGTTTTTGAAATAGTAAATTTTACACCACGAATAGCGTTTGAGTAATTCATAAGAGTTTTTAGAATTACTTTTTCATATTTATTTTGTAGCCAGTCACGAATGAATTCATTTGGTACACCAATAAAGGCGATACCATGATCTTGTTTTTGGAGATGAGTATTTTTAAACCAAGTAATAAAATTGGCTTTAGAGACATTTTGTTCTATCTCAGCTAAACAACTATCCCACAATTGTTTATTATCAATCATGATTTTAAAAACTAAATTAGTAAGGTTTGAATATTATACTCCCTGCAACAATTCAATCGTTTATACTACTTCTGTTGATTACCTGTGGAAAAACTTTATAAAACCATTATACTCGTTTCTTGAACACATCAACAACTTGTTTTTTTAGATAAGTATTACCCTATTGATTTATTTTTTTTGTTACTATATACTCTGCCTTGTATGTCAACTACACCTAATCCAAAAAATAGAAAGCGAAATAAAACCCATGGATTTCTTGTACGATCAAAAACTCCAGGGGGGAAAAACGTACTTAAGAATCGACGAAGAAAGGGTCGAGCTAGTATCGCTGTTTAATTTTTATATAAAACACCTATGGTACCTCAAAAGAATAGACTTGGGAGCTTATTCTTCAAAAACCTATTTAAAAAAGGGATTATTATTGATTCTCAATCGTTTTCTCTTAAATATGTAAAAGGTCAAGGAGAAGAATTTAAGATTTCCGTGGTTATTTCTAAGAAGGTTTCATTAAAAGCAACAGAAAGAAACCTTCTTAAAAGAAGGTTTCTTTCTGTTTTAATGGAGCAAAAAAACCTTTTAAAACAAGGTTTTTCCTATATTCTTTACCCTAAAAAGGGTTCAAACCTTGTCTCAAGAGAGAGATTATTTCAAGAAATTAATGAAAAAATCCTTGTAATATATGAACAAAATCATTAATTTTTTATACTTTTTCTATCAAATAGTAGTAAAGTTTATTTTGGCCGCTTTTTCTATAAAAACAGGACCAACTTGTCGGTTTCAACCAACTTGTTCCGAATATTCCAAAGAATCCTTTAAAAAATATGGTTTTTTAAAGGGTTTATATAAAAGTACTGTAAGAATATCTAAATGCCACCCTTTATCAAAGGGTGGAATAGATTTACCGTAAGGCTGTATTTTACAGCCTTTTTTCTATGAGGTATACTACCTTCTAATGATTACATTTTTTAGAAAAATATTTTTTATACCACTTTATAATCTTTTAGTTCACCTTATTACTATTCTCCCCGGAAATTCAGTAGGTTTGGCTGTTATTGCGGTTACTATTCTTGTAAAGCTTGTTCTACTTCCCTTCCATATAAAAACAGTGGTAAGCCAGATTCAACTGAAAAAGATCCAACCAGAAATTGATAAAATTAAAGAAGGAACTCCCGACAGAACAGAACAAGCACGAAAAACACTCGAACTTTATAAAAAGGCTGGAGTTAACCCACTATCTGGTTGTTTGCCAGTTTTGATTCAAATTCCTGTTGTTATCTCTTTGTATTATGTATTTTTTCAAGGTTTAGTATTTAACGGAGATATTCTCTATAGTGGGGTTTTGATTCCGGAAGCTGTAAATTCAAGCTTTTTAGGAGCTGATCTTGCTGGAAAAAGTCTAGGACTTGCAATTCTTGCTGGTATTACACAATTTTTCCAAATAACTATTGCGAACAAAAGAACAACTGTTCAAGAAGGTTCTGGAATTCAAGCTCAAATTGGAAAAAGTCTACAGTTTCAAATGAAATATATTCTCCCGGTATTTATTACTCTTATTGCATATCGGATTTCGGGAGCTGTTGCATTATATTGGGTAGTAAACAATCTTGTTTCAATTATTATTGAGGTATTTATAATGAAAAAATACCAAAATAAACCAGTCGTTTCAGTATTGTAATTTAAATAACCAAAACCTATGACAACACAAGATATTCAAAATTTTATAGAACAAATGCTTTCAAATATGGGTTTCGGTCAAAACTCTATTGATTTTGATATCGATGAACGTGGAACAAAGGTTTTTAAAATATCTACAACAGATTCAAAAGATCTCATAGGTAAAGATGGTGAAACACTTCAATCACTCAATCACCTTCTTAAAAGATTTGTTGAGAAAAATGGTGAAACAAACCATGTAATGATTGATATTAACGGATATCAAGATAAAAAAATAGAAAGAATAAAAACAATTGCTCATATGATGTCTGAAAGAGCTCGATTTTTCAAAAGTTCTGTAGAACTTGAACCAATGAATGCTTTCGAAAGACATATTATTCATGAATATGTGCAAAATCTTGAAGATCTAGAGACAGAATCAACTGGATTTGGAAAAGAAAGACATATTGTTATTAAATACAAAAAATAAAAACCAACCCTAGGGTTGGTTTTTATTTTTGGATATTTTTGATACTATGGGAATAGTTTAGTAGATAAAGTAACCTATTTTCTGTTTTTTCTGATAGAAACGATGAAACATAAAGACTGAGAGTGATAGAAAACGGGTTTTGAAATTATGAGTACAGTAACAATTGTTATTTTTGCAATTGTTTTACTTGGTGCTGGGACAGCTTTTGGATATTATCTTCGTTTCATCATAACAATGGGAAAACGAGGATCTGTCGAGCTTGAGGTGAAACAAAAACTCATTCAAGCAAAAGAAGAAGCACAGGCAATTATCGAAGAAGCACAGAAAAAAGTAGAACAAAAACAAAAAGAGTTAGATAAAGAAACAAAGGAACACGAGGAAAAATTTGAAAAAATAGAAGAACGTTTGAGTAAACGGGAAGACGCGATAGATAAAAAACTAAATGATCTTGATGTAAAAAATGAAGAGGTTCAAAAAAAGATTGAACAAGTAAAGGAAATTAAAGAAGAAATATTAAAAAAACGGGAAGAAGCAGAGAAAAAACTCGAAGAAGTTGCCCGGTTGGATGCAGAACAGGCAAAAAGTATTCTTCTTAAAAATATTGAACAAAAATACGAAGAGGATTTATTGATTCGTATTCAAAAGCTTGAGAATACAGCTCAAGAAAAACTTGATCAAAAAGCTCGAAATATACTTGCAGCTGCTATTCAAAGAATGGCAAATGAGGGAAATCCAGAACTTGTTACTACAACCCTTACAATTCCAAATGAAGAAATAAAAGGAAAAATTATTGGAAAAGAAGGAAGAAATATAAGAGCGTTTGAACGAGCGACAGGTGTCGAGATTATAGTAGACGACACCCCTGGAACAATTGTGATTTCTAGTTTTGATCCAATTCGAAGACAGGTTGCAAGAGTTGCACTTGAAAATCTTATTATGGATGGAAGAATTCAACCGGTTAAAATTGAAGAAATGGTTGAAAAAGCAAGAAATGATATTAATAAGATTATTAAACAAAAAGGTGAAGAAGCTGCGTATGAGGTTGGAGTATTTAATCTTGACCCAAGAATTCTTGCAATCCTAGGAAGACTTCATTTCCGAACAAGTTATGGGCAAAATGTTTTGACTCACTCAGTTGAAATGGCACATATTGCTGGAATGCTTGCTGAACAAATTGGCGCTGATGCATATATTTCAAAAGCTGGTGCTCTTGTTCATGATATTGGAAAAGCACTTACTCACGAGGTTCAAGGAACACATGTTGAGATTGGTATGCGTATTTTGCAAAAATTTGGCGCTGACGAGAGAATTATCACCGCAATGAAGTCTCATCACGATGAGTTCCCTTACGAGTCTATAGAGGCTGTTATTGTTCAAACAGCAGATGCTATATCCGGAAGTCGTCCAGGTGCAAGGTCTGATACGGTTGAAAACTATATTAAACGACTCAAAGAACTTGAAACACTTGTGACAGATTTCAAAGGAGTTGAGAAAGCATATGCTATTTCAGCAGGACGAGAAGTTCGAGTATTTGTGAATCCAGAACACATTACAGATATTGAAGCAAAAAATCTTTCACGAGATATTGCACAAAAAATTGAAAAAGATTTGCAATATCCTGGAGAAATAAAAGTTGTAACAATTAGAGAAAATAGAATTATTAATTTTGCAAGATAGAAAAAAGCGCCTCACTCTATAGTGTGGCGCTTTTGGTTTTTTGAAACCATTTTTAATTCATCTGTACACAAAACTTCTCAATTGCTGGATCTTTTGTAAGTTCCACAAAACCAAGTGTGTAACTCAAGCCAATATGGTTTCTTTTTCCCATTGGAAGTTGAGAACAGAGATTCATTACTTTGTGTGCTTTTGTGTGTAAGTCACGCAAAGATTCACGAAGGATAAAGTTATTTTCCAAAGCATGTAAGATTGCTTTTAAAACAAATTCATAAGCTTCGGTGTAATTTAATATCTTTGCGTAATGAATAAAATAACTTTCGTTTATTGGTTCATATAAAACATCACGAATACGATCTTCAGATTGTTTTTGTTTTTCTTTGTTTTCATTATCCCAAAAACACAAAACAATTAAAGCGATATCTTCAACTCGATACTCCCCCTGAAGAATTTCATCTTCAAATAAAGAAGTATAAAAATCAAATACCAATAATTTTTTTAAGGATAAATCGCCAGATAGTAAGTTTCTACCACGAACATCTTCGGCGGTTTTGTTGAGGATTTCTTGTAAATTCTGATTCATTATAGGGTGTTTTTTAAGGTTCAACTTGAATAAAATAATACAGATATTTATCAACATTGTCAAATAGTTATTCTATTGCGCCTTATTTTTGGAAAATATATAATAAACACAAAGCTTTTTTGGTAATACAAAAAAGTGAGGATTAACAAAATATTTGTGGTCATAATTTACTCAAATAATTTCGCGTTTTACGCACAATATTTTACATGAATAAAGCAACTCTTATTGAAAAGGTACAAGACATGCTAGGTGGTACAAAATCACAAGCAGAACAAGTAGTAAATGGAATCTTCGATTCAATTTCTATGTCTCTTAAAAAAGGAGATGATGTATCTATTTCAGGATTCGGAATCTTTAAATCAAAGATGCGAGCAGCACGAGAAGCTCGAAACCCAAAGACTGGTGCAACTGTAAAGGTTCCAGCAACACGAGTAGTTAAATTCCAAGTGTCTAAAACACTTAAGGATCTCGTTAAATAATAAATAGTTTGAAATACTATTTCAAAGTAAATGACAAAAAACCGCTGTGAAGCGGTTTTTGTTTTACTATAATGAATAATTAAGAAAACCCTCCAAAAGGAGGGTTTTCTTAATTTGTGCGGGTGGAGAGAATCGAACTCTCGTCCCCTGCTTGGAAGGCAGGTATTCTACCACTAAACTACACCCGCATTGGTGTATTTAATTTTTACAAAGAAAAGTCTATCAAAAATAATATATTTTGTAAACTTCTCTTCTTGTCGGGGAGCTGGGAATCGAACCCAGGCCACACGGTCCCAAACCGTGTACACTACCATTATGCTACACCCCGTAATGTATTTCGGTAACGAGGAAAATTATACATAATCTACAGAAAAAAGAAAGTAATAAACTATATTATTTGACATACATAAATTATGTATGTATTGTATGATTAAATTTGTTACATATGAAACACAAGAAAAAATCATTTGATGTTGGGAAAAAAGTCCGACACATTTCACGAGAAGTATTCCAAGGGAAACTCCCTTGTGAAAAAACAATGAGAGATAAAAAGAAATTCTATAAGGGTTTCCGTGGAAAAAACAGGCGAGATTCAGAAAAAACTGAATACTCGCCTTTTGTTGTGTTTCAGGTGAAACATGTTGTTTTGATTTAAAAAATCTATATAATCAAGAAAAACGTTCCATATGAAACAAAAAATATACAAACTACGGATTTATTTGTTTGGAAGCCCTAAAGAAAGGCACTTTTCACGTCTGGATTGGATTCGTATGTTTATGAGAAGTCGATATCGACTTTTTGTATACAAAAAGATATTTTGGGATCATTGTAAACAAAATCTCCATCCTTGTTTTCTTATAGATCATGAATTTGTGTTAACTTCTACTGAAAAACAAAAATTTCACTATCTTACAGGACTTTACACAAGAAGAGAAATTGCCCACAGAAAGGCTACAGGAGAGGAATATCCTTGGTTGTTGAAAAATAAGGTTATTTACCTAACAACCCAGGAAATAGTTTCCTTACTAAGTTGTTAATTAAAAAATCACCCCAAAAGGGTGTTTTTTTGTTTCATGTGGAACAATACAAACCAAAAATCATTGTTTTTAGTATATTGTTTCAAGTGAAACCTTTCCTATTCTTTTTTCTTGATCAATAATCACTGTGGCAAGTAAAAGTTTTGATTCCCCTACTCTTCTGTGTTTTGAGAGATAATATTGGACAGTTTTAATCATTTTATGGAGTTTTTGCTGATGAAAGTTTTGATGAGGTTTCCAGTCATACTTATCCATTTTTTCACGTGTAACAGCTTTAACTTCTATAAAACATAGTGTTTCATGTGAAAAAGCAATAATATCTATTTCTCCTAGTCTCGTTGTGAAGTTTTTCTCTATTATTTTATATCCTTTCTTTTCAAGATATTGTACCGCAATAGTTTCACCAAGCTCCCCTATTTGTTGGGATTTAGATGTAAATACTTTTGGCATATGTTTAATTATATATCTAAAATATAAATTGTTTCAGGTGAAACAAAAAAGCTTTATTTTATATACTTTTTCACATGTAACACATGTTTCATGTGAAACATATTGAAAACTTTTAATACAAAAGCCTTATTTTATAAAGACAAAATGTCTGTTATCCACTTTTCCCACAGAGTTTTCCACAGTGTGGATTTGATATGTGTATAAATATGGGGGAAAAGTGGATAACTGTGAATAATTTAAAAGTCTTACTTTAGTTATTTAAAAGAATTAAAATAAAAAATGTCCTTTATAAAAGACACAAATGTCTTTTATAAAGGACATTTTTTAGATCATCAAAACAAAATAAAAAGTCTTGTATTAATACAAGACTTTTTATTTATTTGTGCACCTGCCAGGACTCGAACCTGGAACGACGGTTCCGAAGACCGCTGTGATATCCATTTCACCACAAGTGCATATGCCTTTTAAAGACTTCCAAATTATACATGTTTCCTTATTAATGTAAAGAAGGAAGGTCTGGAATTTTTCTTATATTCATATATAATTCTCAAAGTATTATAAATATAACCTGCGGATATGGTTTAGTGGTAAAATACGTCCTTGCCAAGGATGAGTCGGGAGTTCGATTCTCCCTATCCGCACATACGTTTCATGAGAAACAATTTTACTATTCCAAATGAAGTTTTGGAAATTATAGAAAAGCTAGAGGAAAGGGGGTTTGAGGCTTATGTTGTTGGAGGATCTCTTCGAGATATCTTACTTGAAAAAATCCCAAAAGATTGGGATGTTACTACAAACGCAAAACCTGAAGATATTCAGGCTATTTTTCCTGATTCTTTCTATGAAAACACCTTTGGAACTGTTGGTGTAAAAACAGAATCTCTTGATGAAACATTGAAAGTTATCGAAATAACTCCGTTTCGCATTGAATCAAAGTATTCAGACAATAGACACCCAGATGAGGTTGTCTTTAGTCAAAATATAGAAGATGACCTAACTCGCCGAGACTTTACAATAAACGCCATGGCCTACAGTCCTACAACACGAGAACTTCTTGATTTTTATGATGGAGAAAGAGATTTGAATAATAAAATAATCAAAGCAGTAGGGGAGGCTGAAAAACGTTTTCAAGAAGATGCTCTTCGGATGATGCGAGCTATTCGTTTTGCGGCTCAACTTGGTTTTGTTATTGGAAGTGAAACATTTGAAGCTATTGTTGAAAACAAAGAACTTATAAAAAATATTTCTTGGGAAAGAATTCATGATGAATTTCTAAAAATTATTATGTCGCCCAGCGCTGTGCAGGGAATAACTCTTCTTCAAAAGACAGGCTTGCTTGCTTATATTATTCCAGAACTTGAAGAGGGGATTGGTTGTAAACAAAACGGAAGTCATATTTATGATGTATATGAACATCTTTTACGTGCTCTTTCTCATGCTGTGGAAGAAAATCATTCACTTGAACTCAGAATTGCAGCACTTTTTCATGATATTGGAAAACCAAGAACAAGGCAGTGGAGTCGAGAAAAACAAGACTATACTTTCTATGGACACGAAGTTGTTGGTGCAAAAATGACTTTGGAAATTATGAAACGACTTAAATTTTCAAAAGAGAGTGGTCAGAAAATTGTTTCACTTGTTCGTCATCATATGTTTTTTGCGGATCCAGACCAAATCAGTCTTTCTGCCGTACGAAGACTTCTTGCGAAGGTTGGAGAACCAATGCTTTGGGATTTGGTAACTCTTCGAATGTCAGACCGAAAGGGAATGGGGCGACCAAGTGCGGAGCCGTATCGCCTTAGAAAATTTGAGTCAATGATTGAAGAAGTAACCAGAGACCCAATATCAGTAGGAATGCTTAAGGTTGATGGGAAAAAGCTTATGGAAATGGGTGAAAATCCAGGACCAAGAATTGGAAACATTCTCCATATTCTTCTGGAGGAAGTTTTGGATAAACCAGAAAGAAACAGTGAGGAATATCTCGAAGGGAGAGCTTTGAGTCTACAACTTCTATCTGATCAAGATCTTCGAGCACTTGGTCAAAAAGCAAAAAAAGAAGCTGAAGACGCCGATGAGGCAGAGGTGAAAGAAATTCAAAAGCAGTATAAAGTAAAACAAGTAGGGAAGAGTGAGTAAAAAGAAAACACCTCAGACTTGAGGTGTTTTTGAAAAAACAATAACTTGCTACTATATACCATTATAAATAGTGGGTACGCCACCGGCAGTACTAATTTCTCGTCCGTAATAATACTGAGAATACCAAGTGTTATTACCACAGAGGATATATATGTTGTTGTGATATACAACATAATACCTAATTTAACGATAGTGTTAGTTTTTAGTCCCAAGTCGATTATCAAAATAATAATAGCGATAATAAATGGAGGAAAGAAAACAGTAAATACTCCGCATAAAAGGGGAAGATGTGGCAAGAGATAAGATCCTCTGCTTGTTAGTGCGGTTTCTATTTCAAGAAGATAAGAATCCTCTATTAATATCAACTGGACACATTGTGAAGAGAATACTATACCCATAATAATAGCAATTATTGCTTGTATAGAAATTGTTCGTAATACTATTTTTTTCATGGTACTTTATTTTTTTATAAAATAACATAATTTTTATATAAAGTCAATTTTATTAAAAAAACGCACCAAACGGTGCGTTTTTTGGTTAGATCTCTGAAATAGAAGAATTTCGTGTAATGAAACTTCCAACTCCCCAAAATACAAGGAGTGTAAAGAACATAATTCCAATAATAAAGCCTGTCATGGTTTCAAAATTTATTGATTTCTTTTTGCAGTGTAACAAAATAAATTTATATGTAAACCTTTACCTATCTTTTTATACATAAACTTATATAATGTAATTATGAAATTTGAATCATTTAATTTTTCAAAAAAACAAACTGTAGAACCAAAAGAAGAAAAAACAGTTTTGGAACAAATGCGTTCAATCCCCAAAGGTGTCAAAACTGGTCTTGTTGCTGGAGCTCTTTCTCTTTCTTCTTTGGAGTCTCAAGCTTCAAATGATGTTTCTCTTATCGACACAAAAAACCCAGAAAAAACACAGACCTATCAAGAACAGGTGGAGGAAAAAGGGAAAACTGCTTCTTTCGAGGTTTTTCAACAAGATTCTGAGAGAGAATTTACTTTGAATATAAGTAATGCTTTTGAAACAGATAGCTCTTTGGTGAAACCAGAAAGTGCTCAAATTTTAGAAATGGAACTTCAAAAGTTTTGGTCTAAATTAACTCCAGAAACAATTAATTCTTTTGTTGAACACCCTGTTGTTGTATATTCATCTTGTGATGAGGATAGAACAAATGCCTATGAGGGTGGAAATGCAGAGTTGGCTCAGCTTCGAGCAGAACAAGGAGAAAAGCTTATAGAAGAATCTCTTGAGGATTTTGACTTCTCTTCTCATGGTTTTTCTGCAGAAGATATCCAAAAAATAAAAAATATTGATATTGTTTATAATATTCCAGAATATGGTGGATATGAAAAAGGTGTTACACCACTTACAAAGATAGTTAACCAAGAAACTGGTGTGTTTTATACACAAGAAGAACTTTCATTGATGAATCCACAGGAACGAGAAGATCTCAAACAAAAGGCAAGATGGGTAAAAATAGAAGTTGAAGGTTTGAGAAATCTTGAAGTTAAAGAACAAAAAAATTCATATGAAGATAGATTTACTTTGATTCTTAAGCTCTTAAATCAATATGATGATGTTTCTCTTTTAGTAGACAATAGTCCCTCAATGAGCAACTCACAAGAACTTCTTAGAAAAACAATTTCTGAGAGTACTTCAGAAACTCCTGTGCTATATGCTCCATTTTCTCGAGACGTTGGAGAACTTGTTGATTATAGAGATCAAAAAGCTGTTGAGGTTTCTACTAATAAGTTGATTAAACAAACGGAAGAATTCGGTCTCGATGCTGCAATTAAAATGAGTGGATCTCTTGAGGATGGTAAAAAACACGCAATTGTTGTTATGACGGATGAATCACTTCAAGGAATTACCAAAAGAAAACTCGAAGAAATAAAGTCTAAAGAAGATATTTCCGTATATTTCTTTGTTTTAGATGACGCAAAACAAAACTATAAAATGTTAACTTTGGAAGAAATTGAATCTATGTTTGATGTTGAATATCAAAAAAGAAAGCAAAAACTTGAAAACAATACTTCTTTGAATCCAACACTGAAAGATAAAGAATTAAACGATAGACCAATATTGCTTCAAGTTGGACAAATTCTCTCTTAAAAAATAAAAACACCCCAAAAGGGTGTTTTTATTTTTTAAGAGTTACAATTACTGGACAATGATCAGATCCTTCAATATCTTTTCTATGTTTAATTGATTGAACTTGCGGAAGAAGTTCTTCTGTACATACTGCATAATCAATTCTCCAACCAACATTCCGCTCTCGTGCGCCGATTGCCCGATAACTCCACCAAGTATATTCATCTTTTTTATTTCCATTTTTGTGTCTAAAAATATCAACAAGTCCACCTTTTTTAAGAAGTTCTGAAAACTTATCTCGTTCACCTTTTGTAAAACCAATCGTTTCTTCATTTTCTTTTGGCCTTGCGATATCGATTTCGGTGTGGGCGATATTAAAATCTCCAACAATAAGTATTTTTTTTCTACCTTTTTTCTTTAAATTTTTGATATATTCAAGTAATTCCGAATAGAATTCCATTTTGTATGTGAGCATTTCTTGCCCACTTGCTCGCTCTCCACCGTTTGGAAAATAAATGTTGAGAAGTGTTATGTCTCCAAAAACAGCTTCTGTAACGCGTCCGTCTTCATGAAATTTGGGGTATTTTTCGAAATTTGTTTGTGTTGTATCTGGTTCTTGTTTTGAAAAGATTGCAGTTCCTGAATATCCAGGCCGAGTCCCATCGTGCCATACTGTATGATAGGGAAGTTTTTTGATAGAAACCGGGAGTTGATCCAAAAAAGCCTTTGTTTCTTGGAGACAAAAAATATCAGGTTTTTCTTTGAGGATAATATCATTGAATCCCTTTTTTTCTATCGCTCGTATTCCATTTACATTCCATGAAAAAATTTTCATACACAGAGTATATCATTTTTAAAATGATATAATAAAGTTATGATACTTTCACCATACAAAAGAGAACTTATAAGAAAAATAATTCATATAGTTACTGGAGTTATTTTTATAGCAACGGCTCTTATATTTAAAGACATAGACGCTATTTTTTGGATGGGGGCAATTCTTCTTGTTCCATTCCTAATTTTCTACTTTGTTGTGAAGTGGTTTTCTGAAACAAAAATAGGACAACTTTCTCATGGACTAGTTGAAAGAGAGGTTGGTCATCATACTCACGGAATTGGAGGACTTTCTTTTGTGTTAGGGGTAATGCTCTCTTATACACTGTTTGGATTCAACCCATCTATTGTTATTGTAAGTATTATCATTCTTGCTTTTGGAGATGGATTTGCAAGTTATTTTGGAATGAGATTTGGAAAACTCAAGTTTAATATTGAGGGTCATACAAAAACCCTCGAAGGTACACTTGCTGGAATTATTGTTGCCACAGCGGTAAGTTCAATATTTGTTGATTTTGTAACAGCTCTTGTTGTAACAACACTCACGATGATAATTGAAATGGTTGGTATTAAAATACGAGGAAAAGAAATTCCAGATAATCTATATATTCCAATTATTGCAGGTATTATTATGTATATTTTTATTACCTTTCGATAAATAAAACACCACACAGTGGTGTTTTATTTTTTCTTGAGAAGACTAAAAATATAGGATTGGTTGTTTATTTCAGGAAAGGTGTGAATTTCAGTTTTAATCAAAGAAAAACCAAAAGAAAACATCTCTTCAATTTCTTTTCTTTCAAAAAAGTGGTACAAAAGACCTTCATATTCAAAATTTCCTGTTGTTTCTTGTACTGGTTTGAAAGATAAAAATGATTCTGTTTTTCGTGAAAGTTCAACTAAAAGAATAAAACCTCCAGGTTTCAATACTCGAAAAATTTCTTCTGAATATTTTTGCCACTCGGTTGGGTGTATATGTTGAAGAGTTCCAATATCTACAACTGCGTCAAATGATTCTTCTTGAAAGGGAATATTTAAAATATCACCAGTTTTAAATGCAACTCTACCTGCATATTCATATTCTTTTACAAACTGATTATTTTTTTCTGTTAATTCTTGAACATAATCAAGTCCAATTACTTTCATACCAAGATCTGCCAAGATGTATGACATGTGTCCACGTCCTGAACCTAAATCAAGAACAGTTCCTTTGTGGGGAATATATTTAGCAAAATCAAGAAACTGTTTTGTGTAGTTATTGTGCGACCAAATATCAGATCCTGATCTGTAGGTTTGTTCAAAATATTCTTTATGTGAAGAATAATTATTCATAGAAGCTATTATAGCATCTGATTGACAAAAACCTGTCTGGAGAGTAGAAATAAGAAAAAGTTCTACTATGGTAACAGCTACACAAAAAACAATTTTTGAAATTATGGTTCCAAAAGAACAATGCCTGGGACTCAATCATTTGCTTGTCTGTAAAGATTTTGGTGAAAAATGGAAAAAGTATAATATTGGAATTTTCATTGTGGGTTTTAAAAAACAAGAAGGGGGTTTTGTTTTTCACCCAGAATGTTACAGCGCAAATAATCTTCCAACAAACACCATTGAATCTTTTATTGTTCAAATCTCCTCACTTGAAGAGATTGCAAACAAAGATGTTATTCAAGATTTTATCAATGAGGTTGTTCAAGATTTTTTCAAACCAAAAACTTAGTAAAAAGCGCGCAATTTTGCGCGCTTTTATTGTTTTTTTCCATGAAACTTTTTGTGAATCTCTTGAAGTTGTCTGTCTGTTACATGAGTATAGACTTGTGTGGTTGCAATGTTTGCATGTCCAAGCATCATTTGCACACTTCGAATATCTGCGCCATTTTGAAGAAGGTCTGTTGCAAATGAGTGACGAAGCATGTGAGGTGTAACATTTTTTGAAATACCAGCCTTGATTGCGTATTTTTTTACAATTCTTTGAATTGATCTTGGGGTGAGTCTCAAATCTTTCTCACTTGTTTTGTTGTTTGAAACTTGAATAAACATTGCTTCCTCCATATCTCCTCGTTTTGAGAGATAGGCTTTAATTGCTGATTTTGCTTCCGAAGACAAGAATACAACACGTACTTTTTCTCCCTTTCCTCGAATTGAAAACTCATCTTTTGAAAGATCGAGATCACGGTTTAAGCTACAAAGTTCCGCAAGACGAAGCCCTGTCGAAAAGAAAAGTTCAAGCAGAGCCTTATCTCGCAAATCTGAAATACTACTTCCGTTTGGTGCCGCAAGGAGTCGCTCAAGTTCTCCTGAAGAAACAGGATCAATCTGTCTTCCCGGTGTCTTTGCAAGTTCGATCGCATCTGGTCGAAGGGAGGTAATATTTTTCTTGAGAAGATATTTCAAAAAAGAGCGAAGTGCGATGAGGTAGTAGTTTTGCGTATTTTTCTTCATTGTTGCACTTTGCTGACCTTTTACCTTTCTTCCATTTTGTCTGTTAAGGGTAAGACGAAATTCTCGAACTTTTTCTTCTGTAATATCTTTCGGGGAAGAGATTTTTGAAAATTCAAAAAAACGACTCAAATAATGGTTGTAGTTCTCTACTGTTTTGAGTGATCTCCCTTTTTCGATTTCAATATATTCAAGAAACTCTCGTTTCCATCTTTCAATTTCGTTTGCCATATGTCGTACAATAATTTTACCATGAACTGAAATTGTAATTAAGTTATAATTTAACTATATAGGTAAATAAACACATAGATATTTAACTATATAGAATATCTTTACTTTTTATATAGTTAGTGTATTATCTATATATATGGTTATACATAACAAACCTAAAAAATTAAATACCTTACCTCAATATTCAAAAGAAAAAGTCTTAGATGCAATGACTGAAACTCAGTATAATCTTGGATTGCTTCAGGGGTCTCAGAAAAGACTAGAAAACCCGTCACTTCTTATTAGTCCCCTTATTACAAAAGAAGCAACAGTTGGTTCTAAAATGGAGGGTACACAGAGTACTATTACTGATGTTTTTGCGTATGATGCAGGAGCTGAGACAAAACATTCAGATGCCCAAGAGGTTTGGAATTATAGATCAGCCATTATGCATGCTATAAAATTTGTTGGTTCTGGAATGAAGATAAACAAGCTTCTTCTTAGGGATGTGCATAAGCTGTTGTTGAAGGATGTTCGAAAAGAACCTAATTCAACAGTGGGAGAGTTTAGAAATAAAACAGTATGGATTGGAGAAAAAGGTACACCAATTGAAAAAGCTAAATATATTCCACCAGAGCATTTTTTTATTCCGGAATATATTGAAGACCTTATCGAATATATAAATAATACAGAAGAAAAATCATTAATAAAAGCAGCTGTGGCACATTATCAGTTTGAAGCAATCCACCCATTTGATGATGGAAATGGAAGAATTGGAAGGCTATTAATTCCCCTTATGTTATTTGCCGATAATAAAATGACTTTACCTATATTATATATAAGTGGTTATTTTGAGAGAAATAAAGACGAGTATATAAAAGCTTTAAGAACAGTTGATGAAAGTGGTGATTATACGGAATGGATTATTTTTTTTATGAAAGCGGTTAAAGAGCAGTTGTCTGAGACACAAGAGCTTGTTGATTCAATTTATAATCTTTATGCAAAAGTAAAATCTGTTTATTCTAAAACCAGTTATCGATACGATTCAGAATTTATTGATTTTATATTCAAATCTCCTATTTTTACAGTAAATGACATTATGAAAGAGTTTAATATGTCACGATTAACAGCTATGAGTTTGATAAAAGACTTTATTGAGAAAGAATTTGTTGTTGAAACAAGTATTAAAAAGATTAGAAGTAAAGTCTATGCTTTTGATACGTTATTAAAATTACTAAGTTAAAATGTAACCATAATATTTACTTGACAAGACCTTATTTTACATGCTACAATTCCATTCGTTATTAGTTAGAACAGATAGAAATACCAATTCCTTTTTGATTGATATTTCTTGAACAATAATATGTTGAATAAGGACAAAAAGGCGAAAGTTATTAAAAAGACTGCAATTTCTGACAAGGACACTGGTTCATCAGCTGTGCAGATCGGAATCCTTTCGGAGCGAATCAAGGAGCTCTCAGCTCACTTGAAGGAGCACAAGAAAGACAATCACTCACGCCGAGGTCTTATCAAGCTCGTTGCAAAGCGACGAAAGCATATGAAGTATCTTGAACGAACAGATGCTAAAACATTTGCAAAGCTTGTAAAAGATTTTAAACTCAAAGGGTAATAACCCAAAACACAAGAAAAACCACCAGAAAATGGTGGTTTTTCTAATACTTGACAAAAACATTTATATGTGATATTGTTTATACAAATTTAAAAATATAAAACCATGATTAATAAATTACAAGCTCTTTTTGAAATTAATCCAATTTCTAACACAATGGCAGCGGTTTTCACCCTTATTGCTCTTGTTTGTTTTATTGTCAGTGTATTTAAGAAAAAATACACAATTCACTACAGTGCATTAATATGTTTGATTCTGATAGGCATAATTTACTACTATGCCCCTATCGCCTCTTTAGGTGAAACAAAAGAAGGGGGAGGGCTGCAGATACTGATAGCAATAATTTTTATTTTTGTTGGCATAACGGTATTGCCACAAAATGAAAGAATGGATAGTGGTGACTCCAAGTTTTCTTGGGGAATCGGTACATGGTGGTAATAATTAAACCCTAAAATTTGCTCTTTATGAAAAAGCGAACACGGAGCGCTACGGTGGTGAGTAACTCCTTAAAATCCTGCAATTGAAAGTCACGTTAAGCCGATTTAAAAATCTTTTCAAGATTTTTAAATCGGCTTTTTTCTTTTCTCCACTTTTGAAATTATCTTTTTGGTTGTACGCTATAGATATGTTCTCTCGTGTATATAGCGCACAAACAAATGCACTTCAAGGTCATATCATTACTATTGAAGTTGATATTTCAAAATCTTTTCTCCACGCTTTTTCGATTGTTGGACTTCCTGATAAGGCTGTAGAAGAAGCGCGCGATCGTGTATCCTCTGCAATTAAAAACTCTGGATTTGAAAATCCTAAATCATCTCAATATAAAATTGTTGTTTCACTTTCTCCTGCAAGTATTAAAAAAGAAGGATCAAACTATGATCTTGCTATTGCGCTTGGTTACCTTCTTTCAACAGAAGAAATACAATTTGATCCAGAAGGAAAAATTTTTATTGGTGAACTTGGTTTGAATGGTGATGTGAGATCTATTCACGGAGTTTTACCTCTTGTTGAAATGGCAAAACAGCAAGGAATTGAAGAAGTCTTTGTTCCATATGAAAACAGAGAAGAAGCTGCGCTTATTTCTGATATTACAATTTATCCCGTGAAAAATTTGAAAGAAGTGATTGAACACCTCACCTTACAAGATAAAAAACTTTCTTCGCAAGAAAAAACACTTTGGGACTACAGTACTCCACAAAGTGTAATTGATTTTGCTGATGTTGTAGGACAGCAGCAAGTGAAGAGAGGTCTTTTGATTGCCGCAAGTGGTGGACATAATATTGCAATGTATGGACCACCTGGAACAGGTAAGACAATGCTTGCAAAAGCATTCACAGGAATTCTTCCACCGCTTTCAGAAAAAGAAGCACTTGAAGTAACAAGTATTCATAGTATTGCCGGAATATTAAATCACACAATTATCACTCATCCGCCGTTTCGAGCACCACACAATACTTCAAGTTATGTTTCAGTAATTGGTGGCGGAACCTTCCCAAAACCTGGTGAGGTGACACTTGCGCACAAGGGAGTTTTGTTTTTGGACGAATTTCCAGAGTTTGATAGAAGGGTTTTGGAAAGTCTTCGTCAGCCGCTCGAAGATAGAAAGGTGAATATTTCAAGAATTAAAGGGAGTGTAACTTTCCCAACCCATTTTATTCTTGTTGCCGCAATGAATCCACCACCACATAATGCGACAGCTGCTGATATCGTACGATATGAAAGAAAAATATCAGGACCGATTATGGATCGAATCGATATGTGGGTTCATGTTGATCATATTCCATACGAAAATCTTTCAAAAAAGGATGAAAACCAAGAAACTACACAAGTCTTGAGAGAAAAGGTTCTTCAAACAAGAAAAGCCCAACATAAGCGTTTCGGAAAAGAAAAATTAAATAGTGAAATGTCTGCAAAAGAAATTGGAGAATATATAATTCTTTCAGAAGAAGTGGAGAAACTTTTGAATGAAACTGCAAGTAGACTTTCACTTTCTCCAAGAAGTTATCACAGGGTTATGAAACTCGCACGAACAATAGCGGATATTGAAGGAAGTGAGCACATTGAAAGAAACCATATTCTCGAAGCACTTCAATATAGACCAAAACAAAAATAAAAATCACACATGTTTCATGTGTGATTTTTATTTTTAGTAGAGGATTGGTGTTGGAACTGGGTCTGGATCTCCACGTACTTCAAAGTGAAGATGTGGTCCTGTTGATCGCCCTGTATTTCCAAGTTCTCCAATTTTCTGACCTTGTTTTACTGTTTGTCCGGCTGAAACACTATTTTCACTTAAGTGCCCGTATAAAGTTTGAGTTTTATTTCCGTGCTTGATAACAATATATTGTCCATATCCTCCATTCCATCCAGAAGATTTACTAATCATAACAACTCCGTCTGCCATTGCGTATACTGGTGTTCCAACCTTGTTTGCAATATCCCACGCTTCATATGGTCCGTGGCCTCGCTGTGTGACAACACCGGCAACTGGTCGAATGAAATAGTTTTCAAGTTCTTTTCTTTTTGCAACAGTACTACTTGAAACAGTTTCTTTTGTTTTTGTTGAAGTCTTCTCAGCCTTCTTGTTGTTAATTTTCTTCTCTTCTTTTGTTTCTTCGGCTCCAAGTTCGCCGTCAGGGATAATAATTTTTTGTCCTACAGAAAGAGATTCATCAAGAGAGAAACTATTATAGTTTGCAATTTCTTCAGCGTCCCCAGAATACCGTGCTGCAATAGTTGAGATTGTATCTCCCTGCTTTACTTCAATTTGAATTCCTGTAATTGGAAGAAGAACAAGTTCTTGTCCGACACGAACAGTTTCATCTTTTTTAATTCCGTTTGCCCAGCGAATTGTGTTTGTTGAAACACCGTGCCGCTCTGCTATTTCTGAAATAGTGTCACCACTTTGAACGGTATAGATAACAATTTGTCCACTTGCGGTACTTACCTCAGCAATTTCATAGTCGATTGAATACGGAGAAAATTCAGGAATGAGTGCTCCATCGGCTGCGATTGCAACTCGTGGTCCTCCATAGGATTCTAGGTTTACAATTCTTTGCTCGTCTAGCTTTACCTCAAGAAGTCCTATTGTTTGAGAATTATGATTTTGGTTTGTTTTTTCTTCTAGATAGGCAAAAGAAAGTCCTCCCATGAAAGAGAAAACCCCAGCATAAGTAATGGTAGGAATAAAGACAATAGAGGATACAAACCCAACAATGGTTTGGGTTTTTGTCTTTTTCATAAAGTCAAAAAATATGTTCATCCGATCTTTTCGGTTTCCCGAATATGGATCAGAATCTTGAGTTTTATGTTTGATAAGCCTTTATGTGCAGTGGAGCGACGGATTAACATCACATCCACGTATAAGGATTGACAGATAATGATTAGAGTTGCCCCGTATGTAATCTATCAATTGCCTATATATGCTATCCGACTCTCGGGATTGAGTCAATGGAAATGTGGAAAAGTTTTTGGCTTTACCACAGCTTCGACAAAGAATCCAAAAAATGATGATATACTATTATATGTATGAATGCGCGTTTAGAACTTGGCCCGCAAGGGTCTGAGACAGGTGTTGAAGAAACAAAGACACCTATCCATGGAGATTATAAGAATGCTGATAAGACAACAGAAAATCAGCTTATTCAAGATGCTTTCAATAACCCAGAGCAAAAATATGATCGTTTTGCTCGTGATAACCAGAAATTTTGGAAAAATGAACAAAAAAATTATGAAAGAATACCAGAATTTCCAACGGATCAAGAGATTCTTAAAGCTCAACAGGAATTAAACGAAGGATATCAATCCTCTCGACAAATAAACGGAGATGAAAAAATGAGAGAAGCACTGGCTCGATTTAAGGAAGAGCAGTCAAAAATTGAAAATCCACAGAAGAAAATCGAAATGGAGTCTGATTGGAAAGATATGCAATCTTCTCAAGAGATTACTCTTCAGAAAAAACAAGAGCGTCTAGAAAAAAGAACTTCACTAGAATCTACAAGTAAATTGGCTCTTGGTTCTCAATTTGCAAAACAACCAGAAGGTCTTGCCTTGCAGAAAAAAGAATCAGAAGTTCAAGATCTTTGGAATCAGCATGAAAAAAAGAGTTCCTTGCAGAATCAACTCACAAGAATCCAAGAAGCACTTAATCTTGCTCATAAAACAGGGGATGTTGAATTGACAACTTTACTTGAGGAGCAAGAAGAAAATTTGAAATCTCTTATTGAAAAAGAGACACCCGACCCTATTTCTTTGGAACAAAAAATAGAAATAGGAAAAGTAACTATTGAAACTCAAAATAATGATAAAGAGAAAAAATTTAGAATCCCAGATTCAATGGTTCAAGATGTTCCTTTTACAGAAGTTTCACCAAATCAAAAATTAATTGACGGAAAGTTAGAAAATTCTGTTCAATTAAAACAACAAATTGAACCAACAGAAGAAACTCTTGCAAAACTTCATGAGTTTGGAATTAAATATGAAGATCTTGTGCAGGTTATTCCAAATTTTGCAAATCTTTCAGAAGGGCAACAAGCATATGTTCTTGTTAAGGCTCAGGAACAAAGTCTTGAACATATTCAAGACAAGGCAAATAATGATTTTGCAAGAAAGCGACAAGAAGCAGGCCCATTCAAAAGATTTTTTAAAGGTGGTGCAATGAAGCGTGAAGCAAATAGAAATGCTGTAAATGAACACAAAGGACTTAATGCTTTTGCTGATGATATTGAAGCGCTCACTAACTACACAATCGAAAATGGTATTGATATTTCTATTCAAGAAAACGGAACAGATAGAAATTATGTAATTGAGTATGCAAAAAAACCAGAAGGTCTCACAGAGAAACAAGGATTTTTTGTAGATACATATAATAGATATGCAACAGCGCTTTCGGAAATTCCATATGAGTGGAGTTTGGGTACGGCTACAAAAGATCAAAAAAAACAATACCAAGAGGCACTTGGAGGATTTCACCAAAGTGAAAAAGCATTACAGAGTATGCTTGAGCAAGGAGGTCTTGAACATTCTGATATTTTACAAAACACATTTGGACTTCGGGCAAAAGTAGAACTCAATCAAATGTTTAGTAACAACAAAGATGTTGCAAAAGAAATTTCTGAAATGAAAAACGCAACATGGCAAAGTGATCTTACAAAAAAGATTCTTCAACCTGGAAGTGTTGGTATCATTGCTGGATCCGCAACTCGACTAATTTCAAAATCTCTTTGGGGTCTCGGCGGTGCAGCGGGCGCGAGTGCAATTATTGGTGGCTGGATGGGTGTACGTCGAAAAAATCAAGAGTTTAAACAAGATTCAAAAGATGCACGACGAGGAAAAGATTTAAAAAATACCACGGATAAAGTATTTGATGCAAAACAAAATGCAGAAAGAATAGCAAAGCTTCTTGTAAAAATTGAAAATGCAACAGATCCAAAGAGAAGAGAAAAATCAATGCAAGCTCTTGAAGACAGACTTTTGCTTTTGGATGAAAGAATGAAAGAGGGAAGATTAAACTTCGGAAAGTCAAAACAGCAACTTGAAAACAAAACTCTTCTTTTAGAAGCAATGGTTGAAGCTCAAAAAATTAGATATGAATTAAGTGGGGAGGGTGAACAGGATAAAAAACAGGTAAATTCAAGAGTTCAAGGTTATTTTGACAAACAAGACAGTAAGACAAAGCAGGAAAGAAAGAAAGACAGAGCAAAAGCTTTTGTTTTAGCTGCAGGAGTTGGTGCGGGAGCTGCTACTGCTGCATGGTTCATTGCTGATTGGTTCAATGGTGATAAGGCTTCAACTGCAGTTAAGGCAGCGATGGACAGCTCTAATATCTCTCCAATAGAAAGTATTCCTTCTGTTGAAATCCCAAGCAATCCAACAGATTTTGAGATTAGTGTTGAAGCATCACCAAAAGGTGCTATCGAAACATATGCAAATCTTCAAAATGAAATTTTAAATAAATATCCAGATCCAACTCAAGCTCCGGAACATATCCAAGAATTTCTTGCAAAAAGTCCAACAGCACTTGCAATGGAAGATAATATGTATCGACCAGGTGAGGTTAATGAAAGTGCGAAAATATACAAAGGAGGAAAACTTGGGTTTAATAAAGCTGGAGAACTTGTTTATACAGATGCGCGAAATGGAGTTGATATCCTTTCTAGAGAGGGAAAATTTGATGGAGATCATTTTGATTTTAAATCATATCAAGAAGGAAAAGTTTCTCCACAAGAATTTCCAAAAACTGATACGGTAAACCAAACAACAGAAAAACCATCTGATTTTTGGAATCAAAATACAAATCAGACACCAGCTCCTGAGGTGAAAGCAAGTGTTCTTACCTCAGAAGGTGGAACGGTTACAATATCAAAAGATATTTCAGCTGATGTTGATTTCATTGAAAAAAATGGAAAAGTTGAATCAAGTATTACAACAAATTTTGAGCAGTTTAATGCCTATCACAAAGCATATCTCACAAAAGATATTGACGCTTATGCAAAATTCTTGGCACAAGAAACTAATTTTACGCAAGCGAATAAGCTTTCGGAATCTCAAATAAAAGAGTCTTTGAATAATTATGTTAATCAAATGATTGCACGAGATCAAATTCTTCAAGAGGGAGGTCTTGATCCAGCAAGTGCTGAATATAAAGCACTTCAGCAGGAAAGAGATATTCTCAAATCTGTAATTGATAAGGAATTTGTTCAAGGATATTCTGAAGAACCTTTGTTTGAAAATTCTCTTGGTAAAAAATATCCAGACCCAAATTATTCTTTTGAAAATGCTACAGATTTGGGAGGTGATGAAATTGAAACTAGTCCTGAACCAGAAAAAGAATCATCACAAACTGAAGTTGTTGAACCAAAAACAGAATCTCAAATAACAAAAACTAGAGTAAAAAATAATGTTATTAATCAAGAGTTTGATTTTAAATTTGAAAAAGACACTCAAGGAAGACTTACTGGATATATAGAAAATTATAAACCAGCAACAATTCCTGAAGACTATTTCAAGCAAAGACTTGGCTTTGATCCAGATTGGAGAAAAGCATCTGGTCTTTCTCAGACATTTGAAGATAGTGTTGAAGGTAAAAAAATAGCTCAAAAAATTGAAATAGCAAAAGTTGCTTTGATTGGATATGACTCATTTGTGCCTGGTACGCCAGAACATGATTTATTCAAAAGAACACTTACTAATACAATTAATAATCTTGAAAAAGATTATCCAGCTATTTTTGAATATAAAAATTAACAAAAAAGAGCCTCAAAGGCTCTTTTTTGTTTGTGCTACAATAGTCACTATGCATTATCTTGATACATTAAATTCAGCCCAGCGTCGTGCTGTTGAACACACAGAAGGACCACTTCTTATTTTGGCAGGAGCAGGGGCGGGAAAAACAAAAACACTTACAAGTCGAATATTTCATTTGATTAAAAAAGGCATTGCGCCACATAATATTTTAGCAATTACTTTCACAAATAAAGCAGCAAAAGAAATGAAGGAACGAGTTCAATCTCTCATGTCTTCTGAAACTGGATTTTCTGGAGAAACACCTTTTGTTTCAACCTTTCACGCTCTTGGTGTGTATATTTTAAGAAATGAATACCAGCACCATAAACGTGGCAAGTTTTTTTCTATTGCAGATTCAAAAGATACGCTTGCGATGGTAAAAGAAGCCATTAAAGAACTTGGACTTGATCCTAAAATTCATGAACCAAAGAAAATTCGAGGAATTATTTCAAGTCAAAAAAATAAATGCCAAACAAGTGCGATGTATATTAAGCAATCCGAGACACATCTTGGAAGTATTATTGGTTCAATTTGGAATAAATATGAACAAATACTTGCTTCGGAAAATGCATTCGATTTTGATGATCTTCTTTTGGAAACAGTATATTTACTCGAAACAAATCAAGATGTTGCAGAAAAATATAACAAACTCTGGAAATATATTCATATTGATGAGTATCAAGACACGAACGAAACTCAATATAGAATTGCGCAAGCTCTTGGAAAACACGGAAATATTTGTGTTGTAGGTGACGGAGATCAGACAATTTACACCTGGCGTGGAGCTGATGTGACAAATATTTTGAATTTTGAAAAAGATTACCCAGACGCTTTGGTCGTTCTTTTGGAAGAAAACTATCGTTCGACTCAAAATATTCTTCTTGCGGCAAACAATGTTATTAGTAAAAACACAAAGAGAAAAGAGAAAAATCTCTTTACGAAAAATAAAGAGGGGGAGCTTGTTACCGTTTTTGAAGCCACAAGTGACAGACAAGAAGCGTCTTTCGTACAAAGAAAAATACAAGAACTTGTAAAACAAGGAGTTGATTACAGTGATGTTGCTGTTTTGTATCGAGCAAATTTTCAATCACGAATTCTCGAAGAAACCATGCTATTGGGAGATATCCCATATATTGTACTTGGTGTGAGATTTTTTGACCGTGCTGAAGTAAAAGATGTATTGTCATATCTTCGAGCGGCTTATAATAAAGAATCACTAACTGATATTAAAAGAATCATCAATGTTCCAAAGCGAGGGCTTGGTAAGGTTACTATTGCAAAGTTGTTTGCTGGTGAAAAAGACTCGCTTCCAATAAAAACAATTCACAAAATAAATGATTTTTATGCTTTTTTGGATGAGGTATTTACTTTTAGTCAAATACATCTACCAAGTGAGACTATTCGATTTGTTATTGAAAAATCAGGACTAAAAAAAGAACTTCAAGAAAGTGGAACAGAAGATGATATTGCTCGAATCGAAAATATGGAAGAACTTATTACTTTTGCTCTTAAATATGACCACTTGGCTGAAAATGGTATTTCAAAAATGATTGAAGATGCAGCACTCGCCAGCGACCAAGATTCTCTTGAGAATACAAACCAGACAAAAGAAGTTCCAAAAGGGGTAAGACTCATGACAGTACATGCTTCAAAGGGGCTTGAGTTCCCACATGTTTTTATTGTTGGACTTGAGCAAGACTTGTTCCCACATCATTTTGATGGGAAAGATAATAGTGATTCTGATGACGAAGAAGAAAGAAGACTTTTCTATGTCGCACTTACCCGAGCTGAAGAACAGGTGTTTCTTTCTCACGCAACACTTCGATATATTCATGGAGAACAGCATTTACAAGAACCTTCTGAATTTTTGAAAGATATTCCTTCGGAAATAGTAAATAATGAGTACGATACTGTGAGTTTTCGAAATAGAAACACTGATGACTATAATGATGATGGACCAATGGAATATCTCATTATTGATTAACAAAAATAACACTTTCTTTGAAAGTGTTATTTTTGTGATACTCTATAATATATGCCAAAAAAATCTCTTGGACAAAACTTCTTAAAGTCAAAAAAAGCTATATATACCATGACGGAAGCATCAAAACTATCAAGTGAAGATGTCGTTATTGAAGTTGGCCCTGGAAAAGGTGCTCTTACAGAAGTTCTTCTTGAAAAAGCAAAACAAGTGATTGCTTATGAAAAAGATTCTGATCTTATACCACTCCTTCAAGAAAAATTTGGAACAAGAGATAATTTTTCTTTGCTAGAACAAGACATTTTAGATTTTGATCCTAAAAACCTTAATCATTATAAAGTTATTGCAAATATCCCATACTACATAACTGGTGCTATTTTGGAGATGTTTTTAAGTCTGGAAAAACAACCATCTTCAATGACTCTTTTGGTTCAAAAAGAGGTTGCTGAGCGCGTGGTTGCTCGTGATGGGAAGGAGAGTATTCTATCTCTTTCTGTAAAAGCCTATGGAAAACCAAGTTTTGTAATGAAGGTTTCAAAGCAATACTTCAGCCCGGCGCCAAAGGTTGATTCCGCAATACTTCATATTGCAGATATTTCAAAAAATTTCTTTTCTGGCTTTTCAGAACAGGAATTTTTTAGAGTTGTTAAGAAATCCTTTCAGTTTAAAAGAAAAAATATACACAACAATCTTAAAAATGAATTTCAAAATACAGAAGATGTTTTGAAACAGCTTTCGATTGATCCAAAAACAAGAGCAGAAGATTTACCTCTTGAGACATTTGCACTACTCACAAAAAAATTGCGTTAAAATAGTGTGCTACAATTAAATATATGATTTCTCAAAAAAAATCTAAAAAAAATATTTGGATTATATTTGTGTTACTTATTTTTACATTTTTATTTTCTAGAAACACACAAGCTCAAGGTCCGTTTGCTGGAAAAATAGTAAGTGTGCGCACGCCACCGAATGTGCAATGTGGCGCAAGTATAACAAGTCCTTTTATTGTTAATTCTTTAGATGGAATTCCTATGGTTTGGTCAACACTTCCTCTTGGAACAAAAGTGGGAATTATACAACCTGGTGCCTGGATAATTGGAATGTCTAGTTTGGTACCGGGTGGCTGCGTGACAACATCTGTACCTCCAGTACCATTTCCAACAAGAACCACTAATTTTTATGGAACTTCAGCGCGGTTTTAATAAAATTTATGAATATAAAATCCTATCTACCAAGTAAACAATTTTCTAAATTCCTCGGGATTGCATTAGCAATAGGTATTTGCATATTCCTCATTCTCAGATTTGTAGATATCAAAACAAGTACACGTCAAAAAATTCAAAATATAGCGACCCGAGAAATTGTTGAAGAAATTGACACAGATAATGATGGACTAAAAGATTGGGAAGAAGCTTTATGGGGAATGGATTTTGAAAATGCCGATACTGATGATGATGGAATATTAGATGGCCAAGAGGTTGAAAAAATAAGAGAGGAAATGAAAAATTCTGATGAGTATGTAGAAGTTGATGCTGTTCCAGAAACAGAAACAGAAAAAATCGCACGACAACTTCTTACTGTTGCGCTTAATATTAATCAGACTTCAGGAGGAACTCTTACGAAAGAACAGATCAACTCTCTTGCTGAAGGTTTTATGAGCTCCACAAAACCTACTGTTATTTCTTTATATTCAATGTCTGATTTGAATATAAGTACAACAAAAACTGCTCAAAGTTATTATGAAGAAATGTCAGAAGAGCTTTCCTATCTAGAATCAATACCTGCAAACGAACTTATAATACTTGAACATGCAATATCGACAAAAAGAGAAAAAAAACTCGATGATCTAGAACCAATCATTGATGCATACTCAAAGGTTGGTGAAAAAGTTTTAGATAATGAAATTCCAACTCAAGTTGCTACCTATCATTTAGACTATATAAATGCAATTACATATAAAGCAATAACCATTGTATCAATGGCACAATATTTTAAAGATCCGATAATTGCCGTTCGTGGTGTCGAAGAATATAGAATAGCTGATCAAAAACAACAGGAGGCTTCAAATAAAATCAATCAATATCTTACTTTGAATGGTGTTGTAAGATAAGGTAAATTTAAACCAATACATATGTTTTATTTCAAAAAAACTAAAAAAATATTTTCAAAAATACTGATATTGTTTTTGATGTTTTCTATAGTAACTCCATCGCACATGTTTGTGTCTGCACAAGCGGGTGGAAATCTTTCAAGTTCTGTGAATTTGGAAGGTGTAGGAGCTGTTGCTCTAGAGTGTGTATCTTCAAATCTTGGTGGAAATTCACCATTTGGACAAGCTGTAGGAGCTGTTGCAGGAGGATCTGCGGGCGCTGCTGTCGGTCAGTCTATTGGAGGTGAGACAGGTGCGCAAATTGGTGGTGCCATTGGAACTTTTGCTGGAGGAGTTGCTGGTGATTATATCGGCGGTGCTGTTAACAACGCTGTAGATAATGTTGTGAATAATGTTGAAGATCAAGCATTAGGTGCTGTGACTTCAGCTATCCCTGGTGCTGGTTTGGTTGTTCAGCAAAGTGTCCCAATAGAAGTTGTTGAAGATTCACAAGAGGCGGAAGACATAAAATCTGCGTCAGAGCGGCAAACTGTGAAAGAGGAATGTCTAGATAGAATTGCTCAGTGGGCGGCTATTACTGTGATGGATAGACTAACATTGGCAACGTTGGACTGGATTAATTCTGGGTTTGAAGGACGCCCTTTTTATCTGGAGGATCCAGAACAATTTTTTGGAGATCTTGCTCGAAGAGAAATACTTGGTATAACCTCAACTTTTTCAGGAAACGGAGAATTGTATCCGTTTGGTGAAACCTTAGCAAGAACTATACTCACTTCTTTTCAGCGAACATTTGAGCAAAATATGATTATTTCGCTTAATAATGTACTTGCACACGGAACTCAGGCCCAGTGGGAAAGTAATTTTTCTGTAGGGGGATGGGCTGGATATACAGCATTTGTGGAACCAAATAATAATATTTTCGGTTTTTATCTGGAATCAAGCAATCAGCTTGGAAGGAGATTGCAGGGAACGACTAATTCAACAGCTGTTAATATTCAAGCTGAACTGAGTCAGGGTCTTGGTTTCTTGTCTCAAAAAAAATGTATGCAAACCGCTAACGGGGGAGAATACATACCGCAAAATAATATTCGATATATTGATATTGGTATTACAATATCAGAAGTTGGGCAAATACCAACACTTGTATATGCATTTCTTACAAGTTGTGATATTCAGTTTGATACAGATGGTGATGGTGAAGATGATACACCGGGGGAATGTATTGGAATAGAACAAGAGGCGTTGCTTGTTGAAATTGCGGAAGATTATAGACAAAGAAGTAACTGTACTTCCTGGAAAACCATTACTCCAGGAAATCAGATATCACAAAGTCTTACACGCGCTCTTGCGAATCCAGAAAATCAACTACTGTTGGTAGATGAATTTAATGAAAACCTCGGTTTGATTCTTGATGCTCTTTTCTTGCAACTCGCAAAAGAAGGTGTGGCTGCATTTACGGAAGATAATCCAAACAATGTTGCTTTACAGCAAGTTCAAGGATTGAATCCGGGGCAACAACCAAATACAGTAACCTTTATTGAATTACTTAATGGGACCGAAGGAGCGGGAGGTGGTTCAGGAAGTCAAGGATTGAATAATGAAAATGTTTCCAGTCTTGTTGAAACACAAGAGGAATATATAGAAAGTGTTCAGTTATTAATTGACCTCTATGCTGAAATTTTCCAACGAACATTTGATCTTGATTATTGTATTCCAGGACCGAACCCTTTGTGGCAGATTAATGCTTCAAATAACATAAGCTCATTTTTCTTATCTCTTCCTTCATACGAATCTTACCCTACAGCTTCTTGGTTGCAAATAACTCCCCAAGAATACCAAGGGCTCGTGGGAATCGTGAGTTCAATACCTGGTTTTGAAGATGAAACTGATGCAGAGCAAGTACTAGAATATGTTCATGATATATATTCTTTGTTTATTGCTTACTTTACGAGTTTTGACAACGTGCAACCAAATATAATAAGTAGAGATAGTCAATTTTCCCCAATGCTATCAGATGTATTTTCTGATTATGCTGATATTATCAATCAAAGATTTATCCTTGCAGATGATTTTGTTGGAAATGTTAAAGAACTTGGTTTTGAATATTTCCTTGAATTAAATGACGTTAATCAGTCTATTGTTGAATATGAAAATAGTTTGGTTATTGCAGAAGCGAATCTTGAAAATCTTATTGATTTACGTGAGCAATACGCCGATATCGAAAGACAATACATTATCGAGTATTTAGAAACAGCGGTAAACCAACAGGGAATTTCATCACTTGCTGATAATCTCCAAACATTCCAATCATTCTCTTCTTCTCAGGTTACATATATAGGTTCTAACAACGAAAATTCAGCGTATCATAATGCTGTAATTGCACTTAATAACGAGGTTGGGCAAATTATCACCCCACCTTTAAATTATCCAGGATACGGTCAAATACTAGATGACATGGCGGATCTTATTCCAAATACTGTATTTGAGTCAAATCTAAGTGCTGTAACTAATGAAATACAAAGTGCTATACAAAAAATAGGAAATCAAGGAGATCAAAATAGTCTTATTGGTTTAAGCTACTCATGTGTACAACAGGTGACACAATCTGGCCCATTCCAAAATATTCCTTTTTCTGGCTATACACAAAGACTCGAGTATCCTTTCCCTTTATCGAGTGATATTCCAGGCCTTGCAAACTTACCGACAACAGATAGTTTTCTTCCGGATGTTTCTGTAACCCAATCAAACACTGACTCAAACTCATCAATAACACTCCCTATTATCGGTAATACAGGAAATGCTAACGGTTTAGGTTTGGATTCTCCACCAGGCATGACACCAATAGAAGTTTTTGAGACATATTTTATAAATATGGGACAAGATCTATACTAAAAATACTTTGTGCAAAACAAAAACCACTCATGAGTGGTTTTTGTTTTGCACAAAAATTTAAAAAAATAAATGATATACTATTGTGTATAGAGTATGCGTGCCTGGTTCAAAAAATTTCTTGTTGCATTTGTAATGGTCTTAAGTATGGGATCAGTTTTTTTTCCTTCTTTCTCTTATGCTCAGGGTCCAGGTGGTCAATCTGAAACGGAACAAACTGGAAACAGCCAGGGGACAGGTACGACAACCAATCAAAACACTTCAAACACTCCCACTGTTGCAACAGCAACCTCTTTTCAGGCTGCAGATTCGAACTTGCCAATCTGTAACATTCTAGGTGACGGACCTGGAAGTTTTGAAGGTTGTTTTGTTCGATTGTTTTATTACATAATTTTGTATCCAACAGCCTGGCTCGCAAGACTTTCTGGACAAATTTTTGATTATTTTATTGCTTTTACTCTCAACTCAGAATCTTATCAATCTGGTGGTTTTGTTGAAAAAGGTTGGACGATCATACGAGACTTGGCGAATGCTTCTTTTATTTTTATTCTGCTTTACACTGCTATAAAGTTTATTGTCAATGCAAAAAGTGCAGATATGGCTCGAATTGTTTCTCGGGTTATCCTTGTTGCTATTGTTATAAACTTCAGTCTTTTCATGTCTCGTGTCATTATTGACGCTGGTAATATTCTTGGTCGTGTTTTCTATGAAAAAATTACAGTAGAAAACGATTCTGATTCATCTATAAATCAATACAAAACATTATCTGCTGGTCTCCTTAATACAGTAAATCCACAAGAACTTCTCAGTCGTGACATGTTCAAGCAAACTCAAAATGCCACCTCTGTGGATATTACAACTCAAAGTAATACTCTTGGTTCTTTTAACAACGATACCAATAATCAAAATCTAGCAGGATACAATGTAAGTGCTGGATTTATGATATTTATCATACTTGTTGCTTCCGTTGTTAATATTGCAATTGTTTGGGTTTTCATAAGTGTTTCTATCTTTTTGATAGCAAGAACATTGGGGCTTTGGATTGTGATGATTATGTCTCCGGTTGCTTTTGCGTCAATCAGTATTCCATTTTTCAAAATACCAAACTATGGATTTGATGATTGGCTTAAAAAAGCCACATCTCTTTCGTTTATGGTGGTTGTTTTTATGTTCTTTTTGTACCTTACAATTATGTTTATAGAAGTTTCTTTTGATACTTTTATGTCAATTTCTGGTAACGCAAGCGAAACATCAACCGTTCAAAAAATTATGAATGTAATCGTTCCTTTGGCAGCTGTTCTTTTTCTTTTGTTTACTGCAAAAAAACAAGCAAAAAGTATGGCTGGAGAATTTGCAGATATGGTAGGAAAAGCTTTGAAGTGGGGGACAGTAGCAACACTTGGAGCTGCTGGACTTGCGCTTGGAGCTGCCGCTGGTGCTACTGCTGTTGTTGGAAGACAGGTTGGTGGTCGAATCGGGGCAAAAATGGCAGCAGGCGCAGACACAAGTACAGCTATGGGTAGATTTAAGAAAAGAACTGGAAATTATTTTGCAAATGCAAAATATGATGCAAGGAGTATTAATATTCCAAAACCAGCTAAGTCAATTATAGGTGCAGGGAAATCTGGACTTTCATATGCTACAGATGGTGCTTTGGGTGCAAATGATTTTAACTTAAAAAATCTCAATACTTTTGGTAAGCCAAGTGATAAGAGTTATGTTCAAAGAAGAGAGGATTACGCAAAAGAAAAAATTGAAAGAGCTAAAATGTACAAAGCAGATGAAAGTGCCACAGTCGATAATCTTTCTGGTACATATACATATGAAGAAATTGATCCAACAACAGGAAAGGTGGTAAAGAAAACAGGAACAGTTTCTGGTTCTGCTTCTGTAAATAGCACAAAATCGGAAAAGGCTAAAGCTCAAAGAGAACTTGAAGCTAAAAAAGCAGAAATACATCAAAATGAAAAATATGATGAAAAGAAACGAGATCTTGAAAGAATGGAGAAAGAAGTTGAAGAAAAAGAAAAAGCATATAAAGAATTGCTTGATAGAAAGAAAGCTGGAGAACAGATTAATCAATCTCAAATTGATACAGCAAAGAAAGCGAGAGATATTGCAAAAGATGGTGATCCAAGTAGAAATATAGAAGGAGTAAAACAACAAAAAGCAAAAATTAAAGATATTGAAAAACTTTATATGAACGAAGCAAACGAAGTTGCTAAGGCAGAAGCTCGAATCGCAGCAGCTGAAAGAGCTCTTGCGAAAAAGAATGCTGAAATTCTAAATAATTATGCTGATTCCGTTGATGCATGGGCGTCGGTGCCAGACTTTAGGGCAACACACAGATATGGTGGAAATAAAGATGCAGTGGATGAAATTAGAAATTTATCTAACAAAGAAGAAAAAAAATCTGAAAAAAAATAATCTTCAATGAATACTCAAAACCTTAAAAATACCATAGACCAACACATGAAAACGCTTCCTCACGATGTGCAGGAAGCTATTCATGGTTCTTCTTGGGAACGAAAGATTTTGGATATTGGGCGAAGATATGGTCTTCATGTTGATCAACTTGAAGTACTTCAAACAGAACTTTCTCTCGCGGTACTTGGACTTGTTAGTCGTGATGAATTTGTGAAAGAAACAATGAGAGAGGCTAGTATCACAAGACAGATTATGGATCTTATGATTCTTGATATAAATAGAGAGATATTTGAACCAATAAGAAACCATCTCAAACAAACAAGGACAAGAGAAGAAACATTAGAAAATGTTAATGAAAGTAGGACTGTGTCTGGCCTTCATTCTCGAGAAGAGGATGAACTGAGAAAACACGGTGTTTCTCTTGATTTAGAAGAAGAACAGATGATTCCTGAAAAACCTCAATTTGTTTCTAGTCAAGAAAAAATAGAAGAAACAACAAATCAACCAATCCTTTCAAGTCCTCTTAGTATTAAAAAACAAAATACCCCAAAACCTACAACCACTGTGAGTTTTCAGGATATTCTAAAAAACACTGAGCAAAAAGAACCATTACCTGTTATTCAAAAAGAAGAAGTTCAAAAGCAAAATATTGTTGGTTCTGATATAAATCTTGCTGACTTACCAAGTGCAAAAACAGAAATAGCACAAAATAAAATTACAGAATCAAGAACACCTATATATCAAGGAACTGATCCTTATAGGGAACCTATAACATAAAACAAAAAGACTCTCATGAGAGTCTTTTTGTTTTATGTGGAAGATATTCTTTATATTTTTTTTGTTTCCTTGGTATACTTATAGCATGCAGTTTATTGTGCCTCAATTTATTGATATAGAAGATAAGGTTATTGGGCCATTTACCTTTAAACAATTTATGTACCTTGCGGGAGGTGCTGGTCTTGCGTTTACTCTTTATAAACTTCTACCCGTTTTCATTGCACTACCAATCGCTATAGGTATCGTCGTACTTGCTATTGCACTTACCTTTTATAAGGTAAACGGAAAACCGTTTGTTTTTACATTGCAAGCTTTTATATTCTACGCTTTCCAATCAAAATTATATATTTGGAAAAAATTACCAGAAAAGAAAGAAGAAATTAAAAAACAAGAAGAGCCTGTTGAAATAAAAAGTAAGCTTCCAAGACTTACAGAGTCAAAACTAGGAGATCTTTCATGGAGTCTTGATATTCTTGATATGAAGGAAAAAGGTCAATAAAAACTATGTCAAATAATTCACAAAATTTTGTACCAATTAAAGAAATTAAAGATGGAATCATCGTTCTCAAAGATGATTCTTTGAGAGCTATTCTTATGGCTTCCTCAATTAATCTTGGGCTTAAGTCGGAAGAGGAACAGCAGGCGACCCTTATGCAATTTCAAAATTTCCTTAATACTATTGATTTTCAAACTCAAATTGTTATTCAGTCTCGAAAAAGAAACATTCGTCCTTATATTGCAAAATTGGAAGCAAGAATGAGAGAACAACAAGAGCCACTTTTGAAAATTCAAACAAGAGAATATATTGAATTTATCAAAAGTTTTATGGAAATAAACGATATCATGACAAAACATTTCTTCGTTGTGGTTCCGTATGACACAGCACCTATTAATAGTTCTGGTAGTATTATTGGTAAATTTTTACCAGGCGGACCTAAAAATAAGACTGAAGAATTGGAAGCTTTTGAGGAAAGAAGAATGCAGTTGGAACAAAGAATTTCAATTGTTCAAGATGGACTCAAGAGAACTGGTGTAAGAACACTGCTTTTAAAAACACCTCAAGTTGTGGAGCTTTTCTTTAAAACATTTAATCCGGGAGAAGGAGAGAGTAGTGATAAGTTTGAAGATATAAACTAAATAATATGGGCTTACTCGATTTTATAAATACAAATAACTCTGGTGGACAGAAAAAGAAAAAGGAAGAAATTTTACCAGTTCTTCCTCAGGAAATTTATAGTGCTGCCAAACTTGAACTTCAGGATGTTATTGCTCCCGGAGCTCTTGAAATTTCTTCAAAAAATCTCAATCTTGGAGATAAGATTTCTCGAACATACTTTGTAATTTCTTACCCAAGAACACTATCTGATAACTGGTTTACACCAATCATCAACCTCGATAAGATTTTTGATGTTTCGATCCATATCACCCCAATTGATACAGTTTCAATTTTGAAGAAATTTCAAAAGAAGGTTGCAGAAGTTCAGAGTCAAATTAACGAAAGGGAATCAAAAGGATTAGTTCGGGATCCAAAATTAGATGCGGCTTATAATGACCTTGAGGCACTGCGAGATAATTTGCAACAAGCAGAGGAAAAGATGTTTGACTTCGGTTTGTATCTCACAATTTATGCAGATAATTATGATGATCTTGCAAAAACAGAAACCGAAATAACCTCAATTCTTGAATCAAAACTTGTGTATATTAAACCAGCTCTATTTCAACAAGAACAAGGATTTAAGAGTGTGATACCCACCGGTCAAGACTTTTTGAATGTAAAACAAAAACTGAACTCAAGACCACTTTCAAGTATTTTCCCATTCGTGTCTTTCGATCTCTCGTCAAATAATGGAATTTTGTATGGTATTAACAGGCAAAATTCAAGTCTTATTTTGTTTGATAGATTTTCTCTTGAAAACTACAACTCTGTAACTTTTGCTAAATCTGGATCTGGAAAATCATACGCAACAAAACTCGAGATTATTCGAACAATGATGTTCGATACGGATGTAATTGTGATTGACCCTGAAAGGGAGTATGAATATCTTTCAGAGGCGGTTGGTGGACGATATTTCAATATTTCTCTTTCTTCAGAGCACCATATTAATCCTTTTGATTTGCCAATTCCAGGAAAGGATGAAACAACAGCAGATGTTTTGAGGCAGAATACCATTGAACTTGTTGGAATGTTTCGAATTATGCTTGGAGGACTTACTCCAGAAGAGGATTCTCTTATTGATCGAGCGATTTCAGAAACTTATGCAATGAAAGATATTACTCCAGATTCAAATTTCAGTACTATTGAACCACCACTGCTTTCAGATTTTGAACTCGTATTGTCTGGTATGGATGGAAGTGAATCAATTTTGACACGTCTTCAAAAATATACTCAAGGGACATGGAAAAATTTCATCAACCAACCAACAAATGTTGATATTAATCGAAAATTTGTAGTGTTTTCAATTCGTGACATGGAAGACGACTTGAAACCTGTTGCTATGTATATCGTAACTCACTTCATATGGAGTGCTGTTCGAAAAAATCTCAAGAAAAGACTTCTTGTGGTTGATGAAGCTTGGTGGATGATGAAATCTCCAGATACAGCAAGTTTTTTGTATGGAATTGCAAAGCGAGGGCGAAAGTACTATCTTGGGCTTTCAACTATTACTCAGGATGTAAATGACTTTATGGATTCAGAATACGGTCCGGCGATTGTTGCAAACTCTTCGATGCAACTACTTTTGAAGCAATCAACCTCAAGTGCTGAAGTTCTTCAAAAAGTATTTAATCTCACCGATGAGGAAAAATATCTTCTTTTGGAATCAAGTGTCGGAGAAGGAATCTTCTTTGCTGGTTTGAAACACGTAGCAATTAAAGTTATTGCCTCATATACAGAAGACCAGATTATTACATCTGACCCATCTCAAGTGCTTGCTATTAAAAAAGCAAGAGAAGACCTACAAAAAGAAACAATGATGGACACAGATGCTCGAAGAAGAGAAATCAATAATGTTGTCTCGTTTAACCAATCTCAGGTTACAGAAAAACCTTCACAAGGAGGAAATATACCAATGAATACTTCAGATCAAATTCCTAGTGTTCAGGATGTGGTGAATGACACAAGTCTTGTTCCAGAATCAAGAGAAAGCAAGGTTGAAATTATAGAGACTAATAATATTCAAGATAAAGACTTGGAAGAATTAGAGGCTTTATTTAATGACATATAAAAAACGCAGCATGTCTGCGTTTTTTATATGTGAATTACACATTTTATTTTTATATTACCTGGTATAATAAAACTAATGAATGACGATAACTCAACAAATCAATCAAGTCAAAATTCTTCTATTGGAATTTTTGGTATGCCAATGTCTATTCCTTCAGACGCACAATCTAATACCTCTGGAGTACAAAATACACAACCTATTGCGAGTACAGATAAAAAAACACAAGAGGATGACATTACTTCAATAGGTGTAACTTTTGTTGATGATCAAGAAGAAATTCCAGTAGAAACAAATATTTTCAGTCAAAATTCTTCTTTTAAAGATAAGGAAGAGGAAGCTGTTAAAAGTTTGATACAACCTGAAATTTCAAGTGTTTCAAATCCTATTCAACAATCTAATATTCCACAAGAAATTATTTCAAATGACGTTCCAACTCAAGAACTTGAAGATGATTTCTCTAAAACATTTAGTGGTTCTTCGTTTTCAAGTACCCAAAATCAAGAATCGTCTGACGATCATCTTAAAATAGAAGAAGAAAAGCTTACAAGACTTCACAAAGAGCTCAAAGAAAAAGCTGCTGCAAAAAAGATAGTGGTAAAGCAACGTCTTGAGAAACTTCGTTCCGAAAAAGAATCTCTTGGTAAAGAGTTGGAAGAAATAAAAGAAATAGAAGGAATTGCTTTGAAGATAGAAGAAAAACTTAAAGCATTAGTTTCTATTGATGGGGAGATTGATTCGCTTGAGCTACAAGCAAAAGAAGAATTACAGTAGTTATGAGACGTTTTTCTATAATAATATCTATACTTTTAATTATGCCTGTAATAATTCCTTACAGTGTTTTTGCCCAACCTACAGATTTTGAAGTTGATATATTATGGGAAGCAGTTAATTCCTATACTCCACCTTTTTATAAAGGAAAGGCAATGGCTCCTCTTGAGGCAAATATTAATGTGGTTGCAATTCCAACAGGTATTCCTCTCTCAGATGCAACATACGTTTGGGAAAAAGATAATCAAAGACAACCTGGACAAAGTGGTAGAAACAAAAACTCTTTTGGATATATTGGAAATCCAATCGATCAACAAAATTCTATTGCTGTTACAGTATCTCCTTCCTCGGGGTCTTTTGAGGAAAGAAGAGTTACAAATATAAATTATAGAAATTCAGAAGTTTTGTTTTATCAAAACGATGACCGATTTGGGATACTTTTCAATAAAAATATTAAAAATGGACACGTGGTGGGAGATTCAAAAAAGATTTCCTTGGCCGCTATACCATATTTTTTAAGTACTGATAGTCTAGATTCAAAATCAGTCGAAATGTTGTGGTCTGTAAATAATGCATCTTTACCTGAGCAAAAAGTTAAAAATAAAATTCTTTTGGAAGGACAGTCGGGTTTAAATGGGGAATCTATTATTTCTATCTTTATCAAAAATAAAACAAGAATTTTTGAGGAGGGTAGAGTTGGTATTTCTCTTCAATTTTAAAACATGAAATTAGTAAAATTTACAAATCTATATACTCTCATATTCGGAATTTTACTATCCGCATGTTTGTTTTTCTTTTTACCAAATACTTCTCAAGCTTGTGATTTGCAAATAAGCCCTCAAACTCTCGGTTTTAGAGCTTCTGGAATTTTAAATCCACCACCACAACCAGAAGGTTGGTTTCAGGAAGATAACAAACCATTTTTGTATGTTGATTTTAAAACAGAAAATGGCTGTAATTCAGGCACCTTATATTTAACAATATTTGGATTGCCTGAGAACGGAGGTTTTTCTGATAGTTCATTTAATTATGTGGTTGAAAATCAACCAATAAACCTAGCTCTCCTTGATCAAACAGGTGGTGGTTCAGTTGCGTTTCGTCCTGATGAAAAACCTTGTTATGGAGACAATAGTGACACTTCAACAAGTGATTGTTTTATTGTTGCTATGTTTACAGATCTGCCATATCAAAATCCAGATGCGGTGATAAAGGGGATGATAGGAAATATGATTGGGGGAATAAGTTTGCCGGAGGGTACTTTATTTGCAAATCAGTTTGGGCCACAAGGCTACAATCAACCAACCCAAGGTTGTGTTAACACTGCAGGATACTTTTTCCAAACATATGATCCTATTGGAGATAATGGTGAAGCGAACCCTAATCCTGGTTGTCCAAGTGCTATTTATGGTTTTGGTAATAGTTTTAATCAAAAGTTAATAAATTACTACAATTCAGAATTCGGTGGTTCTTTTACTTTTCTTGGGCCTGGTCCAGTAAGTCCCGATACTTCTCAGCCTGTCGTTAACCCAACATCAGATTACACAAGAGCAAGAATAATATATCCAGGATTTATTTATTCTTGTGAAGGTAATTGTGCTTTTTACGATCCTTGGACTTCTGTAGATAATGGTGCTGTTATTCCGTTCGGAGCCATATTTCCCAATGATACAGGTCCTATCATTGTTGACCCTCTCCCAAGTAATTATCAAGAAGAGTATATCCCACTAGCGCCACTTCCTTTTGAGGGCTTAAATGGAGGAAGTACTCCAACTCTTGGAGAATATTTGGCGAGTATATTTAGAATGGGAATCGTTGTTGTTGTAATACTTGCTGTCTTGATGATTGTATTCCATGGAATAGCACTTGCTGTAACTGCATCGGCTGGTAAAAAGAGTGATCATAAAGACGGAGTAAAAAATGCAATTTTCGGACTTCTTCTAGCAATGGGATCTTGGCTTCTTTTAAATACAATTAATCCACAACTTGCGTCTGATTTAGGAATTGGTATTCCTAATGTTACTCTTGAAGGTGATGCAGAATCAATCTCAACTTCTCCAACAACAACATCGACAGGTACAATTACAGGACTTACATTGCCAACAGACTTAAATCTCTATTGTCCTTTGGGGGGTGGATCTAGTTCAGTTGCTAATATAATAGATAGTTTTGATAATAAAGTAACATATCGTTGGGGTGGTAAAGGATCAGACCTTCCTCCAGGATCTTCTTTTCCGATGAGTCCAAATGAGTCTAATAGTGGAGAATATATGTGTAGTCAAAATGGTCAAAGCGTGCCGTGTAGAAATTTTTGTCCGGAGAATTCAGTTTGTTTAGATTGTTCAGGTTTTGTAAATCATGTACGAAAATGCGCAGGATTCTCTATCTATGGTGGAACTTCAAGTATGACCCAGAACCAAAATGCTATACCTGTTGATATGGATACATTATCTTCAAATGGTCAAAGTTTAAATGTTAATGGATCATCCTATACGTTACAGCCAGGAGATATTTTAGTTTGGAATGGTCACGTGGTTATATATTATGGAAATGGAATTATAGCAGAATCGAAAGGAGATATTTCAAGTATTAAAAATCCAAATCAAAATATTAAAAAAACAAATCTTGCACAATCAAGTTATAGAAATAAGATAACCCATCTTATAAAAGCTAATCCTTAATATATGCAAAAAAGAACCTTTCTTATAATCCTTATATTTATAATTTTTCTCGGCATAGTCGGGTTCTTTCTTATCACAAACCAGAATTCAATTCCTGAGATTGAAGTCGAAGAGAGTGAAAACCCTGATTTCGTTCCTTTTACAGGAAGTGATTTTGGTACCGTTGATTTAGGTGAGGGTATATCTTCTGGAGGTTCAACAGTAACAATTGGTAGAGATACGTATGATGATTTCAATGCTGTTGATTCTAATTTAGCTCAGGTTTCAAATCAGCCTGTGGCTGGGTATACACTCATATCAAAAATAATTGAAATTACTGAAGATCCAAAAGAGTTAGTGAATGATAATCTAGTCGAAACATATAATTTTTTTGAATTTCCTAATATGAAAATCGGAGATTCAGGAGAGGGCGTGGTCGCACTTAAAACAGTATTAAATAGACTTTTTCCAGAAGCTCTGCTCTCAACAGAAAATACTTTTGATACAGCAACAAAAAATACCCTCATTAATTTTCAAACTCAAAATAAACTAGCAGCTGACGGGATTGCTGGAACAGGTACAAAAGCAAAATTAAATGAGATTCAAGGTCTTTCAAAAAATCCAAAAGATTTTGAACCAATTATAAGACAGGAAGAACGTTTCACTGTCAGATATCAAGATAAAAAAACTGGATTTATATATGATCTTGGTATAGATGATAAGAAATTTGAAGAAATACTAACAACTTCTTTTCCTGCGGTCCAAGAATCATTTTTCGCCAATAATGGAAACTCAATAGTAATTAGATATGTTTCTGGTAATGATTCAATTAATACCTACGTTGGTAAAATTGCAGAATCTGAAGATGGAATTTTTTTAGATGGTGATTTCCTACCTCAAGGAATTTCTTTTGTTTCTGTAAATTCAGAAGGTACAAAAATGGTTTATTTGGATGAGACTTTAAGAAAAACAAAAATCACAATTTTTGATTTTCTTACTGAAAAAAAAGAAGTTTTTCTTGATTCAAAATTTACAGAATGGCTTCCGCAGTTTAGTGGTCCTGAAATGTTTTCTTTAACAACAAGAGCATCTGCTCTTGCGTCTGGGTACAGTTACAAACACACAGTATCAAAAAAAGATTCAATTGAAAGAGGAGTTGGTGGATTAACAGGGCTTACAACAAACTATAATCCCTCAGGTTCAAAAGTTTTGTATAGTACAAATAATAATGGAAAATTTATTGAAACATATGTGTATGATTTCAATGAAAAAACTACTTTAAAACTAGGAATCAGAACACTTTCTGAAAAATGTATTTGGACTGATAATGACAACATTTTATGTGCCGTGCCTAATTTTATTACTCCGGAAGATTATCCAGATGCTTGGTATAAAGGAGAGGTTTCATTTAATGACAGACTTTGGAAAGTTAATACTACAAACGGACTTGAGATAATTATTTCAACTCTGAGAAGCTCAGGAATGCAAGAGGTTGATCTTATAAATCCTATATATAAAAATGGCGTACTCCTTTTCCAAAATAAGCATGACTATACATTATGGATGCTTGATTTGAGAAATAGTTAAAATAAAAAATCCCTTGCGGGATTTTTTATTTTTTATTTGGTTTCATTATTTTATCTACAATTCCATATTTTACTGATTCATTTGCATCCATCCAGTAGTCTCGGTCTGCATCTTGTGCGATTTTATCAACTTTCTGACCTGTATTTTCAGCAAGGATTTTATTAAGTTTATCTCTCGTTTTGAGAATATTTTTCGCTGTAATTTCAATATCAGAAGCTTGTCCAGATACACCACCGAGAGGTTGGTGTATCATCACTTCTCCATTTGGAAGACAAAATCTTTTTCCTTTTGTACCCGACGAAAGGATTACAGCTCCCATTGAAGCAGCGAATCCAACACATACAGTTGCAACATCTGGCTTAACATGATTCATTGCGTCAACAATCGCAAGTCCAGCTGTTACGTGACCACCTGGAGAATTTACATATAAATAAATGTCTTTTTTTGGATCTTCAGCTTCAAGAAAAAGAAGTTGAGCAACTATTGTGTTTGCTACATAGTCATTAATTTCTCCTGTGAGAAAGACGATTCTTTCCTTGAGAAGGCGAGAGTAGATATCAAACGCGCGTTCTCCATCGTGACTTTTTTCAATAACTGTTGGAATTAACATATATATGTATAAATTTAAGAATAAAAACAGGTTTAGTATGCCATTTTTGAGTTTTTTTATCAATATTTTCTCAAGAAAAAACATCAAAAAACATTTTAAAATAAGGTTTTTTGAGTATTGTCATATAATGAGAGATATTGACAAATATATTTATATATGATATTATATATTTAAATAAAACATGAACCTTAATAATTACGACGATGAAAAATTACATTTTTGCCATGATGGCGTTTTTAACTTCTTTTATTGCTTCGGCACAGGGAAATTGGAATAGTAACCAGAAGAAAAACTCTCAGCGTATGCAGCCAATTGGTCTCATGCTTGGAATGGAAGGTACTTTCATTGGAGCACGTCCAGAATTAAACACTATTTCTCAAGGAGATTTCAATGCTGGAATCTTTATTGGGAGAAAATCTCTTTCATTTCTTATGTTAGGAGGGGTTTCTTCACATTCAGAAATAGTAAACTATATTTCTGAAGAAATTGATCCTATATGTGGTTGTGCTCAACAGACAAACATTAAAGATTTTCAAAACCGCCTCCAGCTTTCTTATTTTCAGGCAGGTTTTGGATATCAAAAACAGGGAACAATAGTCTATCTTACAGGAGGCCTCACTTCTGTTAGACGAAGCTTTCCAGTTACTGATTCGTTGGGATTTGTAAGTCTTAAGAATATTCCCACTAAAACTCGTCCAATCTTTTCTTTTTCACTTAAAACTTTAATTGGAAAAGATATGCTTTCTGTTCAAGGAATGGGAGTTGTTGATCTTAATTATCCAATTGGGAAGGCATC
>Ga0247840_10001039_pt1 | contig 55714 bp, 54 predicted proteins | sample LaCruzMarch2015__FD_192404 | JGI IMG/M metagenome (GOLD analysis project Ga0247840, IMG submission 192404) | Freshwater microbial communities from meromictic Lake La Cruz, Castile-La Mancha, Spain - LaCruzMarch2015_17m | ecosystem: Environmental > Aquatic > Freshwater > Lake | place: Spain... | reverse complement strand
GATTGTCACACCCTCAAAGGCAAAAAAGATTGGGCTTTTGGGCGTTGCCGAACCGTGTGCGCTTGCGGTTGCACAGAGAAAGGAACTGGTCATGAAAAAAAATGTTTATGGGAGAGTCACGGTTGCCATCGCCCGATGAGCCATCAAAGGGAAGGCTTGCCATCGTCAGCATCGGACCCGGACGAAGGGAGCACATGACCGCGAGGGCACTCAAAGTGATTGCCGGATCAGATTATGTGATCGGCAACGACTCGTACCTTGACCCGCTCAAACCCCTGCTCACCGGAAAAACGGTCATCCGGAGTTCCATGGGAAAAGAAGTGGATCGGGCAAAAAAAGCGATCGAACTAGCCCGTACCCATACCGTCGCCATCGTATCCGGGGGGGATGCGGGTGTGTACGGCATGGCAGGCATCGTCCTTGAAGTGCTGGAACATTCCGGTGCCGAAATACCGGTGGAAGTGATCCCGGGAGTGACTGCTGCAAACGCAGCTGCGTCTGTCATCGGGTCGCCGCTATCCGGGGATTTCGCCGTAATCAGCCTATCCGATCTCCTCACCCCGCTTGAAGAGATTGAACGAAGGCTCGATGCTGTCTTTTCTGTGGGCATCCCGGTCGTCCTCTATAACCCAAAAAGCCGGGGCAGACCCCATAATTTTACCATAGCAATCACGCATGCAGGAAAATACCTGTCTCCCGACACTCCCCTTGCCATCGTGAAGAACGCACTCCGGGATGAAGGGGAAGAAGTCATCATCACAACTCTGGGCGAGGTTGAGAAATACACAGATGCCGTCGATATGCACACGACCGTGATCATCGGCGGGAGCGAATCGAGGATATGGAGGATGGGTGAACATGTCAAAGGAATCATCACGCCACGGGGATACCACCACAAGTACGTATATTGATCCGGGCGCCACCACAGACGAAGCGTACGAGATCTCAAAAACATCGCGAACGCTCGCACGAAAGATGGTCGGCAACGCAAATTATGAAGACCGGGTCCGGCAGCGGTGTTCGGTCGCGGTCGGGGATTTTGCGATGGCAGACCTGCTGCGGTTCGACCACGCACCCGTGCCTGCCACAATCAGTGCACTTGCAGCCGGCGCCCAGATCATCACGGATATCCGGATGGTGCAGGTGGGTATCCAGAAAAAGGGGCATGCGGGTGAAGTAATCTGTGCGCTGGATTTCGGGGAGACGATCGCACGCGAACGCCAGATTACCCGGAGTTCAGCCGGTTTTGTCGCACTCCGGGATCGTATCTCCGGATCCATTGTCGTGATCGGCAACGCCCCGTCCGCACTGCTGACCGTATGTGCCATGATACAGGAAGGGATCCGCCCGTCAGCAGTTATCGGAACTCCCGTGGGTTTTGTCAACGCTGCCGAGTCAAAAGCACTCCTGCGCACACTTGACATCCCCTCAATTTCTACGGAAGGGACACGGGGAGGGACTCCCGTTGCCGTTGCAGCGGTAAACGAGTGCATCACGATCCTTATCGAAGGTTCGGGAATATGAGAGACCCGGTCACCGGTTTTGAATATCCCGGCGAATGGATAAAAAAATGCGGCAATCCCGCGCTCTTGGAGCCTGTGGAATCCGGGCTTACCGTCCTCACTGCATCCGGAACTGTACTCCGGCGCGGATATACCACCGGGACAACCGCGGCTGCCGCCTGCAAAGCAGCGATCCTCTCTCTCATGCGGGATCTCACATCCGTTACCATCAGGATTCCCTGTGGACTCACCGTTGACCTCCCGGTCCAGGCGCATGCCGGGCGGGCCTCCTGCAGAAAATTTTCAGGGGATTACCCGGAAGATGTCACCTCCGGGCTCGAATTTGTAGCAGAAGCCACACCAGTCCCGGAAGGAATTGCACTGGTCCCGGGTGCGGGCATCGGGCATTTCTCGCGCAGCACGCCCCGGTACCCGCGTTGGAGCCCGGCAATCAGCACCGCACCGCTCGAATGCATCCATATGTCGATGAAGGAAGCGCTCGAAGAGACCGGACTCACCGGAGTCTCGGTCACCCTGACTGCCCCGGGGGGGGAGGTTATCGCACAACGGACGCTCAACCCCCGCGTCGGTGTTGAAGGAGGGATATCTGTTCTCGGCACCACCGGGCTTGTTGAGCCATGGGACGATCACCTGGGGGAATCGGTGAGAGAACGCGTTATTGCTGCCCGTAACCCGGTTCTCACTACCGGGCGTATCGGGCTGCGGTACTCCCGGTTGCTCTTCCCGGAACGGGAAGTGATCCTTGTCGGGGGGATGATCGGAGATGCCCTCGATGTTGCCCGGGGGGATGTAGTCCTGTGCGGGCTTCCGGCGCTGATCCTGCGCTACATCAGCCCCGGCATCCTTGATGGTACTGGCTATTCCACCGTGGAGGAACTGTCGGTATCCCCGGATTTTAGCCGGATTGTGCTCCCTCTTCTTGCCGCATTCAAAAAGCGTCGCCCCCATGTCTGCATTGTTCTCGTGAGCCGTGACGGTTCCATCATCGCGGGGAGTCCATGAAGATCGTCGGGGTTGGCTGCGGACCGGGCATGCTCACCGGTGAGGCGATCCGGGTAATCGAACAGGCGGAGTCCATCTACGGATCCGACAGGGCGATCGAACTTGCACGGGAGCATATCCGTAAAAGCTGCCCTGTGAAATCAATCGACGATTTCAAGAACCTCTCACACCTTGGGGGGGATGCCGTAATCCTCTCAACCGGCGATCCGATGCTTGCCGGGCTCGGTTATCTCGCAGGGGAGGTGGTGCCCGGCATCTCATCCCTGCAGGTAGCGGCGGCACGACTCCGGATTCCGCTCGCCCGTGTTGCGGTTGTTGTTGCGCACGGAACAGGGCATGAAAAGGGGATGCAGGAGACCATAAAAGAGATAGAACGCGGGAAAATTGTGTTCCTTCTTGCCGATCCGAAATTTGACGTTACCGAATTGTACCGGCGCCTTTTAGCGATGGAAAATTTAACACCCCTGCGGATTGCCGTCTGCGAAAACCTCGGGTATCCTGAAGAACGGATTGTTACCGGGGACGTTCAGTCACCGCCCCTGCCTGCTGCGAACCTGTATTCACTTTTTATCGGGCACTTCTGACCACCCATGCCGGCAATTGGGGTTTTGCAGGACAACAAAGCTTTTTTGTCGTGGGTAAGATACTCCTACGTAGTGAGTGTTACCATGGATAAGAAAACAAAAACGCAGTTCAGTCTCGGATTCTTCGCGATAGGCTTCCTCATGCTCTTTGTTCCTGACTTGAAGCATCTTGATGCAATACCGATCGGCATCTCCCAATTCTTCAGCATCATGTTTTATCTCGGGCTAATCTTCATCGTCACCGGGTATTATCTCAAATAAAATTGTATAAAAGAGCCGTAAGAACCCGGTTACGGCTCCTGTTTTCTCTCCGGCTTTTTTTGTTCAGTTTGTTTCTGCGCCTCAATTTTGATCTCGCACTGGCGGTCACCCGTGCACATCGTTCTCACGTATCGTGCGGAATACTTGTTGTTCAAGAGCGGAATAGTGGTGAGGGTGAGTGCCATGCACTTATGAAATGTACGGATATCACCTGCACCACGGGTGTAACCGGATTCAAGGAGAGGGCAGCGTTTGATGAGGAGCACTGCACCATCACTCGAAACCTCAAAGGCTTCACCTCGATTGTCAGGACCAAAGAAGATCGTCATTATGATCTGCATACTCGTGGCAAGTTCGCGTGCGTTTTTTACCGGAAGGGCAAGGTCCCGCACGGCATCACACGCCAAACAGGCCAACTCCATCCAGATCTCCTGTTCGATCTTGTCATATCGTGCACCAACCACAGTCCGGAACGCCGCATCATACATGGCAGGCAGTGACGCGGCGCACTGTGTGGCAAGCCGCCATTTTACGTCATCAGGGATCTCTTTTAATTCCAGCATGGGAATCCCTCATAAAACCGTGTATCAGCCTGTGTTTATTGCATATATCAATTCATTGATCCGGGCAGGATCAGTTCCGGCGGATCGGCGAACCGATGGCGGCATGGACACCTGTGCATATACCATCGACATAATTGCGCAACAAGTTACGGGAGATACAAGTGAGATCCTTCCCGCACAACAAACCCTTCCCGCTCAAGTGATGCGATGATCATTTTCACGCGTTCGTTGTCTTCTTTGACGTGACAAAGGAGTTCATGGTCGCTCATGCCCGTGCCCGTCAACAGTGCCTTTACGATCATCCCGCGGATTCTGCGATCAGAACCGGCAAATGGCGCCTGCCTGGTATAATGGGCACTTCGCCGGTTTGGATTTGTGACGGTTTTTTTTAATGAAGCCCCCAAATCCATCAGCGCCCAATACCATATCCGGGGATTATTCCGGTACAGTGTCCCCTCCACAAGCGGGAGGATCTCGCTGTCCGTAACCGTTTCCTGTTGGGGAAAGAAGCGATGAATATACACCCTCCGGATATTTGTTTCGATGAAGACGACCGGTTTATTGAACGCAAAGGCGACAATTGACGATGCCGTGGCTTTGCCGATTCCCGGAAATGTTGCAAGCGTCTCCACATCTGCCGGCAGTTCCCCGTGATAGTGTTGCACAACAGTCTCTGCTATTTTTTTTACGTACATTGCCCGCCGGTTATACCCCATGCCCTGCCATATTGCCAGGATTTTTTTCGGCGGCGCGGCGGCAAGTGCAGCAAAGTCCGGAAAAGCGGCAATAAATTCCGGGAATTTTATTGTTACCCGTTCAACCTGTGTCTGCTGGAGCATGAGTTCGGATACGACTATCCGGTATGGATCGGTGGTATGACGCCAGCACATGTCATGCCTTCCGTGGGATTGATAAAATAAGAGCACTTCCTGCTGGAATGAAAAAATCTCCTCCTCAGTCAGGATCCCGGCACAATCTGCTGGACAAACGTTCCCGAGTGGTGCATGAGGAGGTTTCATGGCAATGGCAGTCCCGGCAAATTGCTGATGGATGTCGTACCCTATCCACAGCCAGGGTAATAATCGTTGAGGAAACGGCAAGAACAATAATTATTTGCAGCGTGTCATAATTTACGTCCTTTTAAACATCGTATCCAGTTCCGGTCGGGAAAACCGGATCATCGTCGGTCTCCCGTGAGGGCAGGTGAACGGGCTTTTTGTGAGCCGGAGCTGGTTGACGATACGCTGGCACTGCTCGTGTGTACATACCGTGCCCGCTTTGATCGCTCCCCGGCAGGCGATGATACGGGTAATCTTTTCACGGTCGCTGACCGTGCGTGCAGGCTCGCCCGTAACCAGATCGCTCACCAGATCATCGATGATCATTGTCCCTTCGAACCTGCCCAGCACAACAGGGATTGCCCGCACAATAAATGCATCGCTGCCGAAATCCTCAATAATAACGCCCGCTTCTGCAAGTGCGGGCATCAGTTCCCGTAGAATCGCCGCATCTTTCGGTGAACGGCGAAGAATTGCCGGCACGATCAGTTCCTGTGAACGACGTTCTGCCCCGGATCGTTCGGTTACCTGCTCGTACAAGATGCGCTCGTGGGCGGCGTGCTGGTCAATAAGGATCAGTTCCCCGCTTCCGGTTGTCGCGAGAATATAAATCCCGCCGCATTGCCCGACGATCTCCATGGGGGGAAGTTTTGATGAGACTGGCGTAACACCAGATACCAGTTCGGTCTGACGGAGACGGCGATCGGAGATGGCGGTACCGGCATGGGTCGGTTCGTTGACCCCCATTGGCATTTGTCCGGTAACATCATATCCCAGTGCGGGATCCCTTCCGTCAATGACACCCGTTCTTCGTTCTGGTGGATGGGTGTGTGCTTTTGCATCCGGGATCAGGTCATGGCTTAAAAGGGCAGTGCTGACCGCATCGCGGATAGCCTGTGCGATCTCTTTTTCCCGGGTAAACCGGACCTGTTTTTTTGTCGGGTGCACGTTCACATCCACAAGCGCAGTGTCGATTTCAAGGGCAAGGAATGCAACCGGGAACCGGTCTTTTGGCAGCAGGGTGGCATACCCCTCCTTGACTGCACCGGTGACGAGAACGGATGAGATGTATCGCCCGTTGACCGAAACGAGCATCCGGGTATTGTCCTTCCTTGATAGTGACGGGCGCGAGATATATCCGGATATCGCCATGAACGGGAGTGCTGATTCCACAAAAACGAGGGTATTTGCCGTTTCGCTCCCGTAAATACGGGCAATTGTATCGAGAACCCGTGAAGTTCTGTCCGTTACCAGCTGTTCGTTTTTGTTATGGAAGAGCCGGAACGATATCTCCGGATGCGAAAGGCAGATCCCCTCCATGATTGCGTGGATGTGGGCAATCTCGGTATTTTTGCTTTTCTGGAACTTCTTCCGCGCCGGTGTATTGAAGAAGAGATCCTCGACCGTTACGCTTGTGCCTTCCGGCGCCCCGACTTCGGCATTCTCTTTTTGCACCCCGCCGGAGATGACAATCTTTGTGCCTGCCATCGCACCGCTGTTGCGGGGTTTTGACACCAGTGTTACTTTTGCAACGGCAGCAATACTTGCCAGCGCTTCGCCCCGGAACCCCAGTGTGTGGATGCTGTGCAGGTCTTCGATGGTCGTAATCTTGCTTGTCGCATGGGGAGCAAAGGCAAGCGCTGCATCTGCTGCCGACATGCCGCACCCGTCATCGGTAACCCGTATGCTTACGATTGTCTTTTCTCCAGATACGATTTCCACACGTACCGATCGGGCACCCGCATCGATGGCATTTTCCACGAGTTCCTTGACAACCGATGCGTGCCGCTCCACCACTTCGCCCGCCGCAATCTGGTTGACTGTTGCCGGACTGAGAACGTGGATTGTGGGGTCACCGTTTTTGATCTTCATACATTATCGTCCTTACGGTCAAGCATCTGTTTGAGCTCAGCAATCTTTGCCAGTGCCTGCAGGGGGGTCATCGCATCGGTGTTGATCTGTGCAAGTTCTTCTAATACCGGGCTCTGTTTTAGGGTTTTTGCCGGTTCGTGGTCATCAACGAGCAGGATCTGGGTATACCGTTGTGGACGGGTACCTGCGGGAACCGCACGGTTCATGGTCTCGGCAAGGATTGCATCGGCACGCTCGGTCACTTTTTTAGGGATGCCGGCAAGCCGTGCTACGTGAATACCATAACTTTTGTCGGTCGCACCGGGTATGAGTTTACGTAAAAAGACCACTTCTTTTTGTGTATCCCGCACGGCAAAATGATAATTTTTCACCCGTTTGAGCATCCCTTCCGTCTCTATGATCTCGTGAAAGTGAGTGGCAAAGAGCGTCTTTGGACCGGAAGCAGACCGCCCGTGCAGGTACTCGAGCACCGACTTTGCAATCGAGCACCCGTCCACCGTGCTCGTTCCCCTGCCGATCTCATCGAGTATGACAAGGCTCTTTTTCGTCACGTTGTTTAAGATGTTTGCGAGTTCGAGCATCTCGACAAAAAAGGTGCTCTGCCCGCTTGCAAGATCGTCAAAGGCACCGACACGGGTGAAGACGCGGTCAAGAATACCGATGTGGGCGTGACGGGCGGGCACAAAACTCCCTGCCTGTGCCATGATGCAGCACAGCGCCACTGCCCGCATGTACGTGGACTTCCCTGCCATGTTCGCCCCGGTTATAATCATGATCTGGGTTCCGGTACTGGAAAGATCCGTATCATTGGGCACAAAGCCGAAAGAGAGCCCGCGTTCAACGACGGGATGCCGCCCGTCACGGATGACAATTGCATCTCCGCTGTCCAGCTGTGGGCGGACGTAATCATGGGTCTGTGCAATCTCGGCAAGCGTGGCAGAAACATCGAGAACAGAAATTGCCGATGCAATCTGTTGCAGTGCGGGAATATCCGCCCGGAGCGTGTTGATCAGCCCGGTATAGAGGTCGCGTTCCAGTGCGAGCACCCGTTCATCCGCGTTTGTGATGAGGGCTTCTTTCTCCCGAAGTTCCGGGAGGGTATACCGTTCACCGGTTGCGGTGGTCTGCCGGCGTTCGTAATATGCAGGGACAAGGGAGATGTTCGGTTTTGTGATGTCGATATAGTAGCCGAAGATTTTGTTATACCCGATCTTGAGTGATTTTATCCCGGTTTTTTCCCGCTCTTTTTGCTGGAGATCGACAATCCAGCCTTTTCCTGAATGGAGGACCCCGGTTAGTTCGTCCAGTTCTGCTGAATAACCGGCACGGATCACCCCGCCGTTCCGGGCAATTGCCGGGGGATCTTCAGTGATTGCCCGTCTTACAAGGGCAATCGTTTCGGGAAGATCGATAAGATCCTCGCGTACCTTGGCAACAAGCATAGGAGCAGCGCCGGGCTCTGCACCGGACAGAACAGTTCTTATTTCTGGAAGTGTTGAGAGTGAATCAGCAAGTGCGATCAGGTCCCGGGGTCCTGCATTGCCATACGCGATGCGTGCGGTAATCCGTTCGATGTCTGCGTGCTGGCGGAGCAGGTTTCGCAGGGAAAGCCGTATTGTGGTATTTTTTACGAAGAATTCGACCGCATCGAGTCGTGTATCGATCCCGGCAATATCTGTCAGCGGGCGGGTCAGCTGCCGGAGCAGGAGCCGGCTCCCCATCGGTGTTTTTGTCTGGTCAAGACAGCGAAAAAGGGTCTGCCCGTTCGTACCGGTCCGGATACTTTCGCTCACTTCAAGGTTGCGCAGGGTGACGGCATCCAGCATCATGCCTTGCGCAGACGTGCGTGTAACAAGATGGCTAACGTGAGTGAGTGGCGCATTCTGTGTCTCTTTTGCATATACGAGCGCGGCTCCCGCGGCACCGACAGCTGCCGGCATCGTATCGCACCCGAAGCCGGCAAGGGATGCAACATGGAAATGAGCACACAGGGCACGCTCTGCCTGAGGAAGTGCGAACTCTTCATTCCGGAATGCGGTGACAACCACCCCGTTTTCCCGGAGTGATTGTCGTATCTCATCAGTGACCACGGAAGGAACGATGCACTCTCTCGGGCGATATTGTGAGCACTCTGATCGGATATTTTCTGAAAGGTTGTCTGTAGCAAGGGGAATAACAAGGAATTCCCCGGTGGATATATCGAGAAGTGCCGCACCCCATTCACTGCCTTTTACACCCGGGCAGAGCGCCATCAAATAAGTGGCGGCAGACGAGGGTATCATTGCTGGGTCAATCACGGTTCCGGGAGTGATAACCCGCACCACATCCCGCTTCACCAGCCCTTTTGCCTTCTTTGCATCCTCTATCTGGTCGCAGACTGCCACCTTGTACCCTTTGGCAACGAGTCGAGCGATATATCCTTCCACTGCATGGTGGGGCACGCCGGCGAGAGGAGTCCGGTGTTCCCCCATTTTTGACCTGGACGTAAGAACGATATCAAGTTCCCGGGATACCAGTTCGGCATCGGATTCGAACGTCTCGTAGAAGTCCCCGATATGAAAAAAGAGGATGGTATCGGGATACCGTGCCTTGCACTCCCGGTATTGCTGCATTGCGGGCGTCAGTTTCCGGAGGGCATCGCCGTCGTTGCCGCCCGCGGAGGACTCGTTATTCATTTCTGGTGTACGTTTCTCTGGCAGGGAATTAATACCGATCTGTGCTGGCGTGTGGCACCCAAAAAACCTGATTGCCCATGCCGGTACAGGCACGCCAGTATGAAAGTCAGCTAGCCGATTTCATGCCAACCACCGATGAGCTGACACCAGTGCAAAGACAGGGCATGAAAACAGCAAAAGCCGTTTCGTAAGAAATCATCCGTGTTTTAATTTGTACACAACCATAGCCGGAAGCGTTACACATACCGCAATCAGTTCAAACATCAGCCCGAGTGCGAGCCCGGTAGCAAAGAGTGCCATGACCTCGCCAAGCAGGGTGCTGGCGATGGGGATGTTGCTTATGATGATGAGAAGACCAAGAACGATGAGGAGGATTAAGCCGAAAGTTGCATTCCTGAGGTCCTGCATGCTCGGGGAGAGGGCGAGGACAAGGCTTACGGTCAGGTAGAGATAGAGAAGGAACCACCCGTTGAACTTCACGATCAGGTTCTGGTAGAGGATCGTGAGTGCAGTAGTTACAAGCGATCCTGCACTGGCGATGGAATCCAGAGGTGGCACAGAAGAAAAAAGTGTGCAGCCAAGATACGTCCCGAATATCCAGGTGAGCCCGGCAAGGACGAGCGTGATCCCAAACAGCGGTGCGGTGCTGATGATCACATTGCCAAGCAGCGGAACTGCAGGAGATTCATACGTGACCGATCCGCCTTTTTCGGAAAAGAAAACCACATTTTTTATTTTTGCCCCAATGAAGAGGCACCCTATGATATGGGTAATCTCATGGACTACAACGCCCGGAGCACTGATGAAGTAATAGAGCCCCCGCAGGGGAAGTGCCTGCGCCCAGAACCAGCGAAGTGCCACCGAAATGACCATGACAAGAATACCGGTAAGCACAACCACAAGAAACGGAATTGCAGCCGGAGGCAGGACATCTCCCATTGTATTGCAGTATGTCCGTTGAGGACAAAAAAGGTAATGCTCTTTTAACTTCGTATTGCTTGACACCAATGCGACCGCGTACGTATGTTCCGGACACTGTTGCGCGATGCCTGTGACGGACCCGGAGAAAGTGCTGGGACTCGTCAGTGTGAAAACAGATTGATCAGGCTGGGTCATAACCTCTTAAATATGGTAAAATACCCTCAAATTGCAGAGATTTGCTTTAAGAGTTTATAAACGACCGACCCTTTTTTTAGTTTTGACCCAGCCTGTGATGGGTAAATTTTGGGATCAGAGATTTTTCAGCGCGACGAGATCCCGGACGCCCACGAGCCTCCAGACGAGCGATCGCTCTTCTTCAGCGATGGCTGCCGGGGGATCCATCGGGGAGTGTCCAAGTGCGGCAAGGATGTTGCACGAGAGCTTGCGCTCAACGATCAGGTTGACAAATTTTTCCCGGATGATCTTCTTTTCGATCGAGTCCTCCACCTCTTCGAGATACCCCTGCAATGTCACAAACGTGTAGGACGAGAGGTCTTTTGTATATTTTTCGATCTCCACCGATACATAGGGACTCTTCCTGAAATATTCCAGTTTCTTGCCATACTTTGTGGACAAGAAGTAGAGAAACGAACCATCATAGACGTACAGGAATGGTGCGATATAGGGATATTTCTCGCCCTGAAATGCAATCCGGCAGACGTAGCCCTTCTCGATCAGCCGGTCATATTCCTCTTTTTCCATCCTTGGGATCTTTACAATGTCCATAAACTTACACAATCTGGATTCCCAACGAAAGATGATAAACCTTGTCAAACCTGAACAATAGAATAACAGAATAATTAAAAGAAAATTATTTTTCGATCGCAAACCCTGCCTGTTTCCATGCCTGCATCCCCCCGAGCACGTTCGTCACGTTGTGGTACTGGTGCATGGCAAGCACACTTGCAGCAAGACTACCCTTATACCCGGAATCGCAGTAAACAACGATGGGCTCATCGCTTGGGATCTCCGCGAGATGGCGGGGAAGTTCTCCGACGTACACGTGATGTGATCGCCGTATGTGCCCCACGCGGGTCCGGTTTTTGATGTCCCTGACATCAAGGAGGAACGGCAGATCTGTTTTGAGACGCATATTGAGCTCCGGCACCGTGCAGGTAGCCGTCATACTCACTTCCTGCGCAGCCCGGGACCATGAAGGAAAGCCTCCGGCAAGGTACCCGTAGATATTGTCATAGCCGAGCCGGACGAAATGGCGGAGCACCGGTTCCAAGCTGAGGTTAAAGTCATCGATGAGCACAACCGGCTGTTCGTAGTTGAGGAACCAGCCGATGAACGCAGGCACGCCATCGCGCCAGATGGAGAGGCTGCCCGGAATATGCCCTCCAGCATAACTTGTCGGTGACCGGATATCGACCACCTGGCAACCGGACAGCCGGATCCGGTTCATGTCGGCAATGGAGAGGGGACGGAGGAGAGGCAGTCTGTTGAGGGGTGGTGCGCCATCTTTGTTGTACCTTTCTATCTGTCGGAAATAAGGCGGGACATACGGGGCATCCTTCTTACGCCGGGAGACGAATGCCTTCTGTTCGAGCTGGAGGAGCGGGTTGATGAGTCGCTCGTACCCGACGGTTGTAAACGGGTGATCAGCGATGTCTCCCCCGCAGATGGATCCGGCGCCATGCGCGGGACAGATGATCACCCCCTCGCCAAGCGTGAGGATCTTTTTTGTGATGCTCTCATAGATCTTCTGCGCCATCTCTGCATTTCTCCTCTTACCGAAAAAATCCGTCCGGGCGATGTCACCGGAAAAGAGCGTGTCGCCGCAGAATACCATGTATGGTTCGGGAGAGACCTCCTTATCCCGGAGGACAAATGAGCAGCTCTCTTCTGTGTGTCCGGGCGTCTCGAGTACCGAAAGGTCGAGCGATCCGATGGCGAACCGGTCCCCCTCCTGTATGCTGTTCCCGTACCCGAATGCCATCCGTGCGCCGTGATAAATCTCTGCTCCGCACCGGTGGGCGAGATCCATTGACCCGATCACGTAATCCTCGTTCCGGTGCGTTTCGAAAATGTGCGTGATCGTGCTGTCGTTCTCGCGTGCGATCTCCAGGTAACAGTCACAGTCCCGCCGCGGATCAATCACCGCTGCTTTCCCGCCGGACCCGATAATATAGGAATTGTGAGCGATACCTTCTGACACAATTTTACTAAACAGCATTGTACCTGCCATTCCATCGTGGAACTTTGCGATGGAGTTGTAAATAGGTTACGGGGATGGGAACCAAAAAATTTCCAGTGAAAGTTCTGGCTCACCCGAAATATGGATAGCAGCGGAGATCGTGCTTATGGTAGTGACCGTTTTTACTCAGCCGTTAATTTAGGCTTGTGTATCCCGGAACAGTTTTCCTCCGGAAAAAAGTCGCACAACAACCGGAAAAAATCCCGGGCGGACAATTCCGTCCTGCCCCGGGTCAGTAATGGATCAGCTCAAGCCTTTCAATCTCCGCAAAATGCCGGTCGCGGGTGACCAGCGGTTCATCGTGTCGGATTGCAATGGCAGCGATCAATTCATCGAATGTTGAGATATGCCTTCCGTTCCCGGAAAGTGTGTGAGCAACATCAGCATAGATAATCGCAGATTCGGCATCAAAAGGTACTACCGGAAAAAAATTCAGGAATTTTTCCGAAGCATCGTACACTTTCTTTTTGCCGCTCTTCTTTGCCCCGTAGAGAAATTCGGCACTGCTGATGGACGTTGTTTTGAGCTGCCTGTGTTGGGCAGCGATCTGTTCTGCTTGGGGCTCTCCCTTCATGAGGTCAATCAGAAAGCAGGTATCCATGAGCGTCAAAGTGGTACCTTCCGGGGTTTGATACGATCGAGATCTTTCTTTGCCGATGTAACGGATTCTGCAATCTCGGTACGTAATGCAGGATCAAGGGTCTGCAAAAAATCGCAAACACTCTTCTCCTCCCCACCGGTGAGACGGAAGATCACATCGGAATAACTTTCCCCGGAACGTTTGTGTGCCTTGAGCACATTATACGCGGATTCCCTGATGTTAATGGTCTTGGTCACCATGCTGGATAATTGTGTATACACATTTATACACTTATCGGCAGGGATTATTACCTGTTCATACTACAACCAAAAGATTGTCATGGATTACAGCGCTCACAAATCCTGTAATTTCTGCCAGTGATCCATGAGGAGATCTCCACAGGAAAACCCACCATCCTTGCACATGGACATGATGAGTACAAATCTCCGGGGATCGTATCGGTTCACCGGATATACGGGTACCGGAGGAGGATCGGTTCGCGATTGCCGGAACACTCGTGCCCATTTATAATCCGCATGAGTTCCTGTATGCTCACCGGGGAGTATCCCAGTACTTCCGCACTCACGTTGATCCATCTTTTTTCAAAATTTACGAACGGGAAGCGCCGGAGATCGTTGTTGTGGTGGTGACCGTGGATTACCCAGCCGTCAAAGGATGGCGGTGCGTCTGCGGGATCATGGATAAGGAGGAAACGGAGGTTCCCGTATTCGAGCGTTGCTGAGGGAACGGCGTCCAGCTTTTTGTCATCGTGATTCCCTTCAATAAACGTAATGCTGCCATTGAGCTGTTCCCGGTACTGCACGGCAGCCGGAGCATCCCTGCCGTACCGTAAATCCCCAAGGTAGTAGACGTTATCGTGAGGCGTGATCGTATAGTTCCAGTTCTGCACGAGGACCCGGTCCATCTCTGCTACATCTGAAAAGAAAAAAGGGCGCGAGCAGTAGTGGATGATGTTGGCATGCCCGAGGTGCAGGTCTGATATGAGATAGATATCCCCGGGATTTGGCAGATCGGGTTGCGCCAGTTCAAACCCTGCATGTCTCCGGTACGCAGCAACGGTGCGCTGCCAGGATGCCGGATCATGGAGTTCATCGCCACGAATCCATGTCTTTCGCAGGAGATCGTATTCTGCGAAGATCTCCTGTCCGCACATGATCGTGATCCGGAGACCCGCTTCATCGAGCAGCAGCGGACGTGTTGAGGGTAGGGAGGGCGTACTTACTGTACTCATCCGCAGCATGGCAGAAATCCGCGTGAGAACATTCGGGGAGATGTCCGAATTGCCCGGATTCTCATGTGGCTTTTTTTTGAGTGCTGCATAGATGGCAGAGGCTTTTTCCGGGTCCAGCCAGTTTGCGACCGTGACATGGAACCATTTTTTGTCGGGCTGGTTGTCCCAGTGGTTGTAACTCTGTGAGATGGGAGACAATGCCCCGGCAATTGCCCTCGTCACCTGCCGGAGGGCATCTGACGGGGTGACTGAGAAAGCAACAACTCCGCCATTTAACCCCTCTCGTGTCTCCCAGTCGCCGATTGTAAACAGGAGAGTGTCGTGAGGGGCGACGATCCGCCCGATCTGATCGATGACCTCTTCAGTGGATATTCCATCATTTAAGCTGAATGGTCCAAAGAGCGTGACGTGCGGATGCCGCTCCATGGAATCACCAACGCCAAAAAAATTGGCAAGGGAAACGATCGTCTCCTTGATCTTCCACCTAGTCCTTGCGAGGCGAATCTCAACAAGATAGATATCATCCATGTGGGTAGCCCGCATTTTATTTCTATACGTGGTCTTGAGGGTTAAATCTTTGATTTATGTTTTGTCGAAAATTGCTTTGTGGAAAAACTGTGTAGAGTGAAAAAATTGCCCGGTGCGCGATCGGGTACACGTTCTGCCAAATGCTCTGAATTGCTGGATTAATTGCCGGAACGACCAAAACCTTAAAAAAAAAGTCGAATACAAAATAAACAGTATGTTTGTTCCATCGAACCTTTTTTTCACTAAGGGGGTGGGTATCCATAAAGATCGGCTTGCATCATTCGAGCTTGCGTTAAGAAAAGCCGGCATCGAGAAATGTAATCTTGTGTATGTTTCGAGTATTTTTCCGCCGAAATGCAGACAGATCTCAACATCTGCCGGGTTAAAACAGCTCCAGTCCGGGGGCATCACCTATTGTGTAATGGCTCGAAATGAAACAAACGAACCGAACCGTCTCGTCTCCGCTGCCATCGGGCTTGCACTCCCGAAAGATTCTGAAGATTACGGATACCTTTCTGAGCACCATGCCTATGGGGAGACTCAGGAGAAGACAGGTGAATATGCCGAAGACCTTGCAGCGACCATGCTCGCCACAACACTCGGCATCGAATTCGATGTCACCCTTGCGTGGCAGGAGCGGGAGCAGATCTATAAGGCAAGCGGCAAGATCATCAAGACCAAACACACCTGCCAGTCTGCCGAGGGCAATAAGTATGGGCTCTGGACGACCGTGATCTCTGCGGCAGTATTTTTATAATCTTTTTTACAACACCCCGTCCCGATCCAGTGCCAGCACACAGATTTTTCGAGCCAGTTCCCGCACCGCAACCCGCGCCGGGCTATCCCCCGGTATCTGCGACACGGGTGTTGCTGCAAGGTCTGCCTGCTCGACTTCTGCGTCGTCAGGGATGATGGCAAACGGCGTTTCACTGCCGGTATCGACTGGTGCGGTCCCGGTCTTGTACCGGTTGAAGACGACATGGATCCGTGCTGGTTCGAGCCCAAGCTGGGTGGCAATCTCCCGGATACGGGCGACCGTACGGAGACCCCGTGCACCGGGATCGGAGACGATCAAGAGAATATCCGGTGTACCGATGGTTCCCCGGCTGATATGTTCCATCCCGGCTTCGGTGTCGATAACTACAAACCGGTAATCCCGCTCCAGTTGTACCATGCATTCTGATAGGAGATCGTTTGCGAAACAATAACAACCGGTCCCCTCCGGGCGCCCCATCGCGACGAGATCAAACCCCTCTGATTCAACGAGCGCCTGCCGGAAACGGAACCGGACATAATCATGCCGGTTCATGCCCGGTGGGATGTGCCGGGTGAAGGCTTCCTCTCTCATGCTCCCGAGTGTTTCGTGAACCTGAATTCCCAGCGCCTCATGGAGGTTGGCATTCGGATCAGCATCAACGGCAAGCACCGGGATCTCGCCTGATTCGATAAATGAGCGTATGAGTAGTGAACTTATTGTGGTCTTTCCCGTCCCGCCTTTTCCTGAAATCGCAATCGTAAAGGGGTGTCGTGTCATGAAAATGCCTTTCGCAATCCTAAAAATCGTCACATGTTTTTTGCCCTGATCCGGCGGGAGATCTCCGCAGCTGCCCGCATGATGGCACAGGATCCGTTCCGGTCCGCAAACCTGATGCCGCAACTTGGGGTGACAAGCGACTGTGCGTCAAAAAGCCGCTCCGGCACCCGTGAACAGATCTGCATCCGTATGGCGAGGTACCGCTCGTAAAGTGAATCGATCGTCTCGGTTACAAAAATTTTAGACTCCGCTGGCACGATCCCCCATCCAACGACACCCCCGCGTTCCATGTAACGAGCGACAGAATCCGCATATAACAGGAACTCCTTTGCCGTCGCATAGGCATCGATGGACACAACCGCAGGCGCGAGATCGAGCACGAACTCCCAGTCCGTGTTCGAACAGCAGTGGATGCCCAACCCTCCTTCGACAAGTGCAGCGATATCCTTCCAGCCTGCCCGCACGGTCTCCTGGTCCACCGGCACCACCGAAGAACCGAGCGAGGCGAGGTATGGTTCGTTTAATACGACAAGTGTCTCGGCGACCCCGGTCTTTCTCTTCATCTCAACCTCGCACCAGCGTGCTTTTAAGGCAATCATCTTCGAGAGTACATCTGCCATCTGGGGATCGTAGTAGATCGGGCGTTTCGCCGCATCGACCACCTGCATACCGAACGTGACCGGACCGGTCACCTGGCATTTAAGCCTCGGAGTTTTTGACAGGTTCCGTGACATCATCTCGATAAACGAAGACGCATATTCCACATGCAGCGCGTAGGGGGCGTAATTGCCCTCCACATAATCCATGTATACCTGTTCCATTGCAGCAGTGTGATCCGTTGTGCTATCAAAGAGCAGCCGGTCATCGCGGATGATCCGTCCCGGGAGCTGTTCGGAATCGTTAAAGACGATGCTCTCCAGCTGCCCCCGGTCCGGAAGGGTGGGCACATAGGGAAATGCGGGGAATATCGAAAGTACATCCGAATTTGCCTGTACTGGGTCGGTGTGTGGCAGGGCACCGACACCAGTAGCAAGGGAGCCCGGTGGTGAAATCATCTTTGCCATCTCTTTATTCCCCCTTCCTGAGCTTGCAGGATTCTAACAGTACCTGCACCATCGGGAACAGCGAGAGATCGGTATGCGGAAGGAAGGTACTTGAAGTATAATCGTCCATAAACGAGGGTTCGGCATTGAGTTCGATATACCCGATCCTGCTCGCAATTGCATCGAGAGTCTTTCTTTCGCGGCGGTTTATCAATGCAAGGTTTGCACCGGTCACAGCGCCATTGCCAATATTAACGATCCTGTCGAGAGGCGTCTCCGGAATCAGACCGATAATGGTGGCATTTTTCTTGTTGAGGTAGTTCCCGAATGCCCCGGCAAAATAAATGGTCGTGATATCATGGCGTGTCACCCCGGCTTCTTTCATCAGGGTCACGCACGCAGCGTGGATCGATGCCTTGCTCATAATGAGGTTCTTGATATCATTCTCGGTGATCACGATATCTTTTCCGATGCCGGTTTCATTTGCCCATGCAATAACATACTCCGGGAAATGCAATCCCTTTCGGATTCTCGGGTTATGGATTGTGATGTTGATTCTGCCCGTCCGGTCTATAACACAGGCAGAGATCAGTTCTGCAAGAATATCGATCAACCCGGAGCCGGTGATGCCTTTGGGTTTTATGGTATTGATCGTGCTGTAGGTCGGATCAAGGGTGATGGGATCGATCGTGATCTTTTCGATAGCACCGGGGTTTGCCCGCATGCCAAAGAGCACTTCACCGCCTTCAAGAGCTGGTCCCGCCGCCCCGGCACAGGAGAACATCCATTCGTTGTTCCCTAGCACAATTTCAAAGTTGGTGCCGATATCGATCAGGAGCGAGATCTCTTTACGTTCACTCATGCCGCAGGCAAGGATATCTGCAATAATGTCGCCGCCGATAAAGTCGCTGACCGCGGGAAATGCAAAGAGCCCGCAGTTCCGGTTGCCCGCAAGCCCGATCCTGCCAGCAGCAACAGAGAGCGCCCGCTGGACGACCGGGACATAGGGCTCGGCAATGATATATGCAGGATCAATCCCCAGCAGCATATGGGTCATGACGGTGTTACCCGCGACAACCACTTCATAGATATCTTCACGGTCAATACCGGCAGAATTTGAAGCAGCAGTGAGTGCGGTGTTGATGCTGTCTGTGGCAAGAGCCTGAAGTTTTCCAAGTCCGTTCTTCCGGGCAAAATTTACCCGGGCAAGAATATCTTCCCCGCAGCTGATCTGCTTGTTGTAATTGGACGCAACCCCCACGACTTTGCCGGTAACCAGATCCCAAAGATACGCGACGACCGTTGTTGAACCAAGATCCACTGCAGCGCCAAAGATGCGTTTGGATGTATCATTCTCCTGGAGATCGATAAGCCGGTACCCTCCCGGGACAAGCGCGATTGTGCCAGTCACTTTCCAGTCGCTGTGCCGGAGGAGCGCGGGAATTTCACGCATGACCTCAAGGGGCACATAGATCTTATCTGCGACCGGTCCCCCGCTTTTCTGGATGCCCCATAACAGGCGGGTCAAATCCGGTGACGGGTCGGAAAGCGACGGATGCTGGAGTTCGACATAATATTTTTTCACCGAAGGGCGGAATTCGATTGCCGAGTCCTTGCCTTCGATGAGAATTTTTTGTTCCTGTATGAGCGTGCCCTCAGGAATTAAAACCTGGAGATCTCCCTGTATGGTTGTCTCGCATGCAAGGCATGCACCGTTGGCAAGTTCTTCTCCGGTAAAGAACTGCAAATATTTCTGCCGGTCAAATTCCGTTTTCCCGGACTGGACATAGACAATGCACTTGCCGCATTTGCCCTGCCCGCCGCAGACGACGTTAATGTTCATTCCGGCTCTCTGGGCAGCATCAAGAATGGTGCTCCCGCGTGCCACCTCGATCTTGCGATAACTGGGAAGGAAAGTTACAGTCCGCATTTACGTCTTCCACTCATCATGCAGGAATTCACCAATCTCTGCCGCATCCCGTGGTCCCACCAGTACTTTCCAGCCGGTTGCATCTTCGATCCTGCCCGACAAGGGTGCCGCATAGCCCGGGATGATCAGTTTTTTGTGAGATACTTCGTTTTCAAGACCAAATTTTTTGATCGAATCACGCACCAGCGTTTCGTTGAGTTTTCCCGCGGCAACTGCCGTAAGAACTGACAGTCCTTCGGTATCGACGATCAGCATGTAACAGGGCATACGGGTGGCTTCGAGATATCCCTGCAGAGTAAAGAACGTGAGCGAGAAGTTCACGGTCATGAGCACAGGTGCATCTTTTTTCGGAGTCCCGACCCGGTAAATCCCCGGGTTCATCTGGATGGGTTTCTGGGGATCCGTGTAGATATTCTGGCGAAGTGTAAGTGCTGCCTTTGCCGATTCCGGGGAGAGGGGCGAAGTTACAATCACCGAGGCATATTTGACAATCCCGAGAGCTATCGCCGCATCCTGCATCCCGGTTGTTGTGGCATCGAGAAATACCGGGTACCCGAGTTCCGGCACTTTTCTTGTTATCGCGAGTTGCCGTATTGCAGTTGACCGCACTACGAAATCGCCCAGCGTTTGTGGTGAGAGGTCCATGACAAGCTTTTGTGCACCCTCGGCAACGCAATCTTTTGCGAGCGCAACAAGGTCATCGAGACTGCCAGCCCGGATAACCATCGGGCACCCGTGCTTTTTGGAGAGTGCACAAAGTTCCTTATAATTGTCCCGGGTTGCTGCATAGAGGAGCGGGCGGTAACTTCCGACCTGCACCAGTGCTGCGGAGAATGCTTCGAGGGTCTTTGCCATCAGGATGAGCGGAAGGTCTGCATTCTCCTCAACAGTCGCAACAGCGCGTGCAAATGTTTGTGCCGAGCCACTCGCATTTTCAATGGCGATGCCATTAAACCGGAGATCGGTGCCGACGCGGGTGAAGGTCTCATCCCGCACGCGAACGGTTGCTGCCGCAATCTCTTTTGGATTCTCCGTATCGAGGACTTTAAAAAGGATGCCCGGCGGGTGGTAGAAGGTCTTCTCATGCCGGTATAATACAAACTCTTCACCAACGGCAAATGTACGTTCCCCGACGCCAATTTTCACCAGACGTATCGGCGGGCGTGTCGTTGCACCAAGAACAGACTTCGCATGCTCATCAAGGTACGGGCAGAGTTCTACATCCGCTTTTCCCCCGGCAAGTTTCATTGCAAAGGTGAGACACGTCGGATCCCCGCACTCTTTGCAGTTCCTTTTTGGCAGCAACTTGTAGATATCAAGTGCCTTGAGCGCCATCTTACATCCCCTCCTGTGCGGGTGAACGGGGTTTGAGATTAAAAAACGCCTTCCTGAGCTGCTCAACAGAGCGGGGATGGCGGACGCAGATGATCTCGGCACCTGCAACGGCAGCGGCGATACTGGTATACACTTCCCACTGCACCGCAATATCGTCACGCACCTTTCCTTCAGATTCCCGCACTTCTTTTATCGTGAGCGAGTCAGCCGGAGAGCAGATCATCGGCATCGCCAGATCGGCATCCCCTTTCAAGGCAGAGAACCGGATACGCTCCATGGCTGAAAACGAATATTCAAACCCGTATCCAAGAGCGCCGGTATAGGGGTCAATGACTATATGATCCCGGGATACGCCGATCTCCCGGAGGAGTATGTTTAACTGTTTTGCAAGGTTGATGTCGATCGGTGACTGCGCGATAACCGAATGATTATACGCAAGTGCCGCGGCAGCGATGCTCCGGTACCGGCTTGCTTCGGCAGTCCCGAGGAGTAACCGCTCTCCCTCGCCGGTTTCACCGCAGACCTGGAATACGTCGCTGTCGATTTTTGGTTCATTGCTCCCTTCAAGTATGAGGGGGAGCCCGGTTGCAGAAAGCACAGATGCAACAGTTTTCCCGAGCGAGGGAATGTCAGAAAAATTGCGCACTTTCGTACTTGTCAGGTGAAGCCGGACCAGATCGGCACCATATTTTTTTTCTGCCGCGGTTGCCCATGCTGCCGGATCGCGTGTTACGGCACCGCAATAGTCCAGAACGACCGGGTTCCAGAACTGGGGATTGTCGCAGATCTCAAACGCGATAAGCGGCGACTGCGATACTTGTCCGCCATCAATAAACGGGAGTGTGGCATCGCCTCCGATCCGGTAGGAAACCCTGCGGGTCCCTCCATCTGCTTTTGTGGCACCGATTACCACTTCACCAACGGTTCCGGTCCAGCCAAATTGAGTGTCGAATCCCATGCAGCACCTCACACCAGAGGTTTCATTGTAAGCGCCGGATGCCCAGCTTTTTTTAAGAACACGATGAGTTCTTCGATCGTGTTTGCGTTCGTTTCATCTGCGATCTTGTCGAACAGATCCGTAAGTCCCCGCTGTGCAAGTATCGGGACGAGCCGGGGTTTGAGTTCATCTTTTACCTCTGCCGAAATCCAGACGAGCCGCTCTATACCGCCTTCCCCTTGCAGGAACTTGTCTGAAAGAATATAATTTTTTGATATCCCGGCAAACCCCGGGGTCTGTGCCCCTCCGCCAATAGTACCGGCAAGGGTCGAGAACGTCATTCCTGATGGCGTTACTCCTTTATATTCCCGGTTCACCACCATGATGCCATTCACTTCGGGCAGAATGAGTGCGATCGCTTCAAAACACCCGCAGCAGGTCATGGGATATTCCATCACGGAATAGAGCGAGCAGCGTTCAATCTCACCATGGCTTGCCTTCTTTATAAACCGGTTCACACCTTCAAACTCCCCGTTCTGTGCGTTAATTAGCGAACCTTTCTCCACCGGCTGGTTTGCGCCTGAAGGTGAGATCTCGTACGCGATTTTACCGTCCAGCCAGCTGATAGCCCCGCAGAGCGCGGGACGTTCCGGCGTGATCACGCAGACATGGTTGGGGGCGAACGTCTGGCAGAGCGTGCAGGAATAATACGTATTGACATCCGCATCACGCATCCCCTTGATCCGTGCGTCACGCTCTTCGTAGACCCCTTCTGCCTCCCGTTTACCGGCAAGCACCTTATCCTTGTCCGTGATCAGGGTAACGGCAACTGCATCAAGGAGCTGGGGGAAATCCATCCGGAATTTGCCTGCAAGGAGTTTTCCGATGTGCTCGATCTTTACTCCTTTTGCCACTGCTTCCTTTGAGATCCGTATCCAGATGAGATCGCGCTGGGCGACATGCCATGATCCCTCCCCATAATTGACAAAGTTATGGATCCGGCGTTCGAGAACCGGTTCATAGTCCTTCTTCATGGTTTTTCCGGAAACCTCGATGATGATACCGAGCGGGTTTGCAGTACCCTCCTTCATCGAGTCGATCTCGGGTCCGATTACGGTTACATTGCCATCCTGTATTTCACCGACAGCCTTCATTTTTAAAAGTTCGAATGCCGGGGACCTGCCACCACCAAATTCCACGTACATCTCTTCCTTGCGGATGCTCTTTCCCTCAAATGCCGGGGAGCATGCCATGGGAATGGGAATCGCAGTTACATTGACCCGGATGCCTTTTTTCTCCATGCCCTGGCGCACGACGGTGTCAGGAGTTGCCGGTATCCACTCGCCTCCCACCTCTCCGGCAAGCGAGAGGATGGGAAAACCGAGCACTCTCATGCTATCGACAAATGCAATCTCTTCGTCTGAAAGTTGTGGGAATACAATGATTATCGCTTTTGCACGTTCCGCCGCATACGCGAGAAGCCGGTTCGCGTCTCCCGGGGTGACTCCCCCGAACATCATTGCGACGCGGGCGATGATATCAACGAAATGTACCCCGTACGAAGGTGTGGAGCCCAAGGGGACGAGGCGGTACTCGAGTCCCAGTTTCACACCGGCTTTTAATAGAGAGGAAATGACATCTCCGGCAAGGAAAGTGAGCATGTATTTTTCCTGCAGCTCGCGGCAGATTGCCGCTGCACTACCCGAACTTGCCGGGGTACCGACGATGAGTGCAAGCCCGAGGATGCTGCCGTCAACAAGCGAGTACCCCAATTTCCTGATCACCGTATCGCCGATAAAACCTGTATAGGGGGCAGGCTCCCTCCCGACAGTTGCTGTTTTTTCCGCGAGGATGCTCTCTGATGCAACGAGCGGGTTGTTGTTCATGCGGGCAAAAACATCGATGGCAGTCGCATGGTCGTGCACTGCGATGCCAGTCAAAGCATACGAGATCGGAAGGTGATATGCAGTCTCCTCATAAAAAAATGGTTTCGTGATTCCCGCGATCTTCGTCTTCAGGCGCTCTTCTCCGGCTTTTTTGGCCAACTCAACGTCGGTCATTTATATCCCATCCGGTTAAGAATAGTCTTGTAAAAATAGATATAGTTTCGTTATGGAGCAATTACGCACCAATACTGTGCAAAACGACCATGAATTCATTTCGGGACACACACATCCAGGAGCATAAAGATGGCGGAGCCTTCCCTTGTAAAACTCAAAAAAAAACAGACGGAAAATTCCCGCGCGTGGGGATGTGGCACTCGCTGACTCGTGGGGGGTTCCTATGAACGTGCATGCACAGGCTGCGCTCTCATTCTGAATGCTTAATAGTCCGCTGGCATCGTTTCGGTTTCCCGATCAAAACTCATGCAAAACAGGATTTTTGCAGTATTTTGCCCTAAATGAATGAAAATATTTATTCCTTTCGGGAGACATTCTTCTTATTGCGAGGTTGAATATGCAGACAAATCGTATAAGGGTTGTTTTCCCAGTATTTTTTGTGCTCATTTCGGTCATGTGCATGATCGGGCTGGTTTCCGCAGTAAACGGAACAGTCTCCATCGCATACCGGGGAGCTGGCGGGAATTATCTCGGGGACACGATCGTTTTTGATGGGAAAAATACGGTGGGGAATATGACTGTCTTAAAGATCTCAGGTCCCGGTCTTCCGGCTGCTGGCGTCCCGCTGTATGACATAACCGGCATTCCCGGATCAGGAAACACGGTCAAAGTGGATGCGAACGGAAACTGGTTCTTTTCCTGGGATACGAACCGGATAAAAGGAAGCGATCTCCTCCAGACAGTCCGGTATACCTTTACCGCGTTCGATCGTGACCACCCTGAAAAAAGTGGAACTACATCAGTTATCTTGAAACGTCCGGAATTTTATATCATCGCTTCACAAAATCCGGCTGCTCCCGGGGATTATGTGCAGTTGACAGGGAATGCAGAGAAAGGGGTCAGCTTCGTGAGAATTGGTGTGACCGATTCCACGGGGAAGGTACTGCACACGTTTATGTCACCGGTCAGTGCCAGCGGGTATTTCCAGTATGGGTTCCATGTGGATATGCAACCGGGCCAGTATAATGTAGTGGTTAGCAATCCATCCATGAAGAGTGGTCTGAATCAAATACTTACCATAGCGGTCCCGAAAACTCCGGTGCCGGTTCAGACAAGTCTCGCACCCGGATACACGACGACTGGAACGGCAACACCCTCTCCGCAAACGACAGTGGCGGGCATGCCCCTGGCATCCCCCACCAGCATTCCCCTCTCTCCGATCAGTGCAGTTGCCGGGTTTATCGGTGCTATCGCCCTCTTCTGGACAACGGTAAGAAAGAACCTGTAAACCTGCAATCTTTTTTCATATAAAAACGGCTTTCGCCGTTTTTGTGCCCTATCTTTGCACGGTCAGCAGCTCATCGGCGGTTGGCATGAAAGTCGTCAAGCCGGATTTTATGTTGGCTTGTAAACCGGCATGGTCCGGCATGGTCCATCAACGTTTTTTGCTTCGTGAAAATGCGGGACAGTTCACACCCGTAATTTTAGCACGCTGATGAAGGCTGGTGCTCCTAAACCCCGGACAGGATAGTGTCACCGAACTTAAATTTGTGCCAGACCATAACGTATATCGAAAAACAAAACCAACAATAGCAGAGCAATTCGGAGCGTATCCGTGAAAAATTACTCTTTTATCGCACACATACCTGATGAGTCCGGCACCTTGCAGCGAACTGCGGGCATAATCAAAAAATATGACGGGAACATCAACCGGATCCAATACGACCGGCGTATCGATCCCTGCACGGTTTTTTTTGAAGTTACCGCTCCTGATGCGTCATGCGATTTAATCGCACATGCCCTTGCCGCACTGGGATATCTTCAGACATCATTAAAATCCCTGAATTTTTTGAAGTTCTACGTGTACCTCCCACACCGGGCAGGTGCACTCTGTGAATTTCTCGATTTAACGACAGCAGCAGGCGCCAACATTGCATTCATCGATTTTGATGATGCCGGCAGACATCCGGATCGGGTGACGGTCAGCCTGAACCTTGAGGAGACTGCCGCGATCGACCGGCTGCTCGATTCACTCAAGTCGCACTACCGTCTCGAGATCCTTGAATATGACACGACGGGTAAACACCTCGACGACACCGTCTTTTACGTCCGGTTCGCACAGGAGATCCGCGAGATTATCGGGGAATCGGAAGATGAATTTCTGCTCGCGTTTTTAGCCGGTACTAATCACATCGTGCAGGAACTCATGGAGCGGGGCAATGATCCCCGGCAGGTGTTTGATTCTGTGCTTGCGACGGGTCGTACGCTGAAGGCAACGACCGGGGAACATTTCTATGCCGATATCCAGAAATTTACCGTTTCGGATTCGGTTGATCTCTATTGTTTCCAGCTTCCCTGTGGGGGGAATATTTTTGTCTTAAATTCCGCCCGCGAATCCCTGATGGTCGATACCGGCTACGGCATTTATCACCGGGACGTCATGGCAATGCTCTCATCGTTCGGGCTTGGGGATACGCGCCGGTTTGCAACAATTATTACCACCCATGCCGATGCGGATCACTGCGGAGCCGGGGGCTTTTTTGATGCGCCGGCACTGATGCACGAAGGAACGCGTGCGATCATAAAAACGAATAACCGGGCCTATGGTTCCCGCAGCGAACACTCTGTGCTTGAAGCGTTTTACACAAAGATGATCAATCTCTTCTCGCAGTTTACACCTTCAGAACATATCGATTGTTTTACCAGTTCTGGTGGTGCAACCCGGGGCATCTTCCCGTGCATGGGGACGGTCTGGATCGGGGATCTTGAACTTGAAGTACTCGAAGGGCTGGGGGGACATACCTATGGGCAGATCTACCTGTATTCTGAAACTTGTGGGCTTCTGTTTGCTGCTGACAGCGTGATCAATTTTCTTAGCCTGACCACGGAACGGGCAACCTACAGTTCACTCGCTGCATTTCTTGTCACATCAGTAAATGTGGATAGCGAACTTGCAAAAAAGGAACGACGGGCGTTACTTGAACTTGCTGTACAAACAAATCGGAAATTATCCGTCACTGGCAAACACTGTCTCATCTGTGGGGGGCATGGGGCAGTATCTGTGCTTGACGATGGAAAACTGGTCTCGTGCGGGGATATCCTGCGATACCAGCCAAAACACGTATGAGTTTCATACATCCCCCTTTTTCATTACATACACGGTATTCCCGGTTCCCTGCGGCAGGTTCAGCCATTTCAAACCCCGGTGCGAAATTCTCATCTACTATGGGATAGCATCATTGTGCGAGAAGGATGGAAAGCCACAGGGTACAGGAAATGATGCGGCTGATGGCGTCCAAGATTCGGACGATTGCCAATTCAATATCAGATGATGACGTCGAGAAACTTATCGCGGAGATTCTGAAAGCCCGGCGCATCTACGTCATGGGAGCCGGACGGTCAGGACTTGTGGCAAAGGCATTTGCCATGCGCCTGATGCACCTTGGCTTCCAGGCGTTTGTTGTCGGTGAAACAATCACCCCGGCGCTGAATGCGGGAGATGTGATCGTCGTCTTTTCCGGTTCGGGCAGGACAAAGACGGTCGCTGATATCGCCGAGACGGGAAAGGAGATCGGCGCCCACATCTGTCTCATCACCGCGAATGCAGACTCGCGAATCGGGAAAATTGCTGAATGCATCGTCATCATCGAACAGCACCGCGATGATGTGGAAGACGATGCCGTGGAGTTTGAGATCCGCCAGATGATGGGCGAGCACAAATCCTTTGCACCCCTTGGAACACTCTTTGAGACCGTGTCCATGATCTTTGGCGACGCGGTGATCTCCCGCTTGATGGAGATCACAAAGACGGACGAAACAACGCTGAAGAACCGTCACGTAAATCTCGAATAAAAAAGGTGAGGAACAGGTATGAAAAAAACATTTTCTCCACGGGTATCAGGAATCGAAATCTCCGGGATCCGGAAGATCTTTGAGGCAGCTGGCCCGGGCTCGATCAACCTTGGGCTCGGTCAACCGGACTTTGATACCCCGCAGCACATCAAGGATGCGGCAATCGCGGCAATACAGGAAGGAAAGACCGGCTATACCGGGAATACCGGCATCCCGGAACTTCGCGATGCAATCTGCAAGAAGTTCAAAAAGGAGAACGGGCTCTCATATTCCCCTGATCAGTTGATCATCACTGCCGGGGCAAGCGAAGCGCTCCATATCGTGATGCAGGCACTTGTCACCGAAGGCGATCGGGTGCTCTGCGCGGACCCGGGGTTCGTCTCCTATTCTGCTCTTGCCACTCTTGCGGGAGGGCACCCGGTCGGTGTCCCGCTTGACAACAATTTTCGTATCGACGTAGAGCGGGCAAAGGAACTGATGAAGGGTGCCCGGCTCTTTGTCTTAAACTCCCCGTCAAACCCAACTGGAGCAGTCGAATCAAAAGACACCATACGGGCGATCGTTGAATATGCCAATGACTGCAACGTGACGGTGGTGAGTGATGAGGTGTATGAGCATTTCATCTACGGCAAAGAGCACTGGAGTGCCGCACGGTTTGGCGACAACGTGATCACGATCAATGCTGCCAGTAAGACGTATGCAATGACCGGCTGGCGGCTCGGGTACCTTGCTGCCCCTGCGGATGTGATCGGAGAGTGCCTGAAGGTGCACCAGTACTGCCAGGCATGCGCCACTTCGATCTCCCAGTATGCAGCAATTGCTGCGTATACTGGGGACCAGCATTTGGTTAATGTGATGCGGGATGAATACCGGGCACGTCGGGATCTGATCTGCGCCGGGCTTGCCCGTCTCGGCTTCACATTCCCGACGCCCGAGGGGGCATTCTATGCATTTGTTCCGATGAAACCGGCACTGACACAGAAGATCATCAACAAGGGTGTGATCCTGGTACCGGGCTCTGCATTCGGTGCCAACGCGCCGGAGTATACCCGTTTCAGCTACGCAGCATCCCGTGAGAACATACAGACAGCTCTTGATAGGATAGAAAAGACAATGCGTGAGTGAAATGGTAAAGGAACTTTTAGAGAGATTATCCAATGCCCACGGCGTATCTGGCAGTGAAGGCAGCGTACTTTCGGTCATCAAAAAAGAACTGAAGGGTTATGTCGATGAGATCCGTGAAGATGCCATGGGCAACCTGATCGCGGTCCGGCGTGGCAACAAGTTCAAGGTGATGCTTGCGGCGCACATGGACGAGATCGGGCTCATGGTGAAGTATATCGATGACAAAGGTTTTGTCCGGTTCGTTGCCCTTGGCGGATGGTACGCCCCCACGCTCTACAACCAGCGTGTCGTCCTGCACGGCAGTAAAGGCAAGTGCTTCGGTGTGATCGGCGGTAAGCCCCCGCACATGATGGATGACGACGAGCGCAAGAAAGGCGTCAAAGTCGATGACATGTTCATCGATGTCGGGGCGTCGAACCGCGCCGAAGTCATACAACTCGGGATCGATATCGGTACTCCCGTGACCATCGATCGTGAATTTACCGCACTCGCAAATGACCGTGTGACAGGGAAGGCGTTTGACAACCGTGCAGGGGTTGTCATGCTCATCAAGACGTTAAAGGCAGTCGAATCGCCGTTCACAATCTACGGTGTCTTCACCGTTCAGGAAGAGGTGGGGCTGAAAGGTGCACGGACAAGCGCCTATGCGCTCGATCCTGACTGTGCGATTGCGACGGATGTGACGATCCCCGGCGATCATCCCGGGATTGAAATTAAGGATGCCGCGGTTGAGATGGGCAAGGGTCCGGTGATCACGATCGTCGACAGCAGCGGGCGCGGGCTTATCGCGAACCGCAAGGTAGTAAAATGGTTAAAAGATGCAGCTGAAGCAAATAATATCCCAGTACAAGTAGAGGTTGGCAGTGGCGGGACCACCGACGCGACAGCAATCCACTTAACAAAAGGCGGTATCCCGAGTACCACGCTCTCCATTCCTTCGCGGTATATCCATTCTCCGGTGGAAGTGCTCGATCTCCGGGATATCGATGCCGCCGTAGACCTGCTTGTGGCTGCGCTGAAGGTTAAACCGGCGATCTGATCTTTTTTTTGTATAGTTCCGATATAAAGAAACACAAGGAGTGACCTGATGCCATCTTCACATCTCTTTACAGTGAGGAGTTAGATTTGGGGATCATCGAGGGGCCGTCGATAATTCCCACCCGGAATCTTCAAATTGAGATCTCTCGCTCGTTTTTTTCGATTCAGAGATACTGCCTCAATGATCTGACGCGCTGAGGATAGATATTAAATAGTATCTGAAAAGCTGTGGTACTGGATAAAGGTTGATTGATATGGTACACTTATCGTTATCCAGAGCAGGGGTTGTCTGCCTGCTGGCTCTTGTATCGCTCTCCTGTGCTGCATCCGCTGCGGTTATCGGGGGAAACCAGGGGTGGTATAAGGTGAATTGCAATGTCGACGGAGCAAATGTCTACTTCGATAACTCGTACGAGGGGGTTATCACCGCGGGCGTGCTGAATGTTCCGGTTTATTCGACAGGAACCCCGTTCAAGACATACACTGTTTCCAAGCCGGGATACACCACTTGGGAAAAACCCGTTCCCGGGGTTCCGGGAAACGGGGAGACTATTCAACTCTATGCAACCTTAAACCCGGTCCAGCCGACGGTAGCGCCGGTTATTGGGGGAAGCCAGGGATGGTACCAGGTGAACTGCAACGTTAATGGCGCACAGGTTACCTTCGATAATCAGGTCGTGGGAACCATCGTCAACGGGGTTCTTACTGTTCCGGTTTATACGACAGGAACGCCCTATAAGACTTACACCGTCTCCATGCCGGGATATGTCTCCTACACGGCACCCGTTACCAATTTTCCCGCTTCTGGAGAGACCATCCAGCTGTATGCAACCTTAAACCCACAACCCCCTACTGCTACGCCGACACCGGCACCGACTAAGTCCCCTGTCGGATTTGAGATTGTCTTCGGGGCACTTGGCATTGCGGGTGCCTGCGGCATCATCTCCCGCAGGAACTGAACCGTAGATACTATCTTTTTTTGTTTTTGGTTGTGCAAGAGAGAACACACACTTGCGGTACGCACCCATGAGGTTTTTTTACAAATCCCAATGTTTAATAAAAAGGATCAGCCTATCAGTGTTTACAGATTGAGAGGTTTCCATGTTCAGGGTACAAAAAAATTTTAAATCGTCATTCCGGAAGTTTGTGTTTATTCTCCTTCTTGGCGCAGTTTTATTCGTATGTGCAGCGGGTGCAATCAGCCTATCCCCACAGGATTCTCAATCGTCCACCAGCACCACGATCGCAAAAGGGGATCCGGTCAAGGTTTACGGTGTTGCAACCGGTCATCCGCAAAACGGGCTCCAGGTCTGGCTCATCGGCAACAATTTACTGAAGGTGTCCACTATTTCCGTTAATTCGGATAATACCTACGAGTATGAGCTCAAGCCGGCAGATACCACGAACATGGCGGGCGGACAATATTTCATCCTCATCCAGCACCCGATGATGAACGGGCAGTTTGACATCGTTTACAACCCCGCCACCGGAGAAGTGACCAACCGGATGCTCGGCAGTGGAACGGCAATCTTCCAGATGTCGGGGACTGGCAGCCTCCAGAGCCCCAACTCTGCATCGGCTCTGGTAGCGGCAATCAACAGCCAGAATATCGATGATACCTTTGTGCGATATTCGATCTTTATAAATGAGCCCGCAGCGTTAATCTCCCCAATTGGCGATCACGTGGTGGGCGACAAATTCACCATCTCCGGATCGACTAATCTCGCTGTTGGCGATAACCTGATGGTGGAGATCACGTCATCTTCATTCAAGCCCACCCAAAAATCCCGTGACAACACATTTTCCGGCGCCGCCGGGATGGTAAAAGTAGTGCCCGGCTCCGGGGGGTACAACCACTGGTCGTTTGAGGTGGATGCATCCACGTTCATACCGGATGAGTATATTGTAACCGTAAAAGGAATCACGACAAATGTAATGAGCTCGACCACGTTTAACGTGCTAAATGGCCCGGTAACGACCCCTTACACCATCCCGGTAACGACCATTACCACAACACTCACCACTCCTGTAACAACCGTTCCCCCAACCACCATCCCGGTAACGCAGAAGGCATCCCTCCCGCTTTTGTCTGGCATCGCCGCCTTGGTGATCGTATTCGTGGTCAGAAACCGTTAAATCAGACTTTTTTCCGGGATCACCCCCACATTTTCGGGCTCACCACCCAAGGTACAGGGTTTTTGTCCGGGTATAACTGTCAAGCGCGTGGTACCCGTTTTCCCTGCCAATACCGCTCTCGTTCATTCCCCCGAACGGAACTTCCGGTGGCACGGTGAGATGGCGGTTCACCCAGATGATCCCGGCTTTCACCTCGCGGTAAACCTGTTTTACCGTTCCTAAATCTTTTGTCCAGACCGATGCACCAAGACCGTACCGGGTGCGGTTTGCTTCAGCAATCGCACTCTCAAGATCGCGGATTGTCACGATGGGAAGCACAGGACCAAAAATTTCATTCGTCAGAAGAGCGGATTCGCAAGCGACATCCGTGACCAGCGTCGGCTTGTAGAAAAATCCCCGCTCATAGTCTTTACCGTGAATCGTGTCACCGCCGCAAAGAACGGTTCCCTCGTTTTTCGCAGTCACCGCTTCAACCTGTGCACAGATACGCGCCAGCGATTCTTTCCGGGTCATTGGTCCGATATCCGAATTTGGCATAAGACCGTTTCCTGCTTTCAGATTTTCAGTGCGGTTCTTTAACTTTTTAATAAAATCTGCCGCGATCTTCTCATGCAGGTACAGGCGTTTTACCGCGCTGCAGATCTGCCCCGCATTGTAAAACCGCCCACGGAGCGCCCCCTCAACTGCACGGTCAATATCCGCATCGTCCATGACAATCATCGGGTCAGAACCGCCAAGCTCGAGCGTGATCTCCTTGAACTGGTGCTCTGCCAGTGTACGGATCGTATGCCCGGTTGCACAGTCACCGGTAAATGAGATCTTTCTAACGAGGGGGTGTTTCACGAGCGCTGCACCGACCGTTTCACCGGGACCCGTGACCACATTGAGCACCCCCGGAGAAACGCCCGCGTCCCGGAGAATTGATGCGATCTTCAGGTTCGTGAGAGGGGTTGCTGTCGCAGGTTTGAGGACAAGGGTATTTCCCGCGAGGAGTGCCGGACCTGCTTTCCAGCCCATAATGAGCACCGGCATATTCCAGGGAATGATCGCGCCACACACGCCAAGAGGTTCCCGCGTTACCATGCAGTCACCGGCGTTTCCAAGATGGATAGCTTCTCCCGCAGGCTTACCGGCAATTGCCGCATAATATTCGAGGATGTTTGCAAATCCCCGCACTTCATCGATCGCTTCTTTGAGGGGTTTTCCCTGCTCCAGGGTAAGTTGGCGTGCGAGAGTCTGGTGCTGCAACCGCACCAGTTCTGCCGCACGGTACAGGATCAACCCGCGTTCCCGGGTGGTTTTTTTGGACCACGGCATAAATGCCACATCAGCCGATTCTACTGCCATGTCTACATCAGTTTCTGACCCGAGAGGGACGCGATCAATGACTTCCCCGGTCGCCGGGTTTGTCACATCCGTCCAGCGATCATCTACCGCTGCAACTTCCTTTCCGTCAATAAACATATGCATAAAAAAACCCTGTCTGCCTTTACTCCAGCCGGTTATGGGATATCTGAATAAAAAAAGGATTTGGCTTGTGTCACCAGAAAATGATGGCGGGTATGCAGGTGTAATCCGGTTTGGCTTGGAAAAGATCGGGCACACAAAAATGTCCGTTTACTCCTGTAGGCATACAGTTTAGCTGGTAAAAATTGCCGGTCTCCCCCGGTATGATTTGTTGGGCACTCATGGAAAAACACCCATGGAACCTGAGATAACAAACCCGGGAGCGTGAAAATCGGCGATGACAATTTTCATGTAAAAAAAGGGTTATGAGCTGGATGATATAGGGAGCGCCGTCTTCAGATCAAAATGCATTACAATGGTACCCATGGGTTTACTCGTTCTCCCGATTTTTACGAGTTCCCCCTTGTTATAAACTTTGAGGGTAAGCATCTCTCCTGAACCATTCTGCTTCTGCACCGAGATATCCATGATATCACTCTGCGCAGCCGGGATCTGGTAGAACTGTGTACCCGTGGCATTTACCTGCTTTTGTCTCCCCGTAGTGCCGACCGATCCGACATAATTCCCCGCATTCTCCGGGTACTCCACCCGAACCCACACCCCGGTTGGGGGAATGACGATTTGGGGCGGGGGCGGGGGCACGGTGGTCAATACAGGCGTCGGGGTTTGGAGTATAGTGACCGTCGGGAGGGGGGTCGTAACAGGAGTTATCGCAGGTGTTACAGTTGTCACAGGGGTTGCGGTTGGCATAGCAGGCACACCGGAGATTCCCGTAAGGGATTTTGAATTGATATACGCTCCTGCAACCACCAATATAATCACAATGATGATTGCAGCAATCGCAATGATCTTCGGTCCTGCCGATGACGTTTTCGGAAATGATCGCCTACAGGATCCAGAAGAACTTTTTTTCCCCCCAGTCATCACCGGCTGCTCAACGGGTGCGCCTTCCTGCGGGGTTGCACGGGGTTTTGCATCAATCGTTATTTTTGCCACCAGATCCGCTATCGATATCCCCATGCGGGCTGCATCATCGCGTGCCGCTGCCGTAAGTTCCCCGAGTTTTTGGACCCACGCGTCACACTCCTGCTTTCGTTGCTCCCGGGGTTTCCGGGAGAATACCAGTTCCAGCGGTTGCGTTGCGCCATCTGACGTGGCGAGGGAGAGATTTATGATCGGATCTCCGGTGGCGGTCTCGGCTTCCGTGACAGTCATGATAACAGCAAGCGGAATTGTCCGCGGTCTGAAGACGGTATAACCACTTTCCGAAAAGATAAGGCGCTGGTTGGTGAGTATCACTTCAGACCGGGCGGATTTAACAATAACATTGTGCGTTGATAGAACAATGGACTCATCGCTTTCCAGGTACGGGTTGCCCATTTTACCTCATTCTCCGTTTTATTTTGCGTTCTCTATAGCAATATGCTTGTATGGTGCATACCCAGCCTCACGAGAGGTTTGTTGATCCCCATCGCATCGCACGGAGAAACCGGGATCAATCACCTGGAACCCGGGGGAATCGGACAACCCAAACGCCGAATCCACCGGCTCTCTTCAGGTTCAGTCACCCGTTCTGATGCTCATATTTTATTGGTTTTCCCACCACAACAAACTATAAAAGCTGCATTCCCTAATCACTGCTCAAGGGGTGCACCATGGAGCAGGAAAAAAACCCTGATGAACCACGCCGTTTCGGGCAAGCCACAATGAAAGTCGGCTTGCCGACTTCCATGCCAAAAGAACCGCCCGGCATTATCATTGAAGCAAGCGATCTCAACTGGGAAAAACTGGTGGAGAACTCAGAACTCCCCGTCGCGGTGATGTTTTATTCTCCTGCATGTACGTTCTGCCACCAGATGGAGCCGCACTTTAAAAATTATGCCGGGGAATTCAACGGCAAATGCCTGTTTGCCCGGTTGAACATCCTCTCCAGCCAGTGGACAGCGGAACGCTATGGCGTGCGGAGCACGCCCACGTTCAAGTTCTTCTGTGACGGCAAACCTGTACAGGAGATGGTGGGAGCCATCTACCCGGCACTCCTCAAAAAAATGATCGAAGAGGTTCTTCTCCATGGAAAAGAGTGCATTAAGAGATCGACAACCATCGATTATGAGATCACCGGATATGGATGAAAGTTGGTTTCTTTTCAGGGGAATGATACGGAATGGATGCATTTGAACAGTGGCTCGCCGCCTTCTGGGAGAAAAGTGTAAAACAGCGCAAGTCACTCGCCAAAGAGAAGCAATCTGTATGCGTGTGCTCATCCTGCCCCACCTACAACCGGTCTGCGCAGGAGACTGGTGAATCGGTCTACTGCATTACCGGAAAGAGCCATCTCTGTATCACAGAAAATTGTAGCTGTACCTGCAGGAAATGTAACATTGTAACTGAACTCGGGTTGAAATATCATGAGTTCTGCATAAAAGGCGGCGAAGCCGCCCAACGCTACGAGCACGAACTGCATTAACAAAAGATCGCGTTGCCGTTTACGGTTACGAGATCTTTCTCATACACCCGCACTTTTCTGCCGCTGCAGCCACAGCTTTCGCAACCGCACGGGTCACACCCTTATCAAGAATGTTGGGAAGAATCCTCTCCCGGTGCGGTTTTGCTACATATCCGGCAATTGCATGTGCCGCCGCGATCTTCATCTCATCAGAAATTTTCGTGGCACATGCATCCAGTGCCCCCCGGAAAATACCGGGGAATGCCAGAACGTTGTTGATCTGGTTCGGGAAATCGCTCCTTCCCGTCCCGACAACCGCAGCACCTGCATGTTTTGCCGCATCAGGCCAGATCTCCGCTACCGGGTTTGCCATCGCAAAGATGATCGGATCCTTATTCATGGAACGGACCATATCTTCAGTAACAATATTCGGTGCTGATACCCCGATAAAGACATCTGCCCCCATCATCGCGTCGGCGAGCGTCCCTGATTTTTCATCCCTGTTTGTCTCTTCGCCAAGAATATACTTGTACTTGTTGCTGTAGAGTCTCTCACGGCGCCGGTGGATGATCCCTTTCTGGTCGCACACAACAATATCGTGCACTACTGTGCAGACGTTCGGATCATACCCGATGCCCTTGAGGATGCGGGCGATGGAAAAACCGGCGGCACCCGAACCGGAAAGTACGATGTTAAGATCTTCAAATTTCCTTCCGGTCACTTTACACGCATTAAGCAACGCGGCAAGCACGACGACTGCGGTCCCGTGCTGGTCATCGTGCATCACCGGTATCCCGATGTCCTGTAATTCATCTTCGACCTGAAAACATTTCGGTGCTGCGATGTCCTCAAGATTGATACCGCCAAAGACCGGTGCGATATTGCGTACCTGGTCGGCAAAATCCGTCTCGTAACTCTCAAAGCAGATCGGAAACGCATCTATTCCGGCAAACTCTTTAAAAAGAATCGCCTTTCCCTCCATCACGGGAATTCCCGCAGACCCGCCGATGTTGCCCAGTCCCAGCACCGCAGATCCGTCAGTTACGATCGCAATCGTGTTTGCTTTTAACGTATACTTGTAAGCGAGGTTCCGGTCCTTCATGATCTGGCGGCAGACTTCGGCTACGCCCGGCGTATACGCACGGGAAAGATCATACGGGGTTTTAAGCGGCACCTTTGAACGGATCTCCAGTTTTCCGTGGTGCTTTGCATGCAGTGCAAGAGATTCCTCGTAGATATCATCGCTTCCCGGTGAAAACAGCATTCGGGGTACGCTCCTGTACGAAAAGAGCGTGAGTAAAGGTAATGAACCTTACGCCGGAATTCTTCCCTATGAAGTTCCCGCCAACTAACAGACGGATTTAATTTTTTTTCGCGGATGCCCCCCTTCCGGAATCTCATGATCCGGCATTATATACCAAGGTGACCAGAGATCTGATCAATGAAAACGAGTTACGTGCACGGGTACTCGCCGCGCGAAGCGGAACGGCTGCTCGATCAGGCTCAGACACTCACAGAGCTGCTCCACTGCGATACCCATTATCCAAACGGGAGCACGGTACTCGAAGCCGGTTGCGGCATCGGCGCACAGACTATCCCCCTTGCACAGAACAGCCCGGAGGCACAGATCACTTCTATCGATTTCTCTCCTGCATCACTCACACAGGCAGAGAAGCGGGTTTGCGCCGCCGGTATCCAAAACGTCACCTTCCGGCAGGCAGACATCCATGCACTGCCCTTTGCGGATAATTCCTTTGATCACGTCTTTGTCTGCTTTGTTCTCGAACACCTGCCTGAGCCTGCCCGTGCCCTCGCATCCCTGCACCGCGTCTTAAGACCCGGGGGGTCGATCACGGTCATCGAAGGGGATCATGGATCTGCATACTTCTCCCCGGACAGCGCAGCAGCGAGACGGACAATCGCTTGTCTTGTCAAGATCCAGCAGCAAATGGGAGGAGATGCGCTCATCGGGCGCAGGTGCTACCCGTTACTCGTAGACGCAGGTTTTGAGGGGGTCACCATCTCCCCCCGCATGGTATACGTGGATGCATCGCATCCGGCACTTGTCGAGGGGTTCACAAAGCAGACATTCACTGCGATGGTCGAAGGTGTACGGGATGCAGCGCTGGGACTGGGCATGATCTCAGAAATGGACTGGGAGCAGGGGATCGCCGATCTCTACCGAACCTGCGAACCCGACGGGACGTTCTGCTACACGCTCTTCAAGGGTGTCGGGATAAAACCCAAAGAGTAAAGGGGGTTGTCAAGTTTCCGCACTCCTTTTATTCCATGCCGGGTGCTCCAGCCAGTGTAATTCTCCCGGCGCCCGTTGAATAAATTCCGGCTCACCCTCATCCGGAGCGCACTGGTGCTCCCACTTCCTTTGATCTCTCACCGGTTTTCTGGTCTCTCGCCTTCTTTTGTTGTCTCTCACGCGTTCTTTGCCGTTGCCACCACTTTTAAGAGCCACGCCATGTTCTGCCCGATCGCCTTCATCCGGTCAACACCCTCGTGGTCCCGCTCGACATCCCCGATGTTCAACCCGAAACCGACTCCCGGAAATCCCGGGAGGATCATGTCCCTGCCTAAGAGGAAATGGAGCAACGTATCCGCCGTGTGAATGGCGCCCGTCCTCCGGACGGCTATCGCGGCAGCCCCAACCTTGCGCCGGAACAGTTCACCGTTTGCCATCGAGACAAATCCCACACGGTCGATTAACGCCTTCATCTCCGAAGTTACATCCGAGAAATAGACCGGTGAGCCGAGGATGATCCCATCCGCTTCGACCATCTTTTGTATGCAGTCATTCACGCAATCATCGTCGAACACGCACCGCTGGTCCCGGTGTTCAAAACATTTCATGCAGGCAGTGCAGCCCCGGATTCTCTCCCCGGCAAGCTGTACCATCTCCGTTTTTATGCCCTCCCGCTCGAGTTCCTGCAACGCAAAATTGATCAGGATCGCTGTGTTGCCGTCCTTTCTCGCACTCCCATTAATGGCAATGACTTTCAATGGATGTTCCTTTTTTTCCTTCTTCATGTACGCACCCCGCAACTTCTTCCTATAACTTGTTCAACCGTCCCTTCTGCACACCACTCTGGTTATATTATTCTGCATCGAATGGCAGAATAGAGATGATCACCCTATCATAATTGTACAATAACGTTAACAGCCGTCTTCTCCTGCACCTTCCGCCACACCCGGAAAACCTCACGCGCCCTTCACTTCCTCACAGCCCTGCTTCAGCGTGTACGCGAGCTGCAGCGAACTGTTCACCATCTCCAGAAGATCCTCCTGCGTGTACTTGTTCTTCTCGATCTGATCCCAGTCCTTTGTCGTGTCCTCATCGTTCTCGCCCACCCATGAGGTAATCGAGACTTCAGGGATGTGAAAACCCAGCCACGCAAAGAAGTTCAACAGGTTTCCCGCCACGTGCTGCATCCCGTCCACATGCCCGATGATGATGAGCCCCACCACCTTGTTTTTGATCATCCGGTTGCCGAACCATGAATACTGGTTCTCGATGCAGTTCATCCGTTCGACAAATTTCTGCACGAGCGCCGAATGGTTGTTCCACCGGATCGGTGTCGCAAGGAAGAGGACATCGGTATCAAGTACTGCAGAATAGACAGTGTCCATCTGGTCATCCTCGTACTTCATCGTGGACTGGCAGGGATACGTGCAATGATCAGGGTTCTCCGAGTAGTTCCCTTCACATTCGTAAATTTTGAGATCCTTTAACCGGATGAACGTGGTCTCACAGCCAAGCGCTTTGCACCGTTCGAGCGCCCGCAGGAGCAACCGTTCGGACTTGGACAGCCCCGGTTCCTGACGGCTTGACCCGGAAATACCAAGCACCCGGATGCCTTTGACTTTACCGGCGGCAAGCTGCGGTGTCAGACCAACACCGAATCTCCGCCCAACAATAGGAGCTGGCATAGTGAATTATAGCACCATCATAAATATGGAGTTGTCCCTTTCGCGAGCCGGAAGCGGCGGTCATCTTTAGTGGGGATTGAGAGGATCGATGGGTGCCGTGGGCAAAGGAAACACCGTTGCTGACGAGGGACCATGAGGAGACTACCACTCCCACCACACACCACTTCCTCGGTCAGATCACGGTCGGTGGAGTACCCCGCGTTCCCCAACGGTTTGCGCAGGACTGGAATTATGTCGATCCGGTCACCGGAAGTCCGTTTGCGGGTAACGCGACTGTTGCGAAGAATTATCTCGGTTACGGCAAGGAGATCTATGCCGTCGCAAACGGGACGGTTGTTGACCTCCTGGACGGTCTCCCGGATAACGAATTAATCTATTCAGCACCGCCATTTACCGTCGCCACTGCTGCGGGGAGCTACGTGATCATCGATATCGGCAACCGGAAATATGCCTGTTATACCCACATGATCCCCGGCTCGATCCGGGTGAAGAAAGGAGACGTGGTAACCGATGGTCAGGTAATAGGTCTGATGGGAAATAACGGAAACTCGAATCTCTCCCACCTTCAGGTGGTGACCGACTCCCCTACGTTCCTTGGAGCGGAAGGTTACCCCCACATCTACCGGTCGTTTGATGTGATTGGCGGGATCAACCAGACCCATGTAGAAAAAATGACACCAGACCCCGGATTTACCATTGCCCGATTATGGGGAGAGTCAGGTAGTCTGGTTAAGTTCTCCCGAAAGCCGTTGCAGCAGGAGAACCGGCTCCTGGAAAATGCTGCGATCGTCCGGCTTCCCGGACCCTCACTTTTTTATTTTTATTCCGGCAGCGCACGGTTTTTTTGGTGACCTGCAACAGCAGCACCCGGTTTATGATTGTAAAACGCCCTGCACAAGGTATTACTACTCCTGAAGGAGATTTTACATCATGAAGATTCTTGGAATAATTCTCGGTCTGGCATTGATCGTATCAGCAGCAGGAGCACTTCAGCTCCCGGCGGTGCCGGACTTCTCCGGACCCACCAGTCCAAACCTGACGAAGGTCTCTGTTTTCGAAAACGGGCAGCGGTATAAAGCGGGTCCCTATGATGTGGTAGTCCTCAATGGATCCTACCGTGAGATGGGACGGCAGTACGGGTACCTGATGAAAGACGAACTCAAATCTGTATATAAAATTGTCACAGACAGGACTACACAGCAGGGGATTACGATTGAACAGGTCCGTCTCCAGGCTCGCCAAGCGACTGCACTCCAGCCGAAACGCATGAAGGAGATCAGCGCAGGAATTGCCGAGACCTCCGGGCTGACCGAAGATGATGTCGACGTGCTGTACTATGGTGCTGTCTTCTATCTCTATGGTCCGTCCTCATGTTCGTTCCTTGCGACGTGGGGCAACTACACAACAGACGGGTCAGTCATTGTCTCCCGCAACTGGGATCTCCCTGATACGGTCTCGGTCTTTGACCCCTATTATGTTCTCGCCGTCTACAAACCAACGGACGGGAGCAATGGTGTTGCAACATTTGGTCCTGCCGGGATGCGTCCCGAAACGCTGATGAACAGCGCCGGGCTCTTTGTTGCCGATGATAACGGTATGGCATCCGGAGGCAGTCTCTCCTATGACAACAGACCCGATCTCATATCAGAATTCTTCCGGTTCATGCTCGATTATTCAACGGAAAAGCAGCTTGACGCCGGTATCCAGTCGCAACGGACAAATCTCGCATGGATCGTGAATGCGGCAGGACCGGAACAGGCATACTCCTATGAAGAGACCGTGTATGATGTGAAGCGAAGGGATGGAGCCGGTATGATTGCGGCGGCGAATCATTTCGTAGACCCGACATGGCACCTTGCCGGAACACCGGACGCGAACTCGGTCGCACGGTACAACAACCTCGTCACCCTTGCCGGGCAGTCAAAGGGGTCAATCGATGCGGCAAAGATGGTGCAGATCAGAAACGTCCTGTTGCAGAACGGTGGTGCAACGTTCCTGCACTATGACTTTGGAGGAGATAAGTACTCCACGGATCACCAGGTCGTCTTTGTCCCGAAGACCCGCACACTCTGGATGAAGGTAGTGGACCGGGACTGGCAGAAGGTGGATCTCGGAGCACTCTTTGGAGCCTGATATTACATGACACAGGATTCCATCACTTCCTGAAATATTACAATCTCTTTTTAATGAGAAGAAACCAAGATAATCAAAAAAAATATCTTCCCATTATATTCCCAGACCCTGCCAGTCCTTCTTCATCGCCTCCGCCTTTTGCTCCTTTGGCATCAGCTCGATCGCGTACCGCAGCGCAGTCCGGGGCATCACCTTCTTGTTCTTCATCACGTAATCGAAGACCACACTCTCGTGCTTCCGGCTCGCTTCCTTCAAGAGCCACCCGTACCCCTTCTGCACCATATCATCCGTATCAGTCAGGAGCATGCCGGCGATTTCGATCGCTTCATCCAGAAACTTCCCGTGTTTTGCCGGCACGATCAGGGATACAGCGGCAGCTCGACGCATCCACCGGTTCTTTGACTGCGTCCAGCTTTTCAGTTCAGCGATCTGTTCCGGGTATTTTTCAAAGAAATCGCCCATCGCATGGTTGCAGAACCCGTCACACTCTGCCCAGTTGGTGATGTACGTATCGATCCAGTGCTCGAAGAGGGCAAGGTCTTCTTTTTCGAACCTGTCCGAGAGCAGGTGCGCCCATGTCGAGACGACAAATGCCTCTTCCATCATTCCTGATTGATACAACTCTTCGCAGAGGCGGAAGATCTCCTGCTTGTCCCGTGCTTTGATCTCCTTCCAGTACTTCTTTGCAATAGTGACAACGGTGGCGGTTTTGATGCCGTAACACGTGATCTCCTCCTTAAAGAAACGACGGGCGGTCTTCTGGATTGCCGGATTGGCATGGTCCTGTAATTCTTTTCTGAGCTGGGCGATGACCGGATCCATAGGTTGAGGTTGTTCTCAGTGCGAGATAAAAGAGATCGATCCGGGAGATTCTCTGCGGTGCGAGAACACTTCGGGTTCAGCCACGGGTATGCCTTCCGGATCGGTGAGACATGCGGATCTATATCAAAAAAGTGTGGAGGCTTGATACTGGTGCAACAGTTGGCGGTAAAAACGAAGGACATTTCAGTGACTGCGTCGGAATGCTAATCAGGAGATGACTCTATCAAATGGCAACCGATCCAGTCTGTCTGGCAATCGTCGATGAGGATGACCCAAAAGCGACCAGCATGTATCGCGACGAGAAGTATTACTTCTGCTGCAACTACTGCAAAAAACAGTTTGACGAGAATCCGCGACGGTATTCACGGATCTCTCATGACATCAGCGTGAACCTCGACCAGTGCAAGTGAAGGGCTGTGTATATGCAGATCACACTGCACCCGATTGGCTATGTACGATCTCCTTACAAAAAGAGAGGGGATGCACCACGGCAGGGACGCCTCTCGGATGCGATCGCAGAGATTGTCATTGACCCCCGGTACCATGAGTGCCTCTTCCGGCTCGAAGGCACAAAGCAGCTCATCGTGCTTGCATGGTTTGACCGTGCTTGCCGTACCACCCACCGTGTCACACCTCCCGGCACGGATGTCGAGCGCGGCGTCTTTGCCACCCGTTCCCCGGACCGCCCCAACCCGATCGGGTTTTCAGTGGTTGACCTGATCGGGATAAAGGATGGCGTACTCGAAGTCCGGGGGCTTGACTCGCTGGACGGAACCCCGGTCATCGATATCAAACCCTGCATCCCGGAGTTCGACTCCCCGACGGGTTGAACTTAAAAAAAGGAGTCACTGGATCACAGGACTGGGGAGAGAAGAGGGTAGGTGTGCCCTGTGCTTCTCACGCACGGGTTGCACGGCAATCCGGTACGTCTGACTATACAAACCGGATTCCGGATCAAACCCCAAGATTCATGTGGTATCGCGATCCTGTCTCTGTATGGATTTGCCGGCGATTTTCGATATAATCCATATATGTGCAGAACTCCTCGGCATAGCAGGCGCAGTTCTGATCATTTACGGGGGGTTCCGGGCGATAATCAGGGTCATCCTCCTTGAGTTTAAAAGAACACAGTTCACCTACAACCAGATCCGCCGGGAGTTTACTGATAAAATTGTCTTCGGGCTGGAATTTCTCATCGCAGCGGATATTCTTGCCACTCTCCTCTCCCCTACCCAGCAGGATCTCATCAACCTCGCAGTTGTCGTCATCATTCGAACGGTGCTTGGCTTTTTCCTCTCAAAAGAAGCGGCTGAATTCAATCTCCAGTGACCGTATTATCAAATCGAGATGTTCTCCCCCGGTACGGCTCAAAAAGGATATGCCATAAAAAGTCCGCGTGCAGGAGTAGGTATATGGCTCTCCCCACATCTCCCGGCTCCCTCAATTACACAGGGCGACCAGCTAACCCGAAGATTACGGTCGTCATATTTGTCATCCTGACGTTCCTGTTCTCTTCGGTTTTCTGGTACCTGACCGCACAGGGAACGATGTCGACGATCGTTGTTGTCGGTGTCATGTGGTGCCCTGCAGCGGCAGCGGTTGCCACCCGGCTCATCTTCCAGCGCAATCTCAACGGGTTTGGCACCGGTCTCGGAAAACCGGTCTGGCTTGCGGTTGGCATTCTCCTCCCGATCGCTGCCTGTCTCTTCATGTTCGGCTCCGCGTGGCTCTCCGGCATCGCACCGTTCAACACCGACAATGCCGCGATCGTCTTTTCCTTCTCGTTCGTTCCCACGTTTTTGTATGCGGTCGTCTTCAGCTGCTTTGCCGCGGCAGGCGAGGAGTTCGGCTGGCGGGGTTTTTTAGTTCCTGAACTTGCCCGGTTCCAGAGTTTTACAACGCTTGCACTCCTCTCCGGCGCTATCTGGGCTGTGTGGCATTTCCCGCTGATGTTCTTTGGCAACTATCACGGCGCAGGACCGATCTGGTACTCGCTTGTCATGTTCATCCCCGCGGTGATGGGGGCAGGGCTCATCCTTGCGTGGCTTCGTCTTGCATCCGGTAGTATCTGGGTCGCTGTTCTCTTCCACGGGTTCTGGAACTATTTTATCCAGGTGTTCTACCCTGATCTCACGGTCACGACTCCTGAAGGTACCATGATGCTCGGGGAGTTCGGGTGGTTTGTTGCGGTCTTGTACGTAGCACTTGCGCTGGCATTCTGGCACTTCCGGGACCGGCTGCCGAAACTGCCGACGGAAGGGGTATGAGCTGACCGTTCAAAAGAAGAGGGGACTGCCTTCCGGTATTACCCCCTTGTATCAATACTGACTTTGAGAAACCAAATGAAATATACCGCTTCATTCGCACGGCGTGGTCTCTCTCCCGGTCTTTCCGACAAAGAGCGGGACAGTGCAGATCATCTTCAACATGTCTTTGCCGGTATTTCGGATCTGGTGGAACTCACAGGGCAGGAGCAGCAGTGCGTCTCCGGCACGGACCTGTGTCTCTTTACTGACATCAGTTTTAAGCACGCCCTCGCCTTCCAGAAAAAACATCTCGTGCTCTTCCTTGTGGCAATGGAAAGAACAATGCCCACCCGGGACGATCTCCATGAGTCGCAGGGCATATCGCGGGCACCCGTCATCTGCCGTCAACAGAAAGCGGGCTTGCATACCGGAGAAGCCGGGCTTGTTGATCGGTTCTGCGGGAACATCTTCTGAATGCTTGAGGATCATCGTATGTTCCGGTTCCTGCGTAGAGACAGATAATGCTGCCGTTTATACCCGGTGAGATGACAGGGATTCATCGGATGAAACAACGGTATAGCCAAAAAAACGAAAAGGAGAAAGAGAGGGTTTAGTAGTCTTCACACCACAGTTCGAAATATGCCTGCGGGTGATCGCAGACCGGGCACTTGTCGGGTGCGGACGTGCCTTTCTCGATATGCCCGCAGTTCCGGCAGTACCATTGCGATACCTTCTTTCTTTTGAACACCTCGTCTCGTTCGAGGTTTGCGAGCAGTCTTGCATAACGGCGCTCGTGGTGCGCTTCCACTGCGCCCACCAGCCGGAAGAGTTTTGCGATCTCAGAGAAACCTTCCTTCTTTGCAAGCTTCTCAAAACCGGGATAGAGCATGCCCCATTCATGCTGCTCTCCTGCGGCAGCAGCCCGGAGATTTTCCATTGTCGTGCCAATCACCCCAGCGGGATATGCTGCGCTGATCTCCACCGCCCCGCCTTTTAACTGTTTGAAGAAGAGTTTGGCGTGCTCCTTCTCCTCTTCAGAAGTCTGCAAAAAGAGTGCAGCGACCTGTTCGTATCCCTCTTTTTTTGCGACGCTTGAGAAGAACCCGTATCGCATGCGGGCTTGCGATTCGCCGGCAAATGCTGCAAGGAGACTCTTCTCTGTCTTGCTTCCTTTGAGATCCATTGTGTACCAGTACTCCGGATAATTTTCACAGTTCACCAACAAAAACTCTGCTGTCGGAAACCGGATGCACGTACTGCAAGACGGTAGCCACAGATCCTTCAATGGCATTCGTATATTTATCAGGTTTCTTCGCGACACTCTCTCAAGCCTGTACCGGGTCACGGGTAAAAAGTACTTGTGGGCGAACGTGCCGCCGTACCGTCCCGTTTTTGAGATGAGTCCGATGGCATGGATCTTTTCGATCCATTGTTTCGCCGTGAGAGTGAAACTGTTGAGCCCGGCTTGTTTTCTAAACCCGTCGAATTAGACGGGATTAAAATCCGGGTTGTTGATCTGCTCCCAGATGCCGAGGAATTTGATGGTGTTGCGGTTCCGGAGCCAGCTCCGGATAAGATCATCCGTATTGTAGGCACCCTTGTAACGGGCAATGCCGGTAATGCAGATGTAATCCTTATCGTTCTGGATGACAACGGGGACTTCTTTATTGAGGACTTTGACCTTCGCGAGGGGTGTGTGATATCTCCTGCATAAATCTTCCCTTGGTATTCTCTGTTTGGTTCAGGAACCCGTAATGCACCTCATGTTTACAGTATTAATTTCATCTGATTCTTTGAGGAAGGCGCAGTGGATATGCACGACTCCATGATCTTCTTCTGTGCCAGATCCCGCTGCTGTCTCGCCTCGCGGTCATTTGGATTGATCGCAATGGCTTTGTCAAAGGTACGAATTGCTTCGAGATACTTCCCGAGAGTCATGAGTGCAATTCCCTTGTTGTACCACGCCTCTCTCGAATTCCGGGTCGATGTCCGCTGCCTGGGGGCGAATGAGTTGCGAGCGTCCTGGTATCTGCACATTTTGAAGAGGAGAAACCCTTTGTTATACCACGCATTCGCGTTATTGGCATCGGTTTTAATTTCCCTGTTCACCAGTTCGAGTGCCTTCTCGTATTGCCCGGACTCGGCGAGTTCGTGCGCCTTATCTGACAATCCCCGGACATTGTACATGGTAAGGTAGTGTCGTGGTAGTGATGGATGAAGGATGGGGTGGGGGTGATCTGGTTCTGCCCGGCGGTCATATACGCTATACTCCTGAACGGGTTGTCGGTGATGACCGACTGGACGATTGAGTTGGACGTTGCTACGGTTGCAATTGGGTCCGGGCACTCTTGGTTTCGGAACTCTGTACGAAACCTGCCATTGTTCTCTCTGGATCCCGCCCTTAGGCTGAATAATACTCTGTAGGAAGCGGTGTTTAGGTTTTGTTGAAGAGAGAACTTTTTTTCAAAACCGAATGCTTAAACCTTTTTCGATTCAAAGACCATGATTAATAATCGGAGGGAAAATAACGACAGAATCCAATCAGAATGCCAGCATCCGGGATTTGCTCAATAAACTCAAACCAAATATCTGTCTGGAAGGGCCGCTTTTTCCTGAACCCATCCAGATTATTACCACGACACCAAAAGGAGATATCTCCATTGAAATTATCGGAGAGGGTCTTTTATCAAAATCGGTTCACCGCAGGATCCTTTCGCATGACCAATTGCTCTCTTTAAAATTTCTTGGATCTCAGGATTCTTTCAATGGCGACGCACGAAAGTTCCGGCTCGGGATCGAAGCAATGCGTCTGGGGCTTGCATTCGAATATGATCCCTATTTCAGCCTCTCCATCGCCCGCATCGACCCTCTCCCACATCAGCTCGAAGCGGTGTATGATTATTTTCTGAATCTTCCCCGCATACGGTTTCTTCTTGCTGATGATCCTGGTGCCGGGAAAACCATCATGGCGGGACTTCTGATTAAGGAATTAAAAATCCGAGGTCTCATTAAAAAAATTCTGCTCGTCACTCCCGCAAATCTTACCTTCCAGTGGCAACGCGAGATGCATGAAAAGTTCCGTGAGAACTTCAAAATTGTCAATGCCGAGGATCTGCGTTCGATGTACGGTCAGAATCCCTGGCAACAGTACGATCAGGCGGTAACATCCATCTCGTGGGTATCCCGCATCGAAGACGCAAAACTGAGTCTTTTGCGAAGCCACTGGGATCTCATCATTGTGGATGAAGCGCACAAGATGAGTGCCTACAATGAGGATAAGAAAACACTGGCTTTTCAGTTGGGCGAACGCCTGTCAGATATGACGGATCATTTCCTGTTGATGACGGCAACACCTCACAAAGGAGATCCCAAAAATTTCCGGATGTTCCTCGGACTTCTTGACAAGGATGTGTATGGGGATATCAAAAGTCTTGAGACGGCAATTGCGAACCGGAGCGCCCCGTTTTATCTCCGCAGGGTCAAAGAAGCGCTGGTCTCATTTCCTGATCCAGAAACGGGGAAAACGATAAGCCTGTTTACCAAGCGAAACGTCCAGACAATCGGATTTGAAATCAATGATGAGGAGCTCGACTTTTATGATGGGCTCACGAGGTTTGTTGAAGACCAGTCGATCAAGGCAGCGGCGGACAATTCCATCCGGGGCAGGGCGCTCGGGTTCACCATGGCAATGTTGCAGCGGCGGTTTGCTTCCAGTATGTATGCCGTGAGACGCAGTCTTGAACGGATGAAAGAGAAAAGGGAGATTATTCTCAAAGATCCTGAAGCGTACCGGAAGAAACAGATCGAAAAACGGGTTCCTGAGGACTATTATGATCTCACTGATGAAGAGCAGCAGGAAGTTCTCGCTGAACTGGAAAATGCGGTAATCTCATTCAATCCCACAGATTTACGGAGTGAGATCACCACGTTGTCCCGGTTAATCGGACAGGCGAAAGTGCTTGAGGGGAAGGAGATCGAGACAAAACTTACCAAACTGCGTGAGGTCATAACCACGCAGGGTATCTTTAAAGATCCGTCAATGAAACTCTTAATCTTCACTGAGCACAAGGACACGCTCGATTATCTCGTGGAAAAGTTGCGTGGCTGGGATCTTGCAGCTACACAAATCCACGGGGGCATGAAAGTAGGGAGCCGCAATGAACCGGGCACTCGTCTCTGTGCGGAGAAAGACTTCAAAGAGAACTGCCAGATTATGGTGGCTACTGAGGCTGCCGGCGAGGGTATTAACCTCCAGTTCTGCTGGTTTTTAATCAATTATGATATCCCGTGGAACCCGGTGCGGCTCGAACAGCGGATGGGACGCATCCACCGGTACGGGCAGGAGAAGGATTGCCTGATCTTTAATTTTGTTGCCACCAACACCCGTGAGGGCAGAGTTCTTCAGACATTGTTTGACCGGATACGACAGATTGAGGATGATCTGGATCCCGGTCGCACGGGGAAAATATTCAACGTTCTTGGGGATATTTTTCCGGCGAACCAGCTCGAAAAGATGCTGCGGGACATGTACGCCCAAAATCTTCGTCCGGATATGATCCTTGATCGGATTGTGGAGGTCGTAGATACCCAGCGATTCAAACACATCACCGATTCTGCCCTCGAAGGGCTTGCGAAACGCGAACTGAACCTGAGCGTTATTGTAGGGAAGAAGGAAGAGGCAAAGGAGCGTCGCCTCGTTCCTGAGGTCATCGAGGATTTTTTTATCAAGGCAAGTGACGTTTGTGGTATTATCCCGAAAGAGACAGCTCGCGATTCGCATGTGTACCGTGTGGGAAAAATCCCCCGAGGTTTACTGCTTGTGGGGGAACGGCTTGAACCCCGGTACGGGACGCTGGGAAAAGAGTACCAGAAGATCGTCTTTAGTAAAGACATACTGAAGACAGATAGTACCGTGGAATGGGTAACACCGGGTCATCCGCTCTTTGAGTGCGTGCGTGAGGATCTATTAGAACAGGTCCAAAAGGATCTCCGGGAAGGGGCGGTCTATTATGATCTGAACCGTACCTTGCCGGCACTGCTTGACGTTTTTTCTGCGTCGGCAAAAGACGGGCTGGGGAACAATATTCATCAGCGTCTTTATGTTGTTGAGACCTTCGAGGGGGGCATGATGAATGTCCGGCAGCCCACGATGTTTCTGGATCTCCTGCCCGCAGAAACCGGTACCAGTGTGCCGGATATCGCTATCATGCCACAGCCCGCACAGATTGAATCGCACCTGCTCGATACCAGTCTTCAAGCGTTCCTTCTTGAGGTAAGACAGGAGCGATTGAAACAGACTATAACTATCGAGCGGCATCTTGAGATCAGTTTAAACGAGCTGATCAATCGGCAGAATACCCGGTTGATCGATCTCTTTGCACGGCAGGAGAGGGGAGAACCGGATCCGCTGCTCGCGGCAAATATCAAGCAAACACAGGACCGCCTCGACGAGCTGAACAATCGTCTCGATAAACGAAGAAAAGAACTGGAGCAGGAGCGGACATGCAGTATCGGCGAGATCCGGCATCTTGGCAGGGCATGGGTGCTCCCCCATCCCGAACGGAAATCTCCTGGCATGGTAATGATGGTCCGGGATGACGAGATCGAACGGATTGCCGTCCAGGAAGTGATCAAACTCGAAGAATCCCGGGGCTGGAAGGTGCAGAGCGTAGAGAAGGAAGACCGGGGATTCGATCTGATCTCCCGCAAACCCCACCCGGAAGATCCCGACACGGCTATTGAAGTGCGGTTCATTGAAGTGAAAGGTCGGGCATCGGTTGGAGAGGTTGCTCTTTCATCCAATGAGTATAAAACAGCAGACCGGCTGAAAAAAGACTACTGGCTCTATGTGGTGTTCAATTGTGCCTCAACACCTGGGATCCATATCGTGCAGGACCCTGCCCGCCTCGGGTGGCAGCCGCTCGTGAAGATTGAGCATTATCATATCGGAGCAGATAAAATACTGGGGGCAACGAAGTGATGGATCCCGTAGCGCTGGAGACATTGATTGCACAGGGTGAATCCCTTGAACGGGAATTCAAATCGGATTCCCGTCGAGAGTTCACGGACAGGGAAATCTATGACGAGATCGTGGCTCTGGCAAATACCCGAGGGGGCATACTGTTGATCGGCGTCGAGGATGACGGGACGGTAACCGGCTCACGGGCAAGGCATGGGGAATCTACTGATGCGAATCGACTAAAGTCGGCGATTTTCAACAATACCGTGCCCAACATTAACACGAGAGTTTTTGTCATTCCTCACCCCAACGGAGATATTCTCGTGATTGAGGTGGATCGGTACCCGGAGATCTGCTCAACGACTTCGGCAAGAACACTTCAACGCACTATTGGACCGGATGGGAAACCCCAAACCGTTCCGTTCTATGCCAGGGATCATATCTCCCGCAGGGTGAATCTTGGACTCCTTGATTTTTCTGCCTTACCGTTTGAGGCGGCTACGTTTGACGATTTTGATCCGCTTGAATTTGAACGAATTCGCCAGACGATCACCAAACTTACAGGTGACCGGACACTCCTTGATTTATCCGACGAAGAGATTGCCAAGGCACTACGTCTTGTGGAGACTCGTGACGGAACACTTGTTCCCAATACTGCAGGGCTTCTCCTGCTTGGTCGTGCCTCGTCTCTTCAACGTTTTCTGCCAACGCATACAGTGCATTTTCAGGTTCTTGATAAACAAGGAGATGTGCGGGTAAATGACACGTTCCATGAACCAATCGTGAAAATTATTGAGGAGATCGAATCCCGGTTCAAGGCAAGGAATGAGGAGCGGGAGAAGATTGTCGGGCTGTTGCGATTCCCGATACCGGATTATTCACCCACAGGGTTCCGCGAGGCGGTCAACAATGCTCTTCTGCACCGGGATTACACTCGCATGGAGAGTATCTATGTTCAGTGGCAGCACGATCATATTCTCATCACGAATCCCGGGGGATTTATGGAGGGGATCACTACCGAGAACATCCTCGTTCATGAGCCCCAACCCCGGAATACCCGGCTTGCAGAAGCGTTCAAGCGGATTGGTATTACGGATCAGACCGGTCGGGGGGTCGACAAGATTTACTTGGGGCAGGTCCGGTATGGGAGACCCCCGCCGGATTATTCCCGAAGCGACAGCTCAGCGGTACGGGTTGTGATACCGGGCGGAGAATCGCCACTGGATTTTGCTGCGTTCATCTTTGAAGAGGAGCGAAACGGAGAAATTTTCTCGCTCGACGATCTGCTTGTCATAAACAAGTTGAATTATGACCAGCGGATTGATGCACCCTCCGCTGGGGAATTAATCCAGAAAGGACCGGTTGAGGGTCGCAGGGTTCTTGAACACCTGCATGAGCTCGGGCTCGTGGAAGAGCGGGAAGAGCGGAGCGGGCGGGTGTATCAGTTGCCAGCATCGCTTTACAAACGGTTCCATATGAAGGCGGAATATTTGCGGGCGAAGGGATTCGAACCGCTCCAGCAGGAACAGATGGTCATCGAATTTGTGAAGGAGCACGGGAAAATCAAGCGTGCTGATGTTACCAAACTCTGCAAAATCAACGATGATCAAGCCAAACGGTTATTGAAATCTCTTACCGAAAAATACGCAGAGTTCAAACAAAAAGGAGTACTTAAGAGTACATATTATATTTGGGATACTGACGGAACATAAATGGTGTGCCCATAATTATGGGCGCGCCCAAAAGCCATAATCCAAATTATGGGCGCGCCCGTATTTTGCCCATAACTATGTTTTCATCTTTTGGGCGGGTTCAAAACTTTCGAATTTTTTGCCCGATTTTTATGACGTGATATTTTAAAAATTATCAAAGTTGACAGCATTAGGAATTTTTTATGGGCGCGCCTATAATCCCGCCCATATTTTTTCCATAATTTTGGACGAGCTCGAATTGGAAATGTACGTTTTAACCACGTTCGTAAAGCGTTAATAAGACAAAATTAAATCATGGTTATCTGAAAAACATTTTGCCAAGATTATTCATTTGTGGAATTCCTGATTGTCAATATTTTCCGAAGTGACTCTTGCCTTTTTGAATTCTTCATTCAGTTGAGGGTCTCTTTCACCCCATTCTGCGATATCGTGCTGCTTCTCTTGGGCATTTTCTCGCTTAGTTTGTTCTTTTTCTGGCATAATCGAAGTCCCAGCTAATTTTCCTTTTTCTGCGTATGTGATTTCTCAGTAATTGCAGGATCACGAGTCCCCCATGAAACTGCTTCTTTTTTGGGAGGGGCAGATTCTGCCGCTTTCTTTTTAGTATTTTGTTCTGTCATTTTTGCACCTTCTCATATCATCAGTAATCCACAAACAAAGAGAACCACTAATCCCATTCCAATTCCAAAAAGAATGAGACTATATTTTACCCACTTGGCTTTTTCATCGTCGATTACCTTATTTTTATTGATGGCATCGGAAATTCCCTGAGCAGTGATCCTCAAAATAGTACAGATATCCCTATCCTTTTTAGCATATTCCTCAATCAGATGATTATTTTCTGGAACAATTTCATATGGTTTGACAAAATATGCGAACAAGCTTGAGATGATTGAAAGTGCCAGGACAATAATTCCTGCGAGAAGAATAACACGATAACTGCTATAATATGCGAAGAGTTTTGAGTTTAAAGACAGTTGATCAAAGATAAATGAGATCAGCGTAGCAAGCAATCCGATAATTATTCCAGCAAATCCGATCATACTGCTTGCTTTGGAATCAAGAATATTACTACGCTCGAATTCTGCGGTATTTCGATTTGAGAGGAGATCAAAAAGAAGACGATCCCGCTCTGTTACAGACTTATCAAATTCGTGAGGATCTAATTCTGAAGATTTTTCTGCCATGATTGATTTAGCCTTTGATATTTGATGGATTATATTGGATTCTCTCACCACAGATATTAAAGGTTTCATCTGTAGAATTGCATGTGATGATTTGCAGATCCTCCATGCATCTCGATTCTGAAACGTTAATCCCCAATAAAAGATAATTCACACAATAATCAACCCGCTTCAGGTATCTCCATGTCCGTCACCCTCGCCTATCCCAAACGTCTCATCGAAGTCGATCTCCCCATTAAAAAGATCAGCGAGCACGCCCGCCGGGAGAAATCCATCCGGCACGGGCACATCTCGACATTGCATATCTGGTGGGCTCGCCGTCCGCTCGCAGCGTGCAGGGCAGTCATCTGTGCAGCGCTCTGGCTTGACCCGGTGGATCCGCTCTGCCCGGAATCGTTTAGGGTCGAGGCTCAAAAGCAGATGACCCAGTTCTGGAACCAGATGGATGAAGAGTCCCGGACCATTAACAATCCGCTGGCACTCCGCACGGCACTCCTCGACTTCATCGCCGACTTCGCGAATTGGGACAACTCAACTGATGTGCGGTACCTGAACACCGCCCGGGCACTGACGCAGTCGGCGCATGAAGCATTGGGAGGAAAGCCCGGCACCCGCCCGCTCGTGGTGGACCCGTTTGCCGGCGGCGGTTCGATCCCACTCGAAGCACTCCGCGTTGGAGCCGATGCGTACGCGAGTGATCTCAATCCCGTCGCGGTGCTTCTCAACAAAGTCGTGCTGGAATACATCCCGAAATACGGGCAGACCCTCGCGGACGAGGTGCGGAAGTGGGGTCAGTGGGTGAAGGCAGAGGTGGAGAAGGAACTTTCGGAATATTACCCGAAAGACCCGGACGGTGCGACTCCGATTACCTATCTCTGGGCAAGGACGATCACCTGCGAGGGTCCGGGCTGCGGTGCGGAGGTGCCACTTATCCGATCCTTGTGGTTGGCAAAGAAGGCGAATCGCTCCGTTGCACTCAGTCTGATTCCGAACCCTGCGGAGAAGAGAGTGGATTTTGAAATAATCCATGACGTAAAGGCAGCGGATGTAAAGGACGGCACGGTAAAGCGTGGTTCGGCAACGTGTCCCTGCTGTGGATATACGACACCAGTTGCATCGGTCCGGAAACAGATCAAGTCCCGACGTGGTGGGGCTAACGATGCCAGAATGTTCTGCGTTGTTACGACAAAACCCACAGAGCAGGGGCGGTTCTACCGGCTTCCTACACAGCGGGATCTCGACGCTGTATTGAGAGCGAAAGAGGAATTAGAGCGAAGGAAGCGGGAGTGGACGGGCGAGCTGAGTCTGGTCCCGGATGAGCCATTACCTCCGCAAGGGACACTCGGTTTCCGAGTTCAAGGATACGGGATGGTTAAATGGGGAGATTTGTTCACTTCTCGGCAACTTTTAGCATTGACTACTTTAACAAATTTAGTTCAAAAATGGGGAGATCAACACGAATTAAAAAATAAATCAGACTTTACTTTAGCAACCCAAACAGGGTTGGCATTAAATATTGACAAACTTGCGGATTTAGCAAATTCATTATGTGCATGGGAACCGATTGCTGAATGTCCTCGCCACCTTTTTGGGCGTCAAACAATACCAATTTTTTGGTCGTGTAAAAAGATTGGCTAAGATCTCACTGTTTGAATCTATGTCTGCATGGAATGTAATATCAACATATCGAGATCAAAAATTCGGTCGTTTCACAAACCCCGGGCAACAGTTTGAACT
>Ga0247840_10001036_pt1 | contig 55808 bp, 43 predicted proteins | sample LaCruzMarch2015__FD_192404 | JGI IMG/M metagenome (GOLD analysis project Ga0247840, IMG submission 192404) | Freshwater microbial communities from meromictic Lake La Cruz, Castile-La Mancha, Spain - LaCruzMarch2015_17m | ecosystem: Environmental > Aquatic > Freshwater > Lake | place: Spain... | reverse complement strand
TTCGGGCCATTCAGCGCAGGGCCTATGGCATCAAAGATCAGAGTTACTTGAAGTTGAAAGTGCTCACGTCGTTCATCAAAGACGACTGAAATTGCTAAAAGGGACCCACACTAATCCGTGAAGACCCTAAAAAAGAATCATAGAAGAAATAGAAAAGTCTTCAGGCAAATCCCCCCTGCCCCCCCTTTGTCACAGGGGGGAACACTCTCGGGAAACGTGCTTTTCCCCCCTTTACGAAGAAAGGGGGGTACGGGGGGATTTGAGAGGTCAACTTCCGTTTTTAGGTTAAATATTTTGTAGTTCAAGGGATCCACATGCTTCAGGCTCAACTGATCGCTTTTGGTGTGGCTTTGGTTTGTTCCTTATCGTTGACACCGGTTTTTATTTGGCTGTCTCATCGGTTTGGGGTTTTGGACCAACCCAACGACCGCAAGGTCCACTCCCGAGCCACCCCCCGCTGGGGAGGGGGGGCCATCGCGTGCGCCGTTCTTCTGGGAGTGGGCACGGCCCTTTTTCAAGCGCCGGCGTTTCACCGACTTCTTAGTTTCAAACACCGTCTCGTGGAAGCGGGCGAAGTGGTGGGGATCCTCAGCATTAAATCTCAACTCATCGGGCTTTTGATGGGGGGCACGGTCTGTGTATTGGTGGGTATGTGGGACGATCGAAAACCTCTCCCTTCTCTTGTCAAATTGCTGGCTCAAGTGATCGCCGCCTACGTCGCCATGATGTATGGAATCCGCATTTCAGGTTTAGCCCTACCCCATTGGGGGGTGGTGCCTTTTCCCCTAGGCTTTTCTCAAATACTCACGTTGTTGTGGTTGTTGGGATTTATGAACACCATCAATCTGGCCGACGGGTTGGATGGGTTGGCCAGTGGAATTGTGGCGATAGCGGCGGGAACTTTTTTATTCGTGGCGATCCTCCAATCGGACGTCCCTTCGGGGTTCCAAGCCCGTCAACTAAAATTGGCTTCAGTTTTAGCCGCCGCCACGGCCGGCGGTGGTTTAGGGTTTTTGGTATACAATTTTTACCCAGCCCGGGTGTTTATGGGGGACGGTGGGGCCCTCTTTTTAGGTTTTATGTTGGGCTCCATCAGCATCATCGGTACTCTTAAATCCAGCGCCGTGATTTCGTTCTTAATCCCCGTTCTGGTGATCGCCTTCCCCGTCACGGATGTGGCCTTTGCCATGATCCGCCGTTACCGCAAAGGACGAGGCCTCATGACCGCCGATCGAGACCACTTTCACCACCGCTTCCTCGCTCTCGGGTGGACCCAACGAGAAGTGGTTCTACTCATCTACGTCATCACCCTCCTCCTCTCCATCACCGCCCTCCTCCTCACCTTCTTCCGCGGGTAAAAATCAACTTTTTTTCTGGTCTTAACAAAACAAAGAGGGGCGGGTGTCTAACGACACCCGCCCCTCTTTCAATACGTTTTATTAAACGACGATTCTAGAAGTCGCCACCACCCATACCGCCCATACCACCCATGCCACCGGGCATGGCGGGAGCTTGTTTCTTTTCGGGGATGTCGGAGACGAGCACTTCCGTGGTGAGGAGCAGACCGGCCACGCTGGCGGCGTTTTGAAGAGCGCACCGCGTGACTTTCACTGGGTCCACCACACCCATTTTCTGGAGATCGCCGTATTCGTTGTTCTCGGCGTTATACCCATAGTTCACGTCCGGGTTGTTACGGACCTTATCCACCACGATGGATGCGTCCACGCCGGCGTTGCTGGCGATGGTCCGGATGGGGTCTTCCAAAACCCGACGGATGATAGCGATCCCCGTCTGTTCGTCTTGGTCCAACCCCTTCAAACCGTCCAACACTTTCTGGGCACGAAGCAAAGCCACGCCCCCACCGGCCACGATGCCTTCTTCCACACCGGCCCGGGTCGCGTGCATGGCGTCTTCCACTTTGTATTTTTTAGCTTTCATTTCGGTTTCCGTTGCGGCCCCCACTTCAATGACCGCCACGCCACCCGAGAGCTTCGCCAAACGCTCTTGGAGTTTTTCCTTGTCGTAGTCCGAGGTGGTGTCTTCGATTTGTTTTTTGATCTGGGCGATACGGCCTTTGATGGCTTTGTCGTCGCCTTGACCGCCCACGATGGTGGTGTTCTCTTTATCCACCACCACACGCGTGGCTCGGCCCAACATGTCAACGGTGGCCTTGTCCAATTTGAACCCTTTTTCTTCGGTGATCACTTGACCACCGGTTAAGACAGCGATGTCTTCCAACATTTCTTTCCGGCGATCGCCGAACCCAGGGGCCTTAACAGCCACGCAACGCAGACGGCCTTGCAGTTTATTGACCACCACCGTGGCGAGAGCTTCCCCGTCCACGTCTTCGGCCACCAACAAGAACGGTTTGCCTTGCTGGAGAATTTTTTCCAGAAGGGGCAACAGATCGTTCATGGCCGAGACTTTTTTGTCGGTGATGATGATAAGAGGATCGTCAATCACGCTCTCCATCCGTTCCGCGTCCGTGACGAAGTAGGGGGAGATGTACCCACGATCGAACTGCATTCCTTCCACCGTGCGAACCGTGGTGGTGGAGGTCTTTCCTTCTTCCACGGTGATCACGCCGTCTTTGCCCACTTTCAGAATGGCGTCGGCAATTTTCTGACCGATTTCCTTGTCCGAAGCGGAGATGGTGGCGATTTGGGTGATTTCTTCCTTCGCCTTACTGTCTATATTGATTTTTTTGGCGTTTTTCTTCAGTTCAGCGACCACAGCGTCAACAGCCTTTTCGATGCCCCGTTTCACGTGCGTGGCGTTGGCACCCGCGGTGATGTTGCGGAACCCTTCGGCCAAAATGCCTTGGGCCAACACAACGGCCGTGGTGGTACCGTCACCGGCGACGTCGTTGGTCTTTGAACTCACTTCCCGCACCAGCTGGGCCCCCATGTTCTCAAAGGGATCTTCCAACTCGATGTCTTTGGCAATGGTCACTCCATCGTTGGTCACCGTGGGGGAACCGAACTTTTTGTCCAGCACCACGTAACGGCCTTTGGGGCCCAACGTGCTCTTCACAGCGTCCGAGAGTTTATCCACCCCGGCTTTTAATGATTTACGTGCGTCGTCTGAATATCGTATTTGTTTGGCCATGGTTTTGTTGTCTCCTTACTTGGCTTCGAGAACGCCAAGGATATCGTCCTGATGCATGATCAGGTAATCCTCGCCGTCCAGCTTTATTTCTGTTCCGGAATATTTACCATAGAGGATCTTGTCCCCGGCTTTCACATCCATGGGGATGAGTTTCCCTTCGTCAGTCGTTTTGCCCTTACCGGCGACAATGATCTCGCCTTCTTGGGGCTTCTCTTTCGCTGTGTCGGGAATAATCAATCCGCCACGCTCTTGTTTGTCTTTATCGAGTGGCTTCACTAAAACTCGATCGCCCAAAGGGCGAATCTTTACTTTGCTCAGAACCGCGTCAGTCATTTTTAGCACCTCCAAGGTGGGACTGCCAATTATTGAATCAATAAAAAACCAACACCAAAGGCTTGTTGGTTAATTTCTCGACGCTTGCAAGGGACAAAACAAGCAATCGAACCTTACGAGTGATAATATACAAAACCTCCGAGAACTTTGTCAACACCAGAAATTCCCCAACAGAGGGAATTTCTATTCACGAGTTAATCCTAACCCGGACGAGCCGGACGAGTGAAGGAGAAGCTTCTAACGGGGTAAATGTTTTCTCGAAATGTTTCATGGTTTCTCCGATCGAACGACTCGTCCGAGTTGCCTTGACCGTTCTCCCGGATCGTCTCTTGTGTCCTTGAAAACTATTTTTTCAAAATAGGGAAAATCCTATTAACGGACAGGCTCTCCAGTCTCTTCGTTCTAAAATCTTTGACGTTTTATCAAAGATTTTAGAACGAAGAGATTAAAAACGGAAGTTAAAACTCGTTTTCTTTAGTTTCGTCATCCCGGCGAAGGCCGGGATCCAGTTATTCTCCTTTACTTGTTTTTTCAGCTGAGATCGTGGCCATCACACGACGGTTGGCCGAACGTCCTTCGGGCGTGTCGTTGGTTTCTATGGGCTGATCCGGTCCAAACCCGATGGCGGTCACACGGAGGGGATCCACTTGAAATTTATAAATCATAAAATTTCTGACGGCGTCGGCCCGGGCTTGCGACAGTCGCTTGTTCAAGGCGGCGGAACCGACATTGTCCGAGTGGCCCTCAATCACCACCGTGGTGCCTGGGAATTTGACCATAAAATCCGCGGCTTTCTTAATTTGACTCTCAAATTCAGGTTGAACAACAGATTTACCCGAAGAGAAAAGAACGTTCAACGTGACCGACACTTTTTCTACAGGGCACCCAGTGGCGTCCACCAAAACGCCCGGCGGGGTGGCCTTGCACTCGTCGTTGGTGTCCCAAACACCGTCTTGATCTCCGTCCAAGGGGCATCCCAGAGCGTCCACGGCAACGCCGGTGGGCGTGTCGGGGCAAACGTCCCGATCATCGGCCACGGTGTCCCCGTCGGCGTCCAAAATCACCTCGGGCTTCGGGGCGGGAGCGACCGTCTCCGTTTTCATCTCTCGGATCGGACGAACCCCACCGCACCGATAAAACCATTGGACCGACAAGAACGTCATGAGGGCGGAAACCGACGGTGTGTATTGCCCGTCCTTAAAACCGTAATGATAAACAGCCCCCACCCCCACGCTAAAATCTTCCCGCAAGAACCGCTCAACACCCACAGAACTTCGCAGAGTAACCACCGTGTGGTTTTTTTCCGCAACACTGACACGACTGGTAAACCCCGGGCCGACCCCCACCGTAAAAAACGGATTCCAAACGTCGGATCCAAACCCTTGATACCAACTGACCGTTAAGGGCTGAAGAACGCTCCGCGAATAGGGGCTTTGGCTTTTTCCTTGGACACTGTCAAAAGCCACCAAAACTTCACCCTTTTCAGAAAAACCCCGACGGAACGACACACCGGAATAAAGAAAAGCCTTGTTGTGGTCGTTCACATGGGACGGGGATAAAAAATCCCCCACACCGAGGGCCCCCCCCACCCCCCAACGGCCTTGGGCGTCTTCCGCTTGAAGGGCGACCGCACCGACCACGGCAAAAAGCAAAGCAATGAATTTTCGCGTCATGGAAGTCTCCGTCTGGGCAATTTTTGGCGGGGGGAACAACAGATTTTCATTTCAAACAATTTAAAAACAACAGATTCCAGTCTTCGCTGGAATGACGAAACGAGGGGAGCTGTTTCTTCGCATTTAGGAGGCCCCCCCTGTGCTTTGGTAGGCCCGATAATCAATCAGGGGAAAAATGTTGTCAACGGACTCAAGATGAGACACAAATCCTTCGTCCAAGCGGTTTTCTTGAATCCGATGGTAAAGATCTAAAAATCGCCCCACATGGTCTTTGGTCCTTTTTTCGGAATACTGGCGAGCGGTCCCCACGGTGATTAAAAACGCCCAGTCGGACGATTGAGCCAACAAAAGTTCCCGGGCGGCTTGGTTCAAATACCGCTTTAACAAGCCTTCGGCGTTTGGGTGGACGTTGGCCAAGCGGATCATCCGTTCCGAAGCAATGTGAAGGTGAGGATAAATCCAATCGTTGGCCGCGTTCAGCCAAACCTCGTGATAGCCCTTATCCCCCCACGAAGACGGTTCCGGCTCGACAATTTGCTGTTCCGGGTGTTTTTGCAAATACTCGATGGGGTGGGTGGTTTTAAACAGACTTTGATCAAAATGGGTTTTACGCAAAAGAGATTCCAAAAAGTCGGGCCCTTCAAACCACCAATGGCCAAAGAGTTCCGCGTCGTAAATAGATGTCACCACCGGCGGGCGATTCATCACGCCTCGCAGATACTCCACTTGTCGTTCCCGGTTAAAAAGAAAGTTACTCGCGTGGCTGGACGCGGTCTCCCGGGCCCGGGCCGGGACATAGGGTTCCTTATTGGCGAGAGACACCCGCCCCGTCACGCGGTGGTATTTGATACCAATGTTGCGCCGAACCCCATCGTCGTGGAGGTAGGGGCGAATGTAATTGTAATCCAAATCGTAACCCACATCCCGATAGAATTCTCGGTAGTTTAAATCCCCGGGATACCCTTGTTCCGCGGACCACACTTGGTGAGCTGTTTCCATATCCCGTCCGAAAAATGCGGTTCCCCCAGGCGAGTAAATCGGGGCGAACACCCCAAACCGTGGGCGAGGCTTTCCAAACAAAACCCCGTGGGAATCTAAGAATGAAAAAGTGATGCCGTTGTTTTTAAGAATTTTGTCCACGCCCGGGGCAAAAGCGCACTCGGGCAACCAAATGCCTCGAGGGGGACGGCCAAAATGTCTTTGATAATCTTGAACCGCCACGGTGATTTGGGCGGATCGTGCTTCGTCGTGAATCATGAGAGGGAGGTACCCGTGCGTGGCCCCGCAAGTGATTATTTCCAACAGTCCAAAATCTTGCAACGCCTTAAAACGAGACAACAACCGTCCCCCGCACGCGTCAAAAATATCCCGCACGCGCTTAAATTTTTCTTGGTACATGGCGGCGGTTTCTTGAAAAGCGGCGGGCAACGTTTTTGTGCGATGAACTTCTTTATCGGCCAGTTCCAGCAATTTTTCCAAACGGGCCCGGTAGCGTTTCATGAGCAAATCGTCGGAAAGCATGTTGCACAAAGGGGGCGTGAGGGACATTGTGACGCGGTAGGGAATCTTTTCGTTGGCCAACCGTTCCAGCAAATCCAAGAGGGGAACGTACGTCTCGGTCACCGCTTCGTAAAACCAGTCTTCCTCAAGAAAATCGGGATACTCGGGGTGCCGGACGTAAGGAAGATGGGCGTGGAGAACGATGCAAAGATACCCCTGCGGATCGGCCATGGGGGGGTGCTATTCCTCGCCCTTGCGGGATTCTCGGGACACGCGGAACTCAATCCATCGCGCCATGTCCCCGTCCCGGTTCACAGCCCGGATGGGGAACCCCTGTTGACCATCGGGGAAAGGGAAACGGAAAGAGAACGTGCCATCGGGGTTGAGGGCGATGGGTCGGTCTTGAAAAGTGACGGCGGCGTCTGGCTCCGTGGCCCCGTAAACGATCACTTCGCAATCGGCCACCAACCAAAACCCCTTGTGTTTTTCTGGGAACCGACCCCAGCTGGACAACCCAGGACTTGTTGGGAAACCCGACAGAGACGAAGCACCGCTCAAAAGCTCCCAACGCTGGGCCAACATTTTGGCGATATCCAAAGAACCGGCCCCCAACCGCCCACCACCGGACAATTCGTAAAGACGTTCCCACTCGGCCTTCAAAAACCCCCATTTTTCTTCTTGGGAAATATCTGATGAGGCCGAAGACACTTGACCCGACGGCAACCGAATGACGTTGGACACCGCTAACAAAGCGAACCGCCCATCTGGTAAAACCATCCCCAACTCGGCGTGCCAGTCCCCTGCTCCTTGGGGAGAAAAAACGTACCAATTCCGAGCTTCAAGGGAAACGTCCACATCAAAAAACTGCACAGGGGATTGATTGGAATAAAGCCGAAGGACCGCCCGACTTTTTTCAATGTCAACACCAAAATTTTTTTTCACTTCGTCCCACGTGTAGGGGGCCACTTCCCAATAAGAGTGCATCCACCGAAAATCTCGTGGCAGAAGAACCAAACGAGTGACACCGTAATCCCGAGGCAACGGACTGGGACTGGAAGAAGGGCTGGGCTCTCTGGAGGACCCAGAAGAAGGTGCGTTGAGATGGGATGTCATAGGCTCTAATCCTTTCCCGATTTAACAAAAACCAGAACACCGCCCACCGTCCAGCGGCCTCCCAGCCGGAAGTAACATAGCATATTTTTTTCAACAAGTTGAAAAAAATGTGAAAGAACAATAGAGTGGCAGGTCCCTTTTCGAATTTTTAGGATTAAATTTCGCTCGCTGTTTGTTTTTCTTCATGGCCGAATTTCGTCGGGGCGGTTCGCGAACCGCCCCGACAACAACAAAAACACAGGAATGACTTATCAAGCCGCCCTTAAAGCTTCGATCAGCGTTTTGAGAGAATCTTCAACCCCCGCCACCGCGTTCACCACCACCCCACCCAACAACCAAACAAATCGGAATACATTGGCACCAGTCAGACCCTTTGTATCAAACGTCACCGCGGATTCCGAAGGGGTTAGGAGGTTGACTTTGGCTTCCGATAAAGTCAAGGCTGAATTGAAATCATTGACAACAGCCGCCACAGTAATTTGGCGAGAGCCCTCGATAGAAAAACCTAGACTAAATTGGTTTTCTTCTCGCCCCAGTTCGATTAACCTCCCCTTTCTCCCCAATCTATCAACAACATCCGCAAGATCCCGATCGCGAACCCCCGGTTCTGTAATGAAAATAATACCAGATTCTCTTGAATTTAAAAAAGAATGCTCTTTCAAAGCCTTTTTAGCCATTCGAATGGCATCGCTCGTGCGTTCAGGATTTTTTCCGTCTAAATAAAGGAGTGTAATCCTTCCAGACAAGATGTCCCCCGCTTTAGAAAATTCCAGACGGTCATCTTTCACGGCCCTAGAAAACACCTCCAACAAGGACTCAATCCTTTGGCTCATTTTCGGAAAAACCACCAACAATAGGACACCGAGACGCTCTACAACAAGATCAAGGGCTCTGAGTGCCAAGCTTTCCGAGGGACTGGCTTTTTTTTCTAAAGAAACCCCCAACCCCGCCTTACCCAAAATTGTTTCAACCCATTTTTGCAAAACATTTGCATTCAACTTGGACTCCAAACACCTCCCAAAATCATTAACACCACTAATAGATTCTCTCAACGCAATCCTAGAACTCGCCAACTGCTCCGTACTCAGCCGATTTTCTCTGGTATTTGGAATATCTCCAAGCTGGGTGGCCACATACGGGACAATGGTGTCCCCGACCAACGGAGCAACATTCGCCCTCTCCGCAAGAGATAAAGAAGTGGCGGATCTGGGTCGTAAGCGGTGCAAATAATGACGATACCCATTCTCTTCTATAAAATTTTCTATCTCAGTCACAACTTGACTTGAAACGCCTACAAGAATTTGACTTGTGATAAATTCAATCTGTCCGCCCCTTAATAATTTTCGAATCACATGATCCAAAACCATTTTGCGCGTCACTGGACACTCAAGTGCTTTCTGTACCATAAGCACCACTTCCGTGGTATAAAATCCGGCGGATTCAATTTCAAGAATCACACGCTCACACATTGTCTTTTTTGCCAGATTAGAGGAAATATCTTCTCCTTCCAACATGCTTAAAAAATCATTGGCTAACACACGGCGTATATCTCGTGTCTGCTGTTGAATTTCTGTTGTTTTAGACCACTCATTCAGTATCAATCGAACCAGTTCCACTTTCAGATCGCCATAAGAGGCGTTAAAGATCTCAACCGTCCGTGAGGACTGATCTTTATTCTCAACAAATATCTCTCTTATATTTCTGTCCAGTTCTCCTTTCATCTTTCCGTTTGCAAAATTATAATCATGTCCTCTTTTTGCTAATGCAAAAACCGCCATTTTGTAACGTGTTTCAGGCGTTCCACGCCTAAAAAAACGTAAAACCACTTCTTGATTTCTTTTTTCTTGAACCCCTTTCAACGAAGCAGAGAAGATCGATTCGGCTTTTTCCTGAGCATCGCCGGAATCGCTTTCTAAAGCCAGTAAACACAAATCAACCATCACATCATCATTTCTCCCAGAATCTATGAAACCAGAAACAGCTTCTTCATCCATTACCCCGAACCGCTCATTCGCTTTTTCCAAAGCCACCTCACGAACAGATTCTGGGCCATACCCCCTTGACACCAAGACAAGGTCTGCCCAATCCGGAGCGGAATAACTTCTTAAAATAGCCACGGCTTCGGATTCGCTCCCTTTGGCAGACAGAAGCCCATAAAAACGAATTTTATCGGAGTTTCCACGTAAATCCAGTGCAACCCCTCTTTCACTTCCAAATCTCAACAGTTCCACAACAACGTCCGGGGAATCGGCTTTCCGAACAATGAGTTCACGGAGAACACCAAGCAATTCGTCTTGAGAAAATCCGACCGAAATCAATCTCGCCAGAATTTCTTTCATGGCCAAAGAAGGCACCGGATTGTCCATCAATAGAGAAACAACCATTTCTTTACGAAAAGGGAACCCCAAATCGGGAGAAGCAAGGTAGGTTAAAGCTTCTGGAAAAAAGGCGATTTCTTTGGGGTTTTTAAAATAGGCCAAACCCTGAGTTGTGATAAATTCCTGAAGTTCATTCTCCGTGAAATCCTCCCGTTCCAGTCTTTCAGCAATCTCATAAGCTATTGTGGGAACCCACAACCAAGGGGTATTGGGGTCACTTTTTGAAACAGAAAAACTCTTACGGGCCATTCCAACACATTGACGAAACGCATCCGATCTTTCGCTGTCTTTTCTCGATTCCAAATCTTTCAATGTTTTTCTATTAAACTGAGAAGGGGCCCCAACACCCTCGTATTTCATCTGCACCAGTGTAAATGAAACGCCTTTATGTAATACTTCCATGCGCCGACTTCCACGACCGGAGAGACTTTCCCCCGTTTTATTTACAATCGCCTCGCTAGACGAAGGAATTTCTCCTCCATCAACGGGGGGGGCGTGAGTGGTGGTTACAGGGGGTTTCATAAACAAAAACGCGACTTGACGAGGGAAGAATAAGATTAAAATAGGCACAAGACCAACACCCAGAACCAGCCAAAAACTCTCTGATCCTTGGACAGCGGGATCCATCACGGCCGCGGCGGCTGGGTGGAGAGCTGAAAGAAAAATAAGGAAAAGAAACGACACCATCGCAACCACCCTAGGCGAAACCGTAGGGTAGGGGATGGCGGCCCTTGAACCCACCGATGGATCAGAAAATTTTAGGCGTAAGAATGAGACCAAAGGCTTTCTTGCCCCTTGAAAAAGAGTCACCGTCCATCGCCAAGCGTCCGACAAGCGACCAACGATGGATCGAAAAATACTGTTGGGACTCCCCACAGGCAAATTCTTAATAAAAAACACCGCGTTTGTGAAACGAGACCATAAATTAACCATGATGTTGGCCCAAGTGAGATTGGGGAGAGAGGCGATCACGAGGACCGTATCTCCAACGGTTGAAATCTTTAAACGGAGGAATTCTGTTTTCGCCACAGACAGAGGTTCGTCCCCTGAAAATACCGCTGGAAGCATTTCCCCCGGCAAAGACACAGAGATTCGGTAAACACCTTGTTTAGGTTCTTCAACGGAAAACACGGCTCTAGGGAATACGAGAGCCAGCGTTTGTTTGATAGACTGAGCCGTTAGCCCATTTCGAGACCGAACGACCGTTAGAGCCAATTGAATTTGACCCACCAAGGCTTGAAAATTGTCATGGCCAGCAATCCCTAATAGGCTTTGCGTTTGAGGACTGTATCCTCTACACAACCGGTTCGGGGTGGCCAAATACAGCCTTTCACCCGAAAACAATTCTTCGATCGGGACGTGTTTGGCGGTGAAGAAATCCAAATAGTTTGTGCCGGAAGGAATGGAGTCCACCCGGGGGGTGACCGTGACCACGGAAAGACCGGCTTTTTCCATCAACGTTTCTATCGCGGGTGTGTGGAACCCGCCGGCGATGAGGACCACCACGGACGATTGGGTTTCCCGGGCTTTTGATAAAAGATTTTCCGTTAAAGAAATGTTGCGTTTGTCCGCGGCTCGGTAAAAACATTCAAAGACCATGAGATCGGCCGGGGACGGGGCGGACACTTTCGATCCCGTCACCCGGGACAATCGTTCGGCCAAGCGATCCATGTCTTGACGACGGGTTTGGTAAAGACGCCACTCGGCGGGACCAAATTCCACATGAACCAAGCGGCGAACCAAACGAAGGTCTTCGGAAAGAGCCATGAATTCTTTTTCCAAGAGCGTTTGAGCGGAAACCAACACAGCTTGGGTTTTCAACCCCTCCACTTGGTCAAAAAGGGCGTATTTGTCTATACTTTCGGACACCAAAACGTAGTCCACGTATTTTTCAAAAACCGGGAATTGGGCCCAACGGACCCCTTTACCGGACGCCAAAGACTTTAACTCCCGATAATAAGCCCCGTAGGTTTTTCGACCCAACCGGTAAGCCAAAGAAGAATCCACCAAGGTCTGAACGGAACGGGGATCCAGTTTTTTAACCAACGTTTCCACCAAAACCGCACGCTCCCGTTCCACCGCTTTAAAATCAAGATCTTTTTCCATGGCCAGAGCTTTCAGCAATTTAGAGGTTTCCGATCCTTGGCTTTTTTCTGGGACCCGAACGGACAAGGTTTGGATGTAATCGGAAAAAGTCTGTTCACCAAGGGAATATTTTTCGAGAGATTGATCCAGACGAAGAAGATCCGGCGAAAGGATGGTTTTGGCTTTCTGGGTCAAAGCCCATCGAGCCCCGTCCAAACGAGCCTTCGTTTGGTCCAGCAAAGGACGACTGGCCCGGTAGGCTTGCACGTTCTCCATGTAATCGGCGGGGGTTTCCACACCCCACAACAAAGGCTCTTTGACGGATTGCAGTCCGTAATATTCCGGGGCGGCGATCAGGTGGGACTTTAACAAAAAGTCGCAGGTGGGTTTGTGGCTTTCAAATTCACGGAGAGCCCGGAGGGGCGCCAAATCAAAAGCCCCCACGGCCCCCTCCACCCCCACCAACACGTTGGCCCCGTCCGCGGATTTTTCGATGTGCGCCAAAATTTCAGAAATGTTTTTTTGGGCCGACTCCACTTGGTGAACGTCTTGGATAAGAACGACGGCCGGGTTTTGTTGGGCCCCTTTTGCCAAATTGATCCGGCGAATTTCGCCGTAAACCGACGGCAAATGACGAAGCCAAACCGGCGTGTCTTCCCGACGAACCCCCAAAGCCAACACGGCCGACAAATTCTCAGAGATGGGCGACGAAAGCGTGAGGCTTAAGGCCCCCCCAATGCCTGGGAGTGCCCCCTCCAAAGGAGAAAGGTTCCCCGGGGTTTGGCTGAGGACGTTTTCCCCAAGAGATCCAGGGTTCGTCCGTTTGGCCGCCACCCGCCTTTCCTGCCAAAAATTAGCCTCGGCGAAAGGAGCACCCATCGTGCTGAAAAAGAACGCCCCGGCTGTTACCGAAACCAAGAAGGTTTTTGTTTTTGAAATCGTCTTAAAAAATTTTGTCATTTTGACCCTCCCAAAGATCACTTTCGTTCCCTTATTCTATCCAATGAACATTAAGATTTTCTTAAGATCTTGTAAATTTGTTGTAAACTTTTCAAGGGGTTTTTTGGCAGGTTTGGCAAAGACCTAAAACTTCGTGGCGATGGGAAATGATTTTGAAATTCAACTTTTTACAAACGGCTTTTTGGGCCAGTTCCACCGTGGGCCACTGGACTTCAATAATCGCCGAACATCGCACACACACCAGATGATCGTGGTGAGGACGTTGGAGGTGCATCTCGTAAACAGAACGCCCCCGGGCGTCCGTGAGCCGATCCACCAACCCCGCCTTTTCCAACAGCTTCAAAGTTCGGAACACCGTCACTCGCCCAATCCCCCGGGACGCGAGAGCGTTAGCAATACTCTCTAACCTCACGTGGCGCTTGGCTTTCAATAAAACGTCTAAAACCGCGTCCCGCTGGTGCGTTTGAGAAAGTCCCTCACGGGCTAAGTAGGTTCGCAGGGCCCCATGGGCTCTGGAAAAATAATCGCCCCCACGAACAGAAGATCCCATCACAATTTCATTTTTTTTGATCATTGAATTTGATTCACCTTAAAAAATCTCACCGAGTCTGTCAACAAAAACAAAAAAATTCGGAAATTTCCCAACAGAGGGCACTTTTCGAAAAAACGAAGTATAATAGAACCCCCATCAAAAAAATTGCCTTGGACGTTCAGCTTTGGTTTTTAGGTTAAAAAAACAAAATCTCTGTTCAAAAGGAAACGTTTATGGCCGGTGAATACATTTACACGATCGAAGATCTTTCCAAATCTTACGGACCTAAAAAATTGTTCGAAAACATTTATCTTTCGTTTTATCACAAAGCCAAAATTGGCATCGTGGGTGAAAATGGGTCTGGAAAATCCACCCTCTTAAAAATTATGGCGGGGTTGGAAAAAGATTTTCGCGGAAAGGCCGAATTAAAAAAAGGGGCCACCTTGGGGTATCTTCCCCAAGAACCCCGGCTGGACGAAACGAAAACCGTCCGGGAAGAAGTGGAAATGGCTTTTGCGGGTATAAAAAAGTTGCTGACCGATTACGACAAAGTCTCCGATAGCATGTCCGGGGATCTGTCGGCCGAAGAAATGGAAAAAGCCTTGGAACGCATGGGGCGGTTGCAGGAACAAATTGAGGCCGTGGACGGCTGGAATTTAAAACGCCAAGTGGACGTGGCCATGGACGCCCTCGTCCTGCCGGCGGACGACACGCCTTGCAAGGTTCTTTCAGGCGGGGAAGCCCGTCGGGTGGCCCTGTGCAAACTGTTGTTGCAAAAACCCGATATGCTGTTGTTGGACGAACCCACCAACCACTTGGACGCGGAAACCGTGGCTTGGTTGGAGCAAACGTTAAAGGAATACCCCGGCAACGTCATTATTGTCACCCACGATCGATACTTTTTAGACAACATCACTCAATGGATTTTAGAACTGGATCACGGGAAAGGGATCCCCTTCGAAGGGAGTTACTCCCACTGGCTGGAAGCCAAAGCCAAACGGGCCGCCGACGATGACAAACGGTCCGCGTCTCTCCACAAACATTTGGAGAAAGAATTGGCGTGGTTAAAACAAACCCCGTCGGGTCGTCGAACCAAAAGCAAGGCACGGGTACGGGACTACGAAGCGCTGGCGGCTCAAACCCAAGAAGTCCATGCCGACGCCTTGGACATTGAAGTCGTACCGGGCCCCGCCCTTGGGACTAAAGTCGTCCGAGCCGAAAATCTTTCCAAAGGTTTTGGAGACAACACCCTGATCAAAGACGTTTCCTTCGACATTCCGCGAGGGGCCATCGTGGGTCTTGTGGGCCCCAACGGGGTTGGAAAAACGACCCTCCTCCGCATGATCACGGGCCAAGAAAAACCCGACAGCGGAAAACTGGACATCGGCGAGTCCGTTGTTTTTTCTTACGTGGACCAAAAACGGGAAACCCTCAACCCCGACAACAACGTGTTTCAAGAAATTTCCGGCGGGGTGGATTTTCTGGACATTGGGGGAAAATTGGTGCCGGCTCGGGTGTATCTCACTCGGTTTAATTTTCGAGGACCGGACCAGCAAAAAAAAGTAGGCAGTCTCTCGGGAGGCGAACGCAACCGTTTGCACTTGGCCAAACAGATGCTCACGGGGGGCAACGTCTTGTTGCTGGACGAACCCACCAACGATCTGGACGTGGACACCATCCGAGCCTTGGAAGACGCTCTCTTGGATTTTTCCGGATGCGTCTTGGTGATCAGCCACGACCGCTTCTTCTTGGACCGCGTTTGCTCCCACCTGCTTGTGTTTGAAGGCAACGGTCAGCTCCGCTGGTTCGACGGCAACTTCGACGAGTACCACGCCCGTCGCTTAGAAGAAACAGGCGGTCGCGAAGAAAACCGCCGAGGGAAATACAAAAAGTTAACCGTTCGATAAAACAGAAACGGAAAAATCGCCTTGCCGTCTACAGGGGTCGTTTGGCGGGGAGGCCTGGGCGGCGGGGGTGGGTGGAAGACGTGGGGTGGGTTTTTTCAACAACGACGATAAAACGATCGGCGGTGTGCTGGGGAAAGCGGTAGGGGATGGAGGCGTGTAGGCGCCCGCCCAACACCTCTAAGGCGTGGGCGATGGTTTGGGTTTCGGCGGGGGTGTCTAGGCCCCGGTGGAGAAGGCAAAAACCCCCTTGCTTCACGAGGGGAAGGGTTAATTCTAAAACGGTGGAGAGCCGGCCGACGGCTCGGCTGAGGGCGATGGTGTAGGATTCTCTTTGGTCTGTGCGGGCGAGATCTTCGGCCCGAGCCCAAAGGGTGTTTGCGTTTTTTAGGTGCATTTCTTTGACGAGGGACTCCACGGCGAGTTGTTTTTTTTGGGTTGCGTCCAACAGATCAACCGTCCAAGTCGGGCGAGCGATGGCGAGGGGAATCCCGGGGAAACCACCGCCGGTGCCTACGTCAATCACCCGCGGGGTTTCTTCCTCCAGAGGGTGACGCAGAATTTGGAGACTGTCCACCACGTGCTCCCACAGGACGTCTTCGGTCTCGAACGAAATGAGATTGAGGGATTCGTTCAGGCGGGCGAGACCCGTTAAGTATTTTTGAGCGGTTTGGAAAAAATCATCGGGAAGCTGAAAATCGGTAAGGAGTGGAAACATTTGGTTTTCTCCTAATTGTTTTTCTTTAGTTTCGTCATCCCGGCGAAGGCCGGGATCCAGAAAGTTTTTTCGTTTCTTCGACGAACATTTTACAAACTGGATCCCGGCTTTCGCCGGGATGACGAACATGAAAGGCTTTTTTTTAATTCACCCATTGGGTGACTCTTTTTGTTGGTTGTATTGAGAGTAAAACGAAACACTGTCAGTGCTTTGTCTCGTTTTTCAGAAAGGTTCAACTTCCGTTTTTAGGTTTATTAATATTTTCACCAACGAACCCACCGATAAGACTAAAAACAGAAAACAATAAAATAGTTAGAAGAGAAAGCAAGGCCAATAAACCGAGATGGGGGGAATTTATTAAAAAAGAACCTTGGGGGGATAACAAAAAAAGAGGAACCGTAATAAAATTAGCCGAAAAAGATACGGCCAAAGAATAAAGAGTTAAATCAGGGTATTTAAAAAATGCGGAAGCGTTTTTTTTAGGTAAAAAAGCATGAATCAACCCAAGGGATAAAACCAAGGGCAATAAAAATATCCAAACAAAAATCGAACGACGGAGGACGCCCGTTGTACCGCCAAAAGAGACCCACAAGAACCGTGGTATTTGAGGAGGTTTAGGGACAAAAGACGAGATCGAATGAGAAAACATAAGAATAAGATCCAACAACCCTCTTGATAAAACGAACGTGTACAATAGATTAACAAGAGCTCCCAGAATTAAAACCGTCGAAAAACAACGCCCCTGTACCCTGAACACACCCCAAAGAAGTAAACCCAAAAAACCAACGCAAACCGCCGAATGGGCGAGTGGGATTTCTGGGAACCGCTTTTCAAGAAATTTTCCCCATTGATACATAAGAAATCCCATGACAGGAAGAGAGATAAACGATACAAACACTTGAGTTTGAATATCCATGGGGTATCCTAAAATCGGCGAACGGCGGGTAGTCGTGGACGAAAATCAACCCCTACAACCTAAAAACGGACGTTGAACCCCAAAAGAATCGATTAAATCACCTTGTTTGGAAAAGAAATCTCCAAAACCACACAGCCAACATCAGTCTTAAAAGGCCCATGCACTTCACCTGGCGGCCTACTGGCGTAATGCCCTGCTTCAATCCACAAGTTGAAAGCTTGATCATAAAGCCTACCGCTTACAATAAAGATCTCTTCAGGATAAGCGTGACTTTTACCTCCAAATGGAGCAGTATTCGCACCGGGAAGGAATCTGGTCAAACGAGTATATTCTCCCGTTTCAGAATCTACGCTCAGAGTCAATTCTTCCGCAATACCCTCAAGCCCTTTAACTGAACTCCAACAGGGCGCATTAGCCGCTGATAATGGATTCCAATACGTCTTCGTGGTCTTGGCCATCTTATTAACTCCATCTTAAAATAGTCCGACCCCTCTTCTGCGAGAGCCCTAACTTACGAACCAGTCCCTGATTTAGACTCAATGCCAGTAACTTAAGGATCGTCTCTCCGGCGGAGGCCGGAGTCCAGTTTTTAAAATTGTTGTTTAAGAACCAATTTGAATTCATAGATTCCGGCTTTCGGAATGACGAGCTTTTTTTGCCTTAAGTTACTGGCATTGAGCCTAAATCAGGGACTGGTTAGTAAGCTGACATTAAATTAGAGCGCTTTAAAAGAACTATTCGGATGCCAACTGCTTTTGGGCCTGAACTTCCGATTTGATTTTTTCTCTCTCAGCCTTATTCTCCGATTTCTGCTGTTCCCAATGTGATTCTGTTTTGGCTTTTTCTGACTCGATACGCGCCTTAATGGCCGCTTTCCTTTGTTCCTGCGTCATGTTCTGATCATTGGCAATCTGTTCAAAATACGCCACATTTCCGCTGTAACGCTGGTCACGGAATGAAACATTCTCCTGATACTGGCTTTCAAATTGATTGATCAGCTCGTTTTTCTGAACCTCGGTCAATTGGGTATTGTTCGCCAACTTATTCTTTAACAAACCCAAATTCTCCTGATGCACTTGTTCGGCAAAAGCCTTGTTTTCGGCATGTTGCTCTTCCCGATAATGTTTCACAGCCGATTTTTTTTCTTCCTTAGACTTGCCTTCCAAACTCTGTCGGAACTGCTGATTTTCCTGTTTTTGCTGTTGGCGATGCTCTTGCCATTTTGCCTTCTGTTGCTGACGCACCGCTTTGCTTTGCCCTTCTTGAGCCAGAGCAAGACTGGTTAGGCAAAAGATTGATGCGAGTGGAATCATGACAACCGTGTTACGCATATTTCATTCCTCCTTACATTTTATTGATTTCCAGAATTTTCTGGTTGAGATTGCTCATCAACTGTCACGCTTTGGGTGAAAGACTTGCTTTCCCCTTCCGGATTCGTGTTCGTGACATCTCGGGTAATTACATTGCCGTCTTTATCGACTTCTGCGTGTTGACTCCAGATTTTGCCGTCCTGATTGATGATCGAGCGGTCGGAAACGATATTACCGTCACTTTTAACCTTCTGTCCGGTAAATGTTCCAGTCTTGCCGGTGCTTGTTTCATAAGAACCGGAAACAGATCGCGTCCCGTCCTGATGGGTGATGGTCTTATCAACGGTTGCGGTTTTTCCGTCTTGACCTGTATAAGTCGTCTGGACACCGCGACTTCCATCTTCATTCTTGGTCGTGCTACGGCTTACATCCGTCGTTTTCCCTTTGGGTCCGGTGATTGTGCCTTGCTGGGAAAACGAACCGTCTTCATTTTTGCTAACAGTTCCTTGACGAGAGACCGCTTTGCCGTCTGCTCTTGTTTTTGTGGAAGAATATGCGCCGGACTTTGTCTCCTTGTCCCAATTCCTCTGAACCTCACGGCTTTCTTGGCCACGCTCATTTTGCCATGTCGTTGATTTATTGATGCTTCCTTGGCTTCTGTTTGCATTTCGCTGAAATGTGCCTCCGCTTCCGGAACGCCCTTTATAACTTCCTGAAGAACCCCTCTCTCGGGCAAAAGAGTCCGTCGTTAAAGCTATTGAAAAGACTGCCATGGTTATGACCGTCATTACTTTTACTGCGCTTCGCATTTTCCTCTCCTTTCATCCTAAAAACGGAACTCGGGCTCGAGCAAAGCCTCGGAGAAATCCTGGAAATTCTGAGCGTGTCCATGTTCGAAAAAATCGCTCTACATCAAGTTCTTTCAAAAACGGTGATCACAAACCATCAGGTGGATTCAGTGATGTTCAATAGTATTTAACCGGACAGTAGTGACTTACCCTCTACTCCACCCGCAGTCCCCGCGGCGCCTGGGGGGGGGGCAAGCTTCCGCTCAATTTCACCAATATCGCGGCGTCCTCCGCCGGCAGGACAAAGCTATTCGATTGATTCCCGTCATACACCGTCCCATCGTTGGTCGGATCCAGATTCCCCCCATTCCCCTTTATCCGCATCCACCTCTCCCCGGGAGCCGGCGCAACAGTCACAGACTGTTTTCCCATGTTGGCAAACACCACCGCCTTCTCGAAATCCCGCCGCAACAGATTCGCCGTCCCCTTGAAAAGATAGATGTCGCTTACGGTAACTCCCTCGCTGGTATCAATTCGTATGTCTTTTGTTCCAGTTTGCCCGTAAAATGTATACACAAATCTCTTGGGCTTGGTTGGAATAAGAGTGGATCTGGTACGGTCCCCTAACCCAAATTGCACCACCCTTTTCGGTTTGGGCATGCTGGCGGTGAAACAGAGGGTGTAGTCGCCGTTCAAGCTCGCCGTTTTTCCAAGCTGTGTCAAAACGGCGTCGGCCGGTTCAAACGCCGTTTCCGTGTATATCCGCCTAAATTTTCCCAGCGGTTGCCCCATCCAGTGGCGATTCTGGGGCTGGGACGCAGCTAACGGATCCGCCACCCCCGTCACAGGATTAACCGAGAATTCCTCATACCACGGATCTTCTGTAAAATGACTAAAAAAACCATCCGCCATCAAAGCCAGGCCTAAAGTCAGCCGAAACTCCTTCCATCCAAGCTGGGTCAACTCGGAGGTATAGAGCGGCGAGCCATGCTTCGCCAAACAATTTGTAGAAGGCGCCGGTGCCGTGTGATAGTATGTGTGAGTAAGGTAAATGTTAAAGTTTTTCTCGAAATCATTCGCGGATGGATCTTTAATAAAGTAGTATGGGAAATCTTCCACTTGGGTTCCGGATAATTCGTTTGCTCCAAAGCCCAAAGTTTCCGCCACGCCACCGACAATGCTCTTGTTGGCGAACACGGGAATGGCTCGCAGGTTTTGGTAAAACAGATGGTATCCATTTATCCAGACATTCTCGCCGTTAATGATTCCGCCGTCCGCCACCAAATCGTTGTTGGCATCGACATCCTCGCCTGGCGAATACGTGTCCGCATCTAAATGCAGCCCGTCTGGCTCCAATCCTGAAATCACATTCCCATTTTTATCCACATTACGATTCGCCTCTATCCACTCCGCGTTCCTTTGACCGATCGTTTTTCCATCGGCGTCCACCGGAGCAGTGGAGGCATGATTGTAACTCCATATATGCGTGCTCGAGTCCGGCACCATCCCAATGGCATGCTCCGCTACAATTGATTGAGAATTATGGGCCACCGCATTGGATTTATACCCCCGCGTTACCTCCAGAGTGCCGGCACCGACGGATGTTATTTGACAATGCTCCGCGTTCAAGAACTTTGTCGCCGGAAGCGACTCGTTATCGTAGATGACGATATATTCGTTAACTCTGAATCCCGCTGTTGAACCGACCTGAAGAGTCGTCGTGGTCGCCGTCACATTCGCCGTCAGACGCGTTCCCGCCCTGTACATCCAATGCCCCGCAAACATCATCCCCTGCGTGTCCGTCCGTGGGCCTGTGCTGAGGAAGGGCATGGTGCGAACTTCACCTTGATAGGCCCGGCCCGATACAAAACAGAGAAGTCGCGTGGAGGGATTCAACTGTCGGACTTCACGCGCTTTTACCGCAGGATCCCCTGGGTTGTATGAAATTAAGTCATATTTGGCATAGGCACTCGCAGCTTTCGTAAGATACCCTTCGGTTTTGGCCACCTTCGGAAACAGGTGAGCCTCCAAAACAGGTTCCGCGTCGTCCATGTAGGGATAGGTCGCTCCATACGCATCGGGAATCGCCAGAACCAAAGCCAACAACGCACCCAATCCCCTCATGCAATTTCGGGACGTCCATTTTTGTTCGCTTTTCATAATTGCCTCCTCTTATTATGAATGCTAAAAACTCAGGTTTAAAAATTTCGTACTAGACAGTAGGGATATCAATCATTTGTTTTCAGAAAACAAAACACAATCGGTGTAATAAAGTTTGTGTTGGTGAACGGCGTGCGTGAAGATTTCGTGGAAATGGCCACCGCTGATGATGAACGCGGAGATCAGGACATTGGTGTCGATAAGAATCTTCACGAAATTTGCTTGAAGATGTCTTCTTCATTAACACGTACCCCGCGTTTGGTGGCTTCGATTTGAGCCTCTGATGGAAACGGACTGGCGCAGGAGGAACCTCCTCGTCTGTACTGCAATATAACGCATAAACGTAAATCTGTCAACGGGGCTTCCAGCCCCATCAAGTTTTTTCCAAAAGAGCCCCAAATGCTCTAAAATAAACGCCTCGGACTGGTGGGGCCCGTTTGGTGGGACGTGACAGAGCTATAAGAAAAAACGGGATGGTGGAATTTGCAAGGGATCGAGAAAATTAAAAGGATTTCTTGAAAAATGCAGCCGCAAAAAACGAATGCGATCCGCAAGTGGATTTGTTTCAAATCGCGTTTGCCCACATCAACCACCCAGGGGGTTTCTTCCTCCAGAGGGTAAGGCAGGATCTGGAGACTGTCCACCACGTGCTCCACAGAACGTCTTCGGTCTCAAACGAAATGAGGTTGAGCGATTCGTTCAGGCGGGCGACACCCGTTAAGTATTTTTGAGCGGTCTGGAAAAAATCATCGGGAAGCTGAAAATCGGTAAGATCGGGTGGGAACACAGTGGTTCCTCCTAAAAAAATCTAGGCGTATTGTTGTGGAAATTGTTTTTGAATTTTATTCCGTCGGATGAATTGAAAAACGCCATACAACATCAACCATGGGCTAAAATAAATGAGCCCATACAACCATCCGAAAAACAACGCAAAAACCTTTTTGGCCCCATCGTTGGTGAGTTTTTCGATAAAATCGGCTGGAGGATTTCCACCGTAAGTATTTAAAACGTCGCCAAGATGTGCGTAGTAGAAATAAACCGTCCCGTTGACAAAAATCCAGCTAAAGACAAAAACTAAAACAAACAAAAACCACCAAGGCATGAACCTGCGTCGAATCCATCGGAGAACAAGGGCACTGGGTGGCACTACCAAGAAGAGAGAAAAAAACAAAATACAAATAAATTTATTCATTCGATCAAACTTCCTTTACCCTAAAATCGGCGAAGGGTTCACTTCAAAAAAATGGCGGAGGGAGAGGGATTCGAACCCCCGGTACCCTTGCGAGCACAGCGGTTTTCAAGACCGCCGCCTTAAACCACTCGGCCATCCCTCCGTATAGCTTTGTTTTTCTTTTTTGCAGATGGCCAGGATGTGGTTCCGGGGCCTATTCGGCCCGTCCTTACCGTGTGCCTCAGGCACACAGGACCCACTCGGCCATCCCTCTACCCCGTCACGCGGGGGGCGTCTAGATAAATTTGCCGTTTTTCGGGGGGAAATTTTTCTAAAGAATAACGCAACATGGTTCTGGGCATTTTTCCGGCGTGTTGGTTTAAAAAATTTTCCAGAACAGAAACGTTTTTCTTCCCCACTTCCCGCAACATCCAACCCGTGGCTTTGTGCATTAAATCTTCTTTGTCTGAAAAAAAACGAGGGGCCAAACTCAAGGTTTCATCAAAACGACCTTGGCGAATGAAGGCCCACGTGGACACGATGGCCGCTCGTCGTTCCCAAAGAGTGGAGGATTTAGCCCAACGCCACAAAAGAGTTGTGTCCTTATTTAAAAAATAATCCCCCGACAAAACCGGGGCGGACACATCCACCAAATCCCAGTTGTTCACACACTTTAAGTTTCTAGCATAAAATGAAAAGAGACGCGATCGGTGGGTTGGATCGGATTTTTTATATCGCTCCACCAAAATCAACAGGGCGAGAAGTCTCTCCTCATGCCAAGGGGACTGAAGAAGTGTTTTAACACCGCTCAAAGAGAGTCTTCGGTGTTGCTGAGCCACTCGCCGGGACACGGGAACCGTGATCCCTAAAAAACGATCCCCTTCCCCATACTGACCGGGACCCGTTTTAAAAAACCTCTGAAGGATTTTAGCCTTGACAGGATTTTTAAGCCGTCGGAAATAAGATTGAACCTTCTGAACCGAAGGGGTCTCGGGAAGAGACCCCACGATAAGTTTTTGTTTGTCCGTTCGAGAAAGTTTTTTTATTTGAGCCTCACGAACGAGGGATTGGGAGCGGGTCAAATGATTTTCCTGATAAACAAGAGACACGGGTTTGTGGCTTCGGGTGTAAGCGGCCCCTTGGCCGGCGTTGTGTTTTTTGATGCGAGAGATCACGTCGTTGGTCACACCCGTGTACAAACTTCCATCCCCACAGCGAAGGATGTAAACGCTCCAGTCAGGAATCACAAACTTTAGAAATTTTAAGACGCTCGGCCAGACCGTTCCGTTCCTCACGCAAAGCGTTTGGAAACCGATCCCCAAATTTGGCGTAAAAGGTGTCTATTTCCGAAATCTCTTTTTCCCATTCGGTTCGGTCAATCGAGAAGAGTTGGTCCATGGCCCCGGGGGCAAGAGAACACCCTTCCGTGTTGATGGAATCCGAAGCTGGGAGATGTCCCACCGCTGTTTTTACAGCGGCCCCCCGATCTTGGGCCCGGTCCAAAATCCACAAAAGGACCCGAAGGTTTTCGCCGTATCCGGGCCAGAGAAACTTTCCATCATCCCCGGTTCTAAACCAATTGGTGATAAAAATTTTCGGAGGTTTTGGGATTTTACGCCCCATGGAAATCCAATGGGAAAAATAATCCGCCATATTGTAACCGCAGAAAGGCAACATGGCCATGGGATCCCGACGGACAACCCCCACGGCCCCGCCCTGTTGGGCGGCGGTGGTTTCGGACGCAATGGTGGACCCCATAAAAACCCCGTGATTCCAAGAAAAACTTTCCGTGACCAACGGGGACAGATGGGCCCGTCGTCCACCAAAAATAACGGCGTCCAGGGGAACACCCGCGGGATCTTCCCAATGGGGGGAAAGGGACGGGCATCGGGTGGCGGGAGCGGTGAAGCGACTGTTGGGGTGTGCCGCCTTTTCTAAACTTCCCGCTTTCCAAGGATTTCCCTTCCAGTCCAAAGCCTCGGCTGGAGCCGGATCGTCGTGCCCTTCCCACCAAGGGGTTCCGTTCGGACGGAGGGCCACGTTGGTGTAAATCGTGTCCCGCTCGATGGTCTTCACGGCGTTGGGATTCGACACAGAATTGGTACCGGGGACCACACCGAAAAAGCCAGCTTCGGGGTTGGACGCCCACAGCCGACCGTCCGGCCCGACCCGCAACCAAGCGATGTCGTCCCCGACGGTCCAAACTTTATATCCCTTGTCTCGGAAAATTTTAGGCGGGACCAACATGGCCAAATTTGTTTTTCCGCACGCGGACGGGAACGCCGCCGAAACATACCGCACAACCCCTTGTGGGTCTTGCACACCCAAAATCAACATGTGTTCGGCCAACCACCCTTCTTTTTGCCCTTGGGCACTGGCGATACGAAGAGCCAGACATTTTTTCCCCAACAACGCGTTCCCCCCATACCCAGACCCCACGGACCAAATGGTGTTTGTTTGAGGGAAATGACACACAAAACGACGGGATTCGTTCAAATCGGCCTTGGTGTGGAAACAACGGGTGAACTCCTTGGACGCACCCAATTCTTTCCAAGCGATGTCTCCCATGCGGGTCATAATTCTCATATTTAAAACAACATAAATACTGTCCGTGATCTCCACACCCACTTTAGAAAAAGGCGACCCAGCTGGCCCCATAATAAAGGGAACCACAAACAATGTTCTCCCCCTCATGCTTCCGGTAAAAACAGCCTTCAGCTTTCCGGTGGCTTCTTCCGGGGACATCCAATTGTTAGTGGGGCCACAGTCTTCCTGTGTTGGGGAACAAATAAAAGTCAAATGCTCCGTCCGAGCCACGTCGTTGGTGGCCGACCGATGGAGATAACTTCCCGGATAAATTTCTTGGTTTAGAACGATCAATTCGCCCGTTTTAAGAGCCTCTTGGATCAAAAAGGTTTTTTCGGCTTCGGACCCATCGCAATAATGGACACGGTCCGGTTGAGTCAAACGAGAACACTCCTCCACCCAAGCGTTCACGTGGGGATTGTTTGATTGTTTCGAGCTGATGTTAAAAGTCATCGATTTTTGCCTCCGAAATAAACAACTTTTCTAAAAAAGGTTTTGTCCGGCCCGAGACTTACAGAAATTACCGTTTTTCGGGAATTTCTAATCGTCTTTTTCTGTCATCACCCCAAGAACTTCCGATAAAGTGGTCACCCCGTGGAGGGCCTTGATCAACCCATCCTGAACCATCGTTCGCATTTGTTGAGGGGAGTCGAAAACAGCCGCGTGGCGAATGCTGTCGGCACTCAAATCGGTTAAGGCCACTTTACGAACGACGTCGTCCATCAACAAAAGTTCGTGAATCCCCACCCGCCCCTTGTGCCCACTGCCTCCACAGGATTTACACCCTTTTCCATGGTAAACGGGTGTTCCTTCGGGTAAGTCAAATCCGTTGAGGCGATAAACCTCTTTCTCTTCTATAGTGGGCTCAATGGATTCCTTGCAATCGGGGCAAATACCCCGACACAAACGCTGGGCCAGAACCGCTTTCAGTGTCCCCGCCACCAGATAGGGGGGCGGGCCCATTTCCGCCAAACGAGACACGGTGGAAGCGGCGTCGTTGGTGTGAATGGTGGAAAGAACCAAGTGCCCCGTCATGGCCGCTTCCATGGCGATGGTGGCGGTTTCTTTATCGCGAATTTCTCCGACCATGATAACGTCCGGGTCCAACCGAAGAAACGAACGGAGAGCGGTGGCAAAATTAAACACCCGGTCTTTCCCCAAACTCACGTCAGGGTTAACAGCCACTTGGATAATACCGTCCAAGTTGTATTCCACGGGATTTTCCGCCGTCAGGATACGGATGTCCGGTCGGTTGATGTGGTTTAGGCAAGCGTAAAGCGTGGTGGTTTTTCCAGACCCCGTGGGCCCCGTCACTAAAATCATGCCGTAATTTTTTTTGCCTCCCACGCCTTTTAGTTGATTCAATAAACGAGCCAAAACATCGTCTAAAAATCCAAGTTTATGGATGTCCACTTGGACGTTTTTCCTATCCAGCATTCGCAAGGTGGCCGATTCCCCGTAAACCGTGGGGATGGTTTCCACTCGAAATTCGATGGGGCGTCCCTTGGCCATCATTTCAATTCGTCCCGATTGAGGGATTCGCCGCTCGGTTAAATTCATACTGCCCGACATAATTTTGACTTTCGCCAAAATAGCGTGGCGAAAACTCCAAGGGACCCGAAACGGAGCCTCCCGAAGAAAGCCGTCCACCCGCAAACGGACCACCACCCGGGACTTTTTCCCAAGGGGGTCTTCAAAAGGTTCAATATGGATGTCCGAGGCTTTTTGTTGTATCGCCGTTAAAATGATAGCGTTGACGATCCGCTGGACTTCCGGAGCGGAAGCGTCCACTTCCATGATGTCGGTTTTTTTGATGATCGTTTCAACGGTTTCCGATTCCCGAAGACTTTCAATAATTTCACGGGTTTTAGTCTCAGCGGCGTCGTGGAGTTGAGCGTCTGTGGTGGCGGGGTCGTCATCGGACTCTAAACTGGTTCCGTAAACATCGTCTATTTTTTTTTCAATGTCCCCGGGCATCGCCAAACAAGCCACAATCTCTTCACCGATTCGAGAACGAATGTTGTCGATCAACGACATGTTGCACGGGTCCGCCATGGCCAGAAATATTTTGCCGTCCTCTTTCTGAAAGGGAAGGATTGAATTTTTTCGTTCCAAAGCGTCAGGAAGAAGTTTCGCAACGGCGGGAACAACCTGGACCTCATCGAAAGTGATCGCCGGCACATTCCATTCAGAGCTCAACGCGTCGAGCACTTGTTTCCGGTTGGCCAAATCCAGATCCACCACCACCTGATGGAACAACTTGCGGGTTCGTTGGACTTCTTGCATAACCCGTTCGACGTCCACCGGAGCCAAAAGGCCCGCGTCCGTCAAAATGTCTGGGATGAGTTTTTGAGAAGAAGAATTAGAATTTGCCATAGAGAGAATAAACTCCTTTATAGATTGGGACCAGTCTATCCCCTCAACTAAAAAAAATCAACTACCGGCGACGACGCAAAGCTTTTGTGTGGCCTCGGCTCCAAACACGTTCCCAAGCGGTTTTTTGTTGGACTTTTGGGGCGTCCAGCTTAGGAGCTATATCGTAAGTGAAGTTAGGGACAATGGCCCGAGGAAAAATCAACCCGGTGAAACGTTCTATATCCGTTATAAAAACCTGCTCCATGGGGTCCATCAGAGTGATGGCGTCGCCCACACCGTAGGCCCGCGCTGTTCGGCCCACCCGGTGAACATAATCTTCCGGATGCTGGGGAACGTCAAAGTTGATCACATGGGAAATATCTTTAACATCGATGCCTCGGGCCGCAATGTCCGTGGCCACTAAAATCTGCAAAGTGCCTTGACGGAAAGCGTCCATGGCCTCGGTGCGTTCCCGCTGGGTGCGATTGGAATGAAGAACCCCCGTCCGATACCCGGCTTTGTCCAGACGATTGGCCAACCGGTCCGCGCCATGCTTCGTTTTCGTAAAAACAAGAACCGACCGCATTTCGGTGTTTTTAAGGAGAGTCAACAACAATTCTATTTTCTGCGCATGGGTCACAGGGTAAAGGATTTGGCTGATTCCCTCCGCCACGGTGGCCGGACGGGCCACTTCAATACGCAACGGGTCATTAAGAGCGAACGACGCAATTCTCTCGATTTCCGGGACCAACGTGGCCGAAAAAAGAAGGGTTTGCCTTTCCTTTGGAACTTGTTGAATAATGGCTTTAATATCGGGAAGGAACCCCATGTCCAACATACGATCGGCTTCGTCCAACACCAAATGGTCCACTCGGGACAACGTAAACGCTCGGTTCTGCAAATGGTCCAACAAACGCCCGGGCGTGGCCACCACGATGTCGGCCCCCTCGGCCACGGCTCGTCTTTGTTGATCATACCCCACCCCACCGATGATGGTGGCCACACGAAATTTTGAAAATTGGCTGCACTCACAAAAAGTTTGATCCACTTGACTGGCCAACTCCCGTGTGGGAACCAACACCAACACGCGAGGCCCCGGGGCGGGAAACCGAAGCAAATGATCTAAAATCGGTAGAGCAAAAGCCCCGGTTTTCCCACTGCCGGTTTGAGCGGCCCCCAACACATCACGTCCTTCTAAAATAGGAGCGATGGCTTGGGTTTGAATGGGCGTTGGATCCACCCACCCAAGAGACTCCAACGATTTCAATAGTTCTTCGTGTAAATTCAACTCGTCAAAAGACATGAGCGCTCCGTCGTTTCAGATTTTATCGAAATAAACAGATTCCTTCTGAGGGATGGGTGGATCCCGCAGAATCCAAGCAATCACCAATCCCGCCATCAACCCCGACAGTGTGCGATCGATCAAAGCCACCGCCGTGTAATTATTGGAAAAACTCCACCAAGTCCAGTTGGGGAGGTCGGCTACAATAGAAGCAAACAATCCCGCCGCCCCCGCTGAAAAAACACGCCCCCAATATTTTTTTACCGGGTAAAGAAGCCACGTCAAACAAATCCCACCTAAAATTTGGACGAGTACCCCCCCCCCGATGGGGCGCCCCCGGGACTCAAGCCCTCGGCTGTCAAAAGCCACAAAAGCCCGGGCCCCCCCTTTGGGGACAGGCACGGGAGAAGATTTTAAGGGGTGAGGCAATACGTAAACACCGGCTCGAGGTGTATTTTCAATAAGAACTTGCGCCACCGCTACTTCGTTGCGAAAAGACAATAAACTGGCTTGGTGCCAGTGAAGCAACATCCAAGAAACATTCCCCCACAAAAACATCGTGAGCCCCCCCAAAACGCCCCCCTTAAGAATAGAAACCACCATCGGTTCTTTTTTAAAAATGATAGAATTTACCATAATCAATCCCTTGGAGACCCCATGAACTATATAATCCTTCAAATTGTTGCTTTCTTTTTTGCGTTGATTTACGCCAGTTTTTTCGAATGGACCCTTCATCGTTTTTTCATGCACCGGATCACGTGGGGCATCGTTTATCCTTTTAAATCTCACGCCCAAGTTCACCACAAAGTGTTTAAATCGGACCACACGTACCTAATCCAAAGACCCGAAGACGAACACTTAATCACTTTCGCCTGGTGGAACTACCCACTGTTGCTCGGGTTAAACGCACCCTTCATCCTAGGACTTGAGCTCATCGGCTTTCGTGTTTCTCTCGGCGTTGTTTTGGGTATGAGCGTTTACTACGCCCTTTACGAATACCTCCACTTTGCCATGCACAAACCCCTCGGCCGTTTTTTTGAAGGGTGGAAATTTTTTCAATTCATCAATCGGCATCACCGCATCCATCACAAATACATGCACCGCAACCTTAACGTGGTGATGCCCTTAGCCGACCTGTCTTTCCGTACTCTCATCCTCCATCCCAAATCCCCCATCACCGCTGGAGAACCAGAACTTCGCCCGATCAAAAAAGCGGTTCCGGCGTGAGCCGATCTTTCCCCAGATAGGGTCGCAACGCGTCGGGGACATTCACCGTCCCATCGGCCTGCTGGTAATTCTCTAAAATCGCCGCCATGGTGCGCCCAACGGCCACACCCGATCCGTTCAGGGTGTGGAGAAGCCCCTTGGTCCCATCGGATTTTTTATACCGGATCCCCATGCGACGGGACTGAAAATCCGTAAAAGTGGAACAAGACGAAATTTCTCTCCATTGGCCTTTCCCCTCGTTTTCCCCGGGGGACCAAACCTCCAGATCAAACGTTTTGGCCGCAGAAAATCCTATGTCACCGGTACACAGTTCCAACACTCTGTAAGGAAGCCCCAGCCGGCGAAGGACTTCCTCGGCGTGGCCCGTGAGCCGATCCAGTTCCGAAAGAGTGTCTTCGGGACGTACAAACCGAACCAATTCGATTTTATTGAACTGATGATTGCGAATCAAGCCCCGGGTGTCTTTCCCGTAACTGCCGGCCTCCCGCCGAAAACAAGCCGTGTAGGCACAAACAGCCCGTGGCAAAAAACGTTCCTCCAATGTTTCGTCTCGGAATAAATTGGTGAGAGGGACTTCGGCCGTGGGAATTAAAAACAGATCGTCTTCTTTGGTGGCGTAAAGTTCGTCCTCAAATTTTGGGAGTTGGCCCGTGCCCGTCATGGTTTGGCGGTTTACAAGGAAGGGAGGAAAAATTTCTACGTACCCGTGTTCTTTCGTGTGAAGATCCAGCATGAAATTAATAAGAGCCCGCTCCAAACGAGCCCCCACACCGGTCAAAAGAGCAAACCGAGAACCGGACAACTTCGCCGCCCGGTTAAAATCCATCATCCCCAAGGATTCTCCTAAACTGTGGTGATCCTTAGGTTTAAACGTTAATTCTCGAACGGTTCCCCAGCGACGAACCTCGCGATTTTCCGAAGCGTCTTTTCCCACGCAAACGGTTTCATGGGGAAGGTTGGGGAGGCCGAGCAAAGCGTTTTTAATTTTTTCATCGACACCGGACACTTCTTCTTCCAACAATTTAAGACGTCCCTTTAACTCATCCATTTCCCTCATCAAATCCGTCCCATCTTTTTTCTCCCGCATCCGCCGCCCCATTTCGTCGGAGGCTTGGTTGCGACGAGCCCGCAAGGGTTCAATCTCGGCCATCACCGCTCGCAGACCCGTGTCCATGGTCAAAATTTCTTCTAGGAGAGGAAGAGCTCGGCCCCCTCGTTTGGACAAGGCGTCCCGAACGGCGTGGGTCTCCTGACGAATAAGTTTAAGATCCAGCATCTATTTCCTCTTCCGCCACCACCGGGGCCAGCATGGCCAACTTGTCCCCCTCTTCCATGCGGACCAACCGATAACCTTGGGTGTTTCGACCGATCACGGAAAGATCTTTCACATGGACACGCACAGCCATACCTTTTTCAGTCATAAACATCAGGTCTTCTAAATCCGTCACCAACTTTATCCCCACAACCGAACCGTTGCGATCGGAGGTTTTAATGGTGATGACGCCCCCGCCCCCTCGGTTTTGATCTCGATATTCTGACAATTCGGTCCGTTTTCCATAACCGAACTCACAAGCGGTCACCAAGGTTTGTTTTAAGCCAGGATCCGCCACTTCCATCCCCACCACTTGATCGTTTTTACTCAACCGTACCCCTCTCACCCCCCCGGCGGTCCGCCCCATCAATCGGACTTGGCCAGCCGGGAATCGAATGCACATGCCCGTCTTGGTCCCAATCAGCACTTCGCGTTTATCATCGGCCAGTTTGGCGTCCACTAAAATATCGCCATCGTCTAAACCGATGACGATGATCCCGCTTTTTCGAATGGCGTCAAACTCCGAAAGGGCCGTGCGTTTGATTTGACCATTCCGGGTGCAAAGGACCAAACTCTGGCCCTTGGTGGTCTCGGGGTCAAACGTATTAACGGGAATGGCCGAGGTGATTTTTTCGTCGGGGTTAAGAGCCACCAAATTAACAACGGCTTTCCCCCGGGACGTACGAACCGCCTCGGGAATTTCAAACACCCGCACGCTGTACACCCGCCCTCGCGTGGTGAACAAGAGAAGATGGGCGTGGGTGTCCGTGACAAAAAGTTGCTCCACAAAATCTTCGTCTTTGGTGGTCATCCCCGTAACACCCCGCCCGCCACGACGCTGAGCCCGGTAGGTGTCCGCGGGAAGCCTTTTCACGTATCCCGCGTGAGAAAACGTGACCACCACGTCTTCTTTCTCGATTAAATCTTCCATGTCCACGTCTTCCACGGCGGCCACGATCTGAGAACGCCGTTTGTTCCCGTATTTTTCCTTCAATTCAATCAACTCGTCTTTTATCAGAGATAGGATTTTTTTCGCATCGGCCAACAACCCCTTTAACCGCGCGATGGTTTTGATCAACTCCCGGTATTCGTCTTCCAAGGATTGCCGTTCCAACGCCGTCAACTGATGGAGTCTCATGTCCAAAATGGCTTGGGCCTGGATTTTGGACAAACCAAAATTCGCCATCAAGGCTTCCCGGGCGGCCTCGGTGTTTTTAGACTCCCGAATCGTTTTAATCACACGATCCAAATGGTCCAGAGCGATGCGGAGGCCTTCCAAGATGTGAGCCCGGTCTTCCGCTTTTTTTAAATCGAATCGAATGCGTCGAATCACCACTTCCCGTCGGTGCTCCACGTAATATTTCAACATCTCTCGCATGCAAAGAACCCGGGGTTTTCCATTGACCAACGCCAACATAATCACACCAAAAGACGTTTCCATCTGGGTGAATTTGTAAAGTTGGTTCAACACCACTTGGGCGTTGGCGTCCCGTTTTAATTCCACCACCACACGAATACCCTCTCGGTCCGACTCATCACGAATGTCCGAAATGGATTCGATTTTTTTGTCCCGCACCAAATCGGCAATCGTTTCCAATAATTGGGCCTTGTTCACTTGATAAGGCAGCTCTCGAACAATGATGGCTTGACGGTTGCCCTTCATGTCTTCAATTTCCACTTTCGCTCGAAGTCCCACGGAACCCCGACCCGTTTCAAAATAATTCCGAATCCCTTCCCGGCCCGTGATGAGAGCGGCGGTTGGGAAATCCGGTCCCTTAATGATTTTAAAAAGTTCGGCGTTGGTGATTTCTTCGTTGTCGATGTAGGCACAGGCTCCGTCACAAACTTCGTTTAAGTTGTGGGGAGGGATGTTCGTGGCCATCCCCACAGCGATGCCGGAAGAACCGTTCACCAGCAGATTTGGGAGTTTGGCCGGGAGCACAAGAGGCTCCAACAACGACCCGTCGTAGTTGGGCCCAAAATCCACGGTGTTTTTATCAATGTCACCCAACATTTCCGCCGCGATCCCGTCCAAACGCACTTCCGTGTACCGCATGGCGGCGGGGGGGTCCGCGTCAATCGAACCGAAATTCCCCTGGCCGTCCACCAGCGGATGTCGCAAAGAAAACTCTTGGACCATCCGGACCAACGCGTCGTAAATGGCCGAATCCCCATGAGGGTGGTATTTTCCCATCACGTCACCGACCACGCGGGCGCTTTTTTTGTAGGGCTTGTTGTGGGCCAATCCCATTTCGTCCATGGTGTAAAGGATCCGCCGATGCACGGGCTTTAGCCCATCGCGTACGTCGGGCAACGCCCGCCCCACAATCACGCTCATGGCGTAATTGATGTAGGAAGTCTTCATCTCTTCCTCAATGGGCTTTGGAATCACCCGATCTAAAAAATCGCCCTGTTCTTTGTCCGTGTCAGACATGTTCGCTCCTAAAATTACACATCTAAATTTTGCACATCCGCCGCGTGAGATTCTATGAACTGACGACGAGGCTCCACTTTATCGCCCATCAAAACCGTAAAAATGTCGTCGGCTTCGGAGCTGTTGGGTTCCAGCTTTACTCGGAGAAGTTTGCGGTTGGTGGGGTCCATGGTGGTTTCCCACAACTGCTGGGGATTCATTTCCCCCAACCCTTTGTAACGCTGGATGGACGAACCCTTGCGACCTGCGTCTTTAATGGCTTCCAACAAATCGGTGAGAGAATGGACCTCTTTCTCGTCGCCCCCCACGGAGACCCGGTAAAGGGGCCGGCGTTCGGCGTCTTCGGGGCGAAGAGGTTGTTCCAGCGTGATGTCAAAACCCACATCGTGCAACCGGTCGGCCAAAGTGTTGATTTTTTTGAGCTCCAAAAGTTCCTTCATCCACATGCTCAAATCTTCTTCTTCGGCCACGGGAACACCCTCGGTCCCTCCGTCCAAAGCCAATTCGTGCTGACGTTTCGTTTTTCGAGATTCCACAAAGGTTTCCCGCCACTGCTTGGCGTCTTTTTCCGTAAAAAGATACCGAGGCCCCGTCTCCTCTTCCACACGGTATAAGGGGAATTCTCCTTTTTGTCGGAACGACAAAAAATCCGCCCATTCCACACCTTTTTTGTGCAATCGTTTCCGAAGGGACTCCAGCTCCGTCATGGCTCGAAAAGCCCCGCGGATTTTAGAGGCGTCCACCACTTGGTTCGCCCGCTCCCCGGCCAAAGCCGTCACCACCGCCGATGAAATTCCCTCAGACAACAACCATTCGTCCATTTTTTCATCCGTGTCCACGTACATTTCTTTTTTGCCTTTTTTTACTTTGAACAAAGGCGGTTGAGCGATATACACGTAACCTTTTTCAATCATCGGCGTCATCTGCCGAAAGAAAAAAGTTAAAAGCAACGTGCGGATGTGCGCTCCATCGACGTCCGCGTCCGTCATAATAATCACTTTGTGGTATCGCAGTTTGGCCAAATTAAGACCTTCGTCTCCCTCGGTCTGCCCCACCCCGCACCCTAAGGCTGTGATCAACGTACGAATCTCATCGTTGGCCAGCATTTTGGCCAATCGGGACTTTTCCACGTTCAAAATTTTCCCTTTCAAAGGAAGAATCGCTTGAAACGCCCGGTCCCGCCCTTGCTTCGCGCTGTTGTGAACAAAAACACCAGAGGCCAAAGCGAAGTTGTGCGTTTCTGGAACTTCCAAATCATAAACGTCCATCCTCTCCGATAGAACCGAAACAGACGTCACGCGATGGTTGTGAAGAGCCACGGCCTGTTCTAATTTACTTGGTTCTCCGTCAAAATAACGGTTTGTAATGGTTTCAATTTTGATTAAAGTGCGATCCCCCGTTGATCGTCTCAACTCATTATACCCCGCCACATCCAAAACACCACTTCTCTGGTAAAGATCACTGAGCACCTTAAGAGCCCTTGTGCGGTAAGTGACGGCGTAGGCAGCCAACCGACGCTTACGAAATTCCGGTGTCCATTGCTCTTGGGTTTTCTTTGAACGCCATTGACGAAGGGTCGGATTTTCCCACTCTCTTTTGGAAGATTCTGAAACGGATTTTCGTTGTTCAGGGTTGGCCAAAAAATAAGCACGCACACGCTCGGACTGCTGGGTTCGATGATTTGGATCAGCCCAATATTTTTTTTGTATGTCGTTGAGTTTCAACCGATTGGCCAAACGATAGGCGGGATTGGCCTTGAAAAACTCGAGAAATTTTTTAGCCATGGCTTCTTTGTACTCTGGGTTCGCCCATTGACGACGAGCACGGGAACTCAAAAGAGACTTCATTCCGATCATTTTTTGACGAATTTTATGTCTAAACTCAGGTGTTTGTTTCAAAATTTTAAGCTTAGCTTGAACATCCGGATTATGGAGTGTCCGACGGGCCTGCTCGCTATGGAGAAGGAGATGTTCTTCCTTCGAAAGGCGAACAATATTTTCTGGGTTGTTGTTGCGTTTATTAAAATCTTTGTGATGACGGTGTGCCCCCTCCACCCAAGGGTACGTTCCACGCAAAAGATTAAACTCATCGGCCAATAGGTGCGTGAACAACCAGCGTTTTTTCCCTGGGTCAAAAACCAATTCATACCCTTCGATGGAGATTCGACGCCCCAGACGTGACAATTGCCGATAGAGAGGCATCAACGAATCGTTCGGGGTTAAATCCATGGCTTGTTTGTAAGTCCCGTCAGCCACCATAAATTTGTGATCAGGGGTGCACACAATCTCTTCAGCGTTGTCTAAAATAATTTTGACAACATTGGCCTTCCGTTGGGTCAACCGAGGAGATTGGATCTCTCCGATTCCCATGGTACCGTCGTGTTTGATGGTGTAACAAAAGTGTTTAATCCCTTGCTCAGATTCTTTGACAAGTTCTTTGAAAGACAAATCCCGCCCATCCACCAACGCCACGCAGGTTTCACCCGAAAAACACCCCCCCGCGGAATCGCCCTCCACCAGATAAATTTCGCATTTGGCGGGATCCCGTTCTTGGCAATCGGCCAATTTACCAGGGAGAGACGCCGAGTCCAACGCCCCCTTTCGGCGGGTCAGTTCCCGGGCCTTGCGGGCGGCTTCCCGGGCTTCGGCCGAAAGGATGGCTTTATCGCAAATGGTGCGAGCGGTGCTGGGGTTTTCTTCAAAAAACGTGGCCAAGGCATCGCCCACGATGGACTTCACGATGCCTTCCACTTCGGTGTTGCCGAGCCGACCCTTGGTTTGTCCTTCGAACTGGAGCTTTGTGCTGGGCATTTTGATGGAAATGACCGCGGTCAGGCCTTCCCGAGAATCTTCGCCGGACACAGAAAAATTTTTACCCTTCAGCAGATCATGTTTTTTGATGTAATCGTTCATCACCCGGGTGATGGCCGATCGAAACCCGGACAAATGGGTTCCCCCGTCTTTGGTGTTGATGTTGTTCACGAAGGAAAAAATATTTTCGTTGTAACTGTCGTTGTATTGAATCGAAACATCCACAATCACGCCGTCCCGTTCCTTGTTGAGCGAAATAGGCCGGGGGTGCAAGGGGTTTTTATGAGCGTTCATAAACGCAACAAACTCCGTGATGCCCCCCTCAAAATGGAAGGTGTGGGTTTTGTCGTCGCGTTCATCTAAAAGGGTGATGCGGGCCCCGGGGTTTAAAAAAGCCAACTCTCGCAAGCGGGTGGACAAAGTGTCAAAAGAATAAACAACTTCGGAAAAAATCTCCGCGTCCGGGTGAAACGTCACGCGGGTGCCTCGGTCTTCGGTCTTGCCCACCACGTCCACCGATGTTTCTGGTTTTCCCCGACGGTAACGTTGGCGATACACGTTGCCGTCCCGGTACACCTCCACGGTCATAACATCCGATAAAGCGTTGACACAAGAAATACCCACCCCATGCAACCCACCGGAATATTTATAAGCGTTTTGCTCAAATTTTCCACCCGCGTGCAAAACGGTCATCACGATTTCTAAAGCGGACTTGCCCTTCAGTTTTGGGTCGTTGATATCGTTTTTGGGAGCCACGGGAATGCCACGACCATCGTCTAAAACAGAAATGGAATTGTCCTCGTGAATGGTCACGTCCACCGATTTGGCTTCGCCGGCTAAGACTTCATCGATGGAATTGTCCACGGCTTCGTAAACCAGATGATGAAGACCCGTGGGGCCCGTGTCCCCAATGTACATGGCGGGGCGGTGACGAACCGCTTCCAATCCCTCCAAAACCTGAATTTGGGAAGCCCCGTATTCTCGCGATGTTTTTTCAGATGGGTCCGTGGTCACAAAAATCCTCCTAACTCAAAAACAAATTTGACTCTTCACGATTTTTGGGGTTTTCTTCCGTCGGTGAAGGACCGGGGGCCCGGTCGGAATATTATATCAGATAATGGGGCCGATCCGCCAAAAGCCCCGTTAATTTTTTTTATCAATTCTCTCTTTCGCAACACCAAACCGTGGGTACGAACGCTCGTGTCCACCTCCACATACAACCGACCTCCACGAAACCCTACCGCCTTGGCTTTGTCCGCCTCAGCCCCCAGCAAACGATCCCACAGATCAAAAAGGGCAAAAACCGATGGGTCGTAACCGGTCCGGTTCAAAACCCCAGCTAAAACATCCTTGGCGGATACTAATTTCTTAGGTGGTTGAGGCGGTTTCATGAGGACACCACAACACCGCCCGCCACACCCACCACCCGAGCCCCAGACAAGGAGGGGTCTGTACCCCAAACCGAGAAATCAGTCAAGGATAAAAAACACTGGCCACCAGACACCATAAGATCTGTCAACTGAGCCCGTCGCTCGGGATCGAGCTCCGAAAACACGTCGTCTAAAATAGAGACAGGTTCTCGACCAAGACGTTCCCTCAAAAAAAACTTTTCTTCCCACTTCCACGCCAAAGCCAAGGTCCGTGACTGCCCCTGAGACGCTCGAACCCGGGCCACATCGTTGTCCAAACGCAGTTCCACATCGTCCCGATGAGGTCCCGCTAACGTAGACCCCAAGGCTATTTCACCGTTTTTGAGTTCCGCCAACCGGCGATGACAGTTGTCCTCCATCGAAGCCACATCGTCTGTCATAGCAAAAGAGGGACGGTAAAAAACACCCCCTCGGTCCCGTCCCCGAGAGAGATCCGCCCAACGTTTTTCAACACGGGATCCAAAATCTTTTAAGAACAAATTTCGCGCCATCGTTAAACAAACACCCTCTCGCACCAACGACAAAGTCCAAGGAACTAAAACCTCTGGTTTGGCTTGACCATCCCGGATTAAACGAAGAGCGGCGTTCCGTTCTTCTAACGTTTTTGTGTAACGGGAGAGAGTTTCTGCGTAGCGAGGATCCGATTGAGATAAAACAGCGTTTAGCATACGACGACGTACCGAAGGTTCCCCTTTGACCAAATCGAGTTCGTCGGGCGAAAAAGAAACCAACGGGATTTTTCCCGCCCAATCTTTTTGACGAACGAAGGAAAGGTTGTTCACACGAAACTGCCGGGCCTTGCCTCGTTTTTGTTTAAAATCAAGAGCAAGACTCTCTTCACCCTCCACTTGAGCGATGAGAGCCGATTCTTCTTTCCCTTCCTGAATCCAATAGCGTGTTTCGGCTCCCCGATGACTTTGCCCTGACGCCAAAAGGGAAAGCCCCTCTAAAATATTAGATTTTCCGGCTCCGTTGGCACCCAAAAAAATGGTCAATCCGGACCGAAGGTCTAAATCCAACGAGGACAGGTTTCTGAATTGCCTTAGAATGAGACGAGTGAAATACACAAGACAGAAGGTGTTCCCCCGACGGTCAGCTCACCTGCATGGGCATGACGACGTATTTATAGTGCTCGTCCCCCACAGGGCGAATGACACCGGGATTGAGAGGGGTCGAGAGCTCCAAATAAACTTCTTCGTTTTCCATAGCCTTAAAAACATCAATTAAATAAACAGGATTAAAAGCGATGGCAAAGGGTTCTCCTTGATAATCGACCTCAAGCTCAGATTCCACCTCCACCCGTCCTTGAGAAGAAGCTGAAACAATCAACCGCCCTGCCGACAAGGAGAAACACACAGATCCACCTCGTTCCATCGTTCCAACCGCCGCTCGTTGAGTGGCTTTAGAAATAGATTGGGTTTTTAGTTTTAATCGAGTGTCGTGTGTTTTAGGAATCACCTGATCAAAACTGGGAAAATTCCCTTCAATAAGTCTGGAAATAATCACGACGTTTCGGCATTGGAAGGTAACTTGGTTGTCCGTGAACCCCATGCGAATTTCCGATCCTTTTTCATCGGATGAAAGAACTTTAGACAACTCGTTAACGGCCTTGGTGGGGATAATAGCACTCACCACCGCTTTTGTATCAGGGATGTCTCTTTGAATGTAGGCCAACCGACGACCGTCTGTGGACACCAACGTCACTTTACCAGCGTTTACTAAAAAATTAACCCCGTTCAAAACATAACGGGTTTCATCGGTGGAAACAGCAAAAGACGTTTTTCGAATCATTTCTTTAAGAATGTTTTGGTGAATAGAAACAGCCCGCTCCATACTGAATTCAGGCAAAACAGGGTAATCTTCTTTAGGAAGACAAGACAAAACACACCGATCCCGACCCGAACGAATTTCCATTTTTTGACCATCGGTCATTTTCAAAGTTAATTCTCGTCCATCATCTAAAGCCCGTAAAAAATCACTGAGGGTTCGTGCCGGCAGGGTGGTAGCCCCAGGCACTTTCACATCGGCTTTGATTAAACAACGAATTCCAACTTCCAAATCGGTGGAAGACAATCTCAAACCTTCAGCGGTCGCTTCCATTAAAATATTGGCCAGAACAGGCAACGTGCTTCTAGGTGAAATGGCACTCTGTACCAGTTGCACACCTTTAAAGATTTCTTCTTTTTGGCAATGGATTTCCATGGCAACCCCTGGTTTTCGTAATTCGAATGTGAAACACAACAAGTTGTTCTTTTGAATACTTTATAAAACCATTGTACAACTAAGAGACCGCAGAAGAAGGGCGGTGGATTATGTTAGTAATTTTTGGCCCCTTGTGAAAGCGACTGTTTCTCAAGTCTCTTCGCTTGGAATGGAGGTGTGTGTAATCTGTGGCCAACCTTCACCTGTTGTCACCGTTATCCCCTATGGAAAAAGTTTTCCACAAACCATGGGAGTTATGAACAATTTATTGTGCCAAGGGCCCACAGGGTTCTCTTTTCACACCTTTAACCCAGATTTTGCATTAGACGCGGTCTTTCAAAACAGAGCCTATTAAACGGTTAGAGCGCTGGTTTTACGGATTCTTAGCGAGTCGAATTCATTTCGTTTAAAGTAATGTGAGTTTTTATTTGTTGTGTTATTTTATTGATCAAGGCGGTGAAATAGGGGTCCGACGCCAATTTCTTTTTTATTTTATTGCAAGCGTGCATAACGGTTGTGTGATCTTTCCCGCCAAAGTTTTCACCTATTTCCGTTGTGGAATATTCAGTCAATGTACGGGCCAAGTACATAGCTATTTGCCTAGGGAAGGCAACAGCGTCTGTGCGTCGTTTGGATTTCATATCTTTGATGTCTAAATTAAAATGAGCTGTGATGACTTCTTGAATGTCTTCAATGCGTATAGGGCGGGAAGCGTCGTTCGAGGAGACAATGTCTTTCAGTGTTTCTCGAACGGAATCAATGGTGAGGGGGGTACCCGTTAAGGAACTAAAAGCCACCACGCGAATGAGACTTCCTTCCAATTCTCGAATGTTGGCTCGAATTCTACTAGCGACAAACAAAATAACATCGTCTGGAACAAACAGGTTTTCTGAGGCCGCTTTCTTTCTCAGAATAGCGATGCGGGTTTCTAAATCAGGTGGTTGAATATCAGCCACGACCCCCCATTCCAGACGCGAAACAAGACGAGCGCTCACTTTGGTTTCCGTGGGTGGGCGATCCGATGAAATGATGATTTGTTTCCGGGTGTCGTAAAGAGAGTTGAATGTGTAGAAAAATTCTTCTTGCGAATTGTCTTTACCGATGAGGCTTTGAATGTCATCGATTAATAAGCAATCTAAGTTGCGAAATTTGGCTCGGAAATCCTTCATTTTATCAAATCGAAGGGCGTCAATAAATTCATTGATAAACCGTTCGGAGGTCACGTAGAGAACCCGAGCCCCTGGGTTTTGCATGCGAATGGAATGCCCCACGGAATGTAAAATATGGGTTTTTCCTAAACCCACCCCGCCGTAAAGGAACAGTGGGTTGTACGCCCGTCCCGGGTCTTTAGCCACGGCCATGGCGGCGGCTTGGGCGAAACGGTTGGAGGGGCCCACCACGAATGTTTCAAAGGTGTATTTTGGGTTAAACTGTTCGTTGGTGAAATGGCTTTCTGGTTGAGTGGGTGGGAGAGGGTCCGCTCGTGCCTCTTCTTCTTTAAGAATGGGTTCGATCTCTTGGGACGCTTCAAAACAAAGAGCGGCGTCCCGGCCCAGCATTTCTTTCAACCCTTCTTCAATCTGATTTTGGCAATTTTTTTTAATCCACTCAGAAAAAAAACGGTTGGGGACTTTAAGGGTTAACAATTCGTTTTCAAATTTAATGACCTTAATGGGTTTAAGCCAAAGGTTAAAACTGTCTTCTTTGAATTGAACTTTGAGCCGTTGAATAATCCCTTCCCAAAGCGTCTCAGCTGTTGGCGTTGCAATCACGTTTTCTCCAGTGAAGAAGTTTTACCAAAAAAGCCATGTAATTTTTTATGATTAATTTTAAGGGAGTGAAGGGAATCTCCCCATTTGTTCCAACCCACCGTCCGACCAGTGGTTTGTACTCGACGCTGTAGGCAGCGGGTGCAACTCTCTTTTCCTTCTTCCACGCAAGGTTTCCCTTCGTACAACTGGTAATGTCGACGGGCTTCAAAGGGGGTGAGGTTGGGCATGAGGACGTTGGCCCCGTGGGCGATTCCCTTTTCCCGCCCCGTTTCGTCCAACGCTTGCAGAGCCGTGGCCGCAACAATATTCACATCGTTGAGCACCAGACGAACCACAGAGATCATGTTAAGGGCTAAGACCATGAGAGAAGTTTTTTCCATCATTCCCATCCCTTGAAGGGGTGATTCGGAATGCGTTATGTAGGGGCCCATACCGATCATGTCCACGCTTCTCTCTTTAAAAAATAAAACATCATTGGCTAAATCTTCGATGGTTTGCCCGGGAAGGCCGATCATCACGCCCGTTCCCACTTGGAACCCGGCTTTTCGTAGAGACGCGAGGCAGGCCAAGCGTTCTTCGTATCGTTGGTTTTTGGGGTGCAACTGTGCGAACAAATTTGGATTTGACGTCTCCATACGCAACAGGTAGCGATGAGCTCCAGCCTCACGCCAGCGTTGATAAGTTTCAAAACTTTGTTCCCCAACAGACAGGGTGATTCCAAGCCCCTCGGGGAGTTGTTCGCTTCGCGTTCTTTTTTTTATGTCTTTAACGCAATCGGCCACAAACCCGATAAACTCTTCGTCTCTCTTTTCGCCCGCTTGTAAAACACAAGACCCATACCCCATGGTGGCGGCCCAAAGAGCACAATCTAAAATCTGTTCTCGTGTCAGGCGGTATCGTTTCACTTTTGTGTTTCCAGCTCGAAGGCCACAATAAAGGCAATGGCATGAACACTCGTTGCTAAACTCAATGAGCCCTCGGTAATAAACATTGTTTCCCAAAACGTTTGTTGTGATGTTAAACGATTTTCGAGCGAGTTGTTTAATGTCTTCTGGGTTCGTTAAAGACAACAAGAACCGGATGTTTTCAGGGGAGAGGTTCTTTGTGTTTAAAATAGAATTCAGATCATTCATTTTTTTCTCAAACGCTATTGAAAGTTTCAAGCATCTTTTTTGGAGCAACCCTGGTGTTCCGGGGTTAATTGGGTGTCATGGGCCTTGGCGTTGGGGCCACACGGTGGACGACCTGCAAGACGGCTTGGCCCGTGGTTCGATCAAAAATGTGCATTCGGTCTAAGTTAAACACCAGTTCCATGGGTTTTCCAACTTCTGTTTTTACATAGGCTGGGACCCTCACCGTCAAAAGGAGCGGACCGGCTTTTAAATAGAGATAGACTTCGGACCCCATGGGTTCCACCACGTCCACCACGGCTTTAATGCTCGAATGTTCAGGCACAGGGTAGTTGTAAAAAAGGCGATCGTATAAATCTTCGGGTCTTATGCCAAAATCCACTTCTTTGTTGATGTAGGGCTTCAACGGTTCGATCAAATCTTTTGGAACGGCCAGACTGAAGGAGGTGTGACGCAAAAATAAATTTTGTTTTGTGGCGTCCACAAACACAGGGAAAATATTCATCGGTGGATTACCAATAAAACCGGCCACAAACCGATTGGCGGGACACTCGTAGAGCTCGAGGGGAGGAGCCACCTGTTGGACTTCCCCATCTTTCATAACGCAGATTCGGTCCCCCATGGTCATGGCTTCCACTTGATCGTGGGTTACATAAATGATGGTGGTTTGTAGCTTTTTGTGGAGTTTTGAAAGTTCTAAACGCATTTGAACTCTCAATTTGGCGTCGAGATTCGAGAGAGGTTCGTCAAACAAGAACACCTGAGGTTTTCTCACGATGGCTCGCCCCACGGCCACACGTTGCCTCTGCCCTCCAGAAAGGGCCCGGGGTTTACGGTCTAAATATTTTTCTAAAGTGAGGATTTCGGCCGCTTCTTTGACTCGGGTGTGAATCTCATTACGAGAATACCCTCGCAGTTTCAAGCCAAAAGCCATGTTTTCATAAACGGACATGTGTGGGTAAAGAGCGTAATTTTGAAAAACCATCGCGATGTCTCGGTCTTTTGGCCGGACGTGGTTCACCACTCGTCCGTTAATGGATATCTCCCCTGAGGTGACTTCTTCCAGTCCCGCGATCATACGCAACGTGGTGGATTTCCCACACCCGGAAGGTCCCACCAAGATAAAAAATTCTTTGTCTGGGATATCGAGATTGATCCCCTTGACGATCGGGTTATCCCCAAAGTTTTTTTTGATATTTTTTAAAACAACACGTGCCATGGCCACCCTCTTTTCGACTCAGTCAAATTCCCAATTTCTGAGATGGACCCAAATTGGTGAATCTAAATCTTTATTCCTAAAAACGGAAGTTGAAGCCTCAAAAAATCCCCCCGTTCCCCCCTTTCTTCGTAAAGGGGGGAAAAGCACGTGTCCCGAGAGTGTTCCCCCCTTTGTCAAAGGGGGGACAGGGGGGATTTGCTGGAAGACTTTTTTATTCACCCATTGGGTGACTGTTTTTTGTTGACCAATCAAGACTAAAACGTAATATTATCAATGCTTCGCCGTATTTTCAGAAGATTTCAACTTCCGTTTTTAGGTTATTGGCACCCAACCTGGCCCGTACGGGATTCGAACCCGTGTTTCCGCCTTGAGAGGGCGATGTCCTAGGCCTCTAGACGAACGGGCCAGGTTTGATGCCTATAAACCGTTGCAAGTGATTATAGCGACGACGGGCTGGGATGTAAAGGGTTTTCCTTAAAAGTTTTCGTCAAAATAGAATTAGAGTCGACGTGAAATTTGACGTAACCGAACGGACAGTAAGATTCCACCCGTGGCAAAAACCCCATAAAAAATCTTGCCTGTTCGTTGGTCCAAAATGGGAAGAAGGGCCGGAAGAGCCATAACAAAAAGAATTAAGAACATGGCGACAACAATGAGGGTTTGAAGAGTCGTTTTAATGAGTGGGTCCAAAATAGGTCTCCTTTAATTTGCCAATTTGCTCCATAATTCGATGGGCAAAGGTTTCGTGGTTTTCGTTTTCCCCAATACGGAGTGGGGAGCCAAAAAGAACCGTGAGGCGAGGGAAGTGAAAAAGTTTATTCGTGTTGTGCACGTAAACAGGGACCACAGGGGCACCGGTTTTGGCGGCGAGGAGGGCCACCCCGGCTCGTGGGCGACCCATCCGACCGTTTCTTTGACGGCGTCCTTCTGGAAACACGGTGAGTGCCCCGCCGGAGTTCAAAATTTCCTGCGCGGTTCGAAAAGCACCCACGTCCCCTTCTTTTCTCCGAATGGGAAAAGCGTTCACTCGCTTAATGAGGAACCCTAAAATAGGAACACGAAAGAGTTCTTCTTTGGCCATGAAGTAAACCGGACGGTGCAGACTGGACCCCACCAATGGGGGATCGGCTAACGAGGCGTGGTTGGCCGCCAAAATCGTGGGGCCCCTGGGGGGAACATTGTCCTGTCCAATGACAGACCGTCGCCACAGGGTTGAAAAAAGAACAGAAAATAAAAATCGTCCGGTTCGGTAGAGAGCTCTGTTCCCTCGCCCTCGCCATCCTCCGGGGTCCAAAACAAAACAATTCGTTGTCGTTAAGAGAGGGGGGGGGTGTTTTACCGCCATTTTTTTTTGATAAACCCCAGCAGAATTTTTTTAACGTCATCGCGGTTGTTGTGCGTTGTGTCCACTAAGACAGCGTCTGCCGCTGGCCGGAGGGGGCCGACGGTTCGTGTTCTGTCCCGGTAATCCCGTGCACGAATGTCTTCGGTGATGTCTTTGAGATTTTTTTTTACGCCGCTACCTTTTAATTCTTCCCAGCGGCGACGCCCTCTTTCTTCAGGGGAGGCGTCTAAAAAAAATTTCATAGGGGCTCTCGGTAGAACGATGGTGCCGATGTCCCGTCCTTCCATAACCACACGGCCTTCCCGCGCGAGTCGTTGTTGGCGACGAACCAAAATCGTTCGAACCGACGGGTGAGTTGAGATTTGGCTGGCCGCTTGCCCGGCTTCTGGTGAACGAATGAGATCGGTCACATTGGTTCCATTGAGGAAAATGGAGCCATTTGAAAATCGAAATCGCATACGGGCAACGGCGGTTTTCAAAGCCCGTTCATCGTCTAAGGGAATTCCTTGCCGGTAAGCTCCCCAAGCCGCGGCCCGGTACATAGATCCGGTGTCAATGTGGCGATACCCCAAGGCTTGGGCGATGTCCCGGGCGGCGGTTGATTTTCCAGCTCCCGCCGGTCCATCAACGGTGATGATGTGGGGATTTCTATTCACGATTGAACTCGCAGTCGTTCCAAATCTCGCCAAAACGTGGGGAAAGAAATATCCACGCAATCGGCTTCAGAAATTTCTGTTTCTCCTCGAGCGATCAACCCGGCGACGGCGAAGGTCATTGCCAAGCGATGATCGCCGGCGGAGGAAACGGGGGCCCCTGTCAAGGGGGTGGGTCCTGTGATTCTTAAACCGTCGGGCAGTTCGTCCACTTGGGCCCCGAGAGCGTTCAACCCGCGAGCGATGTGAAGCAATCGGTCGGATTCTTTCAAACGGAGTTCTCCGGCCCCTCGGATTTCAGTGACGCCGTCGGCTTGGGTGGCGGCGAGGGCCAAAATGGGGACCTCATCCACCAACTGGGGCATGATTTCCGCTCCAAAAGAAGTGGCTTTTAACCCGGACGACCGAACAACAAAATCCGTCACAGGTTCCCCCATGACCACCAAATCCCGTTCTCGTTTTACATGGGCACCCATGCGCGATAGAACGGTCAAAACCCCGTCGCGTGTGGGGTTGGTGTTGACGTTTCGGATCATGAGTTCTGAGCCGTGGGTGATGAGAGTGGCCACCATAAAGAAGGCGGCGCTGGATATGTCGGAGGGAACCACCCACTCTTGAGCTTGGAGAGACTGCCCCCCAGCGATGGAAACTCGCCGATCTTCAACGGTCAACCGAACGCCAGCGGCGGCCATCATCCGTTCCGTGTGGTCCCGGCTTCGCAGGGGTTCTTCCACAGAGGTCACCCCATCGGCGTAAAGTCCCGCCAACAACAGACATGATTTTACCTGAGCGCTGGACACCGGGCTTACCCAATCAATGGCCCGCAAGGGTCGGCGCCCATGAACGCGGAGAGGAGCAAACCGTCCTTCTCTGGCGGAAATCTCGGCCCCCATTTCCGTCAAAGGGGCCACCACTCGATCCATGGGGCGGTTGGAGAGACTTTTGTCCCCCATCAATTTTGACGCAAACGGTTGCCCGGCAAGAACCCCCGAAATCAAGCGAAAAGTGGTGCCTGAATTTCCACAATAGAGGTGATCGGCTTTTGGTTCCTGCAACCCGTAAGGCCCACGCCCCACAACGATCCATTCTCCCCGACGGTCGAATTCAATGCTCACGCCAAGGGATCGAAAAGCCTCGGCGGTCCGTTCGCAGTCGTCGGCTTCAAGCGGGTGAATAATCCTCGATGTCCCTTGGGCCAAGGCGGACAAAATAACGGCCCGGTGGGTGATGGATTTGTCCGGTGGCGGTCGCATTTCTCCCCGCAACGCCCCACCTGGGACAATGACGCGGCTGGACGACGATAAGGTCATGTTTTATCCTTTCGAAAAATGGGTTGAAGATTTTGGGCACGCCGGAGATCTTTTAAGGCCCAACGATTTTTAGCCAATAAAGAGAGTTGTTGTTGAAATTTCCCCAAGGTGGATCGGACCGACCGATCGTTCATAGAAAAAATGGCGTGCCACAAAGCCGGGTCCGCTCCCGCCACACGGGTGGCGTCGCGAAAACTTCCGGCGGCGACGCGTCGTAGCAAAGCCCGTTGTTTCGGTGTTTTGGCAACCTGTCCAGCGGTTAAAACCAAAGCGTCGGCCAACAAGTGAGGCAGATGACTGACCAAAGCGACTGTTCTGTCGTGGGTTTTAGGATCCAAGCGAAGGATTTCCGCCCCGGTGGTGGACCAAAAACGTTCCGCTTGAACCACGCGAGCGAGCGGTGTCCCCCCTGAAGGAGAGACCACACAAACGGTCCCATCGTAGAGATCGGCTCGAGCGAACCCCAGCCCCGTTTTTTCAGACCCGGTCATGGGGTGTCCGCCGACGAACACCACGTTGTCGTCGCCTAAAAAAACACGCTGGGCGTCCCGAGCGATAGGGCCTTTCACACTGCCCACATCGGTGACCAACGCCCCGGGTTTGTATAATTTTTTTAAACTTTTCGCTAGGGGGATCACGCGATCCACGGGCACACAAAAAACCACCACATCGGCCCGTGCCAAAGCCATCGCCGGGTCCAAAAATCCCTCATCAAAGACTCCTTGGTCAAAGGCCTGTTTTAAAGAAACAGCCCGGCGGGCGACACCCAGAACCGTGACACCTGTCCGTCGTTTCAGGGCCATCCCGAGAGACCCGCCCATCAACCCCAGCCCCACCACGGCCACGGTGCCAGAAAAAGGGGATGTTCCCATCAATAGAGCGTTCGTCCCACCGACGTCGCGACACGGCGCAAATCTTTCACGATCGCTCCCATATCGGCGGGCAACAGCGCCTGATGTCCATCGGAAAGGGCTTGGGCTGGGTTGGGGTGGCATTCTAAAATGACGCCGTCGGCCCCGCAAGCGATGGCGGCTTTGGCCATGGGGACAATATAATCTCGCACGCCCACACCGTGAGACGGGTCCACAATAACGGGCAAATGGGAGAGATGTTTTAGAACGGGCACAGCGTTCAGATCCAGGGTGAACCGCGTCGCGGTTTCGTAGGTCCGAATGCCTCGTTCGCAGAGCATCACGTTGTTGTTGCCGGCGGCGAGGATGTATTCGGCGGCCATCAACCATTCTTCGATGGTCATGGCCATCCCACGTTTAAGCATCACAGCTTTGCGGGTGCGTCCAACTTCTCTCAACAGATCGTAGTTTTGGGAGTTGCGAGCTCCGATTTGTAAAATATCGGCGTAACGTTCTATTAGTTCCACTTGGCGGGTGTCCATCACTTCGGTGATCACGGGGAGTCCCGTGGCTTTGCGCACCTCGGCCAAGTATTTCAACCCTTCTTCACCCAACCCCTGAAAAGAGTAGGGTGAAGTCCGTGGTTTAAAGGCTCCTCCGCGCAACACCTGCACACCGGCTTTTTTCAATTCTTTTCCCGTGAGGATCAAATTTTCCTTGGTGTCTATGGAACAGGGGCCGGCCATGACGACGACGCTGTCGCCACCGATGCACACACCGTTCACGTCAATGACGGTGTTGTTTTTTTTGAAAACGCGACTGACGATTTTGTAGGGTTTTGAAATGGGCGTCACGCTTTCCACTTGCGGCATGGCTTCAAAGACGCCTCGATGGGTGACGGCTTTATTCCCTTCGCCGATCACCCCGATCACAATGTGTTCGGCCCCGCGAGACAATTCCGGTTTAAATCCCAACTTTTGAATGCGACGGATCACTTCGTTGACGGCGAGTTTTTTTGTACCCGTTTTGAGTGTGACGATCATGAGAGTCTCCTTAGAGTTTGAAGAAAGAGGTTGTTGTCCGCGGGCCGTCCGATGGTCACCCGCACGTGTTGATGAAACCCGTATTCGTCCATGGAGCGGACGATAACGCCTTGGCGAAGCAACCGCTCGAAGACGTCCTTACCTAATTTCGGGGCAACGCGGATCAGTAAAAAGTTTCCGGCCGATGGGAGAAACTCCACCCCACGGTCCCGAAGAATTTTTTCAACGCGGGTTTTTTCTTTTAGGGTCAAATCCACGGTGCGTTGAATGTGGCGGACGTCGTTGAGGGCGGCCACACCCGCGGCCTGAGCCGGTAGGGACACATTGAACGGGGGGCGTACGCGTTCCAAGGCTTCAATCACCGAGGCCGGTCCCACCCCATAGCCCAACCGGACTCCGGCCAACCCATACGCCTTAGAAAACGTGCGTAAAGTGATTACCCCCGCTCCGGCCTTAAAGAGTTCAATGGTGTTGGGGTAATTTGTTTGATGCTCGGCGAATTCAAAATAAGCTTCATCCACAACGGGCAACACATGGGAAGGCAGAGCCTTTAAAAAGCGGTTCACTTGAGCAAGGGTGTTCCATGTGCCCGTGGGGTTATTCGGGTTGGCCACAAAAATCAACTTTGTTTTTGAGGTGACGGCCTTGGCCATGGCCTCCAAATCGTGCTCCATTTTTTTCATGGGGACGGAGATCACGCGGGCCCCCATTAAATCGCCGGCCATGCGGTATCGTAAAAACGCGTGCTCGCTCACCACGATGTTGTCGGATGGGTTCAAATAGGTTTTCGCTAAAATCTCAATAATTTCGTCGGACCCAGCCCCCACGGTGACCTGATGGAGCGCCACTCGATTTTTTAAAGCGATGGCTTCTCGAAGGGAGAGACTAAACCCGTCGGGGTAGCGATGTAAATTCCCAGTGGCTTTTCTCAGGGCGGCCACGGCTTTTGGAGAAGGGCCCAACGGGTTTTCGTTGGAGGCCAACTTCACCACACGAGAGAGATGGTATTGTTTTTTAACCGTTTCCATATCGCGCCCGGGCACGTAGGGTTCAAAATGGAGGATTTCTTTTCGCGGAGGAACAGAGATGGTCATTCGTCGGCCTTTGGGTAACTGCCCAAAATTTTAACCATGGGGCAGGACGCCGCTAATTTTTTTAATACGGGTTGCAGTCGGGGGTCTTGGGCGTGGCCCAAGATGTCTATGAAAAAAACGTATTGCCACGCTTTTTGTTTGGTGGGGCGGGATTCGATTTTTGTCAAATTAACACGGGCTTTTTTAAACACGGCCAACAAATCGTGCAACGCCCCCACGCGGTCTTGCACGGAGATCAGCAGAGATGTTTTGTCTTGCCCTTTACTCGATGGAGCGGATAAGGTTTTCCCAACGATTAAAAACCGTGTGCGGTTTTCTTTGATGTCCTGAATGGCCTGAGCCATGGTACTCAAATGATAGAGGGACGCGGCCAAAGGGCTGGCCACAGCGGCCACGTCGTCGTGCAAAGCGGCTTGGGCCGCGGCGTCGGAGGTGGAGGCGGTTGGAATCAGGGGCACGCCGGTCATGTGGCTTTCCAGCCATTGCCGGCATTGGGCCAACGCTTGGGGGTGGGACAAAACGGAGGTGATTTTTTTTGACGATCCTGGAGCCCGCAACAAACAGTGCGAAATAAAATCCTGCCGTTCCGCGCAAATCCGTAAGTCGGATTCCATAAACATATCGAGGGTGTGGTTCACCACCCCCTCGGTGGAATTTTCTATGGGGACCACACCGTAATCCGCTCGTCCGCTGTCCACGGTGGCGAAAACGTCGGCGATGGATTTTTCGCCAACGAGGGCACAGGCCTTGCCGAAATGTTTGACCGCGGCTTGGTGGGTGTAGCTGGCTTCGGGGCCGAAATAGGCCACGGTGATTTGTTTTTGAAGTAAGCGAAAATGATTGATGATGGTGTTGAAAATGTCTTCCACCGATTCGGCCGGCAACGGGCTGGTGTTCAGAGCCAAGAGACGATTCACCAAATCCCGTTCCCGTCCTGCCACCAAGACGGGATCTCCCCTCTGATTTTTCAAACGCCCGATATCGGAAACCACGGCGGCCCGTTCCATTAAAGCGGTTAAAATTTTGTTGTCGGCCTGATCCACTTTCCGACGCAAGGAGGCGAGGGTCTTGGGCGTCACTCGGGCGCCTCCCCATGGTTGTTGGATGTGTTCACGATCCCCCGCACCCCCAACATAAATTCCTCTGGGTTGCCGGAGGCGGTCATGGCGTCTTCCATGGTCACACGCCCCGCGTTGTACAGGGCTAAAAGAGCCTGATTGAAAGTTTGCATGCCGTAAAATCTTCCGTTGCGGATAGCGTTTTGCACGTCGGAAAAATTATTTTCTTCGATGGCTTTTTGAATTAAAGGGGTGACCACCATAATTTCCAAAGCCGCCACACGCCCGTCCCCTTGACTGATGGGCAATAGCCTCTGGCTGATGGCTCCCTTCAGTGTTTCCCCCAGTTGAAAGCGTACTTGCGTCTGCTGATGGGGCGGGTAGAGATCTAAAATGCGGTTGATGATTTGAATGGTGTTGGTGGTGTGGATGGTGGAGAGCACTAAATGGCCGGTCTGGGCGGCGGTGATGGCGGCCGAGACCGTGTCCAAATCGCGCATTTCGCCCACGAGGATAACGTTGGGGTCTTCGCGCATGGCCGCCCGAAGGGCCTCGGCGTAGTTGTTGGTGTCCAACCCCAACTCTCTCTGGCTCACGATGGATTTCTTATTGTGGTGCACAAACTCGATGGGGTCCTCAATGGTTAAGATGTGGGCCTTGCGGGTGGAATTGATGTGCTCCACCATGGCGGCCAAGGTGGTGGATTTTCCCGAACCGGTGGTTCCGCTTATCAAGATCAACCCTCGCCGATTGTTGGCCAATCCTTCTAAAATGGGTGGAAGTCCCAATTCCTCAAAAGTGGGAACGGTTAAAGGCACGGCCCGAATGGCCAACGTGACAAACCCCCGCTGGGTAAAAATATTAGCCCGGTATCGGTTTCCGCCGGACAGGTTGAACGCCAAATCCACCTCATGGCGGGACTCAAATTTGAGGCGATGTTTTTCGCCCATAATCATTTGGGCAATGCCCCAGGTGATTTCCGCGGTGAGGGCTTCTTTGTGGGAAGACGGTTCCAATTCCCCGTGCAGGCGCAACATAGGACAAAACCCCACCCCCAAATGCAAATCCGAGGCCTGTCGGGTCATCATTTCTTTTAACAGAGTGTGTAAGAGGACTTGGGTGCTCATCGGAATTCCTCCGTGCTGGCACAAGATTTTTGTGGATTCCTTCGTGCGTTCCGCATGGGTTGCTCCTTATGGGGTGACGTGTTACGACAACTTCCGGGTTTTTCGTCGAAGATAAGCGGGCCGGCGCAGATCGTTGTCGTTGGAAGAGTCCCCGTCCACCGGGTGGGCCGCGGTTTTTCGAACGGGGGTCGAATCGTTCACCAATTCCCGTACGGTGCGTCGTCCAGGCAAGGCCCGGGCCACGGTCCGTCGGGTGGGAGGGAATCCCGTGGCGATGACGGTGACTAAAAACCGTTCTTCAAGAGAATCATCGAACACTTGCCCATAAAAAACGTGAGCGTCAGACGCCGCGGCGTTTTTTATGAAATCCATAGCTGTTTTTATTTCAAAAAGAGTGATGGATTTGTTGCCACTGATGTTCACCAAAAGTCCTCGGGCTCCGTCAATGTCCACGTTTTCCAACAACGGAGATTGAATGGCCATCTTGGCCGCTTCCAACGCCCGCCCGGTCCCCCGGCACTCGCCCATGCCCATCAAGGCTTCGCCGGCCCCCGACATGATGCTTCTTACGTCAGCAAAATCCACATTGATGAGCCCGTGTCTGGTGATGACGTCGGTGATGGCTTGCACGGCTTGGCGAAGGACGTTGTCGGCCACACGGAACGCTTCCAAAGAGGTGGTCGTCTCGCTGATAATATCAAAAAGGCGATCGTTGGGGATGGCCAATAAAGTGTCCACGTGGGCCCGCAATTCTTCAATGCCTTGCTCGGCCTGATCCCGTCGTACGCGACCCTCAAAATCGAAGGGTTTTGTCACCACGCCCACCACCAATGGGGCGGGATCGAGAGCTCGTGCGATCTGGGCCACCACGGGGGCGGACCCGGTTCCTGTTCCGCCCCCCATGCCGGCGGTGATAAAGACCATGTCCGCACCGGTTAAGACTTCCCGAAGACGGTCCCGGCTTTCTTCCGTGGCCTGTCGTCCCAACACCGGGTTTCCACCCACCCCCAATCCCTTCGTGATTTGTTCCCCCAGCTGCAGTCTCACGGGAGCCTTGTTGCGTCGTAAGGCTTGACTGTCTGTGTTGGCCGCAATAAATTCCACATGAGACAATCCCGCCTCAATCATGCGATTAACGGCGTTTCCCCCCGCTCCTCCCAATCCCACTACTTTTATGGCGGCGGGCTGATCATGAAAATCCTGAGTAAAAGTTATCTGCACCATAACCCCATCCTTTTATCCTAAAAACGGAAGTTGTTGTTTTTATCCCCCTCCCCTCTCAAAAAATTCCATCCACCAACGCTCGTAATTTCTGTCCCCACCCGGTGTGTCGGTTCGCCCGCCGGCTGCGAGCCCAATCGCCCGAATGGCGATAGGTCAAAACGCCCAACGCCGTGGCGTAGCTCGGGTCCGAGAGAATCGTTGGAACACCCGTGATGTTTTGAGGCAACCCCACCCGGACGGGCATTTCCATCAGTTGTTCCGCGGCGGCCACAAGACCTTGCATTTGGGAGCCCCCGCCGGTCAAAATGACGCCACCGCCGGCCACGTGTTCCGCGTAATTGGAGCGTTGAAGTTCTTCGGAGATCAAAGTGAAAATTTCTTCCACCCGAGGAGAAATGTAGTCGAACAATTCCGATCGTTTCACTCGTCGCTGGGTGCGTCCGTCCACACTGGTAAACTCCACGTCTTCGTCAATGTTGCCTTCGGCCAACTGTCGGCTGGCGGCTCCGAAACGTTCTTTCACTTTCTGAGCTTGAGCCAAAGACGTGCGCAACGCGTGGGATAAATCGTGGCTGACCGCGTCGGATCCAACGGCCAGTTCCTTGGTGAACCTCACACTGCCTTCGGTGTAAACGGCCAACCCGGTGGTTTGCCCGCCCAAATCAATCAACAAACAACCCAACCCTTTTTCCTCTTGACTGACCACCGTGTCTCCCACGGCCAACAACCCGTAAATGGGTTCTTCCACTTCAAACCCGGCCCGGGCGATGGCTTTCCAAACGTTGTTTAAATGGCTCTGGCTGGCCGTGACGATGTGTACGTCCACTTCCAACAGCATGGCTTCCATGCCAATGGGGTTTGGTACACCGCTTTGCCGATCTAAAATAAAATCTTGGGGGATCACGTGAACAATTTCTCTGTCCGGAGAAATGGGAACGGCTTTTGTGCTTTCCACCACTTGGTCCCGATCCTCAGCGGTGATTTCTTTATCGGTGCGGGCGATGTTCATGGCCCCGTGGTGGTTGAACGTTTGAATATGGGCCCCTCGTACGCCCAACAACACGTGCCTAGAAACCCCCGGGTGCCCCGCCATTTCTTCGGCCGCTTCCACGGCCCGTGTGATGGCCCGGGCCGTCTCGTCAATATTAATGACCACCCCACCTTTCAACCCCACGCAAGGTTCCCGAGAAGCCCCCAACACATGAACCAACTCGTTGTCGCCCCCCCGCTCCGCCACCACCGCGACCACCTGCCCGCTGCCAATATCAACCCCCGTCCGCAAATCCGTTTTTTTCATGCCTTCTCCTTTATCCGGCTTTTCCCATGGAGTCTCTCCCCACACTCTTTTGCACCGATCGTTTTCACAACCACCCGGTGATCGTTAACGAATTTTATATACTCCACGCCCCCCGCCGCTTCAGACGATTTCAGCGCAATGTCCAACTGGCGCGCTCGTTCCTTAAAATCCTCACACGCTCCCCAAAAGATCGGTGCCCCATTTTTCAAATAGAGCACCGTTTCTCCCTCGGCCAATATCTTAATTTTAAAAACATCTTTTATCCACGCAGCTTTTGTTTCTTCTAAAGCCTTTAAAAAACGCAACCCGTCCGTCGCCGATGCTGTTTTCGGGGTGAACGACAAAATCATGAGGGGTTTGTTTTCTAATCCCAAAGGAAACCCTCGCCCTTCCCCGTC
>Ga0247840_10001033_pt1 | contig 55858 bp, 50 predicted proteins | sample LaCruzMarch2015__FD_192404 | JGI IMG/M metagenome (GOLD analysis project Ga0247840, IMG submission 192404) | Freshwater microbial communities from meromictic Lake La Cruz, Castile-La Mancha, Spain - LaCruzMarch2015_17m | ecosystem: Environmental > Aquatic > Freshwater > Lake | place: Spain... | reverse complement strand
TGGCACATCAACTGCCCGCGCTGCCCTACGAGAAGAATGCCCTGGAGCCCGTGATCTCAGCCGAGACCATCGACTTTCACTACGGCAAGCATCATCAGGCTTATGTCACCAACCTGAACAACCTGATCCCAGGGACCGAGTTCGAGTCCATGTCACTGGAAGACATCATCAAGAAGTCTTCCGGCGGGGTCTTCAACAACGCCGCTCAGGTCTGGAACCACAGCTTCTACTGGAACTGTCTGAGCCCCACCGGCGGCGGTGCCCCGACCGGTGCCCTGGCGGATGCGATCAACGCCAAGTTCGGCTCCTTCGACGAGTTCAAGAAGCTGTTCAGCCAGTCCGCCGTCACCAACTTCGGCTCCGGCTGGACCTGGCTGGTGAAGAACGCCGACGGCTCCATCGAGATCTTCAATACTTCCAACGCCGGCTGCCCGCTGACTTCCGGCAAGCAGGCGCTGCTCACGGTCGATGTCTGGGAACACGCCTACTACATCGATTATCGCAATGCCCGTCCCAAGTATCTGGAAACCATCTGGGACAAAATCAACTGGGCCTTCGTCGCCGCCAATTACGCGGCCTGATCGATCCCCCGGGGTCGGGTCGGTCCGTACCGCCCCGACCTCCCGCCGCTCATCGCTCGTCGCTAATGGTACGCCCGCATCTGTCCGACCAGCACGCCCTGGATCGCAACCTCCTCAGGCGCGTACACCACCGGTAACAGGCCCCGATTGGCGGGGACCAGGGTCACCCGCCCCGGTTCCTGGATGATCCGCTTGAGGGTCGTCTCTTCTCCGCGGATCAGTGCCGCCACGATCTCGCCGTTGCGTGCAGTCTCGCGCTGCTCGATGACGACAAAATCACCATCCAGAATCCCGGCCTCGGCCATCGAATCGCCCGTCACCTGCAACACATAGCAGGGTCTGGACGTGCGCAGGCGCGGCGGGATTTCGATCGTATCCGGTTGGGGCAGGGCCTCGATCGGCCGGCCGGCGGCGATCTTGCCGAGCAGCGGCAGGGTATTTTCGTCGGTTGACTGCGTGATCAGATGGATGCCGCGGTGACGCCCGTTGAGCGGCTCGACCAGACCCTCGGCGATCAGCGCCTGCACATGCTTGTGGAGCGACCCGCGCGAGCGCAGACCCAACCGCCGGCAGAGCACATCAAGCGTGGGCGCCTGGGCGAAGTCCGCGGCGCACTGCCGCAGGCAATCCAGAACCTGCTGTTGGCGTAGGGTGAGTGGCATGGCGCCGTCTTCTCTTTTTGGTCGGATAGTCTATGCTTGTCTGGAGGAGAACCAATCGAGAACGATCCACCCCGCCATGAGGTACACCCGATGCGTCCGAGCCTTGCCTACATCCTGCCGAAGCGCCGTCACGCCACCTGGAACCCCGCCCTGGAGCCCCTGCGCCTCGGCCGCGAGCCGGGTGTCGAGATCCCGCTGCTCGGGTATGTCACCGCCGGGCAGCCGGTCGACATCCCGGAGGACCGTGCTACCGTCACCGTGCCGCGGCACATGGTACGCAAGAACAGCTATGCCCTGCGCGTGCGCGGTCACTCGATGATCGACGACTCCATCCAGGACGGCGACATCATCATCATCGAAAAGCGCGAGACCGCCGCCAACGGGGAGTCGGTGGTCGCCATGATCAACGGCGAGCGCGTGACCCTCAAGCGCTTTTTCATCGAAACCGACGGGATCCGGCTGCAACCCGCCAATCCCGCCATGGAGCCCATCTACTTGCGGCACGAGGAACTGGAGATTCTCGGCATCGTGTCCGGGGTGATTCGCTGCGGGGCGGCATAGCCGGCGGCGCTGTCACTTATTTTGCTCGATGCTGGGGGCATATAGCCTACCCACCTGATATCCGGACAGACCCTTGGTGTAGGGGCGGGTTTGAAACCCGCCCTTAAGTCCGGTTATCACGTCCGATGGCTAAAGTCGCCGTTTCGGCCAAAGCGACCGCTCGGATTTGTCCATAGATGTGACAGATGTTCACAGATGAAGAAAAAATCTGTGTCCATCTGTGTCCATCTGTGGGTCAGTTTTCCGCACGAATGCCTCTGCGGAAGATCTGGAGGGAACGACGATCGATGCCCGCGGTCCGCGCTTGGTCAGCATTGCACCGATTCAAATCAACATCTTCCACGCGACCAAACTCATCCGACCCTGATCGTCTCCCCATACCCGGTCATCTCCAGATAGCCGCGTCCGATCTCCCGGCCGCCTTCGGACACCCGCACCGCCCCTTCCCAATAGACGGCGCCGGTGGAGCGTCGGCTGTCGAGTTCCTGGTCGTCCATGAGTGGTTGCAGATCGAGCAATCGCGCCCCGATGCCCACTTGCCAGGCGACCGGGTAGGTAATGTCGGTGCGCGGCGAACGCCAGTGGCGCAGCGGCGTGAAGGTGACGGCATCCGGGGGTAGGACCTGCGCGCCGCCTCCGGCAGGCCGGACGGTGGCGGCTGACCAGACGGCGCGGCCGTCGTCGCCGCGCATCCGGAAGGCCATCAGGGCGCTGCCGTCATCGAGATTCAGGCCGATCCAGTCCCAGCCTGCGGCGCCTTGCGGCAGGTACTCGCTCGACCATTCGTGATCCAGCCAGGCCTGACCGGTCACGGCCTGGGTGCGGCCATCCAGCGTCACCGTGCCGGTGACCGCGAGGTGCGGGCGGCTGTAGTAATAGCTCGCATGGCGCGGGTCGGCGGCCTTGGTGCTAAATCCGGCGGCACCATTGAGCAGCGGCGGGCCGTCCGGTACCAGCGACAGGCTGTAGGCGAGTTCCTCGCCGCGGACTTCCGCCCGATACTGGTCGTCGGTCTGCGCGAATCGCCAGTCGTCGATCCAGACCTGGGTGCGTCCGACCGCGGACCCGGCACGGCCGAAACCGATCCGGCCGGCGCGTTGATCGTGGCGCAGCCGGCCCAGCCGCGGGTCGGCGATGGCAGCGTGGGCAATGATCAACTGACGCGGCGCGAAGGCGCTCGGGTTCTGCTCTCCGAGACCGGTCCGCACGCGGAAAAAGGTGGTCTGGAAACCGAGCGGGCTGCCGTCCGGCAGATTCAGCCAGCCGGTGGCATACCACCACTCGGTGCGAAACGCCGGGTGGGCGCCGTGATCGTCGGGGAAGACCAGGGTCCGGTCGGGGAGCACCGGGGCGAAGGTGACTGCCGACGCCTCGGTCCGGTCGGGTTCCACTGACTGGCCCGCGGCGCTGCGCCAAACCGGCAGGCTCGCTAACGCCAAGAGGCACATGCGTCGATTCATCACCAATCCTCACGTACCGCCAACACCGCGTCTTGCCGCATGGCCTGCCGACCGGCGAGAACGGCCGCGGCGGCGGCCAGGGTGATCAAGGCCCCCGCGAACCAGGCCAGCGACCCCCAGGGAACGTGCAGATCCATGCTCCAGTGGAAACTCTGCCGGTTGACGACCTCGATCAGCACCAGCCCGATCGCTCCGCCCGCCAGCAATCCGCCGAGCACCCCGACACCGGCTGCCAGTGCACCCTCCTGGGCAAGCATCCAGCCGATCTGGCGGCGCGTCAGCCCCAGATGGCGCAGCATCCCGAATTCGCGCCGTCGCGCCGCCGCCAGCGCGGCGAAGCTGGCCGCCACCCCGGCCAGACCAATGGCGACCGCGACCGCTTCCAGCAGATAGGTTACGGCAAAGGTGCGGTCGAAGACGCGCAGGCTGATGGCGCGGATCTCGCCCGGATAGGCCAGTTCCAGCGCGCCCGGATCGCCGACGGCGGTGAGCGCGACGGCCACCTGCGCCGCCGCCGCACCGGGGGCGAGCCAGATGGCCGCGTCGTTGGCCAGGGGGTCACCGGTCAGGCGGCGGTAGTCGGCCAAGTCGATCATCAGTGCACCGGTCTGGCGGGCATAATCGCGCCAGATACCGGCCACGCGCAGCGGCACCGGCTGTCCGGCGAGCGGCACCTCCACGCGCTGGCCGGTCCGCCAGCCGTAGAGGTCCTGCATCGCCTCGGAGACCCAGATCGCCGTTTCACCTGGGCCGGGCGGTTGCGCGGCGCCGACCAGCGGCAGATCCCGGCCGTCGGCCGCCACCGGCCGGGCGATCAAACCCACCGGCGCCTGGCCAGCGGCGAGCCGCAGACTCTCGTGGCGCGTGAAGTTGACCCGGCCAACGCCGGGCACGGCGCCGATCCGTGCTTGCAGCGCTTCGTCCAGCAGACTGCCGCTCTGGATCGTGCCGACCCGCAGATAGAGGTCGGCGGGCAGGAGTTCGCTCAGCCATTCGTCGACCGACTCCCGAAAGGACGCGACCATGATCGCCATCGCGGCCGCCAGGGCGACGCTGGTCAGCACCCCCGCCGCCGCCACGACGGCATGTCCGGGGGCGGCGCCCAGCCGCGCCGCGGCGAGGCGGGTCGGCACCGGACCGCGTTGCGGCAGCAGCCAGGCGACGGCGGAGGCGACGGCCGGCAGCAACAGGACACTCCCGGCCAGCAGACCGGCGACGGCCAGATAACCGCCCACCGGCAGCCCGTTGATGGGCGGAATCCAGCAGACCGGCAGGCTGGCGGCGAGCACGGCGATCCCCAGGCGCGGATGCCCACGCCCGCCGAGCAGCGCCGCGTCGTCGCCGGCCTTCAGTGCCTGCGCCGGGGAGACCGTGGCCGCCTCGCGGGCCGGCAGCCAGGCGCCGGCCACGCCGGCCAGCACACCGAGCGCCACATAGACCGCCGTCACGCCCGGCTGGAACTGGAGTTGCGGCGTTAGCCCGGCGAAATACCCGGCGCCCAGATCGCCGCCGAGCAGGGTCAACATCGCCCAGGCCAAACCATGTCCCAAGGCCACGCCGACCAGGCCGCCGGCCAGTCCGACCAGCGCGCCCTCGGCCAGCAGCCAGGTGAACAGGTCGCGGCGGGCCAGCCCGATGGCGCGCAGAAAGGCGAACTCGGTGCGGCGGCGTACTACGGACAGTGCCTGGGCCGAGAAGACCAGAAACCCGCCGGTCAAGAGTGCGATGGCCGCCAGCATGGTCAGATTCACCCGGTACGCGCGCGACAGGTTGGCCGCCTGATCCTCCGCGGCCTCTGGTGCCTCGAGCAGCACCCCAGCCGGCAGCATGGCCTGCAAGCCAAGCTGCGCCGCCTCCGCGGTCACACCCTCGGCCAGCCGCAGATCGATCCGGGTGAGCCGCCCGAGCTTGGCGAAGCGGGCCTGCACCGCGGCGATATCCATCACGGCCAGGCGGCGGTTCTGCGCGGCTCCCGGCAGGTCGCCGGCCACCCGCAGGTCCAACGTGTGATCGCCCGCGCGCAGCCGCAACTGGTCGCCGGGCTTGAGCCCGAGCGCGGACTGCGCCGCCGCGCTGAGAAAAACGGTGTCCTCGGCCAGGATCGCAAAGCGGTCAGTGCGCTCAGTCGTGTCGGCAGCGTCCGCCGGGCGCGGCAGCAGGGCCGGCGTCACGCGGGGCAGGGTGAAGACATCGACCCCCAGCAGTTGCAGCGTCTCGTCGCGCCCGGTGACCTGAGTCTCGACCTCGACCACCGGACTCGCCGCGGCCACTTCCGGGCGGGCGGCGAGCACGGCATAGAGGCCCTCGTCGAAACCGCCCCGCGGCCCTTTGACTTGCAGATCGGCTTCGCCGGCCATGGAGCGCAGACCGCGTCCGAACTCGGTGAGCGCCGCCTCATGGATCGCGTGCACCGCCATGCCCAAGGCCACGCCCAGACAAATCGCCGCCATGGAAAACAGCGTCGCCGTCCGCCGCCGGGCGAGTGAACCGAGAAAGACGGGCGCCAGACTCACCCCAGCAGCCCCTCGTTGGTGAGATGCAGCACCCGGTCCGCCGTCTTGGCGCCCTCCAGCGAATGCGTCACCAGGATGCCGATCGCGCCAACCCCGCGGATACGCTCGGCCAGCAGCGCGAGCACCCTGGCGCCGTTGGCCGGGTCCAGGTTACCGGTCGGCTCGTCCGCCAGCACCAGCCGCGGGGAATGGACCAGCGCGCGGGCAATCGCCACCCGCTGCAATTCGCCGCCGGACAATTCGCGCGGCCAGCTCGCGGCCCGGTCGCCCAGGCCCACGGCTGTCAGCAGTTGCCGCGCCGGCTCCTCCGCCGCCGCACCGGCCAAGCCCTTGAGCCACAGCGGCAGGGCCACGTTCTGCAGCACTGTGAGATGGGGCAGCACATGGAATGCCTGGAACACGAAGCCCAACTGATCCCGCCGCAGCCGCGTCAGCGCGTCCTCATCCAAAGCGGCATAGTCGCTGCCGTCGAGTGCCAGGCGTCCGGCGTCGGGCCGGTCCAGCCCAGCGATCAGATTGAGCAGGGTGGACTTGCCGACGCCGGATTCGCCCACGATGGCGACGTACTCGCCCGGTTGCAGCCGCAGTGAGATGTCCCGCAGGACCGGGCGGCCGTTGAACTGGCGGGAGAGGTTGGCGATGTCGAGCATGGGGCGGGGGGTACGCGGGTTCCGGTTGGGTACAGTTGCGCGGAGATGGGGGCGATTGGGGGTACTGGGAAGCGTTGCCGTATAGATCCCCGCCTGCGGCAGCGGGGGGCTGAGCGGTACTGGCCAAACGACTCCTTGCAGGCGGCGGTAAAGCGCCGCTTGGTTCCATGCCCTTGGGCGCGTGACCCCGCTCCGGGAGAGACCCTGGCGGCTAGACAGCACCACGGGCGGGTTGACGCCGCCCAGCCCGTGCGGCATCCTTTGGAGATTAAATTCAGTCTGAAAAAGGTACGATGCCATGACTCAATCCATCCTGAGCCTCAGCGAATTCAAGGCCGACGCCAGCCGGCTGTTGGATAGCATCCGTGATGAGCCGGGCACCCTGGTGCTGACGCAAAACGGGCGCGCTCGGGCCGTGGTCGAGGACTACGCGCAGTATCAGGCCCGGGAGCAGGCGCTGCTGATGCTGAAGCTCCTGGCTCAGGGCGAGCGCGATAGCGCGCAGGGGCGGCTCAGCGAGCAGGAGCAGGTGCTCGCGGATGTGCGCCGGCGCATCCTCGGCGCGCGCCCCGACCATGCCTGAGCGGCGCGTGCGCTGGACCGAGACCGCCCGCCGCGACCTGGATGCCATCGTCGATTACATCGCCGCCGACAGCATCGAGAATGCGCTGACCGTGCTCGACCGGCTTCAGGCGCGCGCCGGATCGCTGACGGTCGCGGCGGAGCGTGGGCGGGTCGTCCCGGAGCTGCGCGTCGTGGATGTGCATCAGTATCGCGAGGTCATCGAGCGCCCGTGGCGCATCCTGTACCGCATCGACGACGATACGGTGCTGGTGCTTGCGGTGCTGGATGGGCGCAGGGAGTTGCGGAGCCTGGTGTTGGAGCGCTTGTTGCGTAGCTGAGATAACAGGGCCGGGGTCCGTAAGCCGGTACGAGATCGGTCTTGGGTGCTTTCCGGGCTTCAAACGGCGCCGGAGGCGCTGCTCCAACGACGCGAAGAACGCATCGGTTCCGAGCGGATGTCTTGTGCTGCCGCGAGCCCGCAGCAGATCGCCGACAGGCTTGCCGTCGACCTCGTCCAAGAAAGCCTCCCAAGCGGTCACCATTTCCAACAGAGGTTGCAGGTGCGACACTCCGCGTCGTCCTAGTCCTTGAAAAAGGTCCGCTGGCGTCGATTTGCCCCGCTGTGGCATGGGGCGGGGCAAGCCGGGCACCACCACTCTCGGACGTCTTGCCATACTGCTATCGAAACCTCCGCTCTCAGGGGAGCGCGTTCGTCCATTATCCTAACGCTTCAAGCACCACTCTGGGCGGGTAATTAAGTAAACTGTCCCCGGAATTCCACCTTCAAGCACCACTCTGGGCGGGGAATTAAGTAAACTGTCCCCGGAATTCCACGCAGCAGATGCAGCAGGGGCTCCCCAAGCTCGCAGAAGCGCCGGGCAAAGACGTAGTCGAAGAACCCCTCGTGGAAAAACGCGATCCGAACTCCCTGTCGAACCAGGACATGGGCGGAGACCAGACGTTCCAGGTCGGCGTCGCCGGGCGGCAGCAGCCCGCGTGGTACCGATAGCGCCTGGCGGTCGTTCATGGCATCGCAGAGTCGCTGAAGCAGGGTCTCGAAGGCGTTCGGATCGGCCAGCACGGGCCGCAGGTCTGTTCGCTTGCGTAGCCAATAGGCGTCATAGAGGTCCTTGGCGGTCGCGAAGGTCAGGCCCTTGCCGGACTCGCCAGTGACGATCCCCGCCAGCAGTGCAAGGTGCAGGGGCAGACGCAGTAGATCGAGCTGGCGGGGGTCGAGTCGCCCCGGATCGATCCCAAGATGGGCCAGGACATCCTTGACCGCAGCTCCATCGAACGGACCCACGACGATCCGCCGGGTGCTCTGCTTGTCCTGTCGGCTCAGGTCGCGCAATCGCGAGTCGTTCTCCAGGTCGAAGCTCCGGCAGACCAGCAGGACACGCAGTTTTGGACGTGCCTTGGCCTCGCGGACCATGGCCGCCACGGCGTTGAAGGTCTCCGTATTGCGACCGGACACGACGCTGACGGCATCAAGCTGATCGAGGACGAGGAGACAATCGCGCCCCGCGGCGAATCCGGCGAGCAGTGCCACGGGGGATTGGTCTCGTCCGAGGATCTGACGGCCGATCGCCGCTGGCCGCTGGGTCGGGTCGAGCAGGTCCAATCGAATGGGGAGTACCGGCCAACCCGCATCGGTCATGCGCTGCACCACCTGCGCGACCACACCGGACTTGCCGACTCCGGCCGGCCCTTCCAGGAAAATGTTGGTCGCGGCGGCGGCCGGATCGAGCAGGGCGTCGGCGATCCGCTCCGCCTCGCCGCGTGGGATGGTCAGATCCCCGATTCCGTAGGGTCGGGACTCCAGAAATTTAGTTGCCCACTCGCTCACCCGAACGGCGAGGCTCGTGTCCCGGCTCAGATCGGAAGGCTTAATACCGCGGCGGCCCAACTCCTGCCAGATTTCATCCGGGGCAATGCGCCGATGCACTGCGTCCATGGCAAACCGGGCGAGGCCGTCAAGGGCGGTCTCGGGATCGCCGGTGACGTACGCGCCAAGAAGCGCCAGCACGGTGTCGGCCAGTCCCTCCTCGTCTTGGTTCTTCCAATCGCTATTGCGAAGCGCCTTGAACGCTTGCGCGCTGCCGACCTTTCCGAGCCGCTGCTCCAGATCGCTGAACTCGCCCGACAGTTCGACGGACAGCGCGGCCTGGAAGGTAGCGATGTCGCTATTGGTACCCTCGGCTCTGTGGACAAGCTCCGGAAGGGACTTGGCGGCCTGGGTCGACATGAAGACAAAGGTGGCATCGCCGTCCACGGCGTGCTTGCGCAGCCCATCCATCACGCCGATCTTGGCCAGGTCCGCGATGGTCCAGTGTCCCTTGCCGGACTGCTGCCGCTTGACCTGATGGGCCTCGATCCGGCCGTCCGCCCTGCCGAGGAGAAACTCGATCTTGGCGCCCGCGTCCCCGATGGGCTCCAGGTGGATCCACTTCGCCTCTCCCCTCAGCAGTCGGATGAACTGCCGTACCGTCCAGCGCAGCTCAAAGCGGTTAACGACTTTGTCCGCGTCGCCGCCAGGTAGTGGCATAAGGTTTCCGAGGGCATGGGAAGTGAGGGGATTAGACTCGTTATGTCGGGACCGCTATCCCCCGATGGTCGCGACCGTTCGGTAGGTCGGGTTCGCGCAGATCGGCCAGGCTGGTCTTGGCCGTCCAGGTATCCCGGCCATAATAGAATACCCTGGTCGAAATCAGGCTACAGCACCGACGGGAGATGGCTGTCGGCAGGGATCTCGTCAGCGGCGGCCAGTTCCTGGTCCAAGAATCCGACATCAATGTCGACCCTGTGCTCCCGGATGCTTGCTGGCATGTGAACCAAGTGGTCATCTCGCCGGTTCACTGCTCTGGGTTTAGCTTTCTGGGTCAACTTCAGGAGTATCGTCCATCTCTTGACCCAGCGCCACCGACGGCGATAGAAACGTGTCCAATACACCAACTAACGGCAAGATCTCCACGGCATATTTATCGCAGAGATACTTGAAGAAATCCTCATCAGTAACCCTCTTTTTTTGCTGAATAAAATTGTAACAGTCCTTTTCACTAGTGAAAACCTTCGGGTCAGCTATCGACCACGGGAAGTCTGGGGTCTTATACAAGGCATGGATTGCCTTTTCGACGCTCTCAAACGGTATGAAAAAAATGCGCTCCACCTGCGGGTACTGGTTCTCCGCATCTCCATCCAAAATTGCAATGACGTTTTTTACATCCGACAAAAACTGTTCGTCTCGATTTCGTTCTAATAAGCTGACTACTTGCTGATGACCCCCGATGTAAATAATCTTTACGCTGAAGAACGACGGTACGCACTTATGGAGTATCAGATGATTGAGAAAGTCATGAAGCTTTTTGTCCTCGGTCAGAATGTATCGATCCCACCCCGAAAAACCGAACAGTATCGCTTTGATATAGCTGTACGGCTGTGCGGTGAGTGTCGTCGTTTGCCCTGCGTCTTCCATGTAAAGCAATTCGTCGTCCTTGAGTGTTCGCATCATCGCGAGTGAGTGCGTCGTGAATAAAATATTGCGCTTGTACGTTCGACATAGAAGCCTAAGTTGCTCCAGTAGCTTGACTTGTGCCGCTGCGTCCAACGAAATGTCAATCTCGTCAACTACAACAAGGCTCGCCGGCCCAGTGATTGTCCTGTAGAGACTGATCAGAAAATACTCTCCCGAACTCAGATAGTCCTCCCTGATATACCAGCCGTCGTCTTCTAGTATACAATAGTAAGTGTGCCCCCGCGCGCTCGTCTGAACAAGGCGATCGAATCGATTTTCACGGTAAATAGCATTCAGATATTCAATGAGTTCCTGGGGTTTTCTGTAGTTGCCCGCTGACAGTTGCCAGCGCATATCGTTGTCGGCATTGCTAACTCTTTGGAAGAAGTTGAAGCGCTCGCCATGCGGTGCCGCGAGCTCCGTCGCGCAGAGTTCTCTTGCAGACTTGGAGATTCGACCTCGGCAATCGAGAGTTCTCGTTTTCGGACTGTAAGTAAAATGAAACTGCTCTCCGTCGATGTCATATGAGATGCGGCTATCTTCTTTGAAAATCCGCGGAGCTGCGGTCTGGATGAACGTATCCGAACGGGAGAGATTTCGAATGGCCCTGACAAGCGTTGTCTTCCCGACACCGTTCTTGCCCACAATGCATGTGAGTTTGCAGTCGTCCAGGTTCAAGTCCAAAGTGAGTTGAGCCACACGTTGAACCTTCCGGATCTCGATCTTGAATCGCATGTTACTGGGCCGATCGATGCAAGAAGCTGTCAATAACGGCCGTGCCGTACTTTCTTCTTAGCTTTTCAAGGTAATCCGGGTCGGCAGCATTAATGTAATTGATGTAACCAGAAAGTTTATTGAGGCCGGCTTTTCGGTCGGGTTCTTTTGCTTGCTTTAAAAAAATGTCTTCGTCTTGTATGCTATAATGAATCAGCACTTCGATGTGCTTTTTTAGCTCCATGTCGACAGCCACCTCGCCGGAAGGTAAGACCACCAACCCGAGAATTTTTATCTTTCTCCCAATGGTAGTTAACTTGCTTTTCTCGTCGTTTAGAACCATTTTTCCGCTGAAGTGTTTCGCGAGCAGATCTGCTATTGTCTGCTTGATTTCTTGGAGTTTTTCACGGCTCTGCGCAGAAATGATAATGTCATCTGAGTATCTGGTGTAAATCAGATCTGCATCATTGCAATACGCCTGCAAGTCGTTGTCGAAGTCGATTAGGCAAGCGTTGCTGATTGGCGGCGAGGTTGAAAAGCCAATAGGTAGAATCCCATTAACAGTCGTAAAATCCAGTATGCGCTCAAGATGCGCAGTCAGATCAAGAATAGGGATTGACGGTCCTGAGGTCAGGAGTCTCTCTCTGACGATTTCACGACCGATACTACTGAAGAAATCTCTAATATCTGTTTGAAAAAAGGCGCGACTGTGAGCGTGTGGCTTCACTGCTTCGTGTGGATTGACGCCCTTGCGGTAAGCATAGGTCACTGTCTCGTTGATCGGCAGACAGTCGAAAAGAACAGTGTTTAGGAATCGATGATAGACTTTAAGCTTTTTGTTGGGGCGGTATATTGTGCGATCCCGGACTTTGGTCGTGGCATAGTTGTTCGGTATCGGCGCAGTCAAGAAGTCGTCGAAATCATACTTACCACGAAGCATGGCGCTGAATAGTTCACGCAATGAATTTTTAGTCATAGGTATAGAGCCGACAGGTGACTGCTGGTGAGCAAGTTTTCAGCGTCTTAGGCGGCGGAGCCCTGGTCGCTCGACGTCACTGCCTGTGTAGCGCGCGGACGCCATGTCCAGTGCTGGGGATGGAGAGGAAGTGGATCGCCTTTGGCTCTTACGAACCGCCCGGCTTCTTTGCGGTCGCTCCCTATGAGTGATCGCGAAGCCGGGCAAACGTAAATTGACTAAAGCGGCGTAGAGGCCAGACGTTAGACTGGAGGTGCTCCTAGTCGCTGGCATAGTGTGAAAGGTACCAGCTTTCCGCAAAAATTCAAGGGGCCTAATGTCGCTAGGTCGGTCGGCGTCGCGCACCTCCTTGCGCGCTGTACGACGGCTCTGCCGCCCGTCAGGCGTTTTCCGGTCTCAGGCACGGACCGCCTCTCGCTCGATCTGTGGCCGCAACGCGGGGCGCAGCGCCTGCTTCGTGACCAGATCGACGGGGCGGCCCAAAAGGTCTTCAGGATATCGCGTTCGCACCTGATATCCAGACAGACCTTCGTGTAGGGGCGGGTTTGAAACCCGCCCCTACGTCCGGTTATCACGTCCGAAGGCTATATCGCTCATTGCAATCCCTCTCGGCGGGCGCGGCGCAGCAATCGCCGGCGGCCTGCAACACGACAAAGCCTGCTTGGATCTCCTCCCGAAACGATAGCGGGATGCGCGCCCAATCGACGATCTGCACCAGGATCGGCAGATCGCTGTCGGAGAAGGCGGCGGCAACCTCGTCAAGGTCCGGCTGTCGGCGGGTCAGGTCGTCCGGCCGACGCGCGACGAGATCGAGATCGCTGGCGTCGTAATGGTCGCCGTTGACGCGGCTGCCGTAGGCCCAGACCTCGGCCTGCGGCAGATAACGGCGCAGGATGTCCTGGACGATCGTCAGGTAACGCGCGGGCAGGTGCAGCGCCCGGGGGACGGTGACGGCGTTCATGATGCGTCCTCGCCGAGTTTGTCTTGCAGCCGGTCCGCCAGCCGGGATACGTCGTCCAGAAAGCCGGGAATGAGCGTCAGCGTCTCGTGTTCAAAGGCCTCACCGTAATCATGGGCGGTGTTATTGCGATTGTCGCGATAACGAAACCAGCGTTCGACCTCTTCCAGGGTCAGCAGGTCATGCACGGCGGCCAGCCGTAGTATATCTTTGATCGGGGTGGCCTCCAGTGTCCGACCGCCGTGGCCGAACACCTTCAACGCTTTCTTGAGCATCTTGAAAGCGACTTCCTGCGTCAGCTCGTAGCCCTTGACGATGGCATTACGAAATACCTCCTGCTCGATGCTGTCGGGGTCTGCGCGTTGATACAGCGTCAGTGAGGACTGCAAGGTCGCGATGCAGCGGCGAAGATGGTCGAGATTAAGGTAGCGCATGCTTGCAACTCCCGTAAGGTGCCTGGTCTGGTTCTGGTGGCAGCATCGCCATCCGGCAGCGCTCTGCCGACGCGGGCGTCGAGCCAGGCACCGGTCCGCGGATACTCGTGGCCCTGGATGCCCTCTGGGACGACTCGCCTCACGTGAGGCAACCGGCACTCACGGCCACCGAATCAGCCGCAACGAACGATCCTTGCAGTGTATGGCAAACCGCCATCGGTTCCGCAGGCCCGCCCGTTCGGCCTCCGCGTAGCGGTGATTTTCCCGCGGAAGATAGCGGATTTGCGGCTGCCAGTCGTGCAGTTGTCGGATTGCCGCACCGCACAGGATGCCGCTGCCTGGCGGCCTTCACCACGACGTCATGGTTGCCATGCCGCGTTGCCGACGGATACGCTTCGGTTCTACCCAACGCGGAAGACTCTGCACCGGAGCGCCGAACGCCGCCATGCCCCAGCCGATTCGGCTCCTCCACCTGTCCGACTTTCATTGCCACGCCGACACGGCGTGGGACGCGGACCCGGTACTGCGCGCCCTGCGGGGTTTCATCGCCGCGCAGATCAAATCCGGGCTCGACCCGGACCTGGTGGTCATCACCGGCGACCTGGCCCAGGCCGGGAAGGCCGCTGAGTACGCGGCGGCCCGCACTTGGCTGGAAGCCCTGTGGTCGATGCTGAATCAGGACCGGTCCGAACCCTTGCCCCGGAACCACCTGCTGCTGGTCCCCGGCAATCACGATGTGGACCGCGATCGGGTCAGCGGTGGTGTCCGCAGCATCCAAGCGGCGTTGTTCGCCGCGCAATCCCAGAAGGCCGTCGCCGAGTCGCTGCAAGACGCGGGCGAACGGGAGTTCGTACTCAAGCGCCACGGCGACTATCTGGACTTGCTGGTGGCGCTGATCAATGCCGTGCGCCGGTGCGCGGCGCCGATCACGCACATCGCGGTCAAGAATCCGGCCATCGATGCCGCGGAACTGCACGGCAAATACATCATCCTGGACCTGCTGGCCGAAGACGCCGCGGGCCGTAGGATGCGGTGAGGCACGAACCGCATCACTCCCCGCGTGACCTGCGATGCGGTTCGTGCCTCACCGCATCCTACGGTGAACTCCAGCCGGCCATCGGCATCCATCTGCTCGACTTCGATCTGTTCCAGGACCCGGCGCACCAGGATCAGGCGCTGTGGTGTTTTGAGATGCGCGATGCCGCGCGCCCGGCGGTGACCCTGGGTCAGGAACTGCAGCTCAACCTGATCGAATTGCGCAAGGCTGATCGGCTCCAACAAACAGGGGGCGCACTGGGCGCCTGGATCACACTCTTTGAACACTGGCAGGAGGAAGACACCATGGCGCAGATCGTCGACCCACCGGTGCGCGCCGCGCGGCGGCAGGCTTTGTAGCTCGCAATGTAGTGCCAAGTTATTCAATGGGAGCAGAGTAAAGCCGGTGCCGGGTGTCGTAGAGTACCGGGATGTACATCCGTCGCACCCATACCACGAACAGCGCCACCGGGGAGCGCTACACCACCCACCGCCTGGTGCAGTCCGAGCGCGTGGGCGGGCGGGTGCGGCAGGTCACCCTGCTGAACCTGGGCCGCCAGTTCACGCTGCCCCAGGAGGAGTGGCCGGCACTCTGTGCGCGGTTGGAAGAACTGCGTAGCGGCCAGGGCGCCTTGCTGGCCGGCGCCGGCCCCGTCGAACGGGAGGCGCAGCGGCTGTTCGCCCGGTTGTTGGCGCGCCAGGGCGTGGCCCCACCCCTCGCCGGCCGCACCGACGGGGGCGATGTGCAGGCGGTCGACGTCGACTCGCTGGAACTGAGCCGCCCGCGCGGCGTCGGGGTGGAGTCGGTGGCGGCGGACCTGCTGATGCGGCACCGGGCGGTGATCGAGCAGACGGTCTTTACGCGCGTCAGTGACCTGTTCGGGCTGGACTGGGCCGTCACCCTCTATGATCTGACCAACACCTTCTTCGAGGGGGCGGCGGCGGGCAATCCCAAGGCGCAGCGCGGACACTCCAAGGAGAAGCGCAGCGACTGCCCGCTGGTGACCCTGGGGCTGGTGCTCGATGGCAGTGGCTTTGTGCGCCGCTCCCAGACCTTCGACGGCGCGGTGACCGGCGCAATCCCGTCACCCCGACCCGATCACGAAGGTCTGTCTGGATATCAGGTGCGAACGCTATAACAGCCGACGATGTTGCACGAAGCCTTGAGAGAGCCTGAGAGCCTCGATGCCCTTGACGAGCGCGCGTCCGATCCCTCCCTTGGGGATGGTTTGAGAGCGGCGACGCACTTGAAGTCGCTGCGGTCCAAGACCATATTGATCCTGTGCAACTGTGAGACTGTGGATGCGCAATGAAAAATATCACCCTATCTGTCGATGAAGAGACCTACCGTCGCGCGCGGATTGCCGCCGCCGAACGCAACACCACGGTGAGTGCCCTGGTGCGCGATTACCTGCGCACCTTTGCCCGCGCCGCCGATGCTGACCCGGACCCGGCCGCGGCGCTCTTCGCAGCCCTGGACGGTGCCCAGGGCTTCCGGGCGGCCGACCGGTTGACTCGCGAGGAGGCCCATGCGCGTTGATGCCTTCATCGACACCAATGTCCTGCTCTACGCGGTCTCGACCGACGCGGCCGAGGCCGCCAAGCGGGCGCAGGCTCGGGAGATCCTGAGCGGAACTGGCTGGGGGCTGTCGGTGCAGGTCCTTCAGGAGTTTTACGTCAACGTGGTGCGGCCACCGCGCGGTGCCATGACCCACGCCGACGCCGCGGCGGCGATCCGCCAGTTCCTCCGGCATCCGACGGTCGCATCGGATGCCGCCCTACTCCTGGATGCGCTGCGGCTGAAGGAGCGCTTCCAGATCGCCTATTGGGACGCGGCGATCATCGCCGCCGCTCGTGTCCTGGGCGCCTCGGTGCTGTATTCGGAGGACCTGAACCATGGCCAGGACTACGACGGGGTGAAGGTGACCAATCCCTTCCTGGCGCACTGAGGTGGTCCGACGCGTCCGCCCCGTGTCCACCTGGCGCCGGAACTCAAGGGCCGGCCGCGCACCCTGCTGGGTGCGATAGAAACGGATGAGGTAGCTTAAAATATAGCGGTATCCGTCTACACACCCGCGGACCGCCCAAGGCCGGGTTCGACCCGGACTTGGTGGTCACGAGTACGGACGATGTTCGCCCCACGGAACGCTCGCCTGGGGGTTAGAATGCAGTCATCCGCTGGGTGTCTTCCGACTGCGATGCAAGACCACCGCGCGCACCCGGCTTAGCACGTCGCCCCACGCCAGTTCCAATAGCCATCCGAGGTCTTCGCCATGCCGGAACCCGTCCCGACGCTGCGCGACATCCGCAAGGCCTGCGAACTCGGGCCTCTGCGGGGTTCTGCACTCACCAAATTCTGGGTGGACACTGACGCCGCACGCGACCCGCACCGCTTCGTGCGGCACAGCCTGCGTGAGCTGCTCGGGGACCGCGACGACTGCAAGATACTCTTTTACGGCCATAGCGGTTCGGGCAAGTCCACCGAGCTCAATAAGCTGGTCAACGAGTTGGGTCCCGACTGGTTCGTCGTCGGATTCTCGGTCCGCGACGAGATGAGCTTGACCGAGATCAACGGCGAGGACATCGTGCTGGTGCTGATGGAGCGTCTCGCCGCGGCGGCGCTGGAGGCCGGCATCGAGATCGACCGGGAGGCGCTGGGCGCCGTCCACCACTGGTTTGATTCGGTGAGCCACGAGCGGCAGGAGACCAATGCCCGCGCCGCGCGTCTCGAGACGGGGGTCCAGGCACGCACCCCTTCATTGCTGGACATCGTCAAGCTCTTCGCGAGCTTCAAGGCCGAGGTGCGGTATGAGGCGAACAACAAAGAGACTCGGGTCGAACGTATTCGCCGCCGCCCCGGGGAATTGCTCGCCTATTCCAATCAACTGGTTAATGCCGTGCGCACCGGACTCGCGGGCCGCCACCTGCTGTTGATCGTCGAGGATCTGGACAAGCTCGATATCGCCACGGCCCGACAGGTTTTCTTCCTGCGGCCGACCATGCTGACCGGGCTTGACGCCAGCATCGTCTATACCATTCCCATCTTTACCTTCCATTCACCCGAGGCCGGTCTACTGCGGACCCAATTCCACCGCGTGGTGTCGCTCCCGATGATTAAGGTCGCCGGACCCAGGGGTGAGCGAGCGGAGGGATACCGGGTGGTGGGTGAGATCATCGGTCGACGGTTAGGCCCATCCGCACTCACCGCGGAGGCGTTGGACCTGCTGATCGAAAAGACCGGTGGGGTCTTGCAGCATGCCTTCGAGGTCATCGTGGGTGCCACCTTGTTGCGTGATGCCCCGGTGCCCCTGGGCCGGGAGCAGATCCGCTATAGCCTGCAACGGCGCAAGAGCGAATTCCTCACCGAAATCACCCTCCCTTACAATGAGGTCGATGGACTCAAGGACCGCAAGCAGTTGTTCGACCGGCTGCGCGAATGTCTGGGAAGTCAGCGTGCGGGCATGCCCAGCCGGCCGACCGGCGAGGGTATCGATCAGGTCCTGCTGAAGTCATGCGCACTGGTCGAATACAACGGGGAGTGCTGGCTCGGGGTCCACCCGCTGGTGCAGGACCTGTTGGACGAAGACCCGGCACTCTGAGCCCTCCACGGTCATGGCAACGGTCCCTCAAGACCCCGGGCCGGGGTCACTCGGCGACGACTGGACCCTGTTGGCGAATGCCTTGACCGACCCGCTGGCGCAGCTCATCGCCGTCGAGGTCAAGGACCCCGCGTGCATGGACGCGTTGGAAGTGCGGCTGGGCGAGCTGGCCGGCGCGCGGCCCCTGGTCTGGGAAAGTGTCAGTCCCGGACAGGATTCGGCAGAGTCGCTCTGGCGGCAGGCTCGGGAGCGGGTCGGCGACGCGGGCGGCGAGGGCGCGGACGACCCCGTGTCCATTCCGCTCCTGGTGATCACCCTCGGGGCCTGGTCCGGGGACCGGGGCGAGCGCCAGCGCCTGGTCGAATTCTGGCAGGGTATGAACCAATTGCGCGAGCACTGGCACGGCCTGCCCGCCCAGGTCGTCTTCCTGCTGAGCGGCATCGCCTATGAGCATCTGACGCTCAACGCGGATCACTTGAAGCGCTGGATCGCGCTCAAGGTGCACCCCGGGATCGCGCTTCCGAGCCTGGGTGATCTCATGCGCCCCGGCAGCATCCTGGGTCCCGTGGTCGCCACCGCAAACCAGGCCGACCAGATGATCGAGCAGGCCCGGCGGCGCGGGTACCTGGATCTGCTCATCCGCCAGGCCCGCGATGCAGAGCGCCGCGAGGAGGCTCCGCGCACACGGGCACGGCGCTTTTACCTGCCGATCGCAGCCAGCCTCCTGGCGCTCGGCGACCTTGAAGCGGCCGAGCACTGGCGCCGACAAATCGCCGATGCGCAGACGCTGGACCTGCACGATCGCACGGCGGTCGAGCGACTGGACGAACGGATGGCGGCCGAGCGCCGGCAGGTCCGCGGGGATGGCTCGAACCGGTTCGGCTTCGACTGCTTCCTCTTACACAACAGCCGCGACAAACCGGCGGTGCGGGACTTGGCACAGGCACTGAAAGCACGGGGCCTCCGTCCCTGGCTGGACGAGGAACAACTGGCGCCGGGTCTACCATGGCAGCCACTGCTGCAATCAGGGATACGCGCCTCCACGGCCGTGGCCGTATTGATCGGCGCGGACGGGCTCGGACCCTGGCAAGACGAGGAGCTGCGCGAGGCGCTGTCGCTCGCGGTGCGGGATCGCCGTCCGGTCATTCCGGTCCTGTTGCCCGACGCGCCGGCGGTGCCGGAACTGCCCGCCTTTCTAACCAATCGGACCTGGGTCGATTTGCGCCGGGATCAGCAGGCCGGCCTCGACCGGCTGGTGTGGGGCATCACCGGGCGGCGGCCCGTTCGACCCAAGGGTCAGGGCTCCCCGATCCGCCTGCTGCACCTCTCGGATCTGCACTTTCGGGCCAACCACGCCTGGGATGCGGACCCGGTGCGGCGGTCGCTGGCGCGGTTCATCGGGGAGGAAGTCCGCGCCGGGCTGGTACCCGACCTGGTGGTGATCACCGGTGACCTCGCCTTCGCCGGCACGGCCGCGGAGTACGGGTTGGCCCGCGATTGGCTGGACCGGGTCCTGTGGCCCCTGCTGTACGACGCCGCGGGCACGGCGCTGCCCCGGGATCGGCTGCTCCTGGTCCCCGGCAATCACGACGCGGACCGCGCCCGGATCGGCCGGGCCACCCGGCACGTCGAGGACGGTCTGCTCGCCGAGCGCTCACAGGACGCGGTGGCCGAGATCCTCGGGAACGCCGATGAACGGGAGGGGCTGCTGCGGCGACACCGCGACTGGCTCGCCTTCCACGCCGACTGGCTCAGCACGCCCCAACCGCTACCCTGGTGGCAACGCACCCTCGTCCTCAAGGGCCAGCGGGTACACCTGGCCGGACTCGACTCCGCCTGGATGTGCAGCGGCGACCAGGATCGCGGGCGCCTCCTGCTCGGCCGCTACCAGATCCATCAGACCGTGCTGCACCCGGACGCCGATGGAGCGGACTGGCGCCTGGCCCTGCTGCATCACCCCTGGGACTACCTGGCCGAGTGGGACATGCTCGAGTCCAGGCAGGCCGTCCACCTGCACCGGGACCTGGTGCTGCGCGGGCACCGGCACGCGGACGAGGCCGCCCTGGTCCGCCCGGCGGACCCGGCCCGCGCCTGCGTGGAACTGGCCGCCGGCTGTGTCTACGACGGCAGCCGTCACCCCAACACCTTCCAGTGGATCGAGCTCTGGTCTGACCCCAAACAGGTGCGGGTGCTATACCGCGCCTGGGTCACGGGCGCCTGGCAGATCGATCGCAACCAACCGGGCTGCCCGGACGGCGTGGCGGAGTTTCTCCTCGCCCCGCCCACGACCGGGACGGATGCAGGGCACCGGCTGCCGTCCCCCATCGATCCCCGCAAGTACCTAGCCGACCTCTGGACCGACACCGCCTACATCGACATCCGCGGTTTGGTCACCGGCGGCGCCAAGGCCCACCGCTTCCCCATCGCCGATCTCTACATCGAGCTTCAGGCGACCGGCACCACCCCCCCCGTACGGGCCAAGGATGACGCCAGGTCGGACCGCACGGGCCAAGATCCCCGCCTGGACGCCCGCGCCGACCAGCCCCTGCGCGCCGCCCTGGTCAACCCACGGCTCGTCATCGTCGGTGACCCCGGCTGCGGCAAGACCACCTTCCTGCGCTGGGTCGCCCACTGCCTGGCCGCCGACCGGCTCGGCCGTGACCCGGGCGCCGCCGCCCGGCACCTGGGGTTGGCACCGGGTCCGGCCGGGGCACGGCTGCCGCTGCTGGTTCCGATCGCCGATTGGCTCGACTTTATGGAGCGTGCCAAGGCCCGTGATCAGGGCCCGCCTCTGGCCGAGTGCGCCAAGTGGCTCCCGGAATATCTGGGCGCCCGCGCCGAACACGCCAACCAGGACCTGACGGTGGACGCCTTCCGCCGCCTGCTGCGCGCGGGTGAAGCGCTGATCCTGCTCGACGGGCTCGACGAGGCCCCCGACCGGCGCGGGCGCCAACAGGCCGCGATCCTGATCGAACAACTGGACCGGGCCTACCCCGACTGCCCCCTGGTCGTCACCAGCCGCCCCGCGGCCCTCCAAGACACGCCGGTGCTGACCGGCTTTGCCCAGACCACCATCGAGGCCCTGGACCCCGGCGCCATCGACCGCTTCCTCGGGCGCTGGAGCCGCGCGCTGTTCGCGGACGATCCACCACGCGCCCGGGCGCATCACGACGCGCTGGCCGCGGCCCTGGCCTCGCGCGCCGAGATCCGCACCCTCGCCCGCAACACCGTCATGCTCACCGCGCTCGCGGTCGTGCACTGGAACGACAAGCGGCTGCCCGAGCAGCGCGCCGAACTCTACGAGTCCATCATCCGGTGGCTGAGTGAGGCCCGCGAGCGGCGCCTTGGGCGGGAGAAGCCTCAACGCTGCCGCCAACTCCTGGCCGATCTGGCGCTTGCCATGCAGGCCGATCCGCAGGGGCGTCAAGTCCAGGTCAGTCGGCGCTGGGCGGCCGAGCGCCTCGCGCGGCGCTTCGCCCCGGCCGACGACAACGACCCCGAGGCGATCGAACGTGCCGACGCCTTCCTCGCCGAGGAGGAGATCGACAGCGGCATCATCGTGCGCCGCGGTCACCAACTGCGCTTCTGGCACCTGACCTTCCAGGAGTATCTGGCCGCTCAGGCACTCGGCGGGCGCGACGCCGAGCGCACCCGGCTGCTGCTGACCGCCGACGGGGATAGCGCTCCCGCCATCTACCGCCCGGAATGGCGGGAGACCGTCCTGCTGCTCGGCGGGGTGCTCTACCTGCAAGGGCAGGATCGGGTCGACGGACTGGTGAGTTCCGTACTCGCCGCCCTGGGTGAGCAGCCGACCCGCGCGGCGCAGGCGCGCGCCGCCGGGCTCCTGGGCGCCCTGGTGCGGGATCTGGCCCCCTTCGGCTACCGCCCGGCCGATCCGCGCTACGCGGAGATCCTCGACGCCGCCCTGGCCGTCTTCGACCCGGCCCAGGCTGACGCCATCCCGCTCGCCGACCGGATCGCCGCCGCCGACGCCCTGGCCCAGGCCGGCGACCCGCGCCTGGGCTGGGCGCATCCCGAGCGCTGGGTCGAACTGCCGGGCGGGCGCTTGCTGATGGGCGCGCAGAAAAAGCGCAAGAAGGCCCCGGGCTACGACCCCGACGCAGACGACGACGAGGCCCCGGTCCATGAGGTCCCGATCGCCGGTTTCGGGATCGCCCGCTTCCCGGTGACTGTCGCCGAGTTCGCCGCGTTCCTGGAGGATGAGAACCATGCCAGTCCCCACTGGTGGCAGGCCGGGGGTGCGGATCAGCCCGCGGCTCCGGACGACTGGGAGGAGCAGCAGGCCCACCCCAGCCGGCCGGTCGTCGGGGTCTCCTGGTACCAGGCGATGGCCTTCTGCGCCTGGCTCACCGATCAGTTGCGGCGCCCCCAAGGCGCCAAGGGCGCCATCCTGCTCCCCGCCGACCGCGAGGTCCGCCTGCCGACCGAGGCCGAGTGGGAATATGCCGCCCGCGGTGCGGCCGGCCGGCGCTATCCCTGGGGCGACGCGGTGCCGGACGCGCAGCGCGCCAACTTCGACGCGACCAAGGTCGGGAGCCCCAGTCCCGTGGGGGTCTTCCCGTGCGGCGCAACCCCCGAGGGTGTGCTGGACCTGGCCGGTAATGTGTGGGAGTGGTGCCTTGATGCCTACGCCGACTACGCCAAGCAGCAGGGCCAAGCGTCGCCGACCGACCCTCCGGCTCAAGGCGACGGCGGGTCGCCGCGCGTGGTGCGCGGCGGTGCCTTCTGGGTCGAGGCCAGGGACCTGCGCTCCTCGGTCCGGTACTGGGGCGGGCCCGGGTACCGGTTCCAGGTCGGCGGGTTCCGCTGCGTCCTGGCCGCGCGCCGCCAGCCTTGACCCATTGATCCTTTGACCCTTTCTTCTCTTCCCACGGACCGCGCGGCGGTCCGTTCGCGATTGACAACAGGCTGACACTTTGTCATTGTCGTTGTCAGTGTAAAATGACAACGTGTAGGATGCGGTGAGGAACGAACCGCATCACGAACCGCATCACGAACCGCATCACGGGCCGCACGATCGGCGATGCGGTTCGTTCCTCACCGCATCCTACGGTGGTTCCGCGTCATGCAATTGAGCCTCGAACAAGCCGCCGAGCGTCTCGGTAAATCCGTCCGCCAGGTGCGCTACCTGATCCAGACCGGTGCCCTGCGGGCCACCAAGACCGGCGGACGCTGGCTGATCGACGCCGCGGACCTGCCGCTCAGCGAGCCGCAGCGGGCCGCCGTCGGGCGGCGCGAACGCGCCCTGCGCGAGGCCGTCGAGCAGGGTCTGGGGCTGGACGAGCCGCCCCCGGCCCGCTACTCGGTGCGCGACCTCAAGGCCTTCCAGATCGCCCTGCCACTCTACCGCCAAGGCGGCGAGGTGCTCGGTGCGGACCATGCCGCCGTCGCGGCCCTGCGGGAGGTCCTGGTGCGGCTGACCCAGGGCTGTCACCGCTTCGAGCATGAGGACAAGGCCGCCGCCTATCGCGCCGGCCGCGATGCGGCGAGCCTGGCCCTGTGCGAGCTGGTTCTGACCGGCCGCGACGAGGCGGAGCCCTTGATCCGCGCCATCGAGCAGGACCTGATGGCCGCCTTCTCGGGTCTCTTGCGCCGCCTGGAGCGGCGCGCCCGCCGATGACCGATCGCAGCGCCCAGGCCCCGCTGTTCGTCGATGCCCTGGCCCTGAATCAGTGGCTGCTGGAACGCTTCGCCACCGCCGCTCACCCATTGGAACAGCGGGTGCTCAGGCTGGCGCTGGATCTGCTCGAATGCCTGACCCTGGCGTTGAAGGGCCGCAACCGGGACCTGCGGATTGAGCAGGCCGACGAGTTGCTGATCCGCCTGCGGGTCCTGCTGCGCCTGGCGGCGGACAGCGGGCGGCTGCATGCCGATCAATATGCCTATGTGCTGGGGCGCATCGACAGCATCGGCCGCCAATTGGGCGCCTGGCGGCGTTCGCTGGGGCCACTGTGATCGGCTTGCCCGCGGGGTGCGTGTGCTTGCACAATGGGCAGGCCGGGCCGCCAATGAACGGGTCGCCGCGCGTGGTGCGCGGCGGTGCCTTCTGGAACGAGGCCAGGAACCTGCGCTCCACGAACCGGAACAGGAACGAGCCCGAGAACCGGAACCAGAACAACGGGTTCCGCTGCGTCCTGGCCGCGCGCCGCCAACCTGCCGCCGATACTCCGCTTGACAGGCGCCAGGCAGGACCCGGCCGGGGGTTCGCCTCCGTAATCCACTGCCGGCCCGTTCCAGTAGCTCCCCGTTCACGCGGTTGGGCGACCGTCCGGGCCGGCCCTTTCTATATAGCCTTCGGACGCGATAACCAGACAAGGGGCGGGTTTCAAACCCGCCACTACACGAAAAAATATAGACCGGAGGCCGAGGCTTCAGCCGGATGCGTAGCGTTCCCGCCGGTTCTTATGAGCGACTCGCCGGCTTCCCTACGCTCTGGGCCGCCTGGCACGCCTATCGGCGTGGAAAACGCCGCCGCCGGACGGTGGCCGCGTTCGATCTGGACGCGGACTTGGGCGTCCTCGCCCTACAGCGCGACCTGGCGGCCGGGACCTTCACCCCCTCGCCTTACCGCATCACCCTGATCGCCGACCCGAAAGTGCGGATCGTCGCCGCCCCCGCGGTGCGCGACCGGGTGCTCCAGCGCGCCCTGCTCGACAGCATCGGGCCGACCTACGAGCGCGGCTTCATCGACCAGAGTTTCGCGGTGTGCAGCGGGCGCGGGGCGCACCGGGCGGCGCTTGCCTATCTGGGCTGGATGCGCCGTTACCCGTTTCGCCTGCATCTGGACATCCGCCACTATTTCGCGTCCATCGGGCACGCGCGCCTGCTGACCCTGTTCGCGCACCGGCTCCAGGACCCGCGCACCCTGGCCCTGATTGCCGACCTGCTGGCGGCCGGCGGGGCGGTCTACCGTCATCCATTGGCAGCGTTCGCCCTGGGCGACCACCGGGTGCCGCCGGATCAGGGTCTGCCACTGGGCGGTTACTTGAGCCACTGGTCCGGCGGTCTCTACCTGGATGGACTGGACCACTACGTCAAGCGCGTCCTGAAGGTGCCGGGTTACCTGCGCTACATGGACGATTTCGTGCTGTTCGCAGAGCGGGCCGACGCACTGGTGCAGGCGCGGGAACGGATCGCCGATTGGCTCGGTCAGGAGCGGGGGTTAACGCTCAAGCACCCGCTCGCCGAGCCACTGGACAACCGGCTGCCCGCGGTCTTTCTGGGCTTTCGCATCAGCCGTGCCGGCATTGGTCCGGGACCCAAGGCGTTGCGCCGACTGCGCCGCCGGTTACGCCGGGCCGACGACCTGGACCCCGCGCATCTGGCGCGCAGTCTGCTGGCGTTTCGGGGGATGTGGGGCGCGCTGGGCGGGTGACAAGAGTGTTTGACAGTGTCATTGACACTGACAACGACACTGACAATCACACTGACAAATTGTCAGTCAGTGTCAAACGCGAACGGACCGCTGCGCGGTCCGTTGAAGAAAGAAAGGGTCGATGGATCAACGGATCAAAGGGTCAAGGCTGGCGGCGCGCGGCCAGGACGCAGCGGAACCCGACGTACCGGAACCGGTCCTCGGGCACGTACCCGCCCCGGCTCGAGGAGCGCAGGTCCCTGGCCACGTCCCAGAAGGCACCGCCGCGCACCACGCGCGGCGACCCGCCTTCCCGCTTGTCCTCAGAATAGAAGTCGTCGCACCACTCCCAGCAATTGCCCGCCATGTCTTCCAGGCCAAGCTGGGCCTGCGCCGAACGGGGAAAGAGCCCGACCGGGGAGGTGACCCCGAGCCCGGCCTCAAGGCTGTTGCAGATCCCGTCCTCCCACGTGCCGCCCCAGGGGTACTCGTACCCCTGCGGGCCGCGGGCGGCGGCCTCCCATTCGCGCTCGCTCGGCAGGCGGCCCCCGGCCCAGCGGCAGCAGGCTTGGGCCTCCCAGAAGGAGACGCCGATCACTGGTTGATTGGGGGCGTTCCAGCGCCGTTCCTGCCAGGCATCCGGTTCGGTGACGCCCGTCTGTTGCCGCCAAGCCCAACCCGCGTCGGACCACCAGTCCCGGTTGGTATAACCGGCGTCGTCCATGAAGGCGCGGTACTGGCTGTTGGTTACCGGGTAACGCGCGAGCAGGAAGGGGGCCTCGATCCGGAGCGTCGCGTTCAGCTCGCCGTAGACATAGGTACCGGCCGCGACTTCGACATAAGCCGCGCGGTCGCGCAGGCTTAGGATGCGCGGATCGACGAGTCGGCCCAGGCAGAGCCCCAGGGTCTGACGCGCCTTGACCTCGACCGCGTCGGCGATGGCATCCAGACAGGTCCGGCGGAACCCGTCGGCCAAACCCGGGGGGATCGCGTACTCCTTGGCCAGGCACAGCTCCAGGGCCTCGGCCACGAAGACGGCCGGGGCCGGGTTGTCCTTGGTCTGAACCCGGTCGAGCCCGGCGGCGAGCCGGGTCAGCAGGTCCAGGCCCCACTGGGCGTTGCGCAAGCCGAAGACCCGCGCGGCGAACAGAAACAGGAGCGTCGGGCGCCACTCCGGGACGGTCCAGCGGTGGCGGAAGACCAACTCCAGGGCGGCGCGATCGGCGCTGGTGCAACTGATCCGCTCGGCGGCCAGGAACTCCTGGAAGCTCAGGTGATAGAAGGCGGCCCGACCATTGGGCCGGGGCAGCAGCAGGCCGGAGCGGGTCAGCAGCTCCTCGCGCTGGACGGCGGGTTCGACTCGACCTTGCTCGTAAGCCGGATTGAGCTGGGCGAAGCAGCGCAACAACCGCTCCAGTTCCAGGTCGCCGGTCTCGGCGCTCGGGGTTTGGCGGTCCTCGTCCAGCCCCTCGCCGGTGTGCATGCCATGGGCGATGGCTTCCAACCGGGCCTTGACCGGCTCGCGTTGGCGCGCATCGCCGGGATAGCGGTTGTAGAGCACGTTGTCGACGATCTTCTGGTAGAGGTGGTAGCGGTCCTCGGGCAGGCGGCGGCCGTTGCCGTAGATGACGCACAGTGCCGTCAGCAGCAGGGGGTTTTCGGCGAGCGGGGCCAGGTCGTCGCGCTCGTGGATGGTTGCGATCAGGCCGGCGGCCAGCGCGGACTTGTCGAGGGTGTGGAACCAGCGGGTGACGAACAAGTCTTGCAAGGGCTCGGGCAAGGGTTCCAGGGGCGCGGTCGGCAGGCCGAGTTTGGACAGCCCGGGCGCGTCGAGTCCGTAGGGGCGGCTGGTGAGCAGGGTGCGGTTGCCGGCCCGCTCCCAGTGCGGCAAGGCGTCGGCGAGACCGGCGAGCAACAGGGCGCGGGGGTAGCGGGTGATCCCGTCGCGGGACTGGGAGACCGGGACCTCGTCCAGTCCGTCGAGCAGCAGGAAGGCGGTGCCGGCCGCGAGGTGCGCTTGGAGCAGGTCGCCGGTGAGTCCATCCGGGCGCAGTCGGCCGTCCACCCAGGCGGCCAGGGTCCGCGTCAGCTCGTCGCGGCACCAGGTGCGGCGGCCGTGGCCGCAGTCCATGGCCTCCCAAAATTCGCGCAGCGGCACCAGGAGCGGCAGCCGGGCGCGCAGGTGGGTGGGGGTTGGCTCCTGGAACTCGTCGGGGGCCGGCACCGGGTGGGCAGCCGGGGTGCCGGAGCTGCCTTGCAGGACTGCCCAGCGGCAGAAGGTGGACTTGCCGGCGCCGGGCGGGGCCGGGCAATAGAGCGACGACGCGTCGAGGCGTTGCAGCAGCAGGGTCGGCGGTGGTTGCTTGGCATCCGCGGGGCGCGCCGCCGGTGTGGGCGGTGTTGCGGGGACCGTGACCGCCGGGCAATAGACCTGGCTCAGGGTCACCGACTGGCCCTGCTGGGCGTCCTGGCCGAGCAGGTCGACGCCGCCGTAGGTGCGGCGCAGCCAGGCGAGGTACCCGGCGGGGATGACCGGTGCCGCGGGCTCGGCAGGAAGCGCGGCCGGCTCGGCGCGGCGCGGAAGCGGGAACTCCACGGTGCCCTGAGCATCGCCGCCGGGCTGATTGCGATCCCATTGCCACTTGCCCTTGACCCAGAGCCGGAAATGCACCCGTACCCGCCGGGGCGCCGGGTAGAGTTCGATCCACTGGAAGGCGTTGGGGTAGTCGCTGCCGTCGTAGACACAGCCGGCGGCTAACTCCAGGCAGGTGCGGTCAGGATCGGGTGAGATCACATGAAAGGCTTCACCCGCGTGCAGATGACCGCGCAGCAACAGGTCCCGATTGAGATGCAGCGCCTCCTTGGTCGTGCGGGCGTCGAACTCGGCCAGATAGTCCCAGGGGTGGTGAAGCAGGGCGAGACGCCAGTCGGCGCCTTCGCCGTCCGGGTGCAGGACGGTCTGGTGGACCTGGTAGCGCCCGAGCAACAGGCGCCCGCGGTCGGTATCGCCGCAGGCCATCCAGGCGGAATCCAGCCCGGCAATATGCAGGCGCTGGCCGTCGAGCTCGATACAACGTTGCCACCAGGGCAGGGGCTGCGCGGCGCCGAACCAGTCTTTGCAAAAGTCCAGGTAGGCCGCGTGTCGCTTGAGAACGAGGTCGCGCTCGTCGTCGTCTTTCAATAGCTCAGCGATGGCGTCTTGCGAGCGCTCGGCCAATTGGCCATCTTGGATGTGGCGCGCGCCTTTACCGACCCGGCCCCGATCCGCATCATGGTTGCCGGGCACGAGCAGCAGACGGTCCCGAGACAACACCGGGGAGAAGGCTGGCCAGAGTTGATGCTCCAGCCAATCCAGCGCCAAGGCGTATTCCTCCGCCTTACCGGAAAAGGCCAGATCGCCGGTGATCGCCACCAGGTCAGGTTGAAGCCCGCGCCGGACTTCCTCGCCGATAAACCGCGCCAAGGCGCGCAAGACCGGGTCCGAGTCCCATGACGTGCCGGTGCGGAAATGGATGTCGGACAGATGCAGGAGGCGAATCGGTTGATCCATGGCGGTACCCGAGGTCCGGTGCATTAACGGCCTGGCCTGGCGATGTTGCACGAAGCGTAACCGCTGTTACAGACCCCTGGCAACGGCGCGGCCGGGTCCTGGTCGGTTGAAGCGACGCCCAGATGCGTGTCGAAGAAGCGTCGAATGCGGTACAGCATGTTTGGTGCACCTGAAAACAGCGGTTAATCAAGGTCGATGCGTTGCAGGCGGTTGACGCTTGGTTCCATGCCCTTGGGCGCGTGACCCCGCTCCGGGAGAGACCCGGGCGGCTAGACAGCACCACGGGCGGGTTGACGCCACCCAGCCCAGTGCCGCAGCCACGCCGGTCGCGAGGTCATACCCCCGCCCTATTCCCTTGACTCCCCCAACGCCCTTCGTCCCCCAGCGACCGACCGGTCTTCACCACCCCCGTTGGCGATGACCCGCGCTATCCGCCAACTATCCGAAGGTTTGGGTAGCCATCGACAGTCGCCATCTGGACCGTGACCTGGAGGCCAATGATTGGGTGCCAACGGCGCAAGGTCTGGAGCCGATCTGGGATGTCAAGATCGCCCGCATCCACTTGAGCGCCGCCACGGCGGCCCGCGGTCAGGCGAAGATCTTTCGCAGCCTGTTCAAGACCCTGATTCGACAAGGGTCGGACCGAGCCCTGGACTACGGCCTGCAATGCATCGCAGCGTTGCCGCATTGCCCGACGAATGCGGAGCGGGACAACGCCGTAGCCGTTGCCGCCCTCCTCGTCGGATACCGGACCGCGGTCGTCTGGCCGCTAGTCTGGCGCAGAATGCAGCAAGATGCCGAATTCGGCCGTGCGCTCGCCGTTGCCTTGTCGGACGATTGGAGACGGGACGAGGGTTGGTTGAGCCAACTGGCGGACCTTGAGCTGGGCGATCTGTCGCTGTGGTTGGAAACCCGATTGCCCCGGGAAAAAGACAAGAGGAACAGCAGCGACGGTCGGGCAGTCTCCTGGCTAGGGTCGTCTTGGGATCTGGACCAGTTGCGCGAAACAGTACTCGACGCGCTCGTCGCGCGCGGGACACCTGCCGCGGTCGTCGGCATGGGACGCATCGCCGCGGCATTCCCGGACTACCCCTGGTTCCGTCTCCGGCTTGTCGGCGCACGCGAATCGCTTCGCCGGGTCTCCTGGCTTCCCCCCTCGCCGGCCGAGTTGCTGGGCTTGACGTCCCACAGCGAGAAGCGCCTGGTCCGGGATGCGTCGGAGCTGCTCAGCCTCGTCATCGAATCGCTGAAGCGATTTCAAGACCGGTTGACCGGCTGGAACGGGCTTGTCCGCGCGCTTTGGAACGAGAACGAGCGCCCACGCCCCAAGGACGAGAACTTCTTTTCGGACGTTGTCCGCGACCACCTCCAGCGTGATCTTAAAGGCATCGCAGTCCAGCGAGAAGTCGAGGTCCGCAATTTGAAGGGGAAAGGCAGGGGCAAAAGCGGGGATATCCTGGTGACGGCCACCTCGATCGACCTGACCAGAATGGCCGATTCGGTCGCCGTCGTCATCGAATGCAAGGGTTGCTGGCACAAGGCGCTGGAAACGGCCATGGCGGATCAACTGAAGGGACAATACTTGATCGACGAAGGCCACTGCTGCGGACTGTACCTGGTCGGCTGGTTCAAATGCGATGCCTGGGACGACACGTCGGATACGCGTCTCTCCAAGGTGCCTCGTTGGACGTTGGAGGAGGCCGCAAACCGATTCAACGCTCAGGCGGACACCCTATCCGATAGCACCTACGAAATTCGGGCATTCGTCGTCGATACACGCTTGCCTCCGACCTAAACCACCACCGCAGTGCTTGGCTTTCCGGGAGCATACCCACTTCCGATGCACGGCAACCGGGGCAGACCAGAATGGCACTAAGTTAAGCGCGCAAGACTATGGAACCAATGTTTTACAGCGTAAGTCGGCGGCGTTGGAACTCTTCTGCACCGGGCCGAGCCCTATAATATCCGCCAGCCTGCTGCTGATTTTCCATGAGCTTGAGTCTAGTCGAAGATCGATCTCAAAGTGGAATGGCTCCGATGTTCTTTTTCAACAGGGCCTGCATCCGCGGCCGACCAGCAGCCGACGTTTCGAAGCCCAATCCAGTGCGATAGATCTCAGGCAGAAAAAGTCGTTCCTCGCCGAACTTGCCTTCGAGGTCTTCGTAGATCACCCCGATTTCCTGCAATGCCCTCAATAGGGTGATGTCAAGTTGGGCCTGTTGCATGCTGAATGGAACATTGAGGTTTCGGATGCCATCTTGCTCCATCCGTTCCGTCCACTTTCGCAGGGGCGCAATCTCTGTCTTCGCCTCGGTCACATTCTCGATGCTGCAGAGAGGAATGGCCTTGCGCAGGGATTCTGGTGCCAAGACGCGGTCGGGCCATGTTTGCCCGATCCGCTCTGACTCCAAATCTGCCGCAATCCGCAGGAAGCGAACGAGATCACGCGCCTGAACATTCCCCTTCAAGTCACACAGTGCGGCATATACCCAGCGCGCGGAATGCGCCTCTTTGGATTTCTCGTTGCCGAGTTTTTTCCCCCATAATTTTTCCAGCTTGTCTTTCAGCTGCTCAATGCGCAAAGACTCAGCCAGCTTGGGATCGCCCTCATTGATCCCGGCCTGGCAGCTCAACATGAAGGCCAGGCGCAGGAAACTCTCGGGGTTCCATTGTAGACGGAAAGGCTGGAAACGCTGCAACAACTGGCCCAGGTTTTGACGGATCGTGGTCTGCACGTAATCCGCACGCACAAACACGATGGTGCCGATGTTTCGATTCTCAAGTTCACTGACGCGGTTGGGCAGTCGCAACAGCGCCTCGATGGCTTCTGAAGCGCGGCCCTCGGCATCCTTGAACGCATCTTCGATGCCATCAAACACGAAGACCATGCGCACCCGATTTGCAACTAAGAACTGATTCAGTGTTGGTAGGCCACCTTCTGTGATACCCAACTGACGGGAGACCAGGCCATCCCAAAAATCTTCCCAGTGGTCAGGCGGATGCTGTAGTGCTTCTTGGATCTCTCTTTGAACGGCGCTGCCACTCAGCAAGGTCTGTTGGTTACCTTGAATTGAGTCAAGGACTCGTCTCTGCGCTTCTTTGATCTCTCCACCCGGCCGGTCTTCGATGTTGCTGGACCAGAGCACAGGAAAGACCTCAGCCTCTATGAGATCGCCCGCATCGAAGCCCAGCGTTTTCAGGAAGACCTGCCATGAACATCCTCGAATAAGCTCCCGGAACGTAAAGGTTTTTCCGGAACCTTTGGCGCCAATCATCAGCAGATTGGGTAGTTCTCTTGCATAGTGTTTTCCCAAATTGAGCAGCGGTTCGGTAGCCAAGATGTGGCTCTTGGCGCTGCTGTCCGCAAACTCGGCTTCCTTGCACACCTCGTGAAGTTTGCGCGCTGGCGTGATTGCGGTCGTCTGATCGGTTGATCGTATATGAGATATGGGGACGGCGTAGAGTGCCTTAGCCCATTCACTTGCACTGGCGAATAGGCGGCTGGATTGAGGTAGCGTGTCCAACGCCTCTCGCACCGAGCCGATGGACATCAAAGTGCTCAGGAACTCTGCCTCCAGCCATTGGACTCCCGGCGTCAATGGGTCATCAGTGTCGGCAGTGGGATAGGCCTCGCCCAACACTCGCAAAGCCTGTTCGTAGCGGCCAGCATCGCGCAGTTCTTTGGTCAGCAGACTCAACACGACCGTTGGACGTGCGGCGTCCTGCCGCTCTGAAGGCAGTTGGCGGTTGAAGGCATACATGCGCCGCAGCACCTCAGCCATACCTTGAACGGATTGCGGTGCCACCGTGCTGACAAAAAAGTGATCCACCCGAGGGTCAAACAAAATCGGACTGGCTAGTTCGCTTAGGCCGGCCCTCAGGTCAATGAAAACCGCATCTACACCCAGGCGCATGCCTAGGGTGTGCAAATGATCCGTCAACTGCCATGGGTTGGATGGATTACGGGCCAGGTGTTCGGGCACCACCGACATGTCCTGGATTTCGAGCAAATCCAGCGCGGCGGGCAACACAAATAACTCACGTTGCAAACCTCCCACGTTCAAGGACGTCTTGCGCAACTCCTGTGCAAAGAAATCCAGAGTAGCGTCCAGGTCGGCAGGCGGATAATGCAATGCCTCCAAGAATTGCACGAAAGACACGGTGGGCCGATCGCCCTCATCAAGCCAAAAGCTGACGCCAGGAGCTTCCAGATCGGCATCCACAACGAGGATTTTCTTGGTGCCCTGACTTGGATCTTGCATGCAAGCGGCCACATAGGTCATCAGTGTGCTGGTGCGGCCCACACCGCCCTTGAACGAATGGAAAGAGACCAACTCAGGACCGCTTTTCCATTCTTTCTGGGTGATTGCCAATGGCCGGGCCGCCAGCGCTGCCGTAGCGCTGGCTTCAGCCTCAGTTGTATCGGCGGGAAGATACGTGACATCGCGCCAAAGCGGATAATTTTGTCCTATTGCAAGCGTAGGAGCCGCGTCTTCCTGCACCAGATCGATCGGGTAGGTGGTCTGCCCGATACGCAGACGAATGGCCCGCGGTTCGCGCTGGTAGGCGTGCCCAAAGAGATCGTTAAGCCAGCGGTCTACCTGTGCCGGGTCGGCGGCGTGGCGAATCTCCATGCTGTCGGGAAAACAGTCCACCCCCTGAATGCCCTCAGGCAGTCGACTCCACAAGGTGGTTTGCTGTTTGAGCAGTCGCTCCACGTCCAGCCATGTTAGCAGGCGTTCGGTTGCTCCTGAATGCAAACTCATTTGAGTTCTCCTCGAATCCAGTCCAGCACCTGCTGTAACTGGTCCTCACAGTATTGATCGGTGGGAGAGATACACTCGCCGCCATAACGCCAGACCTGATGAAGAATGGTGATACCGCCGTTCCGCGGTTGGTCGTCGCCGTGCCGGATCACTGGCTTGATCCGTAAGTTTTCCGGCAAGGACAGATGATTGCCCACCCTCAGATCTTTGAGCAGCTGCCGCAAGCTATGACCTTTATCGTCAATATCATCGCAATCGAAGAGATTGCGGCTCTGCCGCTTGAGCCAAACAGCCTTTAGGCCACACTCCACGGCGTAGAACAGTAACAGGCGGTGTGGATTCTTGCGTTTTACACCTGCTGACGGAGTGGCAACGGCCGATAATTCTCGCCAAGCGCGTCTTAGCTCTTGCGCGGTGAACGGGATCGCGCTCATTGTGTTCCCCTTTTCTGGCCGATCTTGTCCGCGTCGCCGCCAGGTAGTGGCATCAGGTTTCCGATGGCATGGGAGGTGAAGGGATCAGGCTCAATTGTCCGCGCCGCTATACCGATGGTCGCGCCCGGCCGGCAGGTCCGGTTCGCGCAGATCGGCCAGGTTGGTTGCGGCCGTCCAGGCATCCTGGCCGTAAAAGATTCCCTGGTCGCAATGAGGGGGCGCGTTCAGCGCCCGTTGCAGGCCGCTTAGCCCCAGGTCCTGGAGCAGTCGACGAACTGCACCGGCGCCATGGTCCACAGGCGCAAGGCGGTCTCCGGACCGGCACCGCCCTGGTGTTCGATGTGCTCGCGCAGGGCCTCGTTGATCAGGGTCTGGTAGTTGCCGTCGCCGCGCACGTGCCTGCGAAACCACTCGATGATATCCGCATCAAGGCGGATCGTGATCGGCTCCTTCGTGTTCTTGAGGATGGCGCCCCGTTTGCTGCCGGAGAGGTCGTACTCGTCGCGCATAGGTTCAGCGCTGCTCGTAGTGACGGCGCTCGGCGGCCGTGGCCGGCCGTGCGGAGATGATGCGAATCGGGTCCATGGTGGCGAGTGTATGCCCGATCGTCCGAGGTTGCCAGGCGCGGTTGCTCGGAATATGTCGATCATTTGGTGGGGGCGCTAGTCGAATTTGGCCGCTCAGCAGCTTGGGGAGGAAGTAGTCGCGTAGCTCGGCGAGCTCGCGAGATTCGGCGACGATTCCCGCACGACACTCGAAGAGCGTGGCAACCATCGATTCGAACAGATTCGAGAATAAGCTGCCAGCTACCACGAAACGTATTGACTTGACGCTCTGTGTCGGACGAGATATTCCGGTACCCCCGCTGACTCCTGTTCGCCAGAAGCTGGTGTTGCCCATCCACTGAAGGCAGGAAGAGATAAAAAAGGTGCGACGGTAGCGCATCCGGGTTTGGTCTGATCAGCATTTGGCTTTGCGGCACGACGTAGCGTCGATATCGAGAGTCGCTGCGAATCAGGCCAACTTGTCCGAGGGTGCCGCGGTGCGTGATGACAGTTTCGCCAGGAAATTGCAAACCGCCATGCGTTAACCGCTCTCGACCGTCAGCATAGCGACTTCGTACAGAGTCAAAGCGTTCACCAGCCTCATGGTCCGTCTAGCGGATTTGCTGCTGGCAGTCGCGCAGTTGTCGGACGACCGCGCCGCACAGGATGCTGCAGCCTGGCGGCCTTCGCCACCGAGCTACGGTTGCCATGCCGCGTTGCCGGCGGGTACGCTTCGTTTCTACCCAACGCGGAAGACTCTGCACCGGAGCGCCGAACGCCGCCATGCCCCAGCCGATTCGCCTCCTGCACCTGTCCGACCTCCATTGCCACGCTGGCACGGCGTGGGACGCGGACCCGGTCCTGCGCGCCCTGCGGGGTTTCATCGCCGCGCAGATCAAATCCGGGCTCGACCCGGACCTGGTGGTCATCACCGGCGACCTGGCCCAGGCCGGGAAGGCGGCTGAGTATGCGGCGGCCCGGACTTGGCTGGAAGCCCTGTGGTCGATGCTGAATCAGGACCGGTCCGAGCCCTTGCCCCGGAGCCATCTGCTGCTGATCCCCGGAAATCACGATGTGGATCGCGATCGGGTCCGCCGGGGTGTCCGTATCATCCAAGATGGGTTGCTTGCCGCGCAATCTCAGGAGGGCGTCGCCGAGTTGTTGCAAGACGCCGGCGAACGGGAGTTCGTACTAAACCGCCACGACGACTATCTGGACTTCTATGGCGCCTGGCTCGGCGAGCCGCAACCGCTGCCCTGGTGGCAGCGCACCCTGCACCTCCACGGTCAGCGCCTGCATCTCGCCGGGCTCGACTCCGCCTGGATGGCCTGCGGCGATGCTGACCGCAACCGTCTGCTGCTCGGGCGCTATCAGGTCCATCAGACCGTGCTGCACGCGGACGCCGAGGGAGCGGACTGGCGCCTGGCCCTGCTGCACCACCCCTGGGACTACCTGGCCGAGTGGGACATGCTGGAGTCCAGGCAGGCCGTCCACCTGCACCGGGATCTCGTGTTGCGCGGCCACCTGCACGAGGGCGAGGCCTCCTTCGTCCGCCCCCGGACCCGGCCCGCGCCTGCCTGGAACTCGGGCGTGAGTCCGGCGCTGCCGTCCGGCACTGGGGTTGGTACCGCGCCCGGCCGGGGCACGGTTCCCGCTGCTGGTCCCCATCGCCGACTGGCTCGATTTCATGGAGCGTGCCAAGGCCAGGCATCAGGGCCCGCCCCTGGCCGAGTGCGCCAATTGGCTCCCGGAATATCTGGGCTCCCGCGCCGAACACGCCAATCAGGGCCTGACCGCGGACGCCTTCCGCCGCCTGCTGACCGACGGTGAGGCACTGATCCTGCTCGACGGGCTCGACGAGGCCCCCGACCGACTTCAGCGCGAACAGGCGGCGACCCTGATCGAGCGCCTGGCCCTGGCCTGGCCGGACTGCCCGCTGGTCGTCACCAGCCGCCCCGCCGCCTTGCGGGATAGCACCATCTTGACCGGCTTTACCCAGACCACCATCGAATCCCTCGATCCCGTCGCCATCGACGGCTTTCTCGCCCGCTGGAGCCGCGCGCTCTTCGCGGATCATCCCGGACGCGCGGCGGCCCACCATCGGGAACTGGCCGCGGCACTCGCCTCGCGGCCCGAGATCCGCCGCCTCGCCCGCAACACCGTCATGCTCACCGCGTTGGCCGTGGTGCATTGGAACGACAAGCGCCTGCCCGAGCAGCGGGCCGAACTCTACGACTCCATCGTGCGGTGGCTGAGCGAGGCGCGCGAGCGCCGGCGCCCGGGGCGGGAGAAGCCGCAGCGCTGCCGCCAACTCCTGGCCGATCTGGCGCTCGCCATGCAGGACGACCCCAAGGGCCGGCAGGTCCAGGTCAGCCGCCGCTGGGCGGCCGAGCGCATCGCCCACCGCTTCGGCCCCACCGGCGCGGCCGATCCCGAGGCGATCGAGCGCGCCGACGGCTTCCTCGCCGAGGAGGAACTCGACAGCGGCATCATCGTGCGCCGCGGCCACCAGCTCAAATTCTGGCACCTGACTTTTCAGGAGTATCTGGCCGCCCAGGCGCTGGCCGGCCGCACGGATAGCGAGCGAACCACGCTCCTCCTGGCCCCCGACGGGACGCAGACCCCCGCGCTCTACCGGTCGGAGTGGCGCGAGACGATCCTGCTGCTCGGCGGCGTGCTGTGGCTGCAAGGCCAGGACCGGGTCGACGACCTGGTCGCCGCCGTGATCGGCGCCCTGGGTAAGCAGCCGACCCGCGCGGCGCGGGCGCGCGCCGCCGGAGTCCTGGGCGCCCTGGTGCGCGATCTCGACCCCTTCGGTTACCGCCCGGCCGATCCGCGCTACGCGGGGATCCTCGACGCCGCCCTGGCCGTCTTCGACCCGGCCCAAGCCGACGCCATCCCGCTTGCCGACCGCATCGCCGCCGCCGAGGCCCTGGCCCAGGCCGGCGACCCGCGCCTGGGTTGGGCGCATCCCGAGCGCTGGGTCGAACTGCCGGGCGGGCGCTTGCTGATGGGCGCGCAGCAAGAGGACCAGAGGGCACCCGGCTATGATCCCGAGGCGTTCGACGACGAGGCCCCGGTCCATGAGGTCCGGATCGCCGGTTTCGGGATCGCCCGCTTCCCGGTGACCGTCGCCGAGTTCGCCGCGTTTCTGGAGGACGAGAACCACGCCAATCCCGTTTGGTGGCAGGCCGGCGGGGCGGACCAACCGGCGCTGCCCGAGGACTGGGAGAACCAGCAGGCCCATCCCACCCGCCCGGCGGTCGGGGTCGCCTGGTACCAGGCGATGGCCTTCTGCGCCTGGCTCACCGATCAGTTGCGGCGCCCCCAAGGCGCCAAGGGCGCCATCCTGCTCCCCGCCGACCGCGAGGTGCGCCTGCCGACCGAGGCCGAGTGGGAATATGCCGCCCGCGGTGAGGGGGGACGACGCTATCCCTGGGGCGATGCAGCGCCCGACGCGCAACGTGCCAACTTCGACGAGGCCAAGGTCGGGAGCCCCAGTCCCGTGGGGGTCTTCCCGTGCGGCGCGACCCCCGAGGGTGTGCTCGACCTGGCCGGTAATGTGTGGGAGTGGTGCCTTGATGCCTATGCCAAAGACGCCTACGCCACGCAGCAGGGCCAAGCGTCGCCGGCCGACCCTCCGGCTCAGGGCGACGGCGGGTCGCCGCGCGTGGTGCGCGGCGGTGCCTTCAACCTCGTGGCCTGGTTCCTGCGCTCCTCGGACCGTTTCAGGTTCGAGCCCGTGTTCCGGGTCCAGGGCGGCGGGTTCCGCTGCGTCCTGGCCGCGCGCCGCCAGCCTTGACCCATTGACCCATTGACCCTTTCTTCAACGGACCGCGCAGCGGTCCGTTCGCGTTTGACAACAGAGTGACACTTTGTCAGTTTCGTGGTCAGTGTCAAATGACAACGGGTCGGTGCCCTGCGGGCCAGCGACGGTGCTATGCTCGACACTCGATTCATGCCGCCGGACCCGTTGCGATGTGCGACCTGCTCGACCCCAAGAACGACTATGTATTCAAGCGTCTGTTCGGCGACGCCCCGGACCTGCTGGTGGCGCTGATCAATGCCGTGCGTCGGCACGCGGCGCCGATCACGCACATCGCGGTCAAGAATCCGGCCATTGATGCCGCGGAATTGCACGGCAAATACATCATCCTGGACCTGCTGGCTGAAGACGCCGCGGGCCGTAGGATGCGGTGCGGCACGAACCGCATCACTCCCCGCGTGACCTGCGATGCGGTTCGTGCCTCACCGCATCCTACGGGGAGCTCCAGCCGGCCATCGGCATCCATCTGCTCGACTTCGATCTGTTCCAGGACCCGGCGCACCAGGATCAAGCAATGCGGTGTTTTGCGATGCGCGATGGCGAGCGCCCGGCGGTGACCCTGGGTCAGGAACTGCAGCTCAACCTGATCGAACTGCGCAAGGCCGATCGGCTCCAACAAACCGAGGGCGCACTCGGCGCCTGGATCACGCTTTTTGAACACTGGCAGGAGGAAGACACCATGGCGCAGATCGTCGACCCACCGGTGCGCGCCGCGCTGGACAAACTCAAGACCCTGAGCGCCGACGCAGAGGCCCGGCGCCTGGCCTTCGTGCGCGAGCGGGCGTTGCGCGACGAGCGCAGCTTGCTTAAGGATGCGCGGGAGGAGGGTCGTGAAGAAGGTCGGGAGGAAGGTCGGACCGAAGCCTTGCGCCTGACGGCAATCAATCTGATTCGCGGTACCGACCTGAACGATGCGGCCATCGCCGCGATCACCGGACTCGGTGTCGATGACCTCGCCGCGCTGCGGCAGGCTTGGTAGCAACATCGGTGTCCGTCGGTGTCATCACACTGACAAATCGTCAGTCAGTGTCAAACGCAAACGGACCGCTGCGCGGTCCGTTGAAGAAAGAAAGGGTCAATGGGTCAAAGGGTCAAGGCTGGCGGCGCGCGGCCAGGACGCAGCGGAACCCGGAGCTCCTGTTCCGGAACACGGGCTCGAACCTGAACCGGTTCGAGGAGCGCAGGACCCTGGCCACGTACCAGAAGGCACCGCCGCGCACCACGCGCGGCGACCCGCCTTCCCGCTGGTCCGCAGAATAGAAGTCGTCGCACCACTCCGCGCAATTGCCCGCCATGTCTTCCAGGCCAAGCGGCGCCTGCGCCGAACGGGGAAAGAGCCCGACCGGGGAGGTGACCCCGAGCCCGGCCTCAAGGCTGTTGCAGATCCCGTCCTCCCACGTGCCGCCCCAGGGGTACTCGTACCCCTGCGGGCCGCGGGCGTCGGCCGCCCATTCGCGCTCGCTCGGCAGGCGCCCCCCGGCCCAGCGGCAGCAGGCTTGAGCCTCCCAGAAGCAGACGCCGATCACTGGCTGATTGGGGGCGTTCCAGCGCCGTTCCTGCCAGGCAGACGGCTCGGTGACGCCCGTCTGTTGCAGCCAAGCCCAACCCTCGCCGGACCACCAGTCCCGGTTGGTATAACCGGCGTCGTCTATGAAGGCGCGGTACTGGCTGTTGGTCACCGGGTAACGCGCGAGCGGGAAGGGGGCCTCGATCCGGAGCGTCGCGTTCTTCTCGCCGTAGACATAGGTACCAGCCGCGACTTCGACATAAGCCGCGCGGTCGCGCAGGCTTAGGATGCGCGGATCGCCGAGCCGGTCCAGGCAGAGCCCCAGGGTCTGGCGCGCCTTGACCTCGACCGCGTCGGCGATGGCATCCAGACAGGTCCGGCGGAACCCGTCGGCCAAACCCGGGGGGATCGCGTACTCCTTGGCCAGGCACAGATCCAGGGCCCCGGCCACGAAGGCGGCCGGGGCCGGGTTGTCCTTGGTTCGGACCCGATCGAGCTCGGCGGCGAGCCGGGTCAACAGGTCCCGGCCCCACTGGGCGTTGCGCAAGCCGAAGACCCGCGCGGCGAACAGAAACAGGAGCGTCGGGCGCCACTCCGGGACGGTCCAGCGGTCGCGGAAGACCAATTCCAGGGCGGCGCGCCGCGCTGGTGCGACTGATCCGCTCGGCGGCCAGGAACTCCTGGAAGCTCAGGTGATAGAACGCGGCCCGACCATTGGGCCGGGGCAGCAGCAGGCCGGAGTGGGTCAGCAGCTCCTCGCGCTGGACGGCGGGTTCGACTCGACCTTGCTCGTAGGCAGGATTGAGCTGGGCGAAGCGCCGCAACAGTCGCTCCAGTTCCAGGTCGCCGGCGAGTCCATCCGGGCGCAGTCGGCCGTCCACCCAGGCGGCCAGGGTCCGCGTCAGCTCGTCGCGGCACCAGGTGCGGCGGCCGTGGCCGCAGTCCATGGCCTCCCAGAATTCGCGCAGCGGCACCAACAGCGGCAGCCGGGCGCGCAGGTGGGTGGGTGTCGGCTCTTGGAACCCGTCCGGGGCCGGCACCGGGTGGGCGGCCGGGGTGCCGGAGCGGCCTTGCAGGACCGCCCAGCGGCAGAAGGTGGACTTGCCGGCCCCGGGCGGGGCCGGGCAGTAGAGGGAGGACGCGTCGAGGCGTTGCAGCAGCAGGGTCGGCGGTGGTTGCTCGGCATCCGCGGGTCGCGCCGCCGGTGCGGGCGGTGTTGCGGGGACCGTGACCGCCGGGCAATAGACCTGGCTCAGGGTCACCGACTGGCCCTGCTGGGCGTCCTGGCCGAGCAGGTCGACGCCGCCGTAGGTGCGGCGCAGCCAGGCGAGGTACCCGGCGGGGATGGCCGGCGCCGCGGGCTCGGCCTGACATGCGGCCGGATCGGCGCGGGGCGGCAGCCGGAACTCCACGACGCCCTGATCATCGCCGCCGGGCTGATTGCGATCCCGTTGCCACTTGCCCTTGACCCAAAGCCGGAAGTGCACCCGCACCCGCCGGGGCGCCGGGTAGAGTTCGATCCACTGGAAGGCGTTGGGGTAGTCGCTGCCGTCGTAGACACAGCCGGCGGCTAACTCAAGGCAGGTGCGGTCAGGATCGGGTGAGATCACATGAAAGGCTTCACCCGCGTGAAGATGACCGCGCAGCAACAGGTCCCGATTGAGATGCAGCGCCTCCTTGGTCGTGCGGGCGTCGAATTCGGCCAGGTAGTCCCAGGGGTGGTGCAGCAGGGCGAGACGCCAGTCGGCGCCTTCGCCGTCCGGGTGCAAGACGGTCTGGTGGACCTGGTAGCGCCCGAGCAATTGGCGCCCGCGGTCGGTGTCGCCGCAGGCCATCCAGGCGGAATCCAGCCCGGCAATGTGCAGGCGTTGGCCGTGGATCTGGATGCAGCGTTGCCACCAGGGCAGTGGCTGCGCGGCGCCGAACGAGTCTTTGCAAAAGTCCAGATAGGCTGCGTGTCGCTTGAGAACGAGGTCGCGCTCGTCGTCGTCTTTCAATGTCGACGGCTACCCAAACCTGCGGATAGTTGGCGGATAGCGCGGGTCATCGCCAACGGGGGTGGTGAAGACCGGTCGGTCGCTGGGGGACGAAGGGGGTTGGGGAGTACTGGATGAAGGCGTAGCGGCTGAAGCCCAGGATGAGCCCGGCGCACTGACCGTGTGACCGCCACCCCCCCCGATCGACAGGCGGTGCGGCGAGGTGTCGTGCTGCATCTCCTGCCCGGGGGGGAGTCGTAGTGACCGACCCGCGCTGGTGGATCGTCGCGCAGTTGGGGCCTGGCGCACCCAGTGGGTCAGGGTACTGTAGGGGACCTCCTGGCCATGGCGTTCACGCAGCAACTCCTGCATCCGCACCACGTTCCCCCGGGTCTCGCAGTCGAGCGCGGGCAGCGTCGAGGTTCGGACAGCATGCGCGTCCTCCTGGAACGGTTGACGCAGACGCTCGACGGTCTGCGCGGTCTTTGCCACGGCCGTGCCCAGGGCCTGCCAGGTGGCGGCCGGGTGGCGCGGGTCGAGCAACGGCACCAGGGTGCGCGTGAGGCGCTGCAACTGTCGGCGCAACCGCTCCAACTCCTCCAGCCAGTGGGCCTCGGGACTGGCGGCCACCGGGGTGTCCGGCGCCGCCAAGGCTTGGATGAACAGCCGCGGCTGCGCCACCATGCGGGCGCGGGCGGTGCGGTTGGCCGTCCCGTCATGGGCGTACCAGGTGGCCAGTTCGCGCGTGGACAGCGGCGCCGTGCCGAGCGCCGCGAGCAGGGCTTCGGCATCGGGCGCGTTGGCGCGCGCCAACGGCACGAACACCCGGCTGGCCGCCCAGGTGGAGAGCACGCCCTGGCGCACCGCCTTCTGCAATGGCTCGGACAACTGCGACAGCAGTGCCAGGCGCCGACTGACCCAACTGGGGTCCTTGCCCAGGCCGCGGCCAGGGCGCGTTGAGTCAACCCCGCGGCCAGCGCCGCCGACAGCAACCAGGCCTGCTCAATCGGCTCGAACGCCCGCCCCTGGTGACGGGCTAAAACCTGCACCAGGGCCGCCGACAGCGGGCCGTCCCACACCTCGACCTGGGCGGTATCGCGGCCCAGTCGGGTGAGTGCCGCCCAGCGCTGGTAGCCATCGATCACGACGAAGCGCTCGCCCTGCGCCACGACCACCAACGGCACCCGCTGGCCGTCGGCGTCGATCGAGGCCATCAACCTTGGCGCGCTGCCAGTCACGCTGGCGTGCCCGCTGACACGCTGGCTGCGAACAGTAGGTCTGGGTCGGGTTCTGGGGGCCGGGCCGAAACGGCTGGCCGCAACAGCAACAGCAGGGCGCGTGGCTCATCTCTTCCACCGATCAGCAGGGTGCCTCGCGGTGAAAGATTAGAGTTGTGCGTCCATCTGCTAGTGGCTAGCAACCGCTTGAAAGAATAGGTGTGGCTTACAGCGCGAGGTCCAACGGTAGCCGTTGAGCCAATGCGCCAGCGCCGCGACAGTCGCGGACCAACGCCGAACGCACACACTGGCACGATTCAAGGATAAGCAACCCGCGGGAGGCGGACCATGACCAACTGGGCCTGCGACGAAATGGCGACGGCGGATCTGGGTGACCGGCGGCTGGACGCGCGCCTGGCCAAGCTCCTGGAGCGGATCGGGCAACATCCGCAGGTGAGCATCCCGGCGGCGTGCGGGGGGTGGGCAGAAACGCTCGGGGCGTACCGGTTTTTCGACAACCCCAAGACGTCGTTCGAGAAGGTCCTGGCGCCGCATCACGACGCCACGCTGGAACGCGTGGCGGGGGTGCCGGTGGCACTGCTGGTGCAGGACACCACGGACGACAACAAAACCCTGAACCTCGGTACCAAGGGCTTGGGAACCATCAAGAACGTGGACAAGCGGGCACGCCGTCTGCACCCGACCGTGGCATTCACCCCCCAGCGCATCTGCCTGGGCGTGGTGTGTGCCAATTTTTGGGAGCGGGTGCAGCCCAGCCCGCGCGGCGCGCGGCGCAACAAGGGCATTGATGAAAAGGAAAGCCGCTACTGGATCGAGAGCTATCAGGCGAGCTGCGCCGCGCAGGGGAAATGTCCCAACACCTTGATCGTCAACATCTCCGACGCCGAGGGGGATCTCTACGAACTGTTCGCCGAAGCCGCCAGCTACGCCTCCAGCACCCGTGCCCAGTGGATCGTCCGAGCGGCACAAGATCGCCTCCTGGCCACCGCGCAAGACGCCGACGCACCGGGCAAATTGTGGGATGCCGTCGGGCAGGCGCCGGCCTTGGGCGACGTGGAGGTCGAGGTCGCGGCGCGACCGGGGCGGACCGCCCGGCGCGCGCGTGACGCTGCGTAGCACGACCGTGCAGTTGGTCCCACCATGGCGAGCGGGCACGCAACTGCCCGCACTCACCGTGAATGCCGTCCTGGCGCGCGAAGACCGGCCGCCACCCGATGTCGCGCCGCTGGAATGGCTGCTGACGACCAGTTTGCCGGTTGACACGTTTGAACGCGCGGCGACGGTGGTCGCCTGGTACGGTGTCCGCTGGTGTATCGAGATCTATTTTTACGTCCTGAAACATGGCTGTCAGATCAGTAAGATGCAGCTGGAGACCGAAGCGCGTCAACTGCCCTGCCTGGCGCTGTACATGATCGTGGCGTGGCGGGTCCTGTTCGTGACGATGCTTGGGCGCACCTGCCCGGACATGGACTGCGAGGCGGTCTTCACGCCCGCGGAGTGGCAGGCTGCGTACATCGTGGTGCATCATTTCCCGCCGCCGGCCACCCCCCCGCTTGGCTGACATGGTCGTCTTGATCGCCACCTTAGGCGGTTACCTCAACCGCAAACACGACGGCCCTCCGGGCCCGAAGACCATCTGGCTCGGATTGCAGCGCGTGCGGGAGTTTGTCATCGCACTCCAGGCCCGCGAGGATATCGAGAGACGATGTGTATAACGAAGAGCGCTCCAGCGTGGGCGTGTCGGGCGGGCGCTCCACGTCCAGTGCGCCTGACCCGTCGACCACCACCGCGATCAACCCTCGCTCAGCAGTCCGCAAACACCGCCTCCAGCGACGATGCCGTCAGCGCCCGCTGGAACCAGGCCGCGAGTTGCGCTGACTCGGCCCCCGCCAGCCGCGCCGCCAACGCGCCCAGCAGCGCCCCGAACCGCACCGCCAGCAGTTGCTCTAATAACTCACGCTGGGTCTCTTGCCGACCCTCTTGCCGACCCTCTTGCCGACCTTCTTGCCGACCCTTCTGAATCCCGATGCGCTCGGCTGTGGTAACGTATTGCATCTGCTCGGCCTCCTCGATCGCTTGGATGCACCGATGGTAGTCTTCTTCCAATGCTTCCGGCAACGCCAGCACCCAGTCGATAAAGGCATAAAGGCTCAGAATGTCATCCCGCTCCAGGCCGAGACGATAGAGCCGGCGCGTCAAACCGATCTTGTGCGCTAACCGGGCGTGCGGGTCACCGCGGGTCGCGGTCGCGGCCAACTGCGCCAGCACGACCACGGCAAAGGGGTTATCGCTGGCCTCCAGTTCCGCCGTCCGCTCCCGGTAGTCCAGCAACTTGACGCAGGGAAACTCCAGCACCGCCCGACACCCCCACAGCGCATGCACGTAGCGGACGGGACGCCAGTCGGCATGCGCATCGGTGAGCACCACCAGGGTCGCCACCGAACGGTTGTAACGGTCCGTCAATCGTGAGTGATAGGTGTAGAGTCGGCGCTCAAAGTCCGTCTCCCGCTGACCTTGGACCTCGGTATGGATCAACACCCAAGTCTCCTCCCCGCTGCGCCGCCACACCTTGATCAACTTATCGACCTGCCGGCGCCCCAAGACCTCACGGCGCGTGACCTTTTGGAGTTCTTTGTCGAGGAATTCGTACCCACGTGACCAATCGATGTCGACCGCGGCCACCGGGAAGAAAAACTCCAGAAACCGCTGATGCCAGCGGTCGAGCAGATCTTTCCAAGGCGAATCGTAGTCGTCACGTTCGCTGCCAGGCGGTGCGGTTGTCTTGGGCATCGGTTGAGTGAACCTGGTGGATTGCGCGCGGCGGCCTTGGTCATTGGTCCGACCAGGCCGGAGGATGTGGTGAGGCCCCATCGTCACACAAATCCTCCCAGCCGAGGGCGGTCCGCATAGCGGACCCTAGTGTGCCCGACATGGGCATGTACTTGTTACCTGAGAGGAGGTAACCGCGTAGAGTGACAAGAAGCGTAGCGAAACCCAAGGTGGAAGCCGCGAGGCCAAGCTGAAAGCAGGGCTACGCGGCGACACGACCGTAGGAACACGAACAGGCAGTGAGGCCGGGTGCGGGCTAGAGCTAAGCTAGGGAACGCGAAATCCGACAGTCACCGAAAGACGCACCAGGTAAAGCCTGACGGCACGGGTCGAAAGTACATGTTCTTACTCGGGGAGACCTGGCGCGTGAGAGCGAGCCAGGAGTCAGCAGAGGCCGGAGTCACGTTGACGCCCGGTGAAAGCCGGGACGAGCGAAGGGCCGAAGAGTCGCGAGAGGACCACAGTCTGGATCGGATGCGGAAGGCGCGAAGGCAACCGACACGTGCCCGGCGCTGCAACTGCGGCAGCTACCGGGGCGGCGGGCCGAATCTGAGCGGGTGGATTCCCGCTCTGGACGAGGGGCGTGGTGGCCGAGTCTTCCGGGTCCCGAGCACAGACGCAAGAAGGGGTCCAATGGGTGTTCACCTTGGTGGACGCTTGCGGGCACAGCCCGCTAGGCTCAACCGCCGGATGCGGAAAACCGCATGTCCGGTGGTGTGGGAGGGGTGACGGGCGCAATCCCGTCACCCCGACCCGATCGGTACCACCATGACCCGTAGGGTCCGCTATGCGGACCGACGACCGTGCAGATCGCGCAATGGCCGATACGCGCCCGAGCGCCAATAGCGGATCACCCGCCCGGTGTCCGCCTTGGCCACAGACACCAAGTCGCCATACACCGCCTCCACCGCCGGATCGGCAAAGGCCGCGGCAATCCGCGCTAGCACCTCCGTATCCGCATAGAGATCGTCGGCATGCAAGTGCGGCTCCGCCGTGGCACCCGGATAACGAAAAGTCGTTCCGTAAGGGGTGAGGATTTCAGCTGCCTCCGCGAGTTGGCTGAAGGATGCATCCAACTCGACACAGGTGTCGATCAGCAGAACCAAGTCATGGACACGACGAATGGGCCACCCATGGGCAGCAAGAAAAGCTTTGAGTGCCTTTTCGCCCGCTTGCTGGCAGTGATAGACCGCTGTATCGGGATACGGCGGCGTACCGTCCAACAGTCGTGAGGCCGAAGCAAGGTCTCGCTCAGCCTTTGCGATCCAAGCACCAACCACGACGGCTGCCGCGTCAGCCATACAATACGATCCCACGAGACAGCACGTCGCGATCGAACGACGACGCCACACCGGCCTGACGGTCCGATTCCGTGCGGGTACGCACAACCACATCCACGGGGACATTCACGCCATGCAAGGCATGGTAAGCCCGCCGCGCCAGGCGATAGGACGGATCCAACTGGTCAGGCACAATCACATACAAGTCCAGGTCGCTGTCGCTGTCGGGTTCTCCCCAGACATAGGAACCAAATAGCACGACCCGGACCGGGGCGAGCGCCGTGACGATCCGATCAGTAACTTCCCGGATTTTCCTGTCGTCAATGAGTTGCATCACGAAACCGTCAGAAAATACGCCCAGAGCCAAGTCTGCAAACCGATCGACTGAGTATCAACCACCTGAACGAGCGAATCCACCGCGCTTTACGCTGTGGGCAGGCACACGCGACCAACGTTGGCCAAAATTCCGGCTCGCCGGCCCGTGGGGCTGCTCGGGTCGGGCTGACGGGATTGCGCCCGTCAGCCAAGTACATGCCCATGCCGGACCCACGAGGGGCGAATGAATTCGCCCCTACACGGCGGTAGATCCTTTCCCGGAAATCACCTAAGGCGGTTTGAAACCCGCCCCTACGTCCGGCTATCACGTCCGACGAGTATACATGCACCCGACCAGCGACCCACCCCAACCCAAAATTCCAACCCCGTCCGGACCGCCAAAGACCGTAGCACCCCCCCAAAACCGACAACCCGGCGCGCCCTACCTCTCCCGCATCGCTTGCCCCCCTGCCAAAACTGCGGCACCGCCGACAGATTCTTCCACACCAAAGCCGCCACCTCACTCACCCCACCCATCCCATTCGCCCGCAGCGCCCGGTAATCCTCCCAGGACTTACGCAGAATATGACGCAGCGAGCGATTGCTCGTCCCGCCCACCCGCCCCGTCAGCCGGCTGAGCAACCGCAGCATCAGGTCATAATCCGCCGCAATCCGGTAGCGCGTATCGAAGACCTATGACGCGCATACAGCGCCCGACGCAGATAGAGCGTCGGATGCGGCGGCATCCAACCCCGCCGCAACCGCCCCGGCCGATACGCGCCCGCGCGCCAAAAGCGGATCACCCGCCCGGTATCCGCCTTGGCCACATACACCAAATCGCCATACACCGCATCCACCGCCGGATCGGCAAAGGCCGCGGCAATCCGTGGGCCTTGATCATCGTTCCGGCCAGCCGGGGACGGTCCGCACAGCGGACCCTAGGGTAACATCGTGACCTGTAGAGTCCGCTGTGCGGACCGACGACCGTGCCGATCGCACGGTGGCCGGGTTTATGACCAAGGCCAATCCGCGCCAGCACCTCCGTATCCGCATAGCGATCGTCGGCATGCAGCAACCCCACCACGTCCCCACTCGCCCGTGCGATCCCCTTGTTCAGCGCCTCGTAGATTCCGCCGTCCGGCTCACTGACCAGCACGGCGGGTTGCAGCCGATGAGCCTGAATCACCGCCAAGGTCCCGTCCGTACTCCCGCCGTCGATCAGGATGTGCTCGCGCTCGGCGAACGACTGACCGGCCACCGAGGCCAGACAGCCGCCCGCCGTCTCGACACAGTTCCAGGTAGCCGTGCTGACCGAAATCTTCATAAGCGCCAACCAATTTCCGAACGCCAAAAACAAAAAAACCGAGCATTCGCTCGGTTTTTATAGTCCCGCCCGGTACCAACGTTGTCGCGGGCAACCAGGTTTCGATTCGAAACGCCTGCGACCGCCGCCGCTACACCAAAGCCGCCAATTCGGCCGGAGGTTTCGGCAAACCTTTGAACCAGGTCCAGGCGATCTTGCTTTTCGGGAACAGAATGATCCAGATGGTCGCAATGATCACGAGAAAGTAATTCTTCATCGTGTGGTGATCAATGTACCACCGTTCTATCTGTCCCTTATAGGGCATGATGACGTTATCATAAAATGCGACCGGATCGGTCGCGTTCTGCATCATCTTTTCCTCGCCCCGGAAGATGATCGCGCCGAGTCCGGACAAGCCGGGACGGACCTTCGTCAGCTCGCTTTGCACGGCTTTCGTATAAGCGCCGAAACAACGCGGCGTCTGTGGGCGGGGTCCCACAATGCTCATGTGCCCCAAGAACACATTGATGAGCTGCGGCAATTCATTGATCTTACTCTTACGCAGAAAACGTCCGACCGGCAAGACTCTCGGGTCATTATGAACCGTCAATTCACCCGTCCCGATATTCGGGCTGTTCTTGAGCATGGTTGCGAACTTGAGTAAGTCGAACAGCTTGCCGTCTTTGCCCACCCGGGGCTGACGGTAAAAAATCTCGCCCTCGCCGGTAAAGCGCAGGATCGGAATCACGATAATCCACAGCGGTAACACCCAAGAAATAAAGATTGCCGACAACACGAAGTCGACCGCACGCGTCAGATCAAGCTTTGCCATGAGCACTCCACCTCACATCTTATCATCCAGATATTTCCCGGTTTCTTTATGTCCGAACTCGGGGAGCATCGCATGGAACAGATCAACCAGCGCGTCGCGCTCCCAGGTCCCAGCGGTTTTCAGTGCCGCAATGCGTTCAAGAAAACGCGATAACGCGGCAGGCTCAAACAGCGCTTCGTTCTTGATGATCCCAATACTTTCAAACCGCGCCATGTCCAGCGTTTCGCGGTCCGTATAGAACTCCTCAAAGTCCTTCTCGCCGGTCGTGTCGCTGGCAAAGAAATAGCACGGCCACTGCTTGTTGGCAACGCGTTCCGCCACATTCGTCCGTGCCTCGTCCTCGCTCGCGCAGGGGTAGACTTCATACCCGAGCGCCGCCAAGTATCGCACCGCGATCTCGGCAAAGGTGATCAGATGCAGCTTCTCGCTGAGTTTTGGGAAGAAGATATCCCGATTCTCACCAAACAAGCAGGACATGAGACACAGCTCGCCGGACTCCTGCGGCGTCACGAAATACCGGCGGACATCGTTGGGGGCCGAAATCGGCTGTCGTTTCGCAAAGCGCTGATTGAACCCATGCAACAGCGATCCGTCCGAGAAGGCGACATTCGCAAACCGCGCCGTCGAGATCGGCAGCTCCAGGCTGGCCTGCATCAGGAACAGCTCCATGATACGCTTGCTGGCCCCCATCATATTCGCCGGGTTGGCCGCCTTGTCGGTGGACACACAAAAATACTTCGCGGCCCCGCCGGCCTTTGCCTGGGCAATCGTCGCGATGGTATTAAGGATGTTCACATCCACCATCCGCATCAGCGTGAACGGGTCCTTCTCGCTGCGCACATGCTTGAGTGCAGACAGATTCAGCACATAATCGTAACCGCCGCTCCAACGCATCAGCGCCCCAAACTCCACGGAGCCGCAATCAATGGCAAAAGTGCGAAAATCCCCCTCGATATAGCCCAGGGTGCTGCGGATATCGCGCACTAGCTCGACCATATTGTTTTCGCTGATGTCCACCACATGTAAGGCACGCGGTTTACGCTTAAAAATCTCCCGCGACACCGCCTGCCCGATCGAACCGGCGCCTCCGATCACCAGGAAGCGTCCATTGGCTACCCGCTCGGCAAGCTGCGACGCGTACCCCGCCACATCGGTATCGAACAATGGCTGATTGCGACCGATCAGATCAAGTATATTCATCGTATCTTTGCCTGCTGATTGAGCGTCATACGATATCCCGTGGCCGGAACGACGATCAAGGCCGTCGGCCCAACCTATCAACCCAGCGCCCCCTCCGGCACACTGGACGGCACGTTCACCACTCGCTCCTCCAACCAACGCGAATGCTCCAACCCGTCGTGCCGGCAATCCGCATACATCGCCAGTCGGTTCATCAACCGCCAGATCGGCCGTGTCATCACGCCTTGGCCGTTACTGAATTCCAGAAAAGCATCCCGTTGCGCCGCTGACTCCAGCACGATGGCGTTGAGCCAATGGTTCGACACCGTCCCCGACGGCGCCTGCACCAAGGAAATGCCGGCGGCGGCACACACGCGTGCATAGCGCGCGGCCACCTGCGCCTTTACCGCCAGCATCTCCGGCAGCCGTTCCATCTGCGCGCAGCCCAAAGCCGCATTCAGGTTCGGTAAGCGGTAATTGTAACCGGTCTCGTCGTGCACGAACACATAGGGGTGTGGAACCTTCGCGGTGGTGGTCAGATGCTTGGCCCGCGCCGCCAGCGCCGCATCCTCGGTGATGATCATCCCGCCACCGCCCGTGGTGATGATCTTGTTTCCGTTGAAGCTCAGCGTACCCAGTCGCCCAAATCGCCCGGTGTGACGGGTCCCGACATAACTCCCGAGTGACTCTGCCGCATCCTCCACCACCGGGATGCCGTAGTCATCGCAGATCGCGACGATCTCAGTGATCCGGCATGGATGCCCGAACGTATGCATCGGCACGCAAGCCGCCAGCCGTCGCCCGCTGAACCGATTGAAGAGCCCGCCGGGGCGCCGCTCTGCATGCCGATCGAGAAAAGCCCCCAGTGCCGTTGGACTCAGCCCCAGGGTGTCGCAATCCACATCGACGAACACCGGCCAGGCCCCGCAATAGCGGGTCGCATTACAGGTCGCCACGAACGTCAGCGCCTGGGTGATGACCTCGTCATCACGGCCGACACCCGCCAACTGCAGCGCCACATGCAGCGCTGCCGTGCCGTTGACCGTCGCCACCGCAGAGCGCACCCCGGTGAACGCCGCGATCCGCTCCTCGAACTCGGTAACCTTGGCTCCGACCGAGGAAACAAAATTGGAGTCGATACAGTCAACCAGATACTGCCGCTCGTTGCCGTCAAACACCGGTCGGTGCAATGGGATCGAACCGGGTCCATAGATCGCGCGAATCTCGGCGATCAGGGAGGCAAAATCAGACATCGGTTCAGCCATGCATCAGTCTCGTCGGTCGGGTTGGGCCGCGGGCGTTGATCGTCGCTCCGCCCCCTTCTCGCTTCATTCATCACGCGCTTTATCCAGGACCTCGCCCAGCCGCTGGGCAGTCAACACCCGCTCGGACCACCGCAGCAGCGTCGCGGCATCGGCAGTTGCGATCCGCTGGCGGACGCCGGCGTCGGGTGGGCCGAATTTGAGAGTGAGCAGGCGCTGGAGCATGGCCGCCTCGCCCTCTTGGCGGCCTTTTTCCAGACCCTTTTCCAGGCCCTCTTCCAGACCCTCGCGTTTCCATTGCTCGGTCCAGGTTTCATAACGTTCGGCGAGCATGCTGCGTACCTCGTGTAAGTCATTCATTGAGTCGATGGCCACCCCAGGCAGGCGCCGCGGCAGAAACACGCGGCTGATCCAGACCGCAAAGGCGCGTCGCAGGCTGGTCTGTTCCGGGGCTTGCAGCCACCCGACCAGGGCCTGGAGAATCCCCAGCACCTCCGCCGGAGTACGGCTGGCTTCGAGCCGAAACAGCGCGGCGCTGAGATTGCGCTCCGGCAGCCCGCCAGCATTGGCGATGCGGATCTCATCGAGCCGCTGCATTTTTCCAGGCTGCCCAGGTCCAACTGGTCGATCCAGTCGTCGGGGACCACCTGTCGCAACAGGTCGCGCACCATGGCAACGTGCGAATAGAGCAGTTTGTAGCCGCTGTCGTGGCCGGGGGCACGGGGCCGACGGTGGCGTCGGCGCTGGCGGGGGTGGCGCTTGGTCATGGACGGGTTGGGTGAGGGATGAGGCGTTAGAGGGGTGAGGGAACGTTGCCTTGGATGATTTCCACGAAAGATCGACCAACATGCCGGGGCGACTGAAGTCGCCCATACAACGGTAAACCTCAGCCAACACACCGCTCAAGTTTGAGCGATGGCCCTGGATTCCGCCATCCAAGCCGAAATGACGGACGGAGCGCCAAAGCCTACACCCCAACCCCCAACACCCGCTCGATCCCCGCCACAATCCGCTCCCCCGCCCGCCCGTCCCACAACTCCGGTATCGCGCCGCGCTGCCACTCACCGGCAAACAGCCGGTCGAGCGCCGGCGTCAGCTTCGCCGGATCGGTGCCGATCAGCGCATTGGTGCCGATGCTGACCGTCTCCGGCCGCTCGGTACTGTCGCGCAGGGTCATGCAGGGCACACCCATCACCGTGGTCTCTTCCGTAATTCCGCCGGAGTCGGTGAGCACCGCCTTGGCGTGCTTGACCAGATAATTGAATTCCAGATAGGGCTGCGGCTCCACCAAGTGCAGATGCGCCGGCAGATCGGCCAGGTCGCGCAGCGTCTTCGCCGTGCGCGGGTGCACCGGGAAGATCACCGGCAGGCCCCGCGTGCCCGCGCCGATCGCCGCCAGCAGTCGCGCCAGTGATCCAGTGCCGTCCACGTTGGCCGGCCGATGCAGGGTGACCACGAAATACCCGCCCGGTTGCAATCCCAACGCATCCCAGAACGACGGCGGCTGCAGCCGGTCCAGGTTGGCCAGCAAGGAATCGATCATGGTGTTGCCGACGAAAAAGATCCGCTCCTCCCCGACCCCCGCCGTGCGCAGGTTGGCATTGGCAAACGCACTGGTGGTGAAAAACCAGTTGGTGATGGCGTCGGTCACCATCCGGTTGATCTCTTCCGGCATGGTCCAGTCACCCGAGCGGATACCGCCTTCCACATGCGCCACCGGCACGCACAGCTTCTGCGCCGCGATGGCACAGGCCATGGTCGAGGTCACGTCCCCCACCACCAGACACAACCGGGACGGTGCCGCCAGCAGCAGCCGCTCATAGCCGATCATGATCGCCGCCGTCTGCTCCGCCTGAGTGCCCGACCCCACCTCTAGGTTCACAGCCGGCGCCGGAATGCCCAACTGGACAAAAAAATCGCCCGACAGACGGGCGTCATAGTGCTGGCCGGTGTGCACCAGGCGGTAGCGCACGGGTCCGCCCGCCGTCGCCCGAGCCTGCAGCGCCCGGATGATGGGTGCAATCTTCATGAAATTCGGGCGGGCGCCCGCGATGATATCAATAAGCAGAGTTGAATCAGTCAACGGCAACCTCAGTCTCTTTCAGTGGAATCGCGTTGCGACAGTCCCCCTGGGCCTCCCGCAAACGCCGTGTCACGTTATTGGCGAGGCCGTGATCATCGTTTCGGCCACAGACCGACGAGTGACTGCGCCCGCGACCCGTCAATGCCCCGTGCGCTTAAGCCAGGCTTTGACCTGTTCGGGGTCCAGCCCCCGCAAACGCTCCTCAGGGTCAAATCTGCGCAAGACCTCCTCAGCGTCCAGCCCCCGTAAACGCTCCTCCGGGTCCAACCCGCGCAACCGGTCCGCGACATCCATCCGTTCCAATAGCGCTTGGCGATCTTCCAGGCTGAGCGCGTGAAAATCGTCGATGAGCATCCGATAAGTTTCAAGTTTGAAGTCGTCGAGCGTATACGCCATGTCGGCCAGCTCCAGTTGATGGATGTTCGCCAGATGAAAACGCAGCAGGTGTGCCGTCGGGCTGCGTGGCCGATAGTGCGCTAACCCATAGCGGATTCGATCCATCTCGCTGGCGAACAGTTCCCACGGGGCGTTGTGTGGGTGCTCGGCCAGGGCGTTCAGGACGATCAGGCGGATGCGGCGGCTTCCCCAGTCAAGATCATACACGCCGGGCCAGTCGGTGGGGTGCTGGGTACCGGGCGGCAGGTGCGCGAACAGCTTGGCGGGATGGCGGGTGGCGACCGCGTAGAGGCGAAACGCCGCCGTCGGCAGCAACCGAGCAGCGGCGGGCGACGGTTCCACCGCGTCAGCAGGAGGCACGACCGCGGCCGGGCCGCTGAGTGCCTGAATGGAGGCGAGCTTGCGATAGGTGACGTAGTGGCCGATCAGTTCTTCCATGGCCCAGCCGTCCAGCGGTTCCTGTTTGGATTTGTAGCTCAGCACGTTGTGGGCGGTGAGATTCTCCAGGCCGTCGGGGAGATCCGCCAGCGCCGCCGCATCGGTAGCTGCCGCCGCGCCAGGCAGCCGTTCGATAATCAGCACATCCAGCCGCTGACTTTTGAGTGCCAACTCTTTTTCCAGCTCCACGCGCCACGGCCGGCCGGTGAAGATCGCTCCCGCGCTCCAGAAGATGGTGAACGTATTCGTCAACAGCCCGTAGGTTGGGGTGACGAAGGAACCCCAACGATTGGCGGCCGGGGATGTTGGGGTTCGTTCCTCACCCCAACCTACCGTGCTACCGTGCTGCTGGGAATGGCCTGGGCCGAAGCGCATGCGCCCGCGACCCGTCAATGCCCCGTGCGCTTAAGCCAGGCTTTGACCTGTTCGGGGTCCAGCCCCCGCAAACGCTCCTCAGGGTCAAATCTGCGCAAGATCTCCTCAGCGCCCAACCCCCGCAAACGCTC